>Ga0070702_100001294_pt1 | contig 10138 bp, 8 predicted proteins | sample KBSK5103metaG_FD_65466 | JGI IMG/M metagenome (GOLD analysis project Ga0070702, IMG submission 65466) | Corn, switchgrass and miscanthus rhizosphere microbial communities from Kellogg Biological Station, Michigan, USA - KBS K5-10-3 metaG | ecosystem: Host-associated > Plants > Roots >... | reverse complement strand
CGCCGCCGCCGCCGCCGGGGTTGCCACCGCCGCCGCCGTTACCGCCACCGCCACCGCCATTGCCGCCACCGCCGTTGCCACGCCCGGGCGTCGGCGCGGGCGTCGGGCTGCCGCCGCCGCGCGCCGGGGTCCCGCCGCCGTTGCCGCGCGCCGGGCGCCCGGTGTCCGTCGTGGCGCGGTCGTTCGTCCCCGAGGAGGCCGGCGCCGACGAGCGTTGCGGTGCGGAGTCGCCGGAGGACGAGTCAGCGGGCGCGGCGGGAGCCTCGTCGGCCACGGCCGCCGGCGCGGGGGATGCCACCGTGCTCGGCGCGGGACTGGACGGGCTCGAGCGGCGCGGCGGCGTGCGGCGCCGCGGCGCCGGCTTGCTCCGATGCGGCGCGGGCTTGCTCCGATGCGGCGCCGGCTGCGCCGCCCGCCGCGGTGCCGCGACGTGGCGGACAGGAGCGGCCGGAGAGGCCGGAGCGCGACTGCTCTGCAACTGGGTGCTGGGCACCGTGGGCGTCGCGTACGCCATCACGCTGTCGGCGGCGGTCGCCGGTGCCGTCGCCGCGACGTGCTGCACGGGCGCCGCACCGCGCGCCACGGGGCGCGCGCGTGTCGCCGCCCGGCGCGCGACCGGCGCCGTGAAGCGGGGGCCCGGTGCCAGGGCGAGGTCGGCGGTCGGCACCTCGCGGTGCTGCGGAGCGGCGGCCGTGTGCACGGTCGCGGCGGCGGACGAGCCGCTGTCCGTGGCGCCGAGATACAGCGCGAGGGCCACCGCCACGACGGTGACCGAGAGCGTGACCCCGGAGATGATGGTGCGGGCGACCATGGCTGTCCATCCTGCCCGCCACGCCGGCGGAGGACGCGGCAATCGTACTCCTTCCGGCGGAACGAGCCCCCTGGGCGCCCGATGGCTGACCGTCCACGCGGCCACGTGAGCCGGCGGACCGCTCGCCGGGGCGGCGAGCGCGCTGTCTACGCTCCGGCCCATGAACTTCGCGCACGACGTCGTCGACGGCGCCCCGTCGCGTCGCCGCGCGATGGTGTGCGTGGGCCGGGACGGCGAGCGCCGCGAGTGGACGATGGCCGAGGTCGCGGATGCCGCCGCGCGAGCGGCCGGCGCGCTCGCCGCCCGCGGCGTCCGGCGCGGCGACGTGGTGATGACGGTGGTCGGCAACCGGCCCGAGTGGGTGATCGCCATGGTCGCCTGTTTCCGGCTCGGCGCCGTGGCGCTGCCGTGCACCGAGCAGCTCCGCGCCGCCGACCTGCGCCACCGGCTCGCCGTCGCCGCGCCGCGCCTCGTGGTGTGCGACGAGCGCAACGCGGGCGAGCTCGCCGCCGCCGGTCCGGACTGCGACGTGCTGCTCGTGCCCGGGCCGGACCTCACGGCCGCCGAGCCGGCGCCCGCGGTCGAGCTCGATCCGGACGACCCGTGCCTCGTCGCCTTCACCTCGGGCACGTCCGGCGCGCCGAAGGCCGCGCTCCACGGCCAGCGCTACCTGCGCGGGCAGCGGCTCCAGGCCGAGCACTGGCTCGACGCGCGCGAGGACGAGCTCGTCTGGTGCACGGCCGCGACGGGCTGGTCCAAGTCGGCCCGGAACGCGTTCATCGCGCCCTGGCTCCGCGGCGCGGCGGCGCTCCTCCACGACGCCCGCTTCGACCCCGCTGAGCGGCTCGAGCTGGTCGTGCGCGAGCGCGTGGACGTCCTCTGCATGGCGCCCACCGAGTACCGCGTGATCGCCGCCCGCGGCGAGCTGCGGCCGCTGCCCGGCCTCCGCGGGCTCGTCGCCGCGGGGGAGGCGCTCGACGCCGGCGTGCTCCACGCCTGGCACGAGGCGACCGGGAAGTGGGTGCGCGACGGCTACGGGCAGACGGAGACGGGGCAGCTCACCGGCATGCCGCCCGGGGAGCCGGCGCGGCCGGGCTCGATGGGCCGCGCGCTGCCGGGGGTCCGCCTCGACGTCGTGGAGGGCGAGCTCGTGCTCGACCCGAGCACGGATCCGACGTTCTTCCTGCGCTACCTCGGCGGCCCGCCGCACGAGGGCCGGTGGCACACGGGCGACCGCGTCCGTGCCGACGAGGACGGCTTCCTGTACTTCGAGGGCCGAGCGGACGACGTGATCATCTCCGCCGGCTACCGCATCGGCCCGTTCGAGGTCGAGTCGGCGCTCGCGGCGCATCCCGCGGTCGCGGAGGTGGCCGTGGTGGCAGCTCCGGACGCCGAGCGGGGGAGCGTCGTCCGCGCCGTCGTCGTCGTCAACGACGGCTTCGCGCCGTCGGACGACCTGGTGCGCGAGCTGCAGGACCACGTCAAGCACACGACGGCGCCCTACAAGTACCCGCGCATCGTCGACTTCGCCGACGGGCTCCCACGCACGCCGAGCGGGAAGATCCGGCGGGCGGCGCTTCGCGCCTGACCACCCGGCGCACGCCTGGCGAGCGACGGTCCGCCCGCGGCCGCGCGCCGGGCGAGCGGGCGCCACCCGCCTCAGGGCTGCGCGAGGCAGCGCCTACGTCGACAGCGCGTCCCCCTGCTTCGAGCGCCGCCGCTCCGCCTCCGCCTTCAGCCCCTCCGCGAAGCGCGTGAACGACGGCCCGAGGTCCGGCATCGTCCGCCAGATCAGCGGCAGCAGCGGGCCCGTGTACTCCTCGCGCATCGTGAACGCCGTGTCGTCGCCGCGCGGCTCGAGCCGGAACGTCCGCACGCCGCGGAACAGACCGAGCGGCATGCCCCCGCTCCACGTCATCCGCGCCGGCGGCGTGAGCTCCGTCACCTGCACGGGGAACGCGCGCTTGGGGTTGGCCTCCGACGTCACCTTGATCCGCTCGCCCGACGCGATCCGCCCCTCGACGCGGGCGCCGGAGTCCCACTCCCCGTAGGACCCGGCGTCCGTCAGGACCGCCCATACGATGTCCGGCGGCGCCGCGATCACCGCGCTCGCCTCGTACGCCTTCATGCCGCCCTCCCGTTCGTAACCATTCGGCTACCGTAACAACGATGTCACCGTTGCGCGAGTTGCCCGGTGATCCGTTCGACGCCCTCGGCGACGCGAACCGCCGTGCCATCGTCGAGCTGCTCCGGGCCGGCGACCGCTCCGTGCGCGAGCTCGCCGACGCGCTGCCGATCAGCCGCCCGGCGGTCTCCCGCCACCTGCGGCTGCTGAAGGAGGCCGGGCTCGTATCCGACCGCGCGGAGGGCACGCGCCGGCTCTACCGCCTCCACGACGAGGGCATCGCGGCCGTGCGCGAGTACCTCGAGCAGGTGTGGGGCGAGGCGGCCGCGCGGTTCCGGCTCGTCGCGGAGAACACGCCCGAGCGCTGATGGAGCCGCTCACGCTCGACTTCACCGTCGGCTGCTCGCCCGCGCACGCGTTCGACGTGTGGGCGAGCCGGACGTCGATGTGGTGGCCGCACGGCCACTCCGTCTCCGGCGATCCGGGCCTCTCCGTCACGTTCGAGCCCCGGCCCGGCGGCCGCATCTACGAGCGCACGCCGGGGGGCGAGGAGCACGACTGGGGCGAGGTGCTCGCGTGGGAGCCGCCGCGCCGGCTCGCCTACTCCTGGCACCTGCGCCAGGACAAGCAAGACGCGACGCGCGTCGAGATCAGCTTCGCCGCCGAGGGCGCCGGAACGCGCGTGTCCATCGTGCACGCCGGCTGGGAACGGCTCGGCGACCGGGCGGCGCCGCTGCGCGAGCGCAACCGCACGGGCTGGGGCGGGCTCGTCCCCCACTACGTCCGCGCTGCAGAGGCGGGTTAACCGCACCCCACCCGCGTGTAGCGTGCGGGCCATGAGCGCCGCCTCGCCCGCCCTCCGCCACATCGCGCCCGAGCGCGTCGCCGCGCTGCGCGAGCGCGAGCGCGCGCGGCTCGCCGAGCGCACGCAGGCCTCCGCCGCCCTGTTCGCCCGCGCCCGCGGCGTGATGCCCGGCGGCGTGCCGTCCCAGTTCCAGAAGGCCGACCCGTGGCCCGTGTACGTCGACCGCGGCCGGGGCGCGCGGGTGTGGGACGTCGACGGCAACGAGTACCTCGACTTCCACAACGGCTTCGGGGTCATGTGCGTCGGCCACGCGAATCCCGTCATCGCCGGCGCCGTCAAGGCCCGCATGGACGCCGGCACGCACTTCGCCGCGCCGACCGAGGGCTCCGTCGTCGTCGCCGAGGAGCTGCGGCGGCGCTGGGGCCTCCCCCACTGGCGCTTCACGAACTCGGGCACGGAGTCCACCATGGACGCCGTCCACCTCGCCCGCGGGCTCACGGGGCGGGATCTGCTGATCAAGATCGAGGGCAGCTACCACGGCCACCACGACGCGGTGATGGTGTCCGTCAAGCCGCCGCCCGACCTGATGGGCGAGCGCGACCGGCCGGCCTCCGTGCCCTACGGGCTCGGCTACCCCTCCACCACCGCGGCACAGACGCGGGCCGTCCCGTTCAACGACGCCGCCGCGATGGAGCGGGCGCTCGACGAGCTCGCCGGTCAGGTGGCGGGGGTGATCCTCGAGCCGGCGATGATGAACATCAACATCGTGCCGCCGCTCCCGGGCTACCTCGAGCGGGTGCGCGAGCTCACCCGGCAGCACGGCGTGGTGCTCATCTTCGACGAGGTCAAGACGGGCGCCGCCGTGGCGGCCGGCGGCGCGACGGAGCTCTTCGGCGTCACGCCGGACGTCGTCTGCCTCGCCAAGGCGATCTGCGGCGGCCTGCCCGGCGGGGCCGTGGGCATGACGGACGAGCTCGCGGCGCTGGTGGCCGACGGCCGCGTCCGCCAGCAGGGCACCTTCAACGGCAACCCGCTCGTGATGGCGGCGGCGCAGGCGACGCTGCTCGAGGTGCTCACGCCCGCCGCGTACGCGCTCCTCGGCGAGCGCAACCGGGCGCTGCTGGCCGGCTGCGCCCGCGTGATCGCCGACTACGGCCTTCCCGCGCACACGGTCGGGATGGGCGCCAAGGGCTGCGTGACCATGAGCCCGGAGCCCGTCCGCGAGTACCGCGACTACCTCACGCGCATCCATCACGACCTCACCGAGCTGGCGTGGCTGTACCACATGAACCGCGGCGTGTTCATGACGCCCGGCGCGGACGAGGAGTGGACGCTCTCGGTCGTCCACACGGAGGCCGACGTGCAGCGCTACGTCGAGGTCTTCGAGGTCTTCGCGCGCGAGGTGACCGGCTCGGCGTAGCCGCCGCCCGCCCCGCGGACGGCCTCGCCCATCAGGAGCCGCAGCGCCGTCATCGCGCCGGCGAGGGCGTGCGTGCGCCGGTCCGAGAAGAGCTCGAGCAGCCACCCGGACCCGTCGGCGCCGCGCACGGCCACCCCGCTCAGCGCCGTGAAGCCCCAGCGGCGCAGGAGCATCCGCTCGCGCGCGGTCGCCGCGTCGCCCTCGGCGCGGAGCAGGAAGCCGCCGCCCTCGGCCAGCGCCCGCACCGCGAGCGGCCGCCCGTCGGGGGAGGCGAGCTCGCCCTGGCGCGCGAACCGGATGTCGGGCGCGTCGGCATCGAAGCGGTCGCGGCGCTCCGCGGCGGCCACCGCCCGGACCTCGGCACCGCCCGGCGCGGCGCACGCGAGGGCCCAGCGCGCGACGTCGTAGGCGTCGGCGACCGCGGTCGCCACGTACTCGAGCCGCTCCGCCGTCCCCGCCGCCGCCAGGTCGCCGTCGAGCCCGGCGAGCACGAACACGGCGAGCGCCTCGCGCTCGTGCGGACCGGCATCGCGGAAGCGCCGGCGCGACCAGCCCTCGGGCCGGGGGATGGCCGGCGACGGGATGCCCGGCTCGGCGACGTACAGGCGCCCGGCGCCGACGCGCTTGGCCGCGTACTGCGCCGCATCGGCGGCGCGGAAGAGGTCGGACGGGCGCCGGTGCTCCTCGTCCAGGCACGCGACGCCGCACGAGACGGTCAGCGGCCCTTCGGGCGCCGCGGCGAGCCGGTGGGACGCGTCGCGCGCGAGCGCCCGCGCGTGATCGGCGGTGTAGCCGGCCATGAGCACGCAGAACTCGTCGCCGCCGAGGCGCGTGGTGACCGCGCCCGGGAACGCCTCGGCGGCCTCCGACAGCGCGCGCGCCGTCGCCACAAGAGCGGCGTCGCCGGCGTCGTGCCCGTCCCGGTCGTTGATCAGCTTGAGGCCGTCGAGGTCGCAGAACAGGAGCGCGAGGTCGCGCTCCCCGTCGGCGCTCTCCGCCACCGCCTGCTCCAGGCGCTCGTCGAGCGCGCGGCGGTTCGGCAGCCCGGTCAGCGGGTCCTCGTAGGCGAGCCGCTCGAGCTGGGAGAACAGCTCCGCGCGGCCGACCGCGGCGGCCACCTGGCCGCACAGCGCCTCGACGAAGCGCAGATGGTCCCGCCCGAGCGGGGCCTCGCCGGCGCCGGCGAAGGCGTCCAGCCGTCCCCACATGCGCTCCTCCACCACGATCGGCACCGCGACCATCGAGTGCTTGCCGAGCGCCTCGAGCTCGGCGCGCTCGCCGGCGGGGAGCTCCGGCTCGTCCAGCGAGGCGGCGAACGAGCGACCCTCGCGGACCAGCCGGGTGCCGAGGCCGGTAAGGGGCCCTGTCGCGTCGGCGGGCCGATGCGGCTCGGCCGGCGCGAGATCGCCCACGGTGACCAGCGCGCGGAACGCCTCCCGCGACGGCTCCCAGCGGCTGAGCGAGACGCTCGAGGCGCACAGCACGGCACACGCCTGCTCGGCGACGACGTCCAGCACGTGCTCGAGCCGGTGCGCGCCGGCGACCGCGCGCGACACCGCGATCAGGGCGCGCAGCTCCGCCTCGAGCGGGCGGTCGGGGCGGACCTGCGGGAGCCGCGTATCCACGGTCGCAGCGGCGGCCGGCCGTGCGGCACCGTCGGCGCGGTCGAGCACCCGCAGCAGCGCGGGCGCGGCGCCGGGGCAGAACTGGGAGCCCACATGGCGCTCGAGCTCGTCGCGCGCGGCCTCCGGCGGCAGTGCCTGCCGATAGGGCCGGTCCGAGGTCATCGCGTGCCAGGCGTCGCACATGAAGCAGATCCGGCTCGCGAGCGGGATCTCCGTGCCCGCCAGGCCGTCCGGGTAGCCCGCTCCGTCCCATCGCTCGTGCTCCGCCCGGATGGCGGGCGAGAGGTGCGCGAGGGAGCCGATCGCGCCGACGATGCGCGCGCCGATCGCCGGATGCCCGCGCATGACCTCCCACTCCGGCGCGGTCAGGGCGCCCTCCTTCTGCAGGATCGCGTCCGGCACGCCGACCTTGCCGATGTCGTGGAGCAGCGCGACCTGGCCGATCTCGCGGAGCGCGACCTCCCCGAGCTCGAGCTCGGCCCCGACCGCGAGGGCGAGCTCGACCACGGCCTCCGAATGGGCGGCGGTGTAGTTCTCGCGTGCGTTGAGCGCGGCGATCAGCGCCTCCCCGGCGGCGGCCTCGAGATCCGCGCGGACGCGAGCCCGCGGATCGCCCGCGGGCTCAGGCTGGCGCGGACCGTCGCTGCTCACGCCTCTCAGTCTTCCCGCGAGGCGCGTTTCCTCAACAGCAGCGCGCCCGTGGATTGGCGTCGCGGTCGTCCTGACGCCAGCGCTCGAAGTCGCGCCGCGACATCACCGGCTCGTCCGGGTGCTCGCGGCGCAGGTGCTCGACGTAGCGCTCGTAGGCGGTCTCGCCCGACACCTCGCGCAGATACCAGCGCACGCCGGAGAGCGCCTCGCGGACCGTCATGGCCGGCCGCTCCGCTGCGTCTGGCGCTCGTCCGTGCGCGCGAAGCGGCCGCCGTTCGCGCCCGCGCCCGCGCCGGCCAGCAGCGCGCGCTCCTCCGCCGTCGGGAACAACCCGGAGGGCGCGACGAGCTGCGACTCCACCGGCGGCGTCTCGGTCGTGGGCAGCGGCTCGCGCGCCCGGATGGCCTTGACCCACACGCGCGCGGCATCCGCGATCACCACGACGATCAGGATGGCGAAGAACGCCGCCAGCACGCCGTCCACGGTCGAATTGGTGACGATCGAGTGCATGTCCCCGACGCTCTTCGCGGGGGCGACGACGTCACCCTGGTCCAGCGCGGCCTTGAACTTGTCGCGCTGGGCGAAGAAGCCGAGCTTCGGATTGTCCGAGAACACCTTCTGATAGCTCGCGGTGAGCGTCACCGCGGCATCCCAGGCCAGCGGGATGCCGGTCACCCAGGCCCACTTCAGCTTCCCCGCCTTGATCAGCAGCGTCGTGCCGACGGTGAGGGCGACCGCCGCGAGCAGCTGGTTCGCGATGCCGAACAGCGGGAACAGCTGGTTGATCCCGCCCAGCGGGTTCGTCACGCCGGCGTAGAGGAACCAGCCCCACGCGCCGACCACGATCGCGCTCGTGATCCACACGCCCGGCTTCCAGCTGACGCGGCCGAACGGCTTGATCACGTTGCCCAGCGTGTCCTGCAGCATGAAGCGCCCGACGCGCGTCCCCGCATCCACCGTGGTGAGGATGAAGAGCGCCTCGAACATGATCGCGAAGTGGTACCAGAAGGCCTTGAGGCCCTCCCCGGTCGCCCCGGAGAAGATGTTGGACATGCCGATGGCCAGCGTCGGCGCCCCGCCGGTGCGTGCCACGAGCGTCTGCTCGTTCACCGCCGCGGCCGCCGCGGAGAGCTCGCCCGGGCTGACCTGGAAGCCGAGCTGGTTGACGGCCTGGGAGGCCGACTGCACCGTGTCGCCCACCAGCGCGGCCGGCGCGTTCATGGCGTAGTAGAGGCCGGGGTCGATGATCGAGGCCGCGATGATCGCCATCACGGCGACGAACGACTCCGTCAGCATCGCGCCGTAGCCGATGAAGCGGATCTGCGACTCCTTCTCGATCATCTTCGGCGTCGTGCCGGAGGCGATCAGGGAGTGGAAGCCCGACAGCGCGCCGCAGGCGATGGTGATGAACACGAACGGGAACAGCGCGCCCGCGAACACCGGGCCGGCGCCGTTGGAGGCGAACTTCGTCACCGCCTCGTTCTGCATCACCGGCAGCGTCACGACGATCCCGATGGCGAGGAGCCCGATGACGCCCACCTTCATGAAGGTGGAGAGGTAGTCGCGCGGCGCGAGCAGCATCCACACGGGCAGCACGGAGGCGATGAAGCCGTAGCCGATCAGGCAGAAGGCGATCGCCTCCGGCGACAGGGTGAAGGCGTCGGCGAGGCTCGAGTCCTGTACGAAGCCGCCGGCGACGATGGCGAGGAGGAGGAGCGTCACGCCGATCGCCGTGGTCTCCAGCACCCGCCCCGGCCGCAGCACGCGCAGGTAGAACCCCATGAGGAACGCGATGGGGATGGTCATCGCGAGCGAGAAGGTGCCCCAGGGCGAATCCGCCAGCGCGTTGACCACCACGAGCGCGAGCACCGCGAGCAGGATGATCATGATCGCGAAGACGGCCACCAGCGCGGCGACGCCGCCGACCGGGCCGATCTCGTCCCGCGCCATCTGGCCGAGCGACTTGCCGTCGCGGCGCATGGAGAAGAACAGGATGACCATGTCCTGCACCGCGCCGGCGAAGACGACGCCGACGATGATCCAGATCGTGCCCGGCAGGTAGCCCATCTGGGCGGCGAGCACCGGGCCGACGAGCGGGCCGGCGCCCGCGATCGCGGCGAAGTGATGGCCGAAGAGCACGCGGCGGTCCGTCGGCTGGAAGTCCACGCCGTTGTCGAGCCGCTCGGCCGGCGTGGCGCGCTTGTCGTCGATGCCGAGCACCGTGCGCGTGATGAAGCGCGCGTAGAAGCGATACGCGATGGCGTAGGACGCGAGCGCCGCGAAGATCAGCCACGCGGCGGAGATCTGCTCCCCGCGAACGAGGGCCACCACACCCCAGGCCACCGCGCCGATCAGCGCGACAGCCGTCCAGATCACGATGGACCGTGCTCGAGTCGCCTGCATCGCTCCCGCCTCCCCTGGGCTCGTGACATTTCGTCACGTACCCACCGCCGGGAGTGTGCAATCAGTGCATGGCCTCGGCTCCGTAGCCGGCGTCGCGGAGGGTGGCGAGCACGGCGTCGGCGTGGTCCTGCCCGCGCGTCTCCAGCACGAGCTCGACCGCCGTCTCGCGCACGTGCAGGTCGATCCCCTCGCGCACGTGCGACACGTCGACGATGTTGGCCCCGGCGTCGGCGACGCGCGTGAGCAGCGCGACGAGCCCGCCCGGCCGGTCGGGCACCCGGCTGAGGAGCACGAGCCG
>Ga0070702_100001289_pt1 | contig 10166 bp, 7 predicted proteins | sample KBSK5103metaG_FD_65466 | JGI IMG/M metagenome (GOLD analysis project Ga0070702, IMG submission 65466) | Corn, switchgrass and miscanthus rhizosphere microbial communities from Kellogg Biological Station, Michigan, USA - KBS K5-10-3 metaG | ecosystem: Host-associated > Plants > Roots >... | reverse complement strand
TTTCCAGGCTCCGGATGTCGGTGGTCACGGACCCAGGCTTTCCGCCAAGAATGTGAGAGATCATCACCGAATCCCTGTGATTCGCCTCGCTGAGCGGCGCCAGCAGGCCGGCCGGCAGCCCCCGAAGAACAGCCGCCGGACGAGATCGACGTGCCCGGGCGCCGCCTCCTCCAGGGCCTACCGCCCGCGGCCGGTCAGGGTCATCGCGGGGACGCTGGTCATGGGAACCACGCCTTCTCGTAGCAGGGTTCAGATGCGCCTGACGATAGCGGCCGTCAAGATGAACAGCTGTCACATGATTCTGGTGATTTGCGGTCCGGAGTGATCCTGGTGGTTAATTCGGGTCCTATGCGGCGAGGCCGAGTTCGAGGCATGCCAGGTGGCTGGTGCTCTGCCGGTCCAGCGGGGTGCCGGTCTAGCCCGCCTTCGGAGCGTGCCGGATACATCGCCTCATCGGCTGCCGGGCGTGCGGCTGGTGATCGCAGTCCGGTGATGGTGCTCGCGGCGCTTGCGGGCGGATTTGGGCTGGCTTGGCGGTTTAGGAGCCGACTGGCTGGCGGACGAGGACGATGTGGATGCGGCCGGGCAGCTCCTGGTGAGTGCCCGGCCAGGCGTGGATCTCGCCCGCATGTCGCACGCGAAAGCGAGCCGGAGATCAGGTGACAAGCGAAACATCAGAACCTGGTGGCCCTACACCGGACCTGGGGAGATGCCAACAACGGCCGCTAGCTCGGCGCGTGAGGTGATGCCGAGCTTGGGGAAGATCCGGTACAGGTGGTTGCGGACGGTGCGGTGCGACAGGTAGAGCTGCTGGCCGATCTCGCGGTTGCTCAGCCCTTCGGCGGCCAGCCGCGCGATTTGCAGCTCTTGCGGGGCCAGCAGGTCCAGCGCCCGGGGGGCGGGCTGGCCGCTGCGCTCGCCGGCGGCGCGCAGCTCGCGGCGGGCGCGCTCGGCCCAGGCATCAGCACCGAGCGCGTCGAACGTGTCCCTCGCGGCGCGCAGCGGCGCGCGGGCCTCGCCGGCCTGCTGGCGGCGGCGCAGCCACATGCCGTGGGCGAGCTGCAGCCGGGCGCGGTGCAGCGGCCAGGCCGCCAGGCCGGCGCCGAAGGCAGCGTCAAACCGCGCCTGCGCGTCGCCGGCGGCCAGCATCGGCGCCGCCACCGCCAGGCTGGCGCGCAGCAACGGCGACCCGGTCGCGGCCGCCTCGGGGATCAGCTCGGTGTAATGGCGGCGGGCCGCATCCTGGTAGCCGCCGCCGGCGGCGGCCTCGGCCAGGTCGACCAGGGCCCAGGACCGCAGCTGCGGGTGATAGGCGGCGTCCTGCGGGTCGAAGATCCGGGCCAGCTGCTCGTACGCCTCGTCGTGACGGCCGGCGCCGAGCGCCGCGGTGCCGCGGGCGAGCTGGACCAGGGCCAGCAGCGGGGGCACGCCCCCCGCCAGCAGCACACGCTCGGCCTCGGCGGCAAGTTCGGCGGCGGCGGCGGTGTCGCCGCGCCGGCCGGCCAGGACCGCCTGGACGAGCTGCGCGCAGGCCGCCCACAGCGGCCTGCCGCCTTCGGCCAGCAGCCGGGCGGCTTCGTCGGCGGCCGGCCCGGCCAGGCCCGCCTGGCCGACCAGCAGAGCCTGCCACCCCTGTTGGAGCAGCACCTCGCCAAGCAACCCCAGCCAGCCGCGGGCCCGCAGCCCGGCCGCCGCCGCGGTGAGAAACCCCACCGCCTGCTCGCAGGCTCCCACGGCCGCAGCGGCGTAGCCCAGGTAGTAGTCCTCATGGGCAGTGCCCGAGCCGGGCTGGTGCCGGGCCAGCCGGGCCAGGACCGCCGCGCCGTGCCCGACCGGGTCGCACAGGGCCAAGACGAACAGCAGCCGCGGATCCCCGCCGGCGACCGGCACAGCCTCGGCAATCGTGGTCATCCGCTGCCTGGTCCGCCGGTCCGGGTTGGACCAGAAGCACCGCAGCGCCACGTTCACGAGCACGAGCAGCGCCTGGCCGATGTCCCCGTCCTGGCGCATCTGGTCGGCCACCTCGGCGAGCGCGGCCAGCGGCCGGGCGCCGGTCCGGGTGGCGGCCCCAAAGGTCTCGCGAGCCCACGCCAGCCGGAGCCGGTCCCCCGGTTCCAGGGCCAGCGGCTCGGCCTCATCCAGCAGCCGCAGCGTCGTGTGCACCCGGCCCAGCTCGTAGAACGCCCACGCGGCGCGGAGCAGCCGCTGCCCGCGCCGTGCCGAAACCGGGCTGAGCCGGGCCGCGGCGGCCAGCGCCGCGGCCTGTTCCGCGATCGCCCCGCGGCCGAAGGCCCGGCCCGCGGCTGCCTCCAGGCCGGCGGCCACCTCCTCGTCCGGCCCCAGGCTGGCCGCCGCCCGGTGCCACACCTGGCGGTCCGGCTGGCCCGCCAGCACCTCCGCCAGCGCCCGGTGCATCGCCTGCCGCGCCGCCGGCCCGGCCGCCTCACCCACCGCCGACCGCACCAGCGGATGCCGGAACCGCACGCTCTGCCCGTCCACCTCGGCCAGCCCCGCCGCCACCGCCACCGTCAGGTCCGCCACGGACACCGGCGCGCCCGCCACCACGCTCGCCGCGGCCAGCACCTCGGCCAGCGCATTCCCGTCGTCTAGCGCCGCCGCCAGCAACGCGGTGCGGGTCACCTCGGGCAGCCCCGGCAGCCGGGATGCGAACGCCTGCTCCAGGCGCCTGGTCAGGGGAGTCCACCCGTTCACAGGCCCGCGGCTGTCGTGCTGGCTGGCCGTGAGCGGCAGCTCCACCAGGGCCAGCGGATTCCCGGCCGCCTCCTCCAGCACCCGCCGGCGGACCACCGGATCGCGCACCCCGTGCGCGTCCAGCAGCGCGGCCGCAGCCGCCGGGTCCAGCGGGCCGAGCCGCAGCTCCGCCAGCCCGGCCCGGGCCAGCGGGTTGTCCTCCAGCTCGGCTTCGCGGGCGGTGCCCACCAGCCCGATCGGGTCCGCGCCTAGCCGGCGGCTCACGAACGCCAGCACCTCGCACGTGGAGGAATCCAGCCAGTGCACGTCCTCGGCGACCACCAGCACCGGCGCCCGCCCGGCCCGGGCAGCCAGCAGCTCCAGGGTCGCCATGCCGACCAACAGCAGGGCCGGAGCCACCCCGCCGCCTGCCCCCAGGGCAGTCAGCAGCGCGTCCCGCTGGCCGCGCGGCAGCCCGCCGGCCTCGGCCAGCACCGGCCGCAGCAGCTGGTGCAGCCCGGCAAACGACAGGTGCGCCTCGCCCGGCACCCCCGCGCAGGTCAGCACCCGCATCCCGCGATCGGCCGCGCGCCTGCTGGCGACCGCCGCCAGCGCCGACTTCCCGATCCCCGGATCGCCCAGCACCAGCAACGACCCGCCGCCGTCGCGGATGCGGGCCAGCAGCGACTCCACCGCAGCGATCTCCGGGTCCCGCCCGACCAGCTCTGACGCCATCACCGGACGACCCAGGCAAGCCTCATTCCCGCAGTCTGAGCGACCCAGACGTGCCACGGCAAGCCACTACCTCCCCGGACATCGGACAGGTTGGGGTCAGTTGACCCAAGCCGCGGCGCCATGCGCGCCCGCAGCATGGGTGGAGTCCGCTTCCTCTCGCAACCAGACGGGCATGAGCATGACAAGCCAGCCGATCTCGATGGCCGACCGGCCGACCGGGGAGCGGCAGCATGAGTGAGCAAGCCACCCGCCCTGTGGTCCCGCGCGAGCTGAGACCTTCCCGAGCCCGTCTTGACGGGCCCGGCAACGTCGCTGCTGGCCCCTGGCCGGTAAAGGGCGCCACGGGGTCCGCCGGCGAGCCGGGAACCCCTGATGTCCGGGCTGTTCCTGGGGTCGGGGGAGGGGTGGTGTCTCGCTGCGCGCTGTTCGGGCGGCTGGCCGGGGCCGGACGCGTGGTTCAGGTGTCGGCGCCGGCGGGGAGCGGGAAGACGGTGCTGATGCGGTCCTGGCTCGCCGAGGCCGGGCTGGCCCGGCACGCCGCGTGGGTACCGGTGGATGGCGAGGAGCGGGATCCGCGGCGGTTCTGGCTGTCGGTGCTCGGCGCGCTGCGCGAGACGGCCCCGGGGGCGGTGCTGGGGCGGGCGCTGACGGCGGCGCAGGACCTGGACGGCTGGGCGATCGTGGAGCGGCTGCTGACGGACCTAGCCCCGCTGGCGGACCGGCTGTGGCTGGTCATCGACGACGCGCATCTGCTGGGCCCTGGCGGGGTACTGCCCCAGCTGGAGCTCTTGCTGTTGCGCGCGCCGCCGCAGTTGCGGTTCGTCCTGGTGACCCGGCATGATCTGCGGCTAGGGCTGCACCGGCTGCGGCTGGAGGGGGCGCTGACCGAGATCCGTGCGGCCGATCTGCGGTTCAGCCTGGCCGAGGCGCGGGCGCTGTTCGGCGCTACCGGGGTGGATTTGCCGGCCGGCGTGCTGGCCCGGCTGCACGAGCGGACCGAGGGCTGGGCGGCGGGGCTGCTGCTGGCCGCGCTGTCGCTGGCCGGGCACCCGGACCCGGATCGGTTCGCCGCGGAGTTCTCCGGCACCGAGCGGACGGTGGCCGAATTCCTGCTGGCCGAGGTGCTGGACCGGCAGAGCGAGCAGGTGCGGCTGCTGCTGCTGCGGACTTCCTTCCTGGAGCGGGTCAACGGCGACCTCGCCGACCTGCTGACCGGGACCAGCGGCGGGGAACGGATCTTGCAGGATCTGGAGCAGGCCGGCGCGTTCGTGGTCTCGCTAGACGTACGCAGGTCGTGGTTCCGCTACCACCAGCTGTTCGCGGACCTGCTGCAGCTGGAGTTGCGCCATACCGAGCCGGACGAGCGCGCCGCGCTGCACCGCGTCGCTGCCGGGTGGCTGGCCGGGCACGGGCACCCGGTAGAGGCGGTCCGCCAGGCCCAGGCCGCGGAGGACTGGGAGCTGGCCGCCCGGCTGCTGTGCGACCACTGGCTCGACCTGTACCTCGGCGGGCGGGGCGCCATCTTGGCCGAGCTGCTTGCCGGGTTCCCCCGCCAGGTCGTCGCGGCCAGCCCCGAGCTCACCGCCGTGCAGGTGGCCGGTGACCTGATCCGCGGATCCCTGGATGATGCCGGACGGCACCTGGCCATGGCCTCTGACGCGCTGGCCGCGGTGCCCTCGGACCGCCGCGGACGCGTGCAGGTCATGCTTTCGGTGCTGCGGCTGTTCCTGGCCCGGGGCTTGGCCGACGTCCCGGTCGTGGCCGAGGAGGCGCAGCGGCTGCTCTCCCTCACCGAGGGCGCCGGTGCCGCACAGCCCGGGCTGGGCGAGGATCTGCGCGCCGCGGCGTTCATCAGCCTCGGTATCGCCGAGATGTGGGACCTGCGGTCCGAGGACGCGGAGCGGCATCTGACCCAGGGCCTGGCCCTGGCACGCGAAATCGGGCGGCCGTACCTGGAGCTCTACGGCCTGGCCCACGGGGCGCACGCGATGCCGCAGTTCCAGCCCGATACGTCGCAGGAGGAGCGGAGCAGGCAGGCGATCGAGCTGGCCGAACGGCACGGCTGGGGCGAGGAGCCGCTCGCCGGGGTCGCTTATACCCAGCTCGGCACCGTGCTGCTCTATCACGGGCGGCTGGAGGAAGCAGAACCGTGGCTGGAGCGCGCCGAACAGACCCTGCGCACCAGGGCGGAACCAGCCGCCGGGATGAGCCTGCGTCATGCTCGCGCGGCCCTGGAACTGGCCCGGGGCCGGCCTCAGGAGGCGCTGGCGGCGTTCCGGGCCGCCGAGACGCTGGCCGCGGCGCTGGCCGGGCCCCGCACCTGCGTGACGTCGATGCGATCACGCATGCTGCACACGCTGGTGCGGGCGGGCCAGACCGGACGCGCCGAGCAGGTTCTCGCCGAGCTGGGCGAGGACGAGCGGGCCAGCACGGAGATGCGCACCGCAGAGGCGGCGCTGCGACTGGCCTCAGACGACCCGCAGGCGGCCGCTGACGCGCTCGCCCCCGTCCTGGACGGCTCGGTCTCCGGCGTCCGCCAGGTACAGACGGTGACGGCGCTACTGCTGGAGGCCAGGGCCCGCGATGGCCTGGGCCACCAGGACACCGCCGGACGCGCCCTTGAGCAGGCGCTGGATATCACCGAATCCACCGGCATGCTCCTGCCGTTCCTCCTGGATCCCGCCCCGGCGCTGCTCGAGCGGCACCGCCGGCACCGCACCGCTCACCCCGCCCTGATCTCCCAGATCCTGGACCTGCTGCCGAGGCCGGTCAGGCCCGCGCCGCCGCCCGGCAGCCAACCGAGATGGGCCTCCAGCCACGGCCTGGATGAACAGCTCACCGACAGCGAGACCCGCATCCTGCGCTACCTGCCGACCCACCTCACCGGACCCGAGATCGCCAACGAGCTGTCCGTGTCGTTGAACACCGTCAGCACCCACATGCAGCACCTATACGCCAAGCTCGGCGTCCACCGCCGCCACGAGGCAGTGGACCGCGCCCGCGCCCTGGGCCTGCTCGCGCCCCCCGCACGAAGGGCTTAAGGCGGAATCACCAAATGTGAGCCAACGCCTTCATGCACCCCGGACTCAGCCTGACTCATTCAGACCGTTCGCGCAGGTCAACGGCTCCCCGCTCGACTCCCTCCGACGAAGACAGACTTCGCAGAACGGGCCGATCTCCCGCGCGGCGGCTAACGCGCGGGCAGGCCGCCAGCAGCCGCAGCTCCCGCGCGCGCCGCACGGCCGAGGGCAGGTCACGGGCCTGGAAGTCGCCGGACGTCGGTCAGGCACGTGGCTTCTCAACGTTGAGCGGGACGGATTCGGCGCTGATCACCGCGAGCGATGTCGGTTCCGCAGGCGTGGTCGCGTTCATGGCCCGGTCGGCGAGAACCCGCATCCGATTGCCGGACATGGAGTACAGGTGATAGCCACGGGTCAGGGCATTGGCCGCTGGTCCGGACAGGGGGACGTTCAGGGGGTTCGCGGCGGCGGCCAGCCCGCCCAGGTCCACGAGCAAGCCCAGGTCATCGTGCTTGTACTCCTTGCGCGTCCCGTGGCCCAGCGAGGCGGCCACATTCCGGACCACCAGCTTGCCCGGCCGCTGGGCGTGCTGGGCGGTCATGCCGCAGACCTGGCCGGGATAGGTCAGGTCGGGCACCGCGGCGCAGTCCCCGCAGGCTTGTTCACACCGCTCACGGTCAAGATGAGCCGGTCGTAACCAACCTGCCCGGAGGCGCCCTCTGGGCCCGTCCAGCTCACGACCTTCTGCCCGTGATCGACGTGGCTCACTGTGCCGAGCAGGAACCGCATCTTGCGCAGCCGGCGGCCCAGCGAGACGCGGATGTACCGCGGCTCGATCGGCCCGCCTGCCACCTGCAGCATCACCGGCAGGTACAGGAAGTAGTCGGTCAAGTTGATCACCACGATCTCGGTCGTCTTCCCGACCAGCCGGGACAGCTCCCGCGCCGCGTTGAAACCGGCGAATCCCGTCCCGACAATCACCACATGGTGTTCCTTTTTATGTCCCGCCATCTGGGTTCTCCCGCTCGCCAAAGTGGCATGTGCACTACCGCGGGGCTTGGTCCTGCCATCCGCCATGGCGCGTACGACGCGCAGTCCCGCCAGTGAAGGCCCTGGCTGCAACGCTGGCTTGCCATCCGCCAGCCACGTTTCCTGGCGTGCGGAGATGATTGGCGAGCGGGTCGCGGACGGGGTGCTGGTCATGGGAACCATGCCTTCTCGTAGCGGGGTCCAGATGCGCCTGACCATGGCGGCCATCAATGTGAACGGCTGTCACATGATTCTGGTGATTTGCGGTCCGGAGTGACACGAGCGGAGCTCGAGGAGGTCGAGGCGGAGAGCCTCGATCTCAGGCAGCACACGGTACAGCGCTGACCGGTCCGGCGGGCCGGTGAGCACGGTGTGTGCGCCACGCCGATGCGACACCAGCGCCGAGAAGCAGGACCGCGGCGCCGAGGCGGCCGTTTATCCGGATCGTGTACCAGACGGATGCTGGATTAGCAGGTGAGCCTCCACGACCGCGACGTAGCCGATGACCTGTGCCGTGCCAGATCACCGCGCAGGCATTATGTGTCTCGCCCGAGTTGGCCCGTTCGTCATCGAGACAGGCGGGCTTGGCCGGGCATCCCGGCGCCGGCGTGGGCGGCCAGCATCCAGCCGGTCACCTGGCTCGGCATCGGCCGCGAGGAGCTCGCCAGTCAGGCCCGCACCGTCGTTCAGGGCCGGGCCGAGAGCTGACCGGGGACCGGCGCGAAGTGGGTGCGGACCTCGGCCAGGCTGACTCGGCACCGGGCCAGCGCGTTAACCGGCCCGTAGTCGCCTTATGCCGGAATGCGGATCACAGGAATCAGGTGACAACCGTTCACCGTGACGGCGGCTACCGTCGGCGTGGTCGGTTCCTCATTCAAAGGAGGACAGCAGTGACATCTCCGATCTTGCCGGGCTACGTGCCGGTTCCGCGGGCCTCGCTCGGCCCCGCGGTCACCGGCCGGGGCAACTACGTCGGAGGGGTGGAGCGGAACCTGTACTGGGTCACCGACGGGGACTGCCACCCGGCGTTCCTGACGACCCATGAGCGCGTGCGAGCCAGCTGTCATGACTGTTACGTCTGAGACACGATCCGTGGCTAGGCGGGTGATCGGGCTCTACCGCCGGGCCGGGAACGCCGGCCGAAACCGCCTTGGGCTGGCCCTACTGGTCATCGCCGTCTCCCAGCTGATGGTGCTGATGGACACCACCATCGTCACCATGGCCCTGCCCCGGATCCAGTCGGCGCTCGGGTTCTCCACTACCGGCCTGCTGTGGGTCGTCAACCTCTACGGGCTGATCTTCGGCGGCCTGCTGCTGCTGGGCGGCCGGGCAGGTGACATCCTCGGCCGCCGCCGGGTCTTGACCGCCGGCCTGGCGCTGTTCTCGGCCGCGTCTTTGCTCGGGGGCGTCGCGCAGGACAAAGCGTGGCTCCTGGCCGCGCGGGCAGCTCAGGGCGCCGGCGCGGCGCTCATCGCCCCGGCGGCCCTGGCCCTGATCATCACCAACTTCCCCGAGGGCCCGCAACGCGGCCGGGCCACCAGCGTTTACGCCTCAGTCTCGGCCCTCGCCAGTGCCGTCGGCCTCGTGGCCGGCGGCCTGCTCGTCACCTACGCCTCCTGGCGCTGGACGCTGATCGTCAACGCGCCGATCGGTATCGTCCTGGCCATAGCCGCGCCCCTTGTGCTCACCGAGCCGGCCCGCCAGCCTGGCCAGCTCGACCTGCCCGGAGCAGTCACCGCCGCCGGCGGCATCGCCGCCTTGGTCTACGGGCTGTCGGCGGCCGCCCCGTCCGGCGCCTTCGACGTGTCCCACTGGGCCAGCGCCAACGTGATCGCGGCCCTGGCCGGCGCGGTGGTGCTGCTCGTCGCCTTTGCGGCCATCGAGGCCCGCAGCAGCCATCCGCTGCTGCCGCTGCGGATCTTGGCCGACCGTAATCGCAGCGCCGGCTACCTGTCCGCCGCCGCCGTGGGCGTGGTCATCTTCGCGGTGCTGTACTTCGCCACCCTGTTCTTCCAGGAGGTCTGGGGGTACTCGGCCCTCAAATCCAGCGTCGCCTACCTGCCCTGGATCGCGGCCTTCGGCATCGGCGCCGCCGCCAGCGCTCAGCTGCTGCCCCGCATCGGGCCCCGCCCGCTGATGGTTGCCGGGTCCCTGTCCGGCGCCGGCGGAATGTACTGGCTGTCCCGGACCGGCGCGACCGACAGCTACCTCGGCCACGTCTTCGGCGCCTTCATCATCGCCGCCTTCGGGTTGAGCCTGGTCTCCGTGCCCTTCGTCGCACTCGCCCTGTGGCGGGTCAGGCCGGCCGACTCCGGGGAGGCCTCCAGCGTGGTCAACGTGGCCCCGCTGGTCGGCGGCTCGGTGGGACTCGCTGCCCTCGGCAGCGTGGCCTGGATCACCGCCGCCCACCAGATCCACGTGACCCGGGCCGGGGGGGCCGCGCCGGCCTTCCGCCACGCGCTGGCTACCGGGTTCGACCGCGCCTTCCTGGTCGCCGCCGGGGTCGCCTTGACGATCTCGATCCTCGCGGTCGTGTTGATCCGGGCGCGGGCCACCGGCGCCGCCGGCCAGACCCCAACGGCGGCGTCACCCCTTTCCGAGCAAGACCAGCCGCAACCGGAACCCAACGGCGCGGCACCGACTACCGAAGTCTCACCGAATTGACAGCACCGCATAGGAATTGACAGCACC
>Ga0070702_100001287_pt1 | contig 10180 bp, 10 predicted proteins | sample KBSK5103metaG_FD_65466 | JGI IMG/M metagenome (GOLD analysis project Ga0070702, IMG submission 65466) | Corn, switchgrass and miscanthus rhizosphere microbial communities from Kellogg Biological Station, Michigan, USA - KBS K5-10-3 metaG | ecosystem: Host-associated > Plants > Roots >... | reverse complement strand
GCTCCCCTTTGGGAATCCAGCCCGGATATGGCGATGATGGTCGGAAGCCACACAGTGCGTCCACGTAGGGAAGCACCAGCTCGGTTCGGAAGTATTGAAGCATGCCCTGACCATCGTACGTGCTTCTGAATCTGACCGGCGACATCTTCATCACGGTGCGCACGTGGCGCCCAAAGCTCTGGGGTGAGGAATAGTCCAGGTGATTCGCAACACGCGCCACGGAAAGGCCGGGATTCTCAAAGAGCCTGGCAGCACGAATGAGTCTGGAGAGCGACAGATAGCGCTTCGGCGCCGGTAGTTTCGCCCGGAAAAACCTGCTCATCAAAGTACTGGGCAAAATATTGAGATGCCGGGCGAGCTGTCTTACTGTCGAAATCCTTGGCGAGGCATCGAAGAGCAGCTCGAAGAAACGCCAGCAGTCTTTGGATACTCCTGGCAGATCGAGGCTTATCTGGGACAGCGCCGAACGCTGAAGATCACTCGATCCCTGCGAAGCAAGCAGGCTGCGCAGCGTCTGCCAGCCGGCCGGCATTCTTGCATCGACCAGCGTCCGAATTCCCAGCTGACCGAGAGCCAGAGTCGCATGCGGCGTGGAATTCACTGTCTCCGTAAGCAGAGCGACAGCGGGAACTCTCGGAAATTCACGCACCATGGCTGCTACTCGACTCGAGTTTTGAGTGCCATACCTGGTGACAGAGATCAGAACGAGGTTTGCCTTTTGATCTCGGAGATCCGCGAGGACTTCGTCAAGCGACTCCCGGTGCAGCGGGTCACATAGACCCTGGGCAGCCGCATCGACACGAGAGCGTTCGAGCGGAGTGAGAATTGTCGAAACCGGGGTACGAGGGGAGATGCGCTTGGAGTCGGTGGGCATGAGATCCTCACGGTTAAGGTGGCAACCGTTCCGGCGCGCAACATTACACCACCACGTCAGATGCTCGTCATGCGTTCACAGGAGTGAAACGCGACGTTCTCGCAGTTCGTCATTTCGTTATATTTTTTTTGAGGCAAGTTGGTCGGACGATCGCGTATAGGTATCTAATCGATACTTATTCGAGGAAAGTCCGGGCTCCAGTGGACAGGCTGCCAGGTAACCCCTGGGCACGAGCAGCGTGAGTTGTTCGTGACGGACAGTGCCACAGAGAATAGACCGCCGCTTTTCGGAGCGGTAAGGGTGAAACGGTGGGGTAAGAGCCCACCGCGCTCGTGGTAACATGAGCGGCACGGCAAACCCCAGCTGGAGCAAGGCCAAATATGCGGCGAGAGGTGTCCACCTCGATCAAGACACCGCGGGTAGGCTGCTAGAGAGTATGGGTGACCATGCTCGTAGAGAAATGATCGTCCGGATTGGTAAAACAGTCCGACAGAACCCGGCTTACAGACCAATTTGCCAATCACCTGACAACCTCCGGCCAAACTGCCGGAGGTTGTTCTTTTCTACCTGACTGGGGATAGAAAAACCAAATCAATGAACACAAAGAATTATCCGATACTTCTCATTCTGTGGTTGGCGGCGTGTTCCAGCCCGCGACCTTCGACTCCAATAGTGCTTCCTCCGGAGCCCTCGATTCCGGTACCGAGTGCATCTCCTAACACATCCTGGACATTCAATCTGCTTCCTGGAACCGCCTCGTATCGCGTAGTGAGAAGCGGGGTGATAGAAAGCACGGCTGATTCAGCAAAGCGCAGAGAGGTTTCCGGCAGCTCCAGCCATGAATCGATCACACTGCAGCAATCAGGAGATACGGTCGGATTCAACGCGGTGGTTGATACATTCTCGATAACCGCCCAGGGATTGGGCACTGCGGCACAACAAGGCGCTGCGCTCCCGTTTCAGCTGTCCGGATTTCTAGCCGGAGAATCGATCCGAATCGCCGGCGACAGCCTGAATGACCAGTGCAATCCAATCTCGGCGGCGTTAATCACGGATCTTCACTATCTCCTGGCGCGTTTTCCGGATTCGCTGTCGACAGCATCCAGATGGCGGGACTCAACCATCACGACCGTATGTCGAGGCTCGATACCGATGCGGTCGCAAGCCACCCATTCCTATTCAGTCGCTGGCGAGAGCCAGTATGAAGGAGTTCCGATTCTGGTAGTCCAGCGAGCTGACACCATTCATGCAGAGGGAGAAGGAGCCCAGCAACAGCACAGGCTGGTGTTCAGCGCCGATGGTGTCGGAAAGGCCACCTACTACCTGGACACGAGAGCGGGAAGGGTGATGCATTTGACGGTCGATCAGAATCTCGATCTGACCGTTACCGCTTCAGGCAAAGCAAATCATTTCAGACAGAGCACCAGACAGGACTTTACGCTGGTGCGTTAATCCACCAGTCGCAGTGGCATTACCAGGCACATATACGACGCCGGATCCTTCCATCCTTCGGGTTCTATCGTCGCCGCGCGCTCGGGTGCTTTGAAGGTCAACCTCACTTCATCGCTCGGGATGTAGCGAAGTATTTCGAGCAGGTAGCTGGCGTTGAATCCAATGTCGAGCTGGTCGCCTGTATACCGGATCGGCAGCTCGTCTTGGGCTTCGCCGAGATCGGGTGTCTGAACACTGAATTTCAGCATGCCGGCGTTGAATGAAAGCCGGATACGATGTGTCTGATCTGAGGCAATGACGGACATTCTCTTCAGCGCACCGGCCAGCGCAAGCTTGTCGGCAACCGCCACACGGTCATTGTCCTTCGGAATTACCTGTTCGTAATTCGGGTAAGGTCCTTCGATGAGGCGCGTGAAGACCGCGGTGAATGGAGATCTGAAGCCAATGTGGTTATCGCCCCTGGCGATCTCGAGCTCTTCTTCAGCGGGAAACAGTCTTCGCACCTGCTCCAGTGCCTTCGGTGGAACGATCAGGTCACTTGCCGGTGCGTTAGCCGAATTAATTGGCATTTCCATCTTTGCCAAACGGTGGCCATTCGTGGCGACCATTCGCATCCGATCGGGGCGAAGCTCCCAGAGCACGCCATTCAAAATCGGCCTGCTCTCTTCCGCAGAGACGGCGAATGATGTGTGAGAGATCAGCTGCTGGAGATCACCGGATCTGATCCTCCAGCTCTCGTTAAAACGAACCGATGGGAATGTCGGGAATTCGTCGCGCGGCAGGCCGAGGAGCTTGAAACGAGAACGACCGCACTCCAGGGTGACACGCTGTTCACCCACAGCGGCGATTTTCACAGGAGCTGGAGGAAGCTCTCGTGCAATCTCACTAAGCTTTTTCGCGGGTACGGTCACAGCACCGGATGCATCGACGTCAGCCATAACCTCGGTGCTGACCGCAATATCCAGGTCGGTCCCCGAAAGCTTTATCCCTTTGTCGGTGGTCTCGAGAAGGATATTTGCCAAAACCGGCAGCGTGGTCTTGGCAGGAATGCTTGCTGTAACGGCCGCCAATCCTTCCTGCAATTTTTCACGCGAGATCGTGAACCGCATCCCTATCCCTGTGGAGTGAGCTCGGGTACTTATAAGTCTTTTATTAAAGACTCAATCTAGTAGTGATAGCAGGCTTTGTGGACTTCTGTCGAATGCGTCTAACTTATGAGAGCAGAGAGGTTTCCGCTACGCTGCGTGATGTGGGGCTGGATGTTGGCAGTGGGGAGAATCCTGGATTCTCCGCATCGAGTTCATGAGATGGCACTCGTTTCCACACGTGGCATCGTTCGAAAGTTGAAAGATTCGAGATTACCTCGGATGCGATTTATGCGCGACTTGAGCGCAGAGTCAGCCGAGATGTCCTGCTGAACCTTCTCCAGGCTGTGGATGACTGTGGAATGATCGCGTCCGCCGAAAGCGTTGCCTATTTCCACGAGCTGGGTGGAGAGCAGCTCGCGAGTGAGATACATCGCAATCTGCCGCGGAATCGTGAGGTTCTTCGTCCTCGTTTTTGAACGAAGGCCGTCCACAGTCACGCCCCATTCCTTGGCAACTGCCTGCTGGATGGTGAGAATGGTGAGAGAGCCGAGTGGTTCCGGGTCGAATCCCTCAATTGCGCGCAACTTATCTCGAAGTGCTTCTCTGGCGACATCAACTGTGATGTCCTTGTGCTTGAGTGACGCATAGGCCAGCAGCTTGATGATGGATCCTTCGAGCTCCCTAACATTCGACCGCACGTGTTCGGCGATAAAGTGGATGACATCGTCCGGGATCGTCAGCTCGAGCCGATCGAGTTGGGCTTTCTGTTTCAGAATGGCAACTCGATGCTCAAAGTCGGGGAGGCCGATGTCGGCGACCATCCCCCACTGGAATCTGCTGATGAGTCTTCCTTCGAGGCCGGCGATCTCTGATGGGGGCCGATCGCTGGTGAGCACGATTTGTCGGCCGGCCTCGTAAAGAGCATTGAAGGTGTGGAAAAACTCTTCTTGGGTCGTTTCTTTCCTGCCCTTCAGAAAATGGACGTCATCGATCAATAGAAGATCAGTTTCGCGATAGCGGCGGCGGAACTCGGCGCCGCTCCTTTCCATGATCGAGCTGATCAGCTCGTTCATGAACTGCTCAGTTCCCACATATGTGATTCGTGTACCCGGACTGCGCTGTAGCGTTTCGTGCGCAACTGCTTGCATCAAATGGGTTTTGCCGAGCCCGGTATCTCCGTAGATGAAGAGCGGATTGTAAACTTTGCCGGGTGCCTGGCTGACGGCATGAGCAGCTGCCGCCGCGAGCTCGTTCGACTTTCCGATGACGAAGAGGTCGAAAGTGTATCGCTCACTGAGCGGTGTGCTATTCCCGTTCAATGGTGGGGATAGCTTCGCGGGAGTAGCCGGGGGGCTCACAAAGAAATCCATCTGAGACCGCCGTTTCCGCTCCTCATTTACCCGGAACGCGACAATGAGGGGGTGTCCCAGAACTATTGGAGCATAGCTCGACAGTAGTTCACCGTGCTTGGACTCATTCCAGTCAGCCGTGAACTGGTCGGGGGCACCGACGAAAATGGTGCCGCCTTCCATCGACAGCGCTTCGGTCGGCTCGAGCCACGCCTGGTAAGTCTGATCGGGCAATTCCTGGCGGGCACGATCGAGGAGACGTTTCCAGACTTCGGCGGGGCTGAGCGACATGACGCGACACCCTAGCCCATTTATGTGGAAAAGTCAAACCGAGCGGATGTGATGCAGTTCAAGTGACTTGAACTATCTTCAATGCTGGGATAGTTTTACCCGCTTCGCACCGCAGTTTGTAATTTCGGTTTTCTGGAGTCTAGTAATGGGCAAGCCCACCTATCGTCCTCGCAACAAGCGCCGTATCCGAACTCATGGGTTCAGGTTGCGGATGGCTACTAAATGGGGACGCGAAGTTCTAAGCCGCCGCCGCAAGAAGGGACGTAAACGGCTCACCGTTCAGTTGCCGACGAAATACGCCGGCGCCTAAAGTCCTCGGCTTTCCTCGTCGGTCCAGGCTCACGAGCAAGGCCGATCTGGAAGCGGTAAGACGCACAGGGAAGCGAATGCAAACCGAGCATCTCGAGGCTCGAGCATCTGCTTCCCTGTTGCTGTATCCAAGGGTTGGGATCGTTGTGCCCAAGCATCGCCGCAGAATCGTCGACAGGAACCGTGTTAAACGTCGCCTTCGGGAGATTGTGCGGACTACGTTGCTTCCCACTCTGCCGAGTGTTGACGTCCTCATTCGGGCGAAGCCTGAGGCGTACGGATCCACCTTTCAGCAGCTCGCGAGTGATGTTGGGACAATTGGTCGGTGGGCCGCGGAGATCGGCCGCTGATCGATGCGTCGCGTCTTCATCTTTCTGATTCGTGGCTATCAGGTAGCCATATCGCCGCTGTTTCCGGCAAGCTGTCGTTACTATCCGTCATGTTCTGCCTACGCGATCGAGGCGTTCGAACGTCACGGCAGTCTGAAAGGAATGCGCTTAACGGTCAGTCGCATTCTTCGCTGTCACCCCTTCCGACCGGGCGGATACGACCCGGTTCCCTGAATGGATAAGCGTTTTTTCCTGGCTCTGTTCCTGTCGCTCGTGGTCATCGCTGTCTCGCAGCTGTTGTTTCCGCCGGCAAAGCCGGCTCCGTCCACACAGCGACCGCTCACCGCGAGCGATTCCGCGGCACAAACTGCCACCGCAGCGTCTTCGTCGACCAGATCTGTCGCTCCGGCGTCGTCGGTAGGTGCAGTGTCGCAACCAGTAGCCGCCAACGAGACGACGGTCGCTGGAGCTCGCCCCGCCGCCGAAACGACGTCGGTCATCACTCCGAAGGCTACCTATTATTTCAGCAACGTTGGCGCGGCACCGGTTTCAGTAGTGCTTCACGACTATAAGAACCGATCCGCCACCGGTGGTCCCGTCACGTTCGGTGTGGGATCTCCGCTCCTCGGCTACAGACTGATCACGCCAGGTGACACGGTCGATCTATCGAAACTCACGTTCGTTCCCTCGCGAACAAAGAACCAACGCGGTGACGAGCAGATCACCTACAGTGCACCGGCGGGAAGTCATACGGCTTCGATCACGTACACGATTCCGCGTGATACCGCGTCGAGTTATCTGGTTCGTGTCGATGGCCGGATCAGCGATGTTCAGTCTCCGGCGTACCTCATCACCGAGCTCCCGAAGACCATCCAGGCGACTGAAGCAGATACGATTGGTGATCACCGAACGCTGGCTTACAGCTTCAAACCGCAGAAGGACCATTCGCGGAGCGTTCTGTTCGGAAGCCTCGACCCGGGAGAGAAGACACTCGAAGCGGGACCGCTCAATTGGATCGCGGTCAAGAACAAATACTTCGTGTTCGCCATCCTGTCGCTTCCAAACAGCACGCCATTCAGCGAGGCAACTCTTACGGGAGGCCCTCGCACTTCCAAGGTTGCTACAAGTGCATCGGCGAGCGTGGTGCAGGAAGCCAAAAACGGCTCCTTTTCATACGAGTTTTACGCAGGGCCGCAGGAATCGCAGCGACTCGCCGGAGTGGGACGCGATTTCGACCACGTGAACCCGTATGGCTGGCGTTTTCTCCAGGGAGTGGTTCACCCGATTGCATCGAAGGTCATTCAGGCACTGTTGTGGATGCACAACCGTCTGAACCTGACCTACGGCTGGGTGCTTGTCATTCTCGGCGTTCTGGTCAGGCTGGCGCTGTGGCCGTTAAACCAGAGCACGATGCGCTCGAGCCTCAAGATGCAGGAGCTGCAGCCGAAACTCGCCGCCGCCCAGAAGAAATACAAAGATCCGGTGCAGCAGCGAGAGGCGATCATGAAAGTCTATCATGACGCCGGCGTGAGCCCATTTGCCGGATTGACGGGCTGCCTGCCCGCCCTTTTGCCAATGCCGATCCTGTTCGCACTCTTCTTCGTTTTTCAGAATACGATCGAGTTCAGAGGCGTGCCCTTCATGTGGCTGCACGACATCTCCGTGAAGGATCCTTTCTATATCCTTCCGCTGTTGATGGGCGCCTCGATGTATGTCCTGTCATGGATTGGAATGCGTAATGCTCCTCCAAACCCGCAGGCGAAGATGATGGGCTACATGTTCCCGGTGATGATGACGGTCGTACTGCTCAACATGGCTTCGGGCCTCAATCTGTACTACACCGCGCAGAACATCGCGGCGCTGCCGCAGCAATGGATGCTAGCTCGCGAGAGAGCCCGGGCGCGGCCGGCGGGATAAGGAGATCGGATGCTGCGTGTCACTTACATTGGTCACGCAACGCTACTAATTGAGCTGGGCGGCCGACGCATACTGACCGACCCGAATTTTGATCCGGCGCTGGGCAGATTCCTGCGTCGGGTCAGCTCCCCTGGAATTCCGCTCGCTGACCTGCCGGTACTCGACGCGATTCTGCTGACCCACGCGCACGCGGATCACCTCTCGTTTGATTCGCTCGACCTATTGCCAAAGGACGTCCCTCTCTTTGCCCCACCACCGATCGCCAGATGGCTGGCGAAGCGGGGCTATTCGCATGCCGTCCCGGTCGCTCCGGGAGAACATGTCGAGCTGGCGGGCGTAAAGATCAGCGCGGCCTCGGCCACGCACAAAGGGAACCGATATGGCGTTGACCGCTGGCGGAGTGCGGCGAATATGTACTTAATAGATACTAATAAGACATCCTGCTTTTTTGCCGGCGATACCGCGTTGATGCCCGACACGACGCATCTCGTGGAGCGTCATCTGCTCGACAAGGGTCGAAACCTGGATTTGGCACTGCTGCCAATCGGCCACGCGCCCTGGTGGAAGCCTGGATTCCGGAAGGGGCATCTGACGAGCAATGACGCGCTGACCCTCTTCGAGAGGTTGCAAGCCAAGTACTTCATCCCCTACCACTGGGGAACATTCAATCATGTTACATCCACCGCGTTCGATGCGATCGATCGATTGCGCAAGACTCTGGAGGATCATCCCCTCCATCCCGCGGTGAAGATTCTGGAGCCCGGCACAACCTTCGAGCTCCCTACCAGTTCGGTGTGACGTCCCGGATTTTCCAGCAACAGGATACGATCGTTGCTGTCGCTACCGCAGCCGGTCGTGGAGCAATTGCGCTGGTGAGACTGAGCGGGCCTGATGCCTTTGCCATCGCGGCAAAGCATTTACGATCATTGCCTGCCGAGCCGCGTGTCGCCCACTTGTGCGATGTGCTTGATGGCGACGACAAGCTCGACGAATCGCTGGTGACCCTCTTTCCGGGACCGAATTCGTTTACCGGGGACGACACAGTCGAATTCTCTACGCACGGTGGCTACCTCGTACCGGCCTCGATAGTAGCAGCGCTGACGGGCTCGGGGGCGAGACAAGCACTACCCGGGGAGTTCACCCGGCGGGCAGTTCTCAACGGGAAGCTCGACATCGTTCAAGCGGAAGCGATTGGCGACCTGATAGATGCGAGCTCACACGTCATGCAACGCACAGCGCTCGGCCAGCTCGACGGCGGGTTGTCTCGGCGGCTACTCGCCTTGAGAAGCGATCTGCTGGAGCTGGAAGCCTTGATCGCCTATGACGTCGACTTTCCCGAGGAAGACGATGGCCCGATTCCCCGGGCGAGAATTGAAAACACCGCTCAATCCGTGCTCACCGGACTGGGTCAGTTGCTGTCGACCGCTCCCGTTGGAGAGCTCGTGCGCGATGGCGCCGTCGTGGTAATTGCTGGCCCGCCCAACGCCGGAAAATCTTCTCTGTTCAACGCGCTCCTTGGAAAGTCGCGGGCAATCGTAACTGAAATTCCCGGAACAACGCGTGATGCGCTCGAGGCAGTGATCGACAGTGGCAAATGGCCGCTACGACTGGTCGATACGGCAGGTCTCAGGGAAACCCAGGATCGAATCGAGAAGCTGGGTATCGAAGTGAGCGAACGCTATCTGGCTGACGCGCAGGTGGTTTTGGCGTGCGCGGAAAACGCTGCCGATCTGGATCAGACGGAATTGCTGATCAGGAAAAGAACCCAGGCGCCGATCCTCGCGGTTCGCACAAAATACGATTTAGTAACTAATGGAGACCAAACTGAACCAGCCGTAATTCCTGTCAGCGCCGAAACCGGATCGGGGCTGAGGGAGTTACTGTCCGCTATCGATACTGTGGTGGATACGAGTCAGGGAGAGATCCCGAGCGACCTGCCAATCCTGACGCGGGCACGCCATCGGAAGGCGCTTGAGTTTGCCAGTGACGAGGTTGAACAGTTCCTGGAAGCGTGGCGGGCGCAAAAGCTTCCCGTCACCGTTGCTGCAGTGCACCTGCGAACAGCTGTGTCCGAGCTCGAGGAGTTGATCGGCACGATGGATGTGGACGACGTGCTCGATCGGGTGTTCAGCTCTTTTTGTGTAGGTAAGTAGGCTAGGCGGACGCGGCCGAAGAGCTGGCGATCGACGTGATCTCGGCGGCGCTGGCTCGGATGGCCCATGGGAGACCACGGGTAGTTACCGCAGGCTCGACCATTTTGGTGCCCAGGAAATAGCCGCTGCGCTCGGGAAAGACGTGACGGTCAACGGTTCGGGCGTCATCGCTCATTCCGCCGGAGAGGTACCGGAGCCGGAGGCCGAGTCCGGCACGATCGAGATCATGCTTGAGAGCGCGGGTCATTACCGGCTCCAGCTCCCGCACGCTGGCATACTCGCGCCTGGTGTATCCGTAATATTCCCAGGCCGCGTGTCCGGGGCTGAGAGTCCGGGACGCGATTGTAGCGAGACCTTCGTTGATCATCAGCTCGCGCAGCGACGCGCGCCTGCCTGTTTCCCAGTACGAGTAGTAGCC
>Ga0070702_100001284_pt1 | contig 10191 bp, 8 predicted proteins | sample KBSK5103metaG_FD_65466 | JGI IMG/M metagenome (GOLD analysis project Ga0070702, IMG submission 65466) | Corn, switchgrass and miscanthus rhizosphere microbial communities from Kellogg Biological Station, Michigan, USA - KBS K5-10-3 metaG | ecosystem: Host-associated > Plants > Roots >... | reverse complement strand
ATCAGGCGGCGCGTGAGGGACGGCACGATCCGCGGGCGGAAGCGGTAGCGGCCGAGCGCGTGGCGCAACTGGAGCGCGCCGAGGACGAAGGCCGCGGCGACGCCCGCCACCCAGCAGGCGAACAGCGCCATCGACCCCGCGCCGGCGACGCCCGCGAGCGCGCCGACGGCCGCCAGCGAGAGCACGCCGTTGAGCAGTCCGCGCGTCAGCGCCTGGTCGCCGCGCCGCAGCGTCGTCGAGATCTGGTCGAGCACGACGCCGGCCGTGCCGAGCGCGCTCATGGCGACGAACAGGACGAGGTAGCCGGGCTGCGCACCCACGACCCGGAGCTGGCCGAAGGCGACCGCGGCGAGCCCGGCGAACGCGAGCCCGACGACCGCCCCGGCGACGAGCGAGCTCGTCAGCGCGGTGTCGAGCAGCCGCGCCGGGCGCTCCTGGTGCGCGGGGAACAGTGCGATGACGGCCGACCCGACGCCGAGCAGCGCGAGCTGGACGCACAGCATCACCGCGGCGACGACGCCCCCGGCGAGCCCGACCTCGGCGGGCGGGAACAGCCGCGCCGCGACGAGCCAGAACAGGAACCCGAGCCCGAGCGTCGCGACCTTCGTCGCGATCAGCGCCAGCGAGTTCGCCTCCATGGCCAGCGCCCGCCGGCGGCCGGCAGGCGGGGCCGGGACGGCGCCGCCCGGCGACGCGGCCGGGACGGCCTCGGGCGCCCGCCGCGCGATCGGCTGGAGCGTCATGTGCGGCGCCGGACCATCCCGGCGTAGTTGAAGACGAGGTAGCACGCGTAGTACGCCAGGAAGCGCATCTCGCGACGCGCGACGGACAGCGCGATCCCGCGGGCCGCGGCGAGCGCCGGCAGCGCGAGCAGGCCCGCGCCGCGCCAGCCCTCCTTGTCGAGCGTGCGCGCGAGGCCGCCGCCGTCGGCGAGCCACTGGCCCCGCGCGAACGCGAAGCCGTCCTCGAAGCGGTGCAGGACGACCGTCCGCTCGGACACGCCGAGGCGCGCGCCGTTGCGGGCGAGGCGGCGGCGCAGCTCGATGTCCTCGCCCGACAGGAAGCGCTCGTCCAGCCCGTGCTCGAGCAGGACGGAGCGATCGAAGATCGTCGCGACGAGGCCGAACCAGCGGCGGCTGCGGCCGGTGCGGTGGTGGTGGGCGAGCGCGCGGCCCCAGTAGCCGGGGCCGCCGATGCTGTGCAGCCCGGCCTGGAGGCCGGTGTAGCCGCCGGCCGCGAACTCGTCGAGCAGGGCCGCGAGCGCCCCGTCGCCCATGACGACGTCGGCGTCGACGAGCGCGACGCGCTCGCACGCCGCGGCCCGCACGCCGAGCAGGCGCGCCGCCGCGACGCCGCGCCCGCCGTCGCTGAGCACGCGCGCGCCGTGGCGGCGGGCGACGGCGACGGTGGCGTCGGAGGACAGGCCGTCGACGACGATCAGCTCGGCCGGCTCGGCCCGGACGATCGCGGCGAGGCACTCCTCCAACAGCGGCGCGGCATTGCGCGCGGGGACGATGACGGACACGTCGAGCATGGCCCCGTCAGCTCCGGTGGCGGTCGAGGTCGAGCGCGCGGTCGACGCCCGCGGCGATCGCGACGGCCGCCTCCGGCGCGCGCAGCGCGAGCGGGACCCGCAGCAGCAGCGCGGGCCGGCCGTGGAGCGCGGCGCGGAGGATCGCGGCCTTCTCGGCGTGGCTGCGAGCGAGCGACAGCGCGCCCGCCCCGGCCATCGCGGTGAGGAGGTCGCGGGCCCCGCGGGGCAGCGCGGCGTGGAAGCCGCCCGCGAGGCGGTCGGCCATCCACGCCGTCTCGCGCGGCTCGAGCACGGGCTCGTCGCACGCCGTGCGCTCGACGTACACGACCGCGGCGAGCGCGGCGGCGTCGACGATCGTCGCCCCCGCGAGCGCCTCGCGGGCCGGGACGATGCGGTACTCCGGCCACACCCGCCGGGCGGCGCGGGCCACGCCGGGCCGCCGGACGATCACCGGATGGACGGCGGTCGCGACCGCGCCGAGCGGCCGCGTGAGCACGGACGGCGCGAGCGGGGTGCCGCGGCCACGACCGCCGCCCGGCACGACCGTGCGGTGGTGCGGGCGCAGGAACAGCGGCTTGGCGTAGCCGAGCAGGCGCCCGTCGGGCGAGAGGAAGCACCAGTCGTCGGCCAGGAAGCCGTCGCCGCGGTCGAGCGCGAGCGCCAGCGCGGCGCTCGTCTTGCCGGCGCCGCCTGCGCCCGCGATGCAGACGCCGCGCCCGTCGCGGGCGATCGCCGCGGCGTGGACCATCGCGGCGCCGCGGCGGACCATCGCCTGGTCGAGCAGCGCGAGGGTGGGCACGAGCAGCTCGCCGTCGCCGTTCAGCGTCAGGCGGTCGTCCTCGACCCCGACCCGCAGACCGCGCGCCGGGAGCTCCACGACGCCGTCGCCGTAGCGGACGCCGTCCGCCTCGCTCAGCCCGGACAGCGGCGCGACGCGGCCGCCGATGACGAGGTCCTCGCGCGTGTCGCGGCCGGTCGCGAACGGTGCGAGCAGGTCCTGGAGCTGGCGCGCGCCCGGCGTGTCCGCGGCGACGCGCAGGCCGACGCGGTCGTGGATCGCGAAGCGCAGGTCCGCGGCACCCGCCGCGCGGGCGCGCCGCCCCGCGGGACGCGAGGCCGGAAGGGCGCGCCCGGCGACGAGGCCGGCGCTCGCGAGCGACACGCCGACCGCGACCGCGCCGACGCGCGCCAGCGCGGCGAGGTCCCGGGAGTGGACGGTCGCCGTGACGTCGCGGGTGACCGCCGCGCGCAGCGGCCCGGCGACGTGTGCGCGCTCGGAGGCCAGCGCCCCGCGGGCGCCGGCGAGCCGGCAGACCTGCGCCTTCGAGCGACCCTCGGCGTAGCAGCGCGCGGCGAAGTAGCGCCACGACGCGCGCTCGGCCGGCACGCGGTGGTGGACGACGGCGCGCGGCTCGTACAGGACGATCCCGTCGGGGAACCGCCGCCGCGCGCGCAGGCAGAGCTCGGTCTCCTCGCAGCCGATCGGCACGGCGCCGACGCGGCCGACGTCCTCGCGGAACCCGCCGACGGCCGCGAGCACGTCGCGGCGGAACGACATGTTCGCGCCGATGACGTTGCGCACCGGCCCGGCGGCCTCGGGCATCCCGCGGTAGGTGCAGCCGACGACCCAGTCGAACTCGGGCGGGAACGCCCGCGGCCGCCCGCCGTCCCAGCGCGGCCGCACGGCGCCGCCCGCGGCGAGCACCCGCGGGTCGTCGAAGGCCGCGAGCAGCCGCTCGAGCCAGTCGGGCTCGGCGACGGCGTCGTCGTCGAGGAAGGCGAGGACCTCGCCGCTCGCCGCCGCGATCGCCGTGTTGCGCGCGCCGGACAGCCCGCGTCGCGCGTCGTTGCGCAGGCACCGGACCCCGGCGAGCGTCTCACAGGCGCGGACGAGCAGCGCGTCGTCGTGGTCGACGACGAGCACGATCTCCGCCGGCGCCGCGGTCTGCGCGCGCACCGAGCCGATCGCCGCGACGAGGTCGGGCCAGCGGCGCTCGGTGTACGCGCAGAGGATGACCGTCGCGGCCCGCGTCACGAGGGGGTTCCGCCGGAGCTGACCAGGTCGACCGCGGCCAGGCTGCCGTCGGCCGGCTCGGGCGCGACGGTCAGCACCGGCGGCTCGTTGCCGGCCGGCAGGCGCGGCTCGTCGACGCCGGCGGGCAGGCGCGGGCGGACCCGGTTGACGAGCAGCGTGACGAGGACCCGCCAGCCGTCGGTGACCGCGCGCAGGTGCGACGTGCCGTACCGGCGAGGGAGCTCGAAGCTCGGGACCTCCCCCACGCGCAGGCCCGCCCGCAGCGCGCGGACCGTCATCTCGGTCTCGATCTCGAAGCCGTCGCAGCGCAGGGCGAGGGCGGGCAGCGCCGAGCGCCGGACGGCGCAGTAGCCGTAGCAGAGGTCGGTGAGCCGCGCCCCGTAGAGGACGTTGACGAGCCACAGCAGCACCGCGTTGCCGAGGCGCCGGATGGCGCTCATGTCCTCGGTCCCGCCGTCGCGCGCGAAACGCGAGCCCTTGACGAGGTCGACGTCGTGCGCGCACTCGATGTACCGGTCGAGCTCGGCCGGGTCCATGCTGCCGTCGGCGTCGATCGTGATGATGATGTCGCCCTGGGCGAGATCCATCCCGGTGCGCATCGCGGCGCCCTTGCCCGGCGCGCGCTCGGCGGCGACCACGATGTCCGGGCGCACGGCGCGGGCGACCGCGACCGTGTCGTCCTTCGACGCCCCGTCGACGAGGATCACCTCGTCGATCCCGGGCGGCAGACGGCGCAGGACCCACGCGACGTTGCGCGCCTCGTCCTTGGCCGGGATCACCACCGTCACGCGCTCGCGCCGGTGCCCACCGTCCCCGTTCGCAGCCGCCCCGTTCGCGGACCCGTTGGCCGAGGCCCCGTTCGCAGCCGCCCCGTTCGCAGCCGCCCCGTTCGCGGACCCGTTGGCCGAGGCCCCGTTGGCGGCCGCTCCGTTGCGGGCAGCCGCCTCCCCCATGGCGTGGCTCACGACTCGCTTCCTCCTTCCGGCGACGCCGGCTCCTGGCTCGTGGGCCCGGCCGTGAGCACGCTGCGCCGCAGCGACTCGTCGGCACTGAGGATGAGCGCGACGGCCTCCCGCCGCGATCGGACCCCGAGACGTCGGAACGCCGACGTGAGATGCCCCTTGACAGTGGTCTCGGCGAGATACAGCCGCCCCGCGATCTCGTCGTTCGTCAGTCCGGCGACGACGAGCGCCAGGATCTGGCGCTCGCGGAACGACAGCGCCGGCAGGTCGACCCCGTGGCGCATGCTGCGCGGCACAGAGACGTGGCCCTCGCAGACCGAGCGGACCACGAGCGCGAGCGTCCGGCCCATCGCCTCCTCGATCACGACCCCCGCGACACCCGTGTCGAGGAGGTGGCCGACGCCGCCCGGCGCGTGCTCGTCGACGATCAGCACGACGTGCGCGTCGGGGAGGCGGCGCCGGATGCGGTGCACCTCGGCCGCCGCGCCGCGAACGGCGACGCCGGCGATGACGACGACGTCGGGCAGCCGGGCGAGGCGCTCGACGACCAGGCGGCCGTGGCCGCCGAACTCGATGTCCGCCGCCATCCCGTCGCGGCGCAGCGCGGCGCCGACGCGGTCGACCAGCCGCGGGTCGTCGGTCACGACCGCGACCGCGATGATCGCGGGGCGCGGCCCGCGCCGGCCGGAGAGCGGGATCACGCCGGGCACGACGTCACTGACACGGCTCGGAGTGCTCACGCGACGGCCTTCGGCGTGAACGTCGCGGGCGCCGATTCGGCGTTCGCCAGGCTCGCCTGCATCGCGACGCGGCCGCGGTGGTACAGCGCGTGGACCGAGCCCTCACTGCGCTCCATCCGGTCGGCGATCTCCCGCGGGCGCAGGCCCATGAACTGCCGCAGGACGATCACCTCGCGCTGGTCGGCGGACAGCTCCGCGAGCGCCTCGCGCAACGCGCCCGCCCGCAGCGCGGTCGCCTCGTCGCTGCCGTCCTCCGCGCTCGGCCGGCTGCCCGACGCGTACACCTCGGCCAGCAGGACCGGGCGGCGCCGTCGCAGCTCGTCGATCGCGAGGTTCCGCGCGACCCGCAGCAGCCAGGCGCAGAAGTCGCCCGACCGCTCGTCGTAGCGGTCGAGGTTCCACGTGAGCTTGAGGAAGACGAGCTGGGTGACGTCCTCGGCGTCGTGGTGGTCGCGCATCATCCGGCGAACGTGGCCGTAGACGCGGCCCGCGTACCGGTCGTAGAGCTCCCCGATGGCCTCGCCGTCCCCGTCGCTCGCGCGCTTGACGGCACGACGCGTGAGCCAGCGCTCACGATCGGCGTCCGCGCACCTCCGGCGCTCCGAGAACAGCGGTGCCACCGCTGGGCGGTCGCGGACGACCGCCTCCGACGAGGCGTTCTGCATGGACAGGCCCCCCTTGTCCGTTGCGCTTGCTGTCGTGAGGCCCGTGGCCGTATGGGCTGGACCTTGAGGCGGGGACCTTGCCTGTTCAGGTTCACATCTCGTTTACAAGGGAGGTGACACCAGGATTTCGCTGTGCGGACTCTGGCGGTGGACGCGAACGCTCCACCACGTTGTGTGCGGACTCTGGCGGTGGACGCGGACGCTCCACCACGTTATGGTGAGTCCTCATTTAGTTAGGGGTTTCGAGTGGATTCCCGTGCGGTTTCAGGAGGGGGGACTTCCGGAGCCGGCACGTACGCCCGGCTAGCCGCGCGGGTCAGGGCTCGAACCGAACCAAAAAATTGAGGTTGGGCCACTATGGCTACCGCAGAGCCAGCCCGGCGAATGCCGTCGCTTACGCGCACCCGCGACGGGGGCACGCGGGTGTTTCGTGGGGTGTTCGATCAACTCCCCCACGCGTTGCTCGTCGTCGACCGCTCGCGGCGCGTGCTGCACCGCAACGACGCCGCGACGCGCCTTCTCGATCTCGAGTCCGCGAGCGACGCGATGAGCTGCTGCTCGCTCCTGGGCTGCCGCATGCAGCGGACCGCCCGTCCCGCGGGCTGCCTCGCCGACTGGGCGGTCGAGGCCGGGCCGATCCGCGACGTCCCGGTCGTCCTTCCCCGCAGCCGCGCCGAGGTCCTGTTCAGCGCCGCGGTGCTCGACCGCGAGCGCGGCCAGGTCCTGTTCGAGCTGAACCCCGCGCACGGCGTGCTGCCGAGCCCCGAGGCGCCGCCGGCGCCGATGCTGCGGATCGACACGCTCGGACGGACCCACCTCCACGGCGCCGGCGACGGCGGCGGGGACCAGTGGCTGTGGCACCGGCCCGGCCAGCTGCTGAAGTTCCTGGTCGCCGAGCGCCGGCGCGTCGTCTCCGTCGACGACATCGGCGAGGCGATCTGGCCCGGGAGCGGCCTGCAGACCGTCAACACCGTGCGCCACCTCGTGCACGTCCTCCGCGAGCGGCTCGAGCCCGGCGCGGGCGTGCACTCGAGCTTCATCCGCTCCGCCCGCGCCGGCTACGCGCTCGACACCGAGGCCGTCGAGGTCGACGCCGACGTCTTCCTCGACCTCGCGGCCGGCGCGCTCGCCGCCTACCGCGCCGGCGAACCCGACGCGGTCGACCGCCTCGAGGGCGCGCTCGGGCTGTACCGCGGCGACTTCCTGGCCGACGAGCCGTACGCGAGCTGGGCGCTCGTCGAGCGCGAGCAGGTGCGCGAGGTCGCCCAGCGCATCCTGCGCTCGCTCGCCGACCTCGCCCTCGCCGGCGGCGACATCGATGGCGCGTGCGCCTACGCGCAGCGGCTGTCGAACATGGAGCCGTTCGACAGCGACGTGCACCGCCAGCTCATCGCGCTGCTGCTCGCGGCGGGCCGGCGCGGCCGGGCGCTGCGCGAGTTCCAGGCCTTCGAGCTGCGGCTCGACCGCGCGTTCGGCGAGCGGGCCGACTTCTCGCTGACCGAGCTCTCGGGGCGGCCGCCGCTCCGGCTGACGGGCGAGGACGGCGTCGCCCCGAACGCCGGGGCGTAATCAGCCGACGCGGACGCTCGCCTCGTCGAGCGATCCCTGGAAGAACTCCGAGCCGGGGTGCGCGCCGATGACGAGGTCGGCCGTGTTGCTGATCGCGCCGACGGCGCCCGCCTTGGAGAACGTCGTGCCGTCCACGACGAGCTGGATGGCCGAGGCGGTCCGCGCGCAGGTCACGGTGTGCCACGTCCCGTCGTTCAGGGCCGGCCCGGCGATCAGCTCGTTCGAGCCCGCCGAGCCGATGAAGCCGCACGAGGCCTGGCCGCTCGGCTGGTACTCGACCTTGAACTCGCCGCCGGCGCTGTCGAACGTGCCCTTGCGGATGAGGTCCCAATCCGGGGTGGCGGGCGTGAGGGTCGTCTTGAGGTGGATCGTGACCGTGAGCGTCGCGGAGCCCGGGTTCAGCGCCGCCGCCGTCGGGACCGTGACCGTGCTGCGGCTGAAGCCGAAGGCGGTGCCCGAGAAGCCGGGGACGCCGACCGCGACGCCGCTCAGCGTGCCGTCGTGGCCGCCGACCGCATCGTGCATGACGGTCCCCGAGGTCTCGTCCATGTGCCATTGGGCGACGAGTCCGGTCCGGGGCGGCGGGGGCGGAACGACGGCCGTCGGCGCCGACGACGCGACCGTGCTCCCCCCGCTGTTGCGCGCGGTCACGGCGACGCGCAGCGTATGGCCCGCGTCAGCCGCCGCGACGGTGTAGGTCCCGGCCGTCGCGCCGGCGATCGCGGCACAGCCCGCGCCGCCGGCATCGCAGCGGAGCCACGCGAACGCGAAGGTGATCGGGGCGGCTCCGGTCCAGGTGCCGCGTGCCGCGGTCAGCCGGCGCCCGATCGCAGCCGTGCCCGAGACGGTCGGGGTCGCGGTGTTCACCGGCGCTGGCCCCGGGGGCGGCGACGCCACGCCACCGCCCCCGGGCGCCGTCCCGGTGGTACCGCCCGCGGGCGATTCACTGCCGCCGACGGGGGGCCTGGCGGCTACCGCGGGCGCCAGGACGTCGAGCCGGAACGCGAGGCGCGCGCCCGCACCGGCGACGAGCGCCGGCCAGGCCCCGGCGCGCTGGGCGGCGGGCACCCCGATCGTGACGTTGAAGCCCCCGTGGCGCGACGTCGTGACGCGCCGGCTCGTTCCGACGAAGGTGACGGTGAGCGCGGCGCGGGCGCGCAGGTCGCTCCCGCGCACGACGAGCACACCGCCCGGGAGCAACGCCGCGGGCGACGCGCGGACCCGGCCGCGCCGCGATGCGACCTCGACCCCGGCGGCGGTCGCGCCGGGTGTCGCGAGGAAGCGGTTCGCCACGCTCGTCCGGCCGCTGCTCGACACGATCTGGACGGCGCCGCGACGCCCCGCGGGCACGGTGAGCCGGGCGGTGAAGGATCCGGCCCGCGAGGTGCGGACGGCGTGGACGGCGCCGCCGCGCGCGCCGACGAGGACCGTCCGCGACGCGGGGAAGCCCGCGCCCTGGAGGACGACCGCCGTGCCCGCCGGGCCGGTCGCCGGCCTCAGCGCGACCTGGGCGGGCGCCGCCTGTGCCGCGGCGGGCGCGGCGGCGAGGAGCGCGCCCGCGGCGGCGAGCGCCGCGACGAGATGACGGTGGCCCACATCCTCTCTACGAGCCGGAGGCCGCGACGCTTGCGCGGTCCGGGCGCGGGATCAGCCCGACCGCGGTGTCGACCGCCGCGGCGACGTCGTCGTCGGGCGGGAACAGCAGCGAGCGCCCGACCACGAGGCCGATCGCGCCCGGCACGCGCAGCGCCGCGCCCCAGCGCTCGAACGTGGCGGCCTGGTCGCGAGCCACCTCGCCGCCGAGCAGCAGCGTCGGGAGCGTCGTGGCGGCGATCACGCGCTCCATGTCGTGGACGACCGGCACCTTGAGCCACGTGTACGCCGACGTCGCGCCGAGCGCGGCGGCGACGACCGACGCGCGGATCGCGGCGTCCGGCAGCAGGATCGGGCGCACGCGCCCTTCGACGCTCCCGGCCATGAACGGCTCGACCATCGCGACGAGGCCGCGGGCGGCGAGGTCGGAGACCGCGCGGGCGCACGCCTCGAGCGTGGCGGGCGTCGCGGCGTCCTCGGGGTCGATGCGGACGAGCATCTTGCCGCCCTCGAAGCCCGCCGCGGCGATCGCGGCGGCGTCGTAGGCGGTGAAGCGGTCGTCGATCTCCCACGCCGCCCCCTGGAGGCCGCCGCGGTTCATCGTCCCGAACACGGCCTTGCCGTCGAGGACGCCGAGGAGCAGCAGGTCCTCGAGGATGTCCGGCGAGGCCATGACGCCGGTCACGCCCGGGCGCGAGAGCGCGAGCTGGATGCGGTCGAGCAGCTCGCCGCGGTCGGCCATCGCCTCGGCGCGCTGCCCGGCGCCGAGGATCCCGCGCGCGGTGTGGTCGGCGGCGATGATCATCGCGCGGCCGTCGTCGTCGACGGGCGCGGGCGGCCGCCGGCGTGCGGCCGCGGCCTCGGCGATCGCCGCCGGGCGCCTCGCTCTCGTCTCGAGCAGCATGCGGCGCTGCTCCTCACGCATCCGCGGCCTCGCGCAGCATCGCATCCCCTCGTGGTCGCTCGTCGTCGCCGTGCCCGCGCGGGCGGGCGGGCGGGCACACCGTGGCACACCCTGCGGCGAAACGAGGAGCGGCCCCGGGATGGGGGGGAATCCCGGGGCCGCTCGGTCCGACTGTGGCACTGCTCCGGG
>Ga0070702_100001281_pt1 | contig 10197 bp, 7 predicted proteins | sample KBSK5103metaG_FD_65466 | JGI IMG/M metagenome (GOLD analysis project Ga0070702, IMG submission 65466) | Corn, switchgrass and miscanthus rhizosphere microbial communities from Kellogg Biological Station, Michigan, USA - KBS K5-10-3 metaG | ecosystem: Host-associated > Plants > Roots >... | reverse complement strand
GGATTGGCGCGCACGTTGCCCCAGCTGCGGTACTGGCCGTTGCCGTCGTAGTCGGGAATCGCGAGCGTGCGATCGTCGAGCACGCGGACGAAACCCGGCAGGCCGCCCTTGTACGAACAATCGGGCTGGCCGTCCGGGTCCGCGGTGGCGAGGAAGAACATGCGGCAGCGCTGGATGAACCCTTTGTCCTCCTCGGTGAACGCCGCGCGCATGGTGACTTTCTCGAGCCGGTCGGCGAGCGCGCGGGTCTCGCGCGCGTCCTGCAGCTCGCGCATGCCTTCGTGGTAGGCGGTCATGAAATCTCCCTGAATCAGTCACCCGTGGGTGACAGCTTGAATTCGAGCACCGTGTCGTTTTCTTCGAGCCAGCGCGCCAGGCGCGAGGCCGCGCCGCGGTCGGTGGTTTGCAGCGTCATCTTGTGGCGCAGGCTGCGTTCGTGGCCGATGCCTTCGAGCCGGTAACTGAAATTGGCAACGCTGAAGCCCAGCTTGCCGACCAGCTCGCGCGTGGACTCCTCGGAGAGATTCCCGTCGCGCGCGTACTTCACGTCGAAGTAGAAGTACGCCAGCGTGGGCACACGCATCTCGATCCAGCGGAACACCCCCAGCACCAGCAGCGTGAGCACCACGGCGAACAGCATGGGGACGTAGAGTCCGACGCCGGCCAATACGCCGATGGCCGCGGTGATCCAGATCGATGCCGCGGTAGTGAGGCCGCGCACGTTGAGGCCTTCCTTGACGATGACGCCGGCGCCGAGGAAACCGATGCCGGTCATGATGCCCTGTGCCATGCGGGTGGGATCGAGGCGAGCCTCGCCGGCGATGCGCACCCAGTGGTCTTCGTAGACGGTGACCAGCATCAGTACGGCGGACGCCATGCAGACCAGCACGTGGGTGCGCAGGCCGGCCGGGCGGCCGTGGAATGATCTCTCGTAGCCGATGACGGCGCCCGCGGCAACGGCAGCCAACAGGCGCAGCAGCATCTCGAGATGGTCGGCGTTCAGTCCCACGCGGCAGAGAGTCGCGCGGTGTTAGCCCGGCGTCAATGCGCAGGTCTATCATCTCGGCCATGACCCCGAACGTCGTCCACGCCACGATGCTGATCCGGCGCCCGCCGGGCGAGGTGTTCGCGGCCTTCGTGAATCCCCAGACCTTGCGCAAGTTCTGGCTGCGCGATGCCAGCGGACCGCTGGGTCCCAAGGCACGCGTCGAGTGGCATTTCATGGTCGCCGGCGCGTCCGCCAGCGTGGTGGTCACGGCCTTCGAGTCGCCGCGGCGCATCGCCTTCACCTGGGACGGCCAGATGCAGGTGGAGCTCACGTTCGAGCCCTTTGTGGACGGCGGCACGCGGCTCGCGGCGGCCGTCAGCGGGCTCGATCCGAAGCAGCTTCTGTCCCAGGCGACCAACGTGGTCGAGGGATTCAGCATCGTGTTCTGCGATCTCAAGACGCTGCTGGAAAAAGGCGAATCCGCCAACCTGGTGCGGGACAAGGCGGCCTTGATCGAGAGCTCAAAGGAATAGAATCACGCCCTTGATTGGTTAGACGGCAATTCGCGTCATGCGCATCAGTTACCTCGCAGACCGTCCTGAGCTGGCGGCACAGTTGATTCCCGGTTTGCTCGAGCACTGGTCGTACGTCTTTCCGCACCAGACGGCAGCCGACCGCGCCGCGAAGTTCAGGGCGCATCAGAACCGCGATGAGTTGCCGATAGCCTGGGTCGCTCACGAGGGCGACCGGGCGCTGGGAACGGCGGCACTACGAAGAACGGATCTCGAAGGCCGCGAAGACCTCGGCCCGTGGCTGGGAGGGGTGTACGTAACGCCCGCCTGTCGCGGTCGCGGAATCGCATCGGACTTGTGTCGTGTGGTGGAGGGGAAGGCGCATGCCCAAGGCGTATCGCGCCTGTTCCTGTTTACGCACGGCCAGGAAGCCCTCTATGCGCGCCTCGGCTGGACGCCGCTTGAACAGACGATGTGGCACGGGCACGCGTGCTCCATCATGTCGAAAGTGCCGGTGCCGTTCCTGCCGCCGTCCTGACCATCGTCGCGCCCGCGCACGCGACACTGTCAATCAATCAGTCACTTAGAGCATCCAGTAGGCCAGCGAAGGGCGAACTGGATGGACCTCCCGGGCGCCCCTATATAAGGTGCCGCCATGCCGCTTCCGCAGTTCCACCCCGCCGTGCAGGCGTGGTTCGCCAGCACATTTCCGAACGGCGCAACGCCCGCTCAGCTCGAGGCCTGGCCGGCGATTGCCACCGGCGGTCATGCGCTGATCGCGGCGCCCACCGGCTCGGGCAAAACGCTCGCGGCCTTCCTCGCCGCCATCGATTCGCTGGCCCGCGAGGGCGCCGAAGGACGGCTGCAGGACGTGACGCGCGTGGTGTACGTGTCGCCGCTCAAGGCGCTGTCGAACGACATCCAGCGCAATCTCGAAGCACCGCTCGCGGGGATCTCCGCGGAGGTCATCCGCCAGGGCTTGCAGGCGCCGGAGATCCGGGCGGCGGTACGCACGGGGGATACCTCGCAGACCGAACGCGCGGCGATGCGCCGCCAACCGCCGCACATCCTGGTGACCACGCCGGAGTCGCTCTATCTACTGCTCACCAGCGCGTCCGGGCGCGAGATGCTGACCACGGTCCGCACCGTGATCGTCGACGAAATCCATGCTGTCGCGCAGACCAAGCGTGGCGCGCACCTGTCGCTGACGCTCGAGCGCCTGGCCGCCAATGCCGCGCAGCCTATCCAGCGCATCGGTCTTTCCGCCACGCAAAAGCCCATCGAGGAAGTCGCGAAATTCCTGGTGGGGATGGTGCCGGGTGAGGAAAGTGGGGAATCGTCTGGCGTTTCCCCACTTTCCTCACCCGGCACCGTGTCCATCGTCAACTCGGGTCACATCCGCGATCGCGACCTCAACCTGGTGATGCCGGCGGCGCCGCTGGAGGCGGTGATGTCGGGTGAAGTCTGGGCCACGGTGTACGACAAGCTGGCGGAGCTGATCCGCGAGCACCACACCACGCTGGTGTTTGCGAATACGCGGCGCATGGTTGAACGCGTCTCGCGCCATCTCGCCGAGCGGCTGGGCGAGCAGGCCGTGGCCGCGCACCACGGTTCGCTGTCGAAAGAAACCCGCTTCGACGCCGAGCAGCGTTTGAAAGCTGGTTCACTCAAGGTGATGGTGGCCACGGCTTCCCTCGAGCTCGGTATCGACATTGGCGACGTGGAGCTGGTGTGCCAGCTCGGCTCGCCGCGCTCCATCTCGGTCTTCCTGCAGCGCGTCGGCCGCGCCAACCACTCGGTGGGCGGCGTGCCCAAGGGCCGCATCTTTCCGGCGAGCCGCGACGAGCTGGTGGATTGCGTCGCGCTGCTCGACGCCGTGCGCCGTGGCGAGCTCGACCGCCTGCACATTCCCGAACATCCGCTCGACGTGCTTTCGCAGCAGATCGTCGCCGAAGTCGCCGCGCGCGAGTACGGCGAAGACGAGTTGTACACGCTGATGCGCCGCGCGTATTCCTATCGCGACCTGCCACGAAGGGACTTCGACGCCGTGGTGCGCATGTTGTCGGAGGGCATCAGCACCAAGCGCGGCCGCCGGGGCACCTATCTGCATCGCGACGCGGTGAACAAGGTGCTGCGCGCGCGCAAGGGCGCGCGGCTCACGGCCATCACCTGCGGCGGCGCGATTCCGGACAACGCCGACTACCAGGTGATCCTCGAACCGGCGGGCATCTTCGTCGGCACATTGAACGAGGATTTCGCCATCGAAAGTCTCGCCGGCGATATTTTCCAGCTCGGCAACACTTCGTACCGCATCCTGCGCGTGGAAGCGGGCCGCGTGCGCGTCGAGGACGCCAAGGGCCAGCCGCCCAGCATTCCGTTCTGGCTGGGCGAGGCGCCGGCGCGCACCGACGAATTCTCGGCCTCGGTCTCGCGGCTGCGCGCCGACATCGAAGCGCTGCTGCCGGAGGTGACCAACGACAGCATTGCGCGCGCGGTCGATGCCGTCGAAGCGCGCTACCAGCTGCCCCGGCCCGCGGCGCTGCAGCTCGTCGAGTACCTGGCCGGCGCCAGAGCCGTGCTCGGCAAACTACCCACGCTCGACGCGCTGGTGTTCGAGCGCTTCTTCGATGAGTCGGGCGGCATGCAGCTCATCATCCACGCGCCCTTCGGCGCGCGCATCAACCGCGCCTTCGGCCTGTCGCTGCGCAAGAAATTCTGCCGCACCTTCAATTTCGAGCTGCAGGCGGCGGCCACCGAGGACGCGATCGTGCTGTCGCTCGGCGAGACGCACAGCTTCGAGCTGGAAAGTGTGGCGCGTTTCCTCAACAGCAAGACCGTCGAGGACACTCTGATCCAGGCGGTGCTCGATTCACCGATGTTCAACGCCCGCTGGCGCTGGAATGCCAGCATCTCGCTCGCGATTCGCCGCGCCTCGGGCGGCAAACGCACGCCGCCAAACATCCAGCGCATGGCGGCGGAAGATCTGATCGCCGTCGTTTTCCCGGACCAGATCGCCTGCGCCGAGAATCTGTCCGGCCCGCGCGAGATTCCCGATCATCCGCTGGTCAAGCAGACCCTCGCGGATTGCCTGCACGAGGCCATGGATATCGAGGGACTGAAAGCCCTGCTGCGCAAGCTCGAAAACGGCGACATCCGCGTGGTCGCCCGCGACCTGCCGACGCCGTCGCCGCTGGCGGCCGAGATCCTCAGCGCGCGGCCGTACGCGTTTCTCGACGACGCGCCGCTGGAGGAACGCCGCACCAATGCCGTCGCGCAGCGCCGCTGGCTCGATCCTGAAACCGCCGCCGACATGGGCAAGCTGGACCCGGCGGCGATCTCGCAGGTGCGCGCCGAGGCCTGGCCCGACGCGGCGACTCCGGACGAATTGCACGACGCGTTGTATTCGCTTGGCCTGCTCACCGAGACCGAAGGCGTGAGTGCCGGCTGGACCCGGCATCTCGAGCAGCTGGTCGCCAGCCGGCGTGCCGCGCGGCTCGTGGATGGCGCCGCCGCCTTCTGGGTATGCGCGGAAAACCTGCCGATGATCCAGGCTATCTACCCACGCGCCTCGCTGGATCCGGCGATCGAAGCGCCCGCGGAGATTGTCGCGGCGCGCACCTGGACGCGCGAGGCCGCGGTCACCGAGCTGATTCGCGGCAGGTTGCAGGGTCTCGGCCCCGTGACGGCAGGCGACCTGGTCGAATCGCTGCAGATCGAGGCGTCATGCGTGGCCGTGGCGCTGGTCGAACTCGAGAGTGAGGGATTCGTGCTGCGCGGGCGGTTCAGCGAAGAGGCGAGCGCACCCGAGGCGGTCGCGCTGGGCGATTCGCCGGGCGACGCCACGCTCGAGTGGTGCGAGCGCCGGCTGCTGGCGCGCATCCACCGCTACACCATCAAGACGCTGCGCGCGGAGATCGAGCCGGTCTCGGGCGCCGACTTCATGCGCTTTCTGCTCGACTGGCAGGGCGTCACGCGCACGCCCAAACCCGAGGGCGTCGAGAGCCTCGCCGCCGTCATCGCGCAGCTCGAAGGCTACGAGGTGCCGGCCGCGGCCTGGGAGAGCGACGTGCTCGCGTCGCGGCTCAACGAATACGATCCGCATTGGCTGGACAGCCTGTGTCTTTCCGGCCGGGCCGCCTGGGCCCGGCTCACACCGGCGAAGTCCTCCACCATGGCGCCGGTGCGCACCACGCCGATCGCGCTGGTCACGCGCCGCAACTGGTCGCTGTGGCACGCGCTCGCGGCCGCGCCGCGTGACGAGCTGCAACTTTCGCATGGCGCCCGCGCCATGTTCGATCACCTGGCGGCGCACGGCGCGTCCTTCTTCGACGACCTGGTGAGCGGCACCACGCTGCTGCGTTCGCAGGCCGAGGCCGCGCTGGGCGAGCTGGTGTCGGCGGGCCTGGTGAGCGCTGACAGTTTCAGCGGCCTGCGCGCGTTGCTCATTCCCAGCGACAAGAAGCGGCAACTTGCGGCGCGGCGCCGGCGCATTGCGCTGTTCGGTCTGGAGGATGCCGGACGCTGGAGCCTCATCCGCAAGGTTTCGAAGGAAAAGGCCAACGAAAGCGCGGCGCTCGAGCAGGTCGCCGACATCCTGCTGCGTCGTTATGGCGTGGTGTTCCGCCGGCTGCTGGAGCGTGAAGCAGAATGGCTGCCGCCCTGGCACGCGCTGCTGCGCGTGTTCCGCCGCCTCGAGGCGCAGGGAAAAATCCGGGGCGGCCGGTTCGTCGCCGGCATGAGCGGCGAGCAGTTCGCACTCGCCGATGCGGTCACCGCGATGCGCGCCATCCGCCGGCAGGAAGCTCGCGGCGACCTGGTGTCGCTGTCCGCCGCCGATCCGCTCAATCTCACCGGCATCATCACCCCGGGACCCAGGGTGGCTGCGTTGACCAACAATCGCGTGCTGTATCGCGATGGCGTACCTGTGGCCATCCATACCGCCGGTCAGTCCGATTTCCTGGTCGAGATGGAGCCCGGAAAAGAATGGGAAGCACGCCAGGCGCTGTTGAGAAAGACCATCATGCCGGGTCCGGTGCGCGTAACCTGAGGGTCGTGCGCGACCTGATCTTCGCCAGTCTGCTGGTCCTCGCATCGGCGACGGCCAGTGCCGCCGGCCGACTCGTGGTGCACGAGTGGGGCACGATCACCACGATTCACGATGCGAAGGGCACGCCCCAGGGCGGACTCAATCGCATCGACGAATCGGAAGTGCTGCCGGACTTCGTGCATCGGTACGAACCCGAGACCACGCGCTTCGATCCGAAACTCAAGCTGGGCAAATTGCCGCGGGTGCCCGGCCGTCCCGACGTGACGCTGCGCCTCGAGACGCCGGTCATCTACTTCTATCCACCGCCGAACGAGAAGTTCGACAGGTCGATCGACCTGCGCGTCCGCTTTCGCGGCGGCGTCATCAACGAGTTCTATCCGAGCGCCGCGGCGTCGGTGGCCCTCGATACCCAGCGAGTCCTCAACAAGAGCGACGCGGGCGTGCTCACCGAGTGGAACGGCGATGTGCTCAACAACTTCGTGGTGGGTTCGCTTCAATGGCGCGGCATCGAATTGCACGACCGGGTTGTGGCGCCGCTGACCCAGAGTCCCGTGTGGCTGGCTCCGCGCGAGGTGCACTCGACCGGTGTCTACCTGCCGGCCGCAGGCGAGGGCGAGAGTTTTCTCTTCTACCGCGGCGTGGCGCATCTCGATGCGCTGCTGCAGACGCGGCTCAATCGCGGCGGCGTGCAGCTGCTGGCGCCCGCGCAGTTCGCGTGGCTGGAATCCCCGACGATCACGCTCGCCGATGTCTGGTTCGCCGACGTCCGCGCGGACGGCAAGATCGCCTTCCGTGAGCAGGGCGCGCTCACGTTGTCCCAATCGGCACCGGGCCGCGAGGCGGCGCGGCTGAAGGGGTTCGGCAACACGGACTACGGCGATCGCTCGGAGCTGCGCCAGTCGCTGCGCCGCGCATTGATCAGGAGCGGCCTGTTCGCCGATGAAGCCGACGCCCTGCTGAACACCTGGCAGGCGAGCTACTTCGAAAAGCCGGGAAAGCGTGTGTTCTACCTGGTGCCGCGCGAATGGACCGACTACTTCCTGCCGCTGGAGCTTTCCGTGCCGGCGGACGTGACGCGCGTGATCGTCGGGCGCATCGACCTGGTGGAATCAGCGAGGTGACATAAGGCGGCGAGGATTGAGCCCCGGAGGGGAGGCCGGGCTTCCTTGCCGCGGCCACGGATTCCTCGGGTCACCTCTAGTAGTGTCACGAGTCCCCGATTTCTCCCACCTCAGGCCTGGACTTGCAGCGTATTGATCAGCTCTTCGGCTTTCGCCTTTGCATTGCGCGCCTTGCGAACCGCGTTGGCGGCCTGACCGGAAGCGAATTCGCTGCCTGCCTCGGTCCACTCGGACTTCAGGCTTTCGAATCCGGACTTCGCGGCCTCGAAGGCGGCTTTGTCCATGCCCTGCGGGTACTTGTGCGTCTTGGTGAGCTGGTCCACGCGCGCCTGAAGCTTCTCGACCAGGGGCGGAACGCTGGCGCTCAGATCGGTCCATTCGGACTGCGCCGCAGCGAGCGTGGCCTCAGCGGTGGCCTTGCCTTCGGCCACGGCGGACTTGAGGGCATCGATCTCTGAGGCGACCGACGGCGCGGCCGAGACGACCACGCGGTAATTCTGGTTCGCCAGGGCGTCCTTGAGACGCTTGACCGACGCGTCCACCGCTTGCAGCTGGTCGGCGGCGTATTGCTGCGCATCGGCATGGATTTCGTTGTACGCGGCATCGACCTTTGCGACCGCGGCTTCCGCGGGCTCTTTCTGGCTCGAGCAGGCCGCCAGGACCACGGTGGCGGTGAGCGCGAGGATTGTTGTGGATCGCATGACAATCTCCTCTTGGCTTCTGGAAGGCATCAGGCGCGCGGAGTATGAACCCTGCGGGGCGCGCTCAACGATCAGAAAACGCTGACAAGCCGCATGCGGGGTCAGGCGTCAGGCGGAGGAAGGGTGCTGCGGCGCGGGAGGCCCGTCGCTAGAGCGGTGGCATCGACTGGTCGTCTTCCATCGGGTTCTTCTGGACCCGGAAATAGATGCGACGGCCCGGCTGTTGTGGCGCCGTGATGTACACCACCGCGTAACGCTCTGGTCCGATTTCCATGAACTGGTGCGGATCGGCATCCCAGCCGGGGTAGTGCTGGTGCAGCCAGCGCTTGATGTAACGGTCCAGCATGAGGTCGCTGGTGACCACCAGCCGCACCGCGGTGTCCGGTGAACTGCCCGGCGCTCCCGGGTTCGGCATGTTGACCTGCGCCACGGCCATCTGCGAGGCACCTAACAAGACGATTGCGGCGAGGCTGGCGAGCGTTTTCATGGTCATTCCCCTTTGCGCCGCAATAAAGCACAGCCCCGGAAGGGGCGTCAATCGCGGCAATCAGCCCCGCATGCGGGCCGCGGAATTCCGCCGAAAATCAGGGCGATAGCTCGCCCGGCCGCACGTCGGCGCCGGCCGCTAGCGGATGCCGATGATCCCGCCGGCGCGCTGGAACAGGCTGGCGGCGTCCGGCGTGAAGCGGAACGCGGCCAGGTAATCGGCGATGGTGTAGTTAGGCGTCATCTCGAGGATCTTGGCCTTGTAGACATTGGCCTCGTCGATGCGGCCGGCGAGGCCGAGCGACAGCGCCGCGATCGCCATGATGTGCTGGTGGGCATTGGGGCGCGCGGCGGCCTTCATGGCCCACTCGCTGGCCTGGTCGAATTCCCCCAGCCGCGCGAGGCTGACGGCGCGAGTCCCGAGCATGGCAAACAGCAGCGGATCGAACGGTGACAGCCGGCGCGAGTGATCGGAGAACTCGATGGCCGCGCGCGGATCGCCCGACTGGGAGTGCACGAAGGCCAGGTTGTAATGGGCGGTCGCGAAATTCGGCGACAGGTCCACCGAGCGTTCCAGTTCGGTGACCGCCTGCTCCTGGTTGCCCCGCAGCCAGAGCGCCCGGCCCATCGCCCAGTGCGCGCCCGGATCGCGATCGTCGGCCATGAGGCTCTTGCCCGCGGCTTCGTAGGCGCGCTCGATCTCGGGCTCGGGCTTCTTCCAGCCGAGAAAGGCGTTCTGGAAATGCGCAAACGACAGACCCGCATAGGCACGCGCGAAGGTCGGATCGAGCTCGACCGCCTGCGCGAAGTAGTGGCGCGCGCGTTCGTTGTCGTTGCGGTTGAAGCGGTACATGTGCCACAGGCCGCGGTGATGCGCTTCCCACGCATCGAGCGAGTTCGGCGCCTTGAGCACCGCGCGGTTGCGCTCGACCATCTCGATCTCGTGCGCCACCGCGGCGACGATGCGGTTGCCGATCTCGTCGAGCACCTCGAGCGTGTCGCTGATCGTGTCGTCGAAGACCTCCGCCCAGATGATGCGCGCGGTGCGCGTTTCGATCAGGTCGGCGTTCACCGTGAGCCGGCGGCCGTTGCGCCGCGCCGCGCCGCTGACCACATAGTCGACGTTGAGCATCCGGCCGGCTTCTTCCGGGCCGATGCCGCGGTCGCGCAGCGTGAAGGTGGTGCCCTGCGCGATGACGAACATGCTGCGCAGCTTGGCCAGCCGCACGATGACGTCGTGGGCGAGGGCGTCGGCCACGCCACCCTTGCGATCGGTCTCCGAGGAGCGGTCGACGAAGGGCATGACGGCGATCGAAGCGCGCCGCGAATTGTCCTCGGGCGA
>Ga0070702_100001278_pt1 | contig 10203 bp, 12 predicted proteins | sample KBSK5103metaG_FD_65466 | JGI IMG/M metagenome (GOLD analysis project Ga0070702, IMG submission 65466) | Corn, switchgrass and miscanthus rhizosphere microbial communities from Kellogg Biological Station, Michigan, USA - KBS K5-10-3 metaG | ecosystem: Host-associated > Plants > Roots >... | reverse complement strand
ACGGTGCTGCTGACGAACCAGATCACGGTGCCGTCCATGTCTTTGGTCGGAACCGGGACGGTGATCGCCGCCGCGGTGGCGAGGTTGATGATGACGCGCAGATCCGAGCCAGCGGCGGGCAGGACCAGACTGGTCGACGTCGTGGTGATACTCGTCACGACCACGGGCCGCGCGACGGCGTAGGTGGTCGAGGTTTGCGGCGACGGCAGCGCAAAGTCGGCCGCGAGGCCGTGCGTGACCGCCGCGGTGAGAAAGTGCGCGGCGGCTTTGCTGCCGTCAACGCCGCGCATGACGGGAATGGTCGTGCCGCTCACCCAGGATTTCGCGACTTGCATCATTTCCTGATCGATGAGCAGAAAGCGCCCGACCGCGATCGAGGCCGCCGAGGCGAGCACGATCGACGTGTCGGTGGCGGCGATGGTCGCGCTGAGTGTTGTAGTTGCGAGTGCCATCGCGTTACCCCCACACGCGGCAGGCGAGCCGCGGTTGAATGGTTGCCCAGCCGATCAGAATATCGAGACGCGAGGGGTTCTGGTCGGTGCCGATCTGGTACTGCTCGACCAACCGGATCGAGAAGTTCAGCGCCTTGCTGGAAATGCGCGTGCATTCCGCGCCCTTGATGTTCTTCGTCAAGTCTGCGGTGACGAGCGCGAAGGCGTCCGGGTGATAGACGAGACTCTGGGGCGACGAGGTCGCGACATACGTGCCGGCGGCCGCCGCACTCGCGCCGAGCACCGTCACGACGGCGCCAGAGGCCGGCGACGCGGTCACGGTCTGGAGCTGGCCCGAGGTGATGATCGAGGGGCTGATCGGCAGCGCGGCGATCGTGCCGCCCGAGTCCGACGTGGTCGCGGTCACCACGAACTGCTGGAGGCGGCCGGTGTCCGCATACGAGAGCGGGTTGACGCTGTTGACGCCCGCGATGGTGAACACGTCGCCCTTGTTGAGCGTCGTCGTGTTGCTGTTCCAGCCGTTGATGTTGATCGTGGACCCGGTCTGGGTCGCGCCGTTGACGAGCGGTGTCGAGGTCGAGGTCCACGAGCCGGTCGTGTGGTTGTAGCGGTTGGGATCAACCAGCCACTTCTCGATGCCCAGCTGTCGGCGGCCGAAAACGCCTTCCTCGTAGTTCTCGCCGAGGATGCCGCCCGGGTTGAAGAGCGACGCCGAGGTGTTGGCGATCGTCGCCATCGCCAGTTGGTCGAGCATCGCGATGCGGCCGCCGGGCGGCGCGGCGAGATCGGTCAGCTTGACGCCGGCCTGCAGATACGTGAGCGTCGCACTCGGCGTGGTGCCGGGTGTGCCGACCGAGCTGTAGATGTCGCGGGTGACGGTCTGAAAGCCGAGGACGTCGGTCGCGTTGGCGAGCGATTCGGCGGCGGGCTGCGTGTAGCGCGATCGGATCTCGTCCAGCTCGGTCGTGGCCTGCGCGCTCGAATAACCGAAGGCGACGTTTTTCTGGTTCGTGAGTGTGACGGCGACCGTCTGGTCGAGGATGTTCTGGAGCTGGAGCGCCTGGCCGTCGGTGACTTGCCAGCGCTGCGTGAGCCTAGGAAAAATCGTGTTGCCGACTTTGGCGCCGGCCTGCTCAAATTCGTCCGAGTAAGTGCGATTGACGTTCGCGGCGAATTTGAGGCCGTTGGTATAGCCTCGTGCGGTTTCCTTCGTGACCCACGTGGAGGTCGCGATTGTATTGGCCATGCGGCCACCTCTTCTCGCCCCTCACCCGGAGTTACCGGGCGGGACGATCAGCGGCGGCGCGGCGTCAGTGTTCGGCGGGGGTCGTTCCGATTCGCGCGTCGAATAAATTCTTCGACGGGAAGATCCGCCTCATCGACGTTCGCGTCGCTGCTATGAGGCGATCCCCCAAGCGCCGGAATGGGAGGTTTCGCATTGCTCAATACGGGTGGCGCTGTGGCGCTTCCTGGGCCAGCAGCCAACCGCTCTTCGAGTCTCGCCATTTCTCGTATCGCGTGATACGGGTGCAGCGTGGCGAGGCGCTGAAAGTCTTGCGGATGGTCTGAGAGGTACTGTAACACAGCTTTCGGATCGGCGCTGTCAATAATTGCGTCGGTGATCGGCGTCCGCTCCCGCATGTCGAGCGCGATGACGTCGGGATGGAGCTTCGTCGCGAAGGTCGGGTCGCTGACGGTGATCTCGGCCATCTTCGCGAGGAACGGTTGCGAGCGGACGATATCCGCTTGCTGGCGTGCGGCCGCTTGCTCTTCGAGCGCGCGTTGCTTGAAGACGGCTTTGACTTCCTGGCGCGCACTCCAGCGACTGTGCTGTCGGACGAATTCATCGGGCGCCTGGCCTTGCACGTACATCGGCTCGGGGTCGTCGTCGCCGCTGGTCGGTGGCGCGGCGCGCGGCGGCGGCGGCGCGAGGCGCGCGCGCAATTCATCGCGCTCGCGTTCAGCGGCCTGCGCGCGGCGTTCCGCTTCGCGCTCTTTCGCGACGGCGACTTTGATCGCTTCCTGCGGGTCTTCGCGGCGATTGCGTCGCTTCTCGGTGCCCGGCGGCACCGCCGAGACCGGTGACGGCTCTGAGGGCAAAGTCTCAGAGGTGTCAACCGGCTTCCCAGCCTCGGAGGCTTTGGGGTCCTCCGAGTCCTCGGCGGCGTCGTCGGGCACCGCGACTGCGGCATGCATCGCATCCGCGGTTTCGGTATTGCTACTGATCGAAAAGCCGTCGTCGGTGGTGATATCAGCCATCAGCGGCCTTTCTTGGGGTGGAGATAATTTCCGAGGTTGCGATGCGGATGCGCGGCGGTGACCTTCGCGTCGTGCTTGGCTTGCATCGCGGCACCCTTCGGTGTCTCTTTCGATCCAACCATTGCGCCGATCGAATTGAGGGTCCCGTAGACTGCCGATGGGTTGTTGGGATATTCCCGTTTTAATTTATCGACCAGAAATTTCGGCATCAGGCACTCGCTCCTTCCGACGGCTCCGGCTCAAGATCGGCTTGCTGCTGCGTCTGCTCCAACGCTTGCCCATGGGCCTGTTCGGCGAGCCCACCTTGCGCCATGGTGTCCTGCGCTCCCTGCGCGAGCGCTTGCTGGTGCGCCTGGTCCTGCTGCTCCAGCGTCTGCTGATGCGCTTGGTCGGCGAGCTGTAATGCCGCGCCATGATCGGCCGACGCGAGCCCGACGTCGTGCGCCTGCACACCGAGCCGTGTGCGCTCTTCGAGAAACAGCGAGAGCCGTTCGATCTTCGCGCCCAGTTCCGCGACCGCCAGCTTTGTTTCGTTGTCCATGCGATGGACTTCGAGCGCGGTCTGGTCCTTCCCCGTCGCGATTTGAATCTGCGCGCGCTGCTTCAAGGCGTCGGTTTTGAGGATGTCTTCCGCCTCCTGCAATTTCTGTTTGAGTTCGGCATTCTCCTGCTGGAGCTGCGGCAGCGAGCCGGCGGCGATGTTCGGGTCATCCGACAACCACGGCATCTGATGGTCGCGCATTTTTTTCAGGAGGCGCGCGATCTCCTGGCCCCCGGGCGTATCGCGGAACTTGAAATATTCCGGGCCGATGATCGGCATCAGCTCAGGACTCGCGGTGAGAATATCGCCGAGTTCGTTCTGTCCCTGTTCGAGACGCGACTTGTAGCTTTTGCTGATCGTGACCGTCACGCCGTAGCGGCCTTTTTTCAGGTCGTAGTGCTTCGCCTCTGGCGGCATGCCGCCGCCGTTGCCGTTCATGGGCACCGGCACCGGACGCTGGGTCTGCGGGTCAATCGTGTGCGGCGCGTTCACCATGACGCGGCGCTGTTTGTCCTGGTCGTTGCGCAGCGTGAGAATGCGGCCGGGGCGGTCGTAGTAGTACGGGATCGCATCGAGGATGACCATGGCTTCGTAGGTCATCGAGATATCGGCGAGGTTCGTGACGTAGTGCGACGTGCCTTCGACGGTCTGATCTTGCAACGCGACGATCGCGCGGCCGCTGCGATGCGCGGTCGGTTGTTTCCCGAGCGCCGGGTCGAACGTCGCCATCGCGGATTGCACGAAGTCTTTGCCCATGCCGAGCAGCGTCATGTTCGGGCCCAGGCGCCCGACGTCGATCTGCACGCGCTGCGGCGGCGCGACCGGCTGGCCATTGACCGTGCGATGAAACGGCAAGTACGGAAAATTGCGTGTGTTGGCGTTCTGCCAAAACTCTTCGTAGCCTTCGATCGTTTCGGGGTCGAGTTCGAAGGGCGCTTTCGGTTCGAGCGAGGCGATCTCCACGGCGCCCGACGCTGCGTAGTTCGTCAAGCGCGCGCCGTCCTTCGCGTTGTGGATCATGCCGATCCATCGTCGCTCGCCACCGATCGGTTGCAGCTCGCGGCCGATCGTCGGCACGAGCGGGATGTACTTGCCGCCCCACTCGTAGCGCTCCAGCACTTCGATCGCGTTATGCAGGCAACACTTCACGCGCCGCGTGTCGTGTTCGAAGGTGCGGCCGCCAGCCTCGACGGTCTGTGACGCGTGTTCGACGTAGTAGTATTTTGCCAAGCGCACGGTGCGCGATTCTGGGCCATCGCCCCCGATCCAGTCGGCTTGCTCGGTGCCAATCTGCGTCAGGCCGGAGTCATCGAGGCTCGCCATCGCCGACTTGCTAAAGCGCCGCTTGTAGGTCGTGAACGGCATATCTTCCACGACGAGCGCGCGTTCGCCATCGCTCCAATCCGGCTCCTGCGCAAACGGATCGAAATAGGCGGCGGTCTGATACAGCAAGCGCTTGATGACGAGTTTTTGATCGCCGGGCACGCCGGTGTCGTAGTCGTACTCGGCGCGAATTTCGTAGACGCCGCGCCCGGCCTTCGTGGACCGATCGAACGCCCAATCGCGCGCGAGGTTCGCGCGGGAGTCGGTTTCGATTTGCCGATAGAGATCCTGCAGCACGACGGCGGTGTCGTCGCTCGCGTCTTCGGTGAGCGGATGGATGTTCACGCCGAGGTGTGCGGCTTTTTCCTGATTGAGCACCAGCTGCACGGGCTCGTCCATCGTCGCGACGGACAACATCGGGCGCGGCGGAATGGGAATGCCGCCGACGCGTGACGCGCCGCGACTCTGCTTCACGTCTTCGGGCCAGATGCCCTCCCCTGTCTGACACGCGAGGTCTTCTTTTTCGCGGCGACGTTGCGCGCTCTCGGCGGCTTCCGCGATTTTGTAGAAGGCGAGGCTCTCCGTCACGATGTCGGGAACGCTCACGCGGCCGCCAATCGCGCGAGCTGGTCCCGGTAGTACGTGAGCAGGTTGTCGTGCAGCTTGGTGTAGGGGTCGAGGCTCCAGGCGAGGGCGGTGTGGTCAGGGTCGAGGTCTTGGGCGATCGTGCGGGTCTCCAGCGCGCGTTCGAGGGCCGTCCGCACGCCCGCCGGATTGTTCGCCGCGAGGGCTTGACGGTACGCCAGATGGGCCGCGCGACTCTTGGCGAGGGCGGCGGCGATTGTGTCGTTATCGGCCATAGTTCGGGTGGACCGCAGCGAAACCGGACAGGGTGTGTGTCCGATTCTAGCACACTCAGTAGGCCATCCACCCCGTTCGGCTGTCCAAAAAGCCGGTGCCGCCCCCACTTCCCTGCTCCTTGGCTTTCTTTTTCATCGCCTCCCGTTCCGCCTCGCTGCGTTGGCCGGCGAGGAAGTTCAGCACCAGGTTTTCGAGGCACCGCTGCCAGCCGTCGAGCCATTGATCCATCGCGGGCTGGCGCACGGTCTTGTTCCCCACCGAGACGTAGTTCGGGCTCCACACGTAGGAGCCTTCGAGGCCGTCCACGAACAGCTTCGTCTGCTTCACGACGACGTGCGAGGCCATCAGCCAGCGAGTCGGGTCGGCGTTGATCAGAAAATCTTGCGCGTTGCAGGAGCGGCGTTTCATCAGCGCGCCGATCGACTCGATGACGGCCTCGCGCACGTCGGGCGCGTTCGCGTTGTCGCGCCACCGCGGTCGGAGCTGCGCCTCCTGCAGCAGACTCACCGTGGTGAAGCGCAAACTTTTTTCGGCGCTGAGCGGCGGGTCGCAGCAGACGCGCGAGCGCAGCGGGTGCTGCTCGTCGGTCTCGAACCATTCGGCGCGATACCGTTGGACGAGCGGGAGAAAATCTTCGAGGAAGAGTCGCTTGCCGAGAATGCCGCCGAGTACGCGCAGGCCGCCGAACGGCGAGCGCTGCGCGACGAGCCAGGTCGGATGATGCTTGCCGGCGTCGTAGGCTTCGAGCAGCAGACTCGACGGGTCCCACACCAGCGGCGCGACGTGGAGGTCGCGCGAAAATGAATTTTCGTAACACGGAATGCCGGTGATGTTCGGGCCGCGCAGGCCGAGGATGAGGCTTTTGTGTTTGGCGTGCGTGATCGGGTACGCCTTTTCGAGACGCTCGATCGTTTCCGCCGGCAGGTTGTGCTTGTTGTCGTAGAGCGACAGTCGATAATATTTTCGCCCCGGTTGGTCGGCGTCGTCGGGAAACTGATCGGCGAGCCAATGCTCTTCGTCCGGCGGATTCGGTGACAGCAGCAGTTGATGCGGATAGCCTGGCTGCCGCAGCAGCGCGCGCATTTCCGTCCCGATATCTTCGGGCAGTTCTTCGCTCTGGTCGTTCCACAACCCGCCGACGCCGCTGCCGCGGATTTTGGCATAGCGCTGATCGCGCGACTGCGTCTTCAGGCCGTACGCGAAGACCTTCGACACCAACCCGTTGACTTCCGGAAAGACATACGCCGACTCGTCGCCGTTCCAGACCGGATTGCTCCCGAGCATGCGACACACCTGCATGAACACGGGCCGCAGTTGGTTGTCGGTCTCGGTGCCCGAGTAGCGATTGATCAGCCACCAGATGCCGGGATATTTCAGGCACGAGTTGTGGACCTTCGCGCTGAACACCCAGGTTTTGCCGCACATGCGGGCGCCTTCGACGTCGATCTCCGGCGTCTGGTCGGCGAGGATCTCCGCATGGATACCGTGAAATTCAAGGGCCCCCATCGAGCTGCGCTTTCTGGGGGGATGTTGAGATTATTTTCCATTGGCGACACCGTGTGTTCAGTAGCCCCACACCAGCCAGCGTAGTCGGCTCGTGAACGTCACGCGCCGCAGCGGTTCGGTGAGCGCCATCAGGTTGGCTTTCAGACGCCGGTGTGCGTCCTCCAACCGATCGAGTTCCAGCCGCACCGAGACGCCGTCGCAGAAGCATTCATCGATTTGCCGCTGATGCAAGTCGAGCCGATCGCTGGCCGCGTCGAATTCCTCCTGCCACGTCTCGGTGAGCTGGCGTAAATCGTGTGCGATCTCCGTCGTGACGGTCGTCTGGGTTTTCTGTTCCGATTCGTTCATGGCTCTTTGTCCCTTTCCCAGTCGTTCAACCAATCGGCACTCGCGCGCATAGGGCGCCGCGGCGCCGCCTGACGCGCCGCGGGTGGCGCGGCGAGATCGGCTTGCCGCAATTCCGCGATCTCGCTGTCGCGTTGCGCGAGGGCATCATCCGGCGGGCCGACGCACGCCTGGCAGCGCAGCTTCGGCCGACTGACGCCGGGGATCGCCAGTAGACAGATCGGCTCCTGCGCCGCGACGCGTTGGCCGCAGCCGCCGCAGTGTTCCACCGTGTCGAGGCGGGTCCAGGTTCTCAATGGGGCTTCCCTTCCATTGCATCCCGCAGTTGATCGCGCCACATGAAAATCAATTCGGCTTTGCAGGCATCGCGGTTGGCGCAGCGCGGCTCGTGGGGACAGCCGGCAAAGTAGACGCGTTTGAGCGCCGAGTCCGCGCGCTCGATTTCGGCTTTCGTGAACGGGGCATCCGTGCGCAACATCGGCAAGCCGCGACGCGCGATTTCGGCTTTGAGCGCGCGCTGGATGTAGGGCCAGCGTTCGTCTTTCGTCAGCACCGTCCGGCCATTCGCGACGAGTTCATCGTCCAGGGTTTTGAACCAGGCGGGGAGATCAAAGGCGTCGTAATACTGCCCGAGGATCGCCTGGAAATCTTGATCCATCCACGGAAACACCACGAACCGTCGCCCTTTGAACAGCAGGCCCGGCCGTCGGGATCCGTTGCCGTTGGTGTGCGCGGGCTTGGTCCGTGATGCGGCGGCGGCGTGTCGCGAAGGGGCCGGGCTCTTCTGAGTACCACCTCCGTTCGCTGCAGCTTGTTCTTTCTTTTTAGGATTCGGATTCGGATTCGGATTCGGATCGCGCGCGCGCGAGGCGCGTGGATTCCACTCGGACGTCTGTGGGACGTCCGCGCTTTGTCCGTCTGGACGTCCGCGATGTGTCCGCGTGGACAAACGGGCGTTTTGTTTTCGAATTCTGTCGGCTTCTAGCTTCGCTTTGACGTCCGCCGCATGTGGGTTATGTGTATGAAAATCATGGATCTTATAGCCACCAGGCACGGTCTCCCAGAGGCCGACTCGGACGAGGGTTCTGGCGGATTTGAGCGGGTGAGAAACGGTGTTAAAACCGCGAACTTTCTTGTAGGGAATGAACCCGTCGGTGAAGTGGCGATTCGAATAAAGAATGCTGACAAACCACAAGCAAATCGCATCAGAACCGGCAGCAATCATCTTCGGATGATCATCCAAACCGTCATCAAACTTGCCCCAAGCCATAAGATCTTCCTCGCGCGGAAAAGGTCACACCAGGGGGGATTGCGAGAAGAAAAGAGCAACGCCGGAGACTTCCAATACACACCGGACCTTTCACCTTGGCGGGGTCTTGAAATTGGCGGGCTGTTTGGTAGACTAGGGGGAGCCGAACTCGAATCGGGGGTGCCCGGGAGCTGCCGTTACAGCCTTCTGGCATTCGTAAAAAGCACTGCCTCTGCCCCGCCAAGGAAGAGTCGGTGCTTTTTGCTTTTTGTCAGCGCCCAAATAATATGGACGTGACTTTTTATCGGGTCAAGGTAGTTTTTGTAGGGTTCCGCTACGCTCGTGTCTACCACCGGTGGTAGAAAAAGTGTCTCGAAACTGGTCAGTTCTCCTTCTGGGCGACTATGCTCCGACCTCGACCACCCTACCACCGGCGGTAGGAACGCTTGTGGGTCGCGTCGTCGGATGGCCCATATGTAGACGAGTAGTTTACACGATTGCCATTGATTTCTCCACCGGCCCCGCTACAATCCCCCCGATGACGAAATTTGCCAGAGGAGGCGACCGATGACGCTCGACACCCTGCCCCGCATCCGCACCGTCGACACGTTGACGTTCGACCTGCAAGACACGTTCGCTCACGACGTGGCCAACAGGCTCGGCTATCGCCCACTGCAGGCGCAACGCGTCGGCGTGCTGGCGCAGCACACGCTCTACGACAAACTGCTCGCGATCGGCGTCGAGCCATTCGAGCCCAAAGCCGTCGACCGCTACAAGCGCGTGCGCATGGGGCGCTTCCTCGGCCAGACGATGGCCATCCAGCTGGGCGTGCTGGTGGCGGCCGTGCTGCTCCTGGCGCTCGCCGCGCACCAGCCTGAGGATTCCGCCCGCCAGTTTCTGGACATCATCGGCGGCGCGGCGATGCTCATCGGCGGCAGCGCCATCACCTGGACCGCCAAGAACCCGCTGGCGTGGGAGTGGCGCGAGATGTCGCTGAGCATGTACGACCAGCCCGTGCCGAAGGACGTGTTGGCGCTCGCGCTGAAGGTGAAAGCGGCCATCCCTAGCGCGTCGTTCAGCGTCCACGAGCTGCGCAAGACGCGCGTCGTCTTCGACCCGGATCCATTCCTCGTCGTGAACGTGGACAACGCGCAGGCCTACATCGCCGTGTGGGACGAAGCGACGTTCGACGCGCGATGACGCCGCGCGACACGACCGATGGTCGTGCGCAGCAGTACGCGTGGGCACGGCACCGCTACTGGCAGCGCGTCGCGCTCGGCATCTGCACGCGCTGCGGCGGAAAGCGTGACGGCACCCGGCGTGTGTGTGCGGAATGCGCGCTCGATTTGAAGTTCGCCAACGTGAAATACGAGACGAATCGTTTCAGCGCGTAAATTTCCACTCCTCATACATCGTTCGCACCGCACGACCTCCTACGCCGCGCGCACTCCACCCCATTTCCTGATCGCGAGCCTTCGCGGCCTCTGTGAATTGTTCGAACGTCGCCGGCTGCGTCCACCAGGAGCATTTCGGCGGATGACTTTTCGGTTCTTTCACGAAGTGTCGCTCGGTATCGAAGTGGGTCCGTCTCTTCATAGTTGCCTCCAGAAAAGTCAAATACAAAATAACTTGACAGTTCACGGATGAACTAATGCGTCAAGGCCCAC
>Ga0070702_100001275_pt1 | contig 10210 bp, 7 predicted proteins | sample KBSK5103metaG_FD_65466 | JGI IMG/M metagenome (GOLD analysis project Ga0070702, IMG submission 65466) | Corn, switchgrass and miscanthus rhizosphere microbial communities from Kellogg Biological Station, Michigan, USA - KBS K5-10-3 metaG | ecosystem: Host-associated > Plants > Roots >... | reverse complement strand
ACCGCATCGAGGACGGCCAGCAGTGCATGCGCTGGACCGAGATCGCCGACGACGGCGGCCTGCTGCCCTTCCCGATCACCCGGGACTCGTTCGAGCTGTGGCCGGCGAAGCGGCGCGAGCACATCGTCGACTTCACCAAGTACCAGGACGGCTCGCCCACGAAGAAGGGCGACGTCATCTGGCTGACCAACGTCATGCGGATGCCGGACGGCCGGGTGTGGACGAACTCCTCGCGGTTCCTGCCCGACCCCAAGTACAAGATCCCGGTCATGAAGATCGTGATCGGCGACGACGCGCCGGACGACTCGGTGACGCCGAGCCCGACCACGAAGCTGCGTGACCTGCCGCCGTTGCCGTCGAACTGGCAGAACCTCCTCGACGACCGACTGATCTTCGAGGTCCAGCGCGGGTCCGCCGGCGGCGAGCTCGAGTGGCTCGTCAACGGCAAGCCGTTCGACCCGACGGTCGAGCTCACCAGCCTCAAGAACAAGCTCGGGCACTCGTACAAGGCGACGCCGAGGAAGAACTCCTTCAACCTCTGGGAGATCCGCAACGGCGGCGGCGGCTGGGTGCACCCCTTCCATCTCCACATGGAAGAGCACCGCACGGTCATGCGGAACAACAAGGACGTCACCGTGACCGCGGACCCCGGCCACCCGGACGACATCTCCCGGGAGGACCTGGTCGCGCTGGACCCCAGCGAGTCGACGATCATCTACCGCGGGTTCCGCGACTTCGTCGGCCCGTACGTGGCCCACTGCCACAACCTCGCCCACGAGGACCACGCCATGATGTTCGGTTGGACCATCGTGCCGTAGTGCCTCTCTCCCCTAGGAAGGTTCTCCCCCCTGCCTAGGTCTGGCGCCTGCCCCCGTGCTGCCGGGGGCAGGCGCCGAGGCATGTCACGGCCCCGGCCCGCTACTCCCCCGGAGGGTTCCTGAGCCGGGCCACCTGGCGGGACAGGTGGTGGCGCTCCGGCAGGTTGGTGGCGAGGGCGGCCGCGGCGGCGTAGTGCTCGGCCGCGGCGGTGGTGTCGCCGGCCATCTCGAGCAGGTGCGCGCGGACCGCGTCGAGCCGGTGCTGTCCGGACAGCCGCTCCTCGACGTGAGCGAGCAGGGTCAGCCCGGCCTCCGGACCGTGCACCATCGCCGCGGCGACGGCGCGGTTGAGGGTGACGACCGGGTTGCCGGTCATCCGGTCCAGCAGCTCGTACAGGGCGAGGATCTGCGGCCAGTCGGTGTCCTCGGCCCGGGCGGCCCGGTCGTGCACGGCGGCGATGCTCGCCTGCAGCTGGTATTCGCCGACCGCGCCGCGACCGATCGCGGCGGCCAGCATCGCGGCGCCTTCGGCGACGAGCGCCCGGTCCCAGCGGGTGCGGTCCTGCTCGGGCAGCGGGACCAGCTCGCCGCTCGGGCCGGTGCGGGCCGGGCGGCGGGCGTCCAGCAGCAGCATCAGCGCGAGCAGGCCGGCCACCTCGGGATCGTCCGGCAGCATCCGGTGCACCATTCGGGTCAGCCGGACCGCCTCGTCGCAGAGATCGGCGCGGTGCACGTCCCGGCCGGCGGTGGTCGCGTACCCCTCGTTGAAGACCAGGTAGAGGACGTGCAGCACCGTGCGCAGCCGGTCGGTCCACTCGTCGGCCGTGGGCAGCCGGAACGGGACGCCCGAGCTCTTTATCCGCTGCTTCGCCCGGCTGATCCGCTGGGCCATCGTCGGCTCGGGCACCAGGAACGCGCGGGCGATCTCCGGCGTGCTCAGGCCGCCGACCGCGCGCAGCGTCAGCGCGATGGCCGAGGCCGGCGTCAGCGCCGGGTGGCAGCAGAGGAACAGCACGACGAGCGTGTCGTCCCGATCCGGTACGTCGGCCGGCGGCGGTTGGGTCAGCAGCGCCCGGTCCTCCCGCGCCATCCGGGACCGCTCGCTGCGGCGCTGGTCGATCAGCCGGCGGGTCGCGGTCTGGATCAGCCACCCCCGCGGCCGGTCCGGGACCCCCTCGGCGGGCCAGTGCACGGCGGCGGCCAGCAGCGCCTCCTGCACGGCGTCCTCGGCCGCGTCGAAGTCCCCGTACCGGCGGGTGAGCACGCCGAGAACCTGCGGCGCCAGCTCGCGCAGCAGGTCCTCGACGTCCGTGGGCACCCTCAGCGCGGGTCGCCTCCGGACGAGCGGGCCCCGGTGGCCTGGGCCAGGAAGCCGTCCATCTCCTCGGCGTCGGACGGCGCCTGCTCCATCACCTGCCGCACCTGGATCGGCTGCTGCAGCGGGACGCCGCCCGGCCCGGGCACCGCAGACACCCGCGCCGCGATCTCGATCGCGCGTTCCTCCGACTCCACGTCGACGATCTGGAAGCCGGCGATCCACTCCTTGAACTCCTGGAACGGGCCGTCGGTGACCACCGGCGCGGTCCGCCCGTCGGAGCTGACGATCTTGGCCAGGTCGGGGCCGGTCAGCACCGTCGAGTCGACCAGCTCGCCGCTCGCGACCAGCTCGTCGTGCAGCGTCTCGTAGTAGTCCAGGTGGGCCGTGATCTCCTCGCGCTTCCACTCGGACATCGGGGTGTCGACAACCCCGGGCTGGAAGTCCACCGCCAGCAGATACCTCGTCACGTCGCTTCCTCCTTCCGGTGGTGCCACTGTGGCACCTCACCCCGAGGACGAAGCCGGCCGCCGCCGCTCGACATGACCCGGCCCTGCCGCCTTCGTCGTCGAAGGCGGCAGGGCCGGGTACGGGGAGGATCAGGTGGAGAGCAGCCGCTCGAAGAACGAGCGGTAGCGCTGGAACGCGTCCCGCAGGTCGTCGGTGGGGATGTCCTCACCGCGGTCCCACTGGCTCTCCAGCCGGCTGCGCTCGTCGGCGAACGACTTGGCCAGGTGCTGCATCAGCTCGGCGACCAGCGCGTCGGCCTGCTCGACCGAGCGACGCGGGGCGTCGACGAACCCGGTCTGCACGTCCGTCCACCGCGCCCGGAACCCCTCGGTGTCCGCGGTGTCCAGCAGCGGGCCGGTGCCCGCGGCGCCGGTGCCCGCGGCGCCGGTGCCCGCGGCGCCGGTGCCGGTGCCGGCCGGGGTGCCCGTCGGCGCGCTGTGGTAGCCGCGGTCCGCCCCGTCGCCCCCGCGGCCGCCGGCGAACCGGCCGTCGTCGGCCATCGGGCCGCCGGCGACCTCGGCACCGGCCTGCCCGCCGCCGTACCCGCCGCGCTCGGCGCCGTCGGTGGTCATCGTCGGGTCGTCGTCGGCGTAGGCCGCCCGGTCGGCCGGCGTGCCGCCGGGGAAGCCGCCCGAGCCCATCCCGTCGACCCGGTCGCGACCGACGCCGCTACGGTCGTCGGCGTAGTCGGCGTCCGCCGAGCGATCACCCGGGAAGGCGTCGTCCCGTTCGCCCGTCCGGCCGGCCGGCTCGCCGCGCACGGCGCGCTCGTCGGCCGTGCCCGACCCGGCGCTCTGCCCGGCGAGATCGGCGGTGCTCAGGTCATCGTTGCGGTCGTTCACTGGTGCGCCTCCTCACGATCGTCCCGATCGACGTCCAAGAGCTCGGAAAAGAGTGACCGGTAATGCACGAAGGCCTGGCGAAGGTCGTCCGTGCTGGCCAGTCCCTGTTCGTTGGCGCGGTAAACGGCGTGCGCGGCGCGGTAGTTCTCGGCCACCTGCGGGTGGTCGACCGACACGTCCGCGGCCTGCCGCTCGAAGTCGTCGTCCACCGGGTAGCCACGCTCCTGCATGACCCGGGTGACCAGCAGGTCGGCGTCGCGGGTCGCGCCCGGCGGGTCGTCGACGAACCTGGCCTGCGTCGAGCGCCATTCCTGCTGGTAGCGGTCCAGCGCGGCCGGCTCGAGCGGGACGATCGTGAACTCCTTGCGCCGGTGCTCGCGCTCGGCCAGCTCCGACTCGGCCGCACGCCGGTCACCGGCCCTGGCCATCGTCCGCTCGTACTCGGGCCCGAACCGCTCACGCAGCCCCTCGCTCCGCCGCCGCCGCGCCATGAATACCGCGAGCAACACCAGCGCCACTACCACGATGACAATAAGTGTCACCAGGCCAGCGTTCATCACCGCTCCCAGTCGAAGAGGAATGAGGCGCTCGATGATCGAAGCCTCTATTCGGCCAGATACCCTGGCGGCGAGTACGGAAAACATCTCGCCGGGCTACCGGAATTCACTGACGAGCATACAAAGCCGCCGTACCCGAGGGACGCGTTAATCCCGCAGTTATGACGCCGCTCGGCCGTAACGATTCAGCCGCCTGGCCGTACGACGCCTCCGGCAACCGCTCACCGACGCTGGCAGACCGCCCAACGACTACCGACCCACGGTTGCCGCTGCAAGGACGATCCCGGCAGTACCTTCCGCCATGTCGTCTGTCGCACCCCTCGATCGGTGCGGGGCATCGCGCGCGTCCCGGATCGACGGCAGAGGGGGATCAGCCCTTGGAGGCAGGGATGACCCGACCCGCCATGACCGCCCCGGACCCGCTGGTCAGGTCCCAGCGCCGGAAGGCTGTCGTCGCCAGCACGATAGGCACCACGATCGAGTGGTATGACTTCTTCCTGTACGGCACGATGGCCGCCTTGGTCTTCCCCGATCTCTTCTTCCCCAGCGAGTCGGCATATTCGGGGATTCTGGCCTCGTTCGCCGTGCAGTTCGTCGGCTTCGGGGCGCGGCCGGTCGGCGCCGCGATCTTCGGCCACTACGGGGACCGGATCGGCCGCAAGGCGACCCTCGTGTGGACGCTGATGCTGATGGGCGTCGCGACGTTCCTGATGGGCCTGCTGCCCGGCCGGGCGACCTGGGGCATCGCCGCTCCGATCCTCCTGGTGGTCCTGCGGATCCTGCAGGGCATCGGAGTCGGCGGCGAGTGGGGCGGCTCGGTGCTGCTGTCGATGGAGTGGGGCAGCCAGCGCCGGCGCGGCTTCTTCGCCAGCTGGCCGCAGCTGGGCGTGCCGCTCGGCCTGCTGCTGTCCACCGGCCTGGTCAAGTTGGTGCAGGGCACCACCTCCGAGGACGACTTCAACAGCTGGGGTTGGCGGATCCCGTTCCTGCTGTCCATCGTGCTCGTCGCCATCGGCCTGTACGTGCGGTTGCGGGTGCTGGAGAGCCCGGCGTTCGCCGCGGTGAAGAAGCAGGAGACCGTGCACAAGATGCCGGTCTGGGAGGTCATCAAGACCCAGCCGCTGGAGATCCTCACCTCGGCGTTCGTGCGGATGTCCGAGCAGGCGCCGTTCTACCTGTTCGTCACCTTCGTGCTGACGTACGGGACGAAGCAGCTCGACCTGCCCCGCGGCGACCTGCTCAACTACACGCTGATCGCGGCCGGGATCGGGTTGATCACGGTGCCGCTGTTCGGGCACATCTCCGACCTGATCGGCCGCCGGAAGACCTACGCGATCGGCATCGCCGCCACCGCGATCTTCGCATTCCCGTACTTCGGGCTGCTCAACACCAAGGAATCCGCGCTGGTGCTGATCGCGATCGTCGTGTCGCTCATCACGCACGACATCCAGTACGGCCCGCAGGCCGCGCTGATCGCGGAGAGCTTCGGCACCAACCTCCGCTACAGCGGCGCCGGCCTCGGCTACCAGCTCGCGTCGGTCATCGCCGGCGGCCCCGCGCCGCTGATCGCGGCCGCGATCCTCAGCCACACCGGATCGAGCACCTGGATCAGCATCTACATCATCGCCTGCTGCGCGTTCGCAGCCGTCGCCCTGTGGCTGATGCCGCGGCGTACGGAGTCGGCGCCCATCACCGAGCACGACGCGGCCGTGGAGGACGGTGCGATCGCCGCCCGCGGCGGCACCAGCACGACGACCACGACCTGATCGTCCCGGCGCCCGCCGTGGCCCGCGCCCGCCTCGTCGCGGGCCCGGGTCACGGCGTCGTCGTTGCCGGCGCCGGTGCGCTGGTGGGCGGGACGGTCGGCGCCGGCGCGGAGGAGCCGCTCGGTTCCGGAGTCCCCGAACCGGCGCCGCTCGACGACGCGGTCGGTCCCCCCGTCGCGCCCGGTGCGGAGCTGGCCGAGCCGGACGGCGGCGGACCTGATGACGATGCCGGACCAGACGGCGACGGGCCGGGGCTACCGGACGGGCCCGGCGACCCGGCCGGCGCCGTCTTGCCCTGGGCGGGACCGACCAGCCGCGGCGGATGGACCGGGGCCGAGCTCGGGGTGGACAGCAGCGCGGCGACGATCCCGATGCCGACGAGGGTTCCCGCCGCGGTGACGCCGACGGCCGCACCACGCACCCGCCGGTCCCGCAGCCACTCGGTGCGCCGCCGCTCGCCGAGATCGGGCGGCAGCGTGGCGCGCTGCGCGGCGAGGCTGTTCACCGGCGCCGCGGCCAGCCCGATGGTCGGGAACACCAGCAGCCCGGCCAGCAGCGGCCCGGCGTAGGTGTCCACACGCGACAGTCCGGCGGCGATGCCGGCGAGGCCGAGCACGGCCAGCCCGGTCTCGGCCCAGTTGGCCCGGATCGCCGTCCACCACGAGGTGCGGTCGGTCGTCTTCGGCGTACGGAGGAACTCGGCCTGCTTGGCGAACAGCCCCTGCACCGACGCCCGCGCGACGACCAGCGCGGTCGACTGCCAGATCAGGAACGCGCCGACCGCGTCCCGCCAGGAGGCGCCGGTTCCCCGGCGCAGCAGGGCGATCGCGCGCAGCAGCCCGAGCGCGACCAGCACCGGGACGGTCGCGACCACGAACGCGGTCAGCTTGCGGAACAGCTCGCCGCCGCCGCTGGCGAGGTTGACCGCGCCGACCAGCAGCAGCAGGAAGAACGCCAGCCCCAGCAGGTCGCCGTACCACTGCACGGCACCGGTGAAGTAGGCCCAGCGCTGCGCCGGGCGCAGCTGGTTCGCGGTGGTGCGAGCGCCGGGCAGCATCGACCGCCAGTGCATCCGCAGGATCTGGATGCCGCCGAAACACCAGCGGTAGCGCTGGCTCTTCAGCGCCTCGAACGTCAGCGGCATCACGCCCCGGCCGAACGAGTCGTCCACGTGCAACCCGGACCAGCCGCCGCGCAGCACCCGGAGGGACAGCTCGGCGTCCTCGGTGATGCACCACTCGTCCCAGCCACCGACGGACTCCAGCGCGGAGCGGCGGATCAGCCCCATCGTGCCGGCGAAGATGGCCCCGTCGTGCTCGTTGCGGGACGGCTGCGAGATCGAGAAGAAGTACTTGTACGAGTAGTAGAGCCGGCGGAAATAGGGCGCCTGCGCCCAGTCCCGGTAGTCCTGCGGCGCCTGGATGAACCCGACCCGCTCGTCGCCGAACAGCGGGGCGCAGCGGCGCAGGAAGTCAGGGTCGAGCTGGTAGTCGGAGTCGACCACGCCGATCAGCTCCGCCCGCGAGTCGGTGTACTCGCGGAGCGCCACGTTGAGCGCACCGGACTTGTAGCCGGGCCAGTCCGCCAGGTGGAAGAACGTCACCCCGTGCGTGCTGCACCAGTCCGCGACCGGCCGCCACAGCGTCTCGTCGTCGGTGTTGTCGTCGATGACGACGATCTCGTAGCTCGGGTAGTCCAGCCGCAGCAGCGAGGTCAGCGTCTCGATCACCATGTCCGGCGGCTCGTTGTGGGCCGGCACGTGCAGGCTCACGAACGGCAGGCCGCCCGGCGGCATCTCGCGCGGCGTCTCCCGGGTGATCCGCCGGCGCCACTGCTCGGTGCCGAGCGCGTCGCACAGCTCCCACAGGTACGCGCAGGCCAGCACCGCGGCGAACAGCTCGAGCACCCACAGCAGCAGACCGCCGGTGGTGCCGAACGCACCGAGGCCGCTGGTCAGCGTCCACTGCAGGGTGAAGGCAAGGTACGTGACGAACAGGAACAGGCTGCCGGCCCAGCACAGGTGCGCGCGCGCGTTCCAGCGGCGGGTCGCCGGCAGCCACAGCAGGCTCATCGCGACCACGCCGGCCACCGCGGCGAGCGTGTTGGTCCGGGTCACGTCCAGCGCTACGAGGACCGCCGCGACGACCGCGGCCAGCAGCACGGTGCCGAGCAGCGCCAGCATCAACCGCCGGGTCACCGGCCACGCCCCGGCGACCCGCCGCCGCCGTCGAGCGGGTACGAACAGTGCCGCCGAACTCACCGGCGCGGCCACGAGGCCGGCCAGCAGCAGCGCCGCGAGCATGCCAACTCCTGTCAGGTGACCCGGCACCGCCGGGGTCGGCGCACACGGTGGGGCCGACTGGGATCACCGTTTTTCTCCCGCGTTGCGGGCGCGGGAAACCTTTTGTCACCCGGTCGGGTCCGCCGAGTCGCACCGATGAGGACCTGCGGCATGTCCCCCAGCCGGCGGTAGGCGTCGCCGGCGGCGCCGGACCGTGCGGGGACATGTCCTACGCTCGGGCCGTGGATCGCCCGAGCGCCAGGGAGTTCCTGGTCCGGACGGTCGACGCCGGCACGTTCGTCTCCTGGGACACGCCGCCCGAGCGCGGTGCCCTCGACTCCGGATACGAGGCCGAGCTGCGGGCAGCGGCCGAGTCCAGCGGCGCGGACGAGGCGGTGCTCACCGGGGAGGCCCGCATCGGCGGGCACCGGATCGCGCTGGTGGTCTCCGAGTTCGGCTTCCTGGGCGGTTCCATCGGCGTCGCGACCGCGCGCCGGCTGGTCGCCGCGATCGAGCGGGCCACCGCGCTGCGGCTGCCGCTGCTGGCCGCGCCGGCCTCCGGCGGCACCCGGATGCAGGAAGGCACGGTCGCGTTCGTCCAGATGATCGGGGTGTCCGCGGCGGTCACCGCGCACAAGGCGGCCGGCCTGCCCTACCTGGTCTACCTGCGGCACCCGACCACCGGCGGCGTGTTCGCCTCCTGGGGCTCGCTCGGGCAGCTGACGCTGGCCGAGCCAGGCGCGCTGATCGCGTTCCTCGGCCCGCGCGTCTACACCGCCCTGTACGGCGGGGAGTTCCCGGCCGGCGTGCAGACGGCGGAGAACCTGTTCGCGCACGGGCTGCTCGACGGGGTGGTCGCGCCGGCGGAACTGGCCGGGCTGCTCGGCCGGGTGCTGGACGTGCTCGCGGCGCCCCGGACACCGACCCTGACCGCCCCGCCCGCGCAGTCACCGGCGCCGACCGGCGCGGACGCGTGGGACTCGATCACCCGCTCCCGCCGGCCGGACCGCCCGGGGATCCGCCGGCTGCTCGACGAGGCGGCCCAGGACGTGGTCACGCTCAGCGGCACCGGTGAGGGCGAGCTGGATCCGGCGCTGATGCTGGGGCTGGCCCGGTTCGGCCCGGTGCCGTGCATCGTGCTCGGCCAGGACCGCCGCGGCCAGACCGTGGAACGCCCGCTCGGGCCGGGGGCGCTGCGGGTCGCCCGCCGCGGCATGCGGCTGGCCGTGGAGCTGCGGCTGCCGCTGCTGACCGTGGTCGACACCGCCGGGGCCGCACTGTCGGTGGCGGCCGAGGAGCGCGGCCTGGCCGGGGAGATCGCCCGCTGCCTGGAGGACCTGGTCACCCTGGACGCGCCGGTGGTCAGCGTGCTGCTCGGGCAGGGCACCGGCGGCGCCGCGCTCGCGCTGCTGCCGGCCGACCGGGTGGTCGCCGCCCGGCACGCCTGGCTGGCGCCGCTGCCGCCGGAGGGTGCGAGCGCGATCCGGCACCGGGACGTCGCGCACGCGGCGGCGATGGCCAGGGCGCAGGGCGTCGGCGTCGCGGACCTGGTCGCGGCCGGCATCGTCGACCGGGTGGTCGACGAGCGGCCGGACGCGGCCGACGAACCGGTCGAGTTCTGCCGGCGGCTCGGCGCGGTGCTGGCGGGCGAGCTCGCGGCGCTCGGCGACCGGCCCGGGCCGGACCGGCTGGCCCGGCGCGCCCGCAAGTTCGCCCGGTGACGGTCAGAGCACCCGGCCGGCGCCGCGGCGTACCTCGGCCGGCGTGGTGTTCCCGTGCCGGCGCATCAGCGTGCGCAGCGTCGACACGTTCCGGTAGCCGACCGCGGTGGTGATCGACTGCAGGCTCCGATCCGTCGTACGCAGGAGGTGCACCGCGTGCTCGATCCGGATGTGGTGCACGAGCTGGATCGGTGACATGCCGATCTGCGCGGCGGTCGCCCGCTGCAGGCTGCGCTCGCTCACCCCGATCGCCCGGGCCGCCCGACCGACCTGGATCGACTCGGCGAGGTGCGCCCGCACCCAGCTCTCGTACGCGGTCAGCACCGGGTCGCTGCGGGTGAGCACCGCCGGCAGGACGAACGCCGACTGCAGCGAGCGCGGACTGGCGACCAGGTAGCGG
>Ga0070702_100001262_pt1 | contig 10272 bp, 12 predicted proteins | sample KBSK5103metaG_FD_65466 | JGI IMG/M metagenome (GOLD analysis project Ga0070702, IMG submission 65466) | Corn, switchgrass and miscanthus rhizosphere microbial communities from Kellogg Biological Station, Michigan, USA - KBS K5-10-3 metaG | ecosystem: Host-associated > Plants > Roots >... | reverse complement strand
GCGGCCGCCGCCCGTTCGCACGATGCCCGGCGCAACGCGTATTCCCCACCCGCATGTTGGTGCGGCGCACGCGAATTGATCAGCAGCAAGGCAACCCCGTTGGCATCCGGATCGAACGTGACCGGCCGCACGGTCGGCTCCCTGAAGTCGATCATCAACGCCTTGCCCGGCTCTCCGCACAGCGAGGCCAGCTGGTCCATCATCCCGGTCGGCGCACCGACATAGTCGTTCTCGGCCCGCTGCGCGAGGTGCGCCAACTCGATCCGATCAACGCGAAGGTCCGCATCCGTCGCGAGTGCACCGCTGACCGCACACTCCAATGCCGCCGAAGACGACACCCCAGAGCCCATCTCGACGTCACTCGTGATCGACATCGTCCCGCCCCGGACGCGATGGCCCGCGCCGCGCAGCGCCCAGATCACCCCCGCCACATACCCGGCCCAGCCGGCCACGTCACCCGGAGAGGTATCGAGCGGGATGCGGATCGCGCCGTGCTCCCGGTCGCTGCGCACCGCGATCTCGGCGCCGTCGTCGGGCACATACGTCACGACCGTGCGTTCGGGCAGCGCGATCGGCAGCGCGAAACCCAGGTTGTAGTCGGTGTGTTCGCCGATCAGGTTGATCCGGCCCGGCGCCGCGTATCTGATCGCGGTCATCCGAGCTCCCGCAGTCGCTGCGCGACGCTTTCTGGTGTGACGTCGCTGATGAATGCGTCCATCGCCGACTCGGAACCGGCCAGGAACTTCAGCTTGGTCGCGCTGCGCCGCACCGACATCAGCTCGACATGGAAGTAGCCCTCGCGCTGTTCGTCGGCATCGGTGTATTGGTGCAGCGCCGAAATATACGGCAGTGCAGTCGGATACATGCGGTCGAACCTGCCGAGCACGTCGAGGTAGATGTGCGCGAAATCGTCGAGCTCGGAATCGGTCAGGTCAACGAGGTTGTGCACGAACCGGTTCGGATAGATGTGCACCTCGACGGGCCACCTGGCGGCGAACGGAACGAACGCGGTGAACCGCTCCGTCCTGACGACGATGCGGCTGCCGTCGGCCACCTCGTTGGCGAGGATGTCGGTGAACAGATTGCCGCCGGTTCGCTCGGCATGGGCGCGTGCCTCACGCAGCATGACCGCCGTGCGCGGGGGCAGGTACGGATAGCCGTAGATCTGGCCGTGCGGATGGGTCAACGTCACGCCGATCTCCTCGCCGCGGTTCTCGAAGCAGAACACGTGCGCGATGCCGGGGCGGGCCATCAGATCGGCGGTGCGGTGCCGCCACGCGTCGACGACGAGTCGCGCGTGCGGCAGTTCCAGTTGGCTGAACGAGCCGGTGTGATCGCTTGAGAAGCAGATCACCTCGCATCGGCCGTGGCCCGGCGCGGTCACGAACAGATCGGCGTTGACGGCAGGAAGCGCAAATGGCGCGCTACCCGCACCGGACAGGCTGGGGAACCGGTTCTCGAAGACCGCGACGTCGTAATCGGGAGCGGGGATTTCACTGGTCAGCCCCGATGGTCCCGGACAGAGGGGACATTGGTCGGCGGGCGGCTTGTAGGTCCGGTCCTGACGCAGCGCCGCGATGATCACCCATTGGCCGGTCTGACGGTCGAATCGCAAGTCGGACTGTTGGTTTCCGCGGTCAGGCAGCGGGCGCTTGTCGGGCACCGGCGCCGGCGTGTGCCCCGGCAGCGAGAACAACAGCAGCTCGCGGCCGTCCGCCAGTGGCCACCGCGTCACGAGGTCCGTCATGGCTGCACCGTGGCGATCGTCAGCCGACCGACGTGCATCTCGATGATGCCGCGGTCCACGAGAGCCAGCCCGTCATCGACGATCAGGTTGTCCACCCGGCGCATCCGCGCGAACACGTTGGTCCCCACTTCCCGGTATTTCGTGTGATCGGCGAGCACCGTCAGTTGCGCGCCGACCCCGATCAATGTCCGATTGGTCTGCGCCTCAGCGATATTCGGTGTCGTGAGGCCCGCGTCCGGATCGAACCCGTGTACACCGAGATATGTGCCGTCCACCCGAAAGGAGTTGATGGCCGCCTCGGCGAGCGGTCCCACCAGCGCATCCGACGGGGTGCGCACGCCGCCGGACAGATACACCTGCGGTGCGTCGGCGGCATCTGCGCCGGGATCGGTCAGCACCTCGAAGACATTGATCGAATTCGTGATCACGGTGATCGATGACCGGTGTCGCAGCCGGCGGGCGAACTCGGTGGTGGTCGTGCCCGCGCTGATCGCGATCGTCATGCCGTCCTCGACGGTGTCCGCCGCCACCGCCGCGATCGCGGCCTTCTCGGCGCGCTGTTGACCGGCTTTCACCGACGACCACGGTTCTTCACCGCGGTTGTGCCGAGTCACCGCGCCGCCGTGCACCTTGCGCAACAGGTTCTGGGCATCGAGCGCGTCGAGGTCGCGCCGGACGGTCATCTCGGACACGTCGAGTTCGGCGGCCAGCTCGACCACGCGGACCGCACCGCCGGCGTTCAACGCCCGCAGGATCGCGTGGCGACGTTCAGCGGCGAGCATGGGAACGCACAATATCAAACAATTTTTCTTGATTTAGCCCAGTTTGCTGGGTTAGTCCTGTTAGTTTCTGGTTGCTTCTGACCGAACTTGTGCCCTCTCCGATGAAGGAGTTGATGACTCAGATATGAGTGGGACCACCACGACACTGGCTGCCGAGAACGTGCTGCGCCTCAACCTCGGATGGCTCGACTACCTGCTTGTCGCGATCTACTTCGTCTTCGTTCTCGGGATCGGCTTCATCGCCCGAAGCCAGATCTCGACCAGCCTGGACTTCTTCCTGTCCGGCCGCAGGCTGCCCGCTTGGGTGACCGGCCTGGCGTTCATCTCGGCGAACCTCGGAGCCGTCGAGATCATGGGCATGTCCGCCAACGGTGCGCAGGTCGGCCTTTCGACGATGCACTATTACTGGATCGGCGCCATCCCGGCCATGCTGTTCCTCGGCGTGGTGATGATGCCGTTCTACTACGGCTCGAAGGTGCGAAGCGTTCCCGAGTTCATGCGACGGCGCTTTGGCCCCGGTGCCCACCTGGTGAACGCGATCAGCTTCGCCACCGCTCAGGTGCTGATCGCCGGTGTCAACCTGTTCCTGCTCGCGACGGTGATCAACGCGCTCCTGGGCTGGCCGCGCTGGCTCTCGCTGATTGTCGCCGCGCTCGTGGTGCTCAGCTACATCACGCTCGGCGGACTTTCGGCGGCGATCTACAACGAGGTGCTGCAGTTCTTCGTGATCGTGGCGGCGCTGGTTCCACTGACCATATTCGGGCTGATCAAGGTCGGCGGCTGGAATGGCCTGAAGGACAAGGTGATAGACACCATGACCGACGGCAAGGTGACGGCGTCGGTGCATGAGCAACTCAACACGTGGCCGGGTCAGGCGTTGTCAGGTTTCGAGAGCCCCGTGTGGTCGGTGATCGGCATCGTGTTCGGCCTCGGGTTCGTGCTGTCGTTCGGCTACTGGACGACCAACTTCGTCGAGGTACAGCGCGCGATGGCCTCGGATTCCATCTCCGCGGCGCGGCGCTCCCCGATCATCGGCTCGTTCCCGAAGATGTTCATTCCGTTCGTGATCATCGTGCCCGGCATGATCGCCGCCGCGGCGATCGGTGACATGATCCGGCTGAAGACGACAGGCGAAGGCGACATCACCTACAACGACGCGATGCTGCTGATGATCCGCGACATCCTGCCCAACGGCCTGTTGGGTGTCGCCGTCGCCGGTCTGCTCGCCTCGTTCATGGCGGGCATGGCGGCCAACATCTCTGCGTTCAACACCGTGTTCAGCTACGACATCTGGCAGGACTACGTGGTCAAGGACCGGCCCGACAGCTACTACATCCTGGTTGGGCGGATCGCCACCATCGCGGCCACGATCCTCGCCATCTTCACCGCGTTGATCGCGGCGGGCTACTCCAACCTGATGGACTACCTGCAAACGCTGTTCGGCTTCTTCAACGCCCCGCTGTTCGCGACGTTCATTCTCGGCATGTTCTGGAAACGGATGACCTCGACTGCGGGCTGGGCCGGCCTGGTGTGTGGAACCCTCTCTGCCATCTTCGTTTTCATCCTGTCCAAGGTCGGTGTGATCAGCCTGCCCGGCCAGGGCGTGCCTTTCGTCGCCGCGTCGGTGGCCTTCGTCGTCGACATCCTGGTCAGCGTGGCGGTCACCATGGTCACGACTCCGAAGCCTGCCAACGAATTGGTGGGACTGGTCTACTCCGAGACTTCGAAGGATGTTTTCTCCGATCCCGAGAGCGCCGGAAAGGCCTGGTACTACAAGCCTGTTCCGCTCGCCGCCGTTTCACTCGCCCTGGTTATCGTTCTCAACATTGTTTTCCACTAAGACGGATTCCACTGATAGAGGAACTGTGATGCGACACCTATTCGACGTTCGCAACATCATCGGCTCGCTGCTCGGCATCTACGGCGTCGTGCTGACCATCGCCGGCTTCGCCCCCGGACTGCTCGGTGACCACCACAGCAGCGCCAGCGACAACCCCGTCGATCTGTACGTCGGCACCGACGCCAACTGGTGGGTGGGCCTGGTACTGATCGGCGTATCGATCGTGTTCATCGCGTGGGCGTTGCTGCGACCCGTGCCCATCGCCGAAACACCGCCGCAGACAACCGATTCCGAGACACACTAGGCGGAGCGCTGCGCCACCTCCGCCTCGAGCTGCTCCTCGTACGCACCCTCGTCGCGGCCGAGCGCAACGGTGGCCGCCGCCATCGCGACGGTGCTGATGGTGATCAGCACCGCGTCGAGGCGACTGACGTCGAGGTTCTCCCCCAGCACGATCGCCCCGAGTAGCACGGCGATGACAGGCTCGAGTACCAGCATCGTGGGCACCGACGTCTGCAGCGATCCCGCATGGAAGGCCGACTGCTGCAGGAACGTTGCGAGTACACCGATCACGACAAGCAGATACGGCACCGGGGTGAGGAACAGCGCCCGCGCCCCTTCATGAATGAGCACGTGCATCACCAGCTTGGTCAGCACCGCGACGACGCCGAACAGCACGCCCACCGCGAGCGCAAGCAAAACCGCCCGCTTCCATCCCATGGTGCGAGTCGCGACGACGACGCACGCGCACACCGCAGCCGTGCAGATCACCGCGACGAGTGCCGACGTCGGTAGCGAGGCCTCGTAGTCGCCCGGAGTGGTGCGCGCCAACACGACGAACACCGCCAGGGCGATGGTCAGCACCACCGCCCACATCCATTCGGCACGGGTGACGCGGCGGTGGGCAAGCCTGGCGCTCAACGGCAACGCGAACAGCAGGGCGGACACCAGGAGCGGCTGCACCAAGAGCAGCGAGCCCTTCGCGAGCGCCAGCGCCTGAAAGACGTAGCCCGCGACGGCCGCGGCGGTGCCTGCCCACCACAGCGGGCGGCGAAGCAGCGTCAGGAACATCACGGAGCTCACGCCGTGCTCTTGCGGCACGTCCATGGTGGCGCGCTGGCGCATCACGATGCCGATTGCGAGGAACACCGCGGCGAGCACGGCCAGCACCACCACCAGACCATGGCCTACCAAAGCGTCGCGCTCCTTTCGGGCCACGGCCACCACATTGAACAAGAACAACATATGCGGCGACCTGCCGCCCAGCGCGGGCCGGTATCAACATGGTTTCGACACTGACCTGGTCGGGCATAAACCAGCACATGAATTTGCGTCGATTGATTCTGCTCGTGGGGGCGGTCGCGCTGGTCGTTGGCGTGGTGGGGCTGCTGGTGCCCGTGTCGGTGCCGGGACCGGACAACGGCAGCATCGGCTGCGGCAACGGCTTGGCTCAGGATTCGTCGGCGGCGCAGCAGGCGGACAACAGCAACCCGGCCAACCTGCCGATACTCAACCAGATCATCCCTCACACGAACTACACCGCGCAGTGTCACTCGGCGGTGTCAGGTCGACGGGCGTGGACCATTCCGGTGACGATCGTGGGCCTGGTGGCGATCGCTGGATCGTTCTTCGTCGGTGGCCGCGCCGGCGCGCGGACCCTGTGACGGCTAGCTGGCTTCGCGGCCGGCGACCAGGTGCAGGCGCGGCTGCTGGGGTTCGTCGTCGCCGAGCCGGTCGTTGACCGTCGCAACCACCGAGTCGACCCGGTTGACGGCCCGGTCGCACAAGTCGCGCACCTTGTCACCGGCCGCGTCGACATCGTCGGCGGCGCTCAGCAGATATGCCCTGACATTGATCCGCAGCCGTTCGCCGGCACGGCGCAACCGACGACGGAACCGGTCGTCGACCTCGACGGTGACGTAGGGCAACACCTGAAGCTTCATACTTCGCGCCTCCCTTTGTGAATGCCTGACCTCACCCTACTGGTCAGCGGCCTGGGAGGCCGCGGAAGGCGGGGTGCGCGCTATCCGCCTGAGCTGCCGGACTGAGCCTCTTGCTGCTGCTCCTGAGCTTTCGCAATGGCGGCCCTGCCCTCCGGGCTGCCCGCCGAGTTTCCGGGATCCTTGGCGGTCGCCACGGTGGCGTTGCAATTCAGGTAGACCAGCACCGTGTCGGTGACGGCCGAGAAGTCGTCACCCTTGATCCACGGCGCCGACTGTGAATGCGTGACGATGCAGTCGTCATCGGACAACGTGTCACCGGCCCGGCTGGCGATGACGGCCTTCTGGCCCGCATCGCTGATGGCCTTCGACGCATCGCTGTAGGTCTGGCCGCTGTAGTCGTCGGCCGCAGCAACCCCCGATCCAAAGAACGCCATCGACACGGCCATCGCACCGACAGCAGTGGTGGCGTAGACGCCGAACTTCTTCACGTGCGACCTCCGTGTGATCTAGCTGTGTTTGTGCTTCGCAGACACTGGACGTTAGAGCCGCCGGCTGGCAAGACGCTGGTAGGAGCGATGCAACTTCCTGCCAATCTGACCAGGCCCTTGACAGGGCAACCCCATTTGGACCGCATCGTCTAATGCACGGCAATGCGGATACCGGCAAGATGGCCCATATTGTGCGGTTTCCGCGTTGACTACCTGGTTTTTTGGACGATATAGTTCAGTTCTCGATACAGATAGGACGCATCATGAGGTTAGGCACCCGTCGCCTCGCCGCTACCGCCGGCATGGGCGCGATCATCGCCATGGGCGTGCTCTCAGCCTGTGGCCAGGGCGAGAAGGCACCGGAAACCACCACGCCCACCACCACCACGACTACCACCAGCGAGACGACGACGGCACCGCCGCCCGCGCCTGCGCCGACGGAGAAGTCGCTCAACCCGACCGGCGGCAACCTGTTCACGCCTCCGGTCAAGGCGCCGCCGGCGCCGACGGCCCCCCCTGGCGACAACTAAACGCCAGACTGGTCGATCAGGTCCACGCGCGGCCGCCGTCACCGCACTGCTGTGCCGGCGGTCGCGAAGGACGCCACATGGCCGATCGCCATGTTCAGCGCCGACTGCATGAGCCTCGGGTCGCGTCCCGTCTGCGACAGCAGGTAGCCGCCTTCCACCGCCGCAAGTAGGCCCGTCGCAAGGGATTTCACGTCGACGTCGGCGACGAGCGCGCCATGGTCGCGCATCCGCTCCAGCGCCGCGCCGAGCAGGCCCCGCCATTCTGTGAAGTGCTCGGACAGCGAGGCCCTCGCTTGGTCGTCCGTGTCGGACAATTCGGCGGCCAGAGAACCCAATTCGCAACCCCACAGCCCGCGCCGCAACGCACACCGCTGCACCATGGCGTCGCGCCACGCATAGAGCCCGCGGAAGGTGTCCACCTTTTCCAGCCGGAGGCGCTGCCACGACAGGATCTCGTCGGCGCGCATCGTGATGACCTCGTACACCAGTTCTGATTTGTCGTCGAAGTGTTGGTAGAACTGGGATTTGCTCGTCGCGCTGGCTGCCAGCACGTCGTCGATGGTCGTCGCTGCGACGCCCTGGACATGCATCAACTCGGCGGCGGCAAGGACGATGCGGCTGCGGGTTGCAACGCCGCGTGATGTCAACTTGGGCCGCGTCGCGCGGTCAGTCTGCGGCGGCACGCCCTAACTGTAACTCCGTCGCTACCCCGCGGTCGCGGCCCTGTGAACATCTGCCCCGGATTGGAACATTTCGTCCGCTACGCCCTGCCGGAGGGGACGCGCTGCGGTCTCCCGGATGGTCAGGATGGTCACCAGCGACACGATCGCGGCGACCACGACGTAGTACGCGGGCGCCACGTTGTCGCCAGTCGCTGCTGTGAGCCAGGTGACCACGTAGGGCGTGGTGCCGCCGAACGCGGCGACGCAGATGTTGTAGCCGATGGAGAACCCGCTGTAGCGCACGCGGGTGGCGAACAGTTCGACGCCCGCTGCGACGGCCGAGGACACGTATACGGCCTCGATCACCGCCAGTCCGCAGTGCGCCGCGATCGCGGCCACCAGCGAACCCGAGTTCAGCAGCAGAAACAGCGGGTAGCCGAAGATCGCGAACGCCAGCGAACCGGCGATCAGCATCGGCCGCCTGCCGACCCGATCCGACAGCGCGGCCAGCGGCAGGATGAGGACCAGCGCCACCAGGCTGGCCAGTGTGATGGACACGAACGCGTTGGTCTTGGAGAAGTGCAGCGTCTTGATGAAGTAGGTCGGCAGGAACGTGAACACGACGTAGTAGCCGATGTTGAAGACGATCATCAGGCCGATCACCGGCAGGATCGACCGCCACGCTGTGCTGACCGCCTCCTTCAGTGGCGAACTTGCGACCTGTTGGGCCTTGCTCAGCTCCGCGAAATGCGGGGTGTCGGCCAGGCGCAGGCGGATGTAGAGACCGACAAGGCCCAGCGGCCCGGCGAGCAGAAACGGGATGCGCCAGCCGTAGCTCTCCATCGCACCCGCGGGCAGCAGCGCCTGCAGCAGCGTCACCGTCACCGAGCCGATCAGGAACCCGAGCACCCCGGACCACACCATGAACGTCACCGTCAGGCCGCGTCGCTTGTCGGTCGCGAACTCGGCGAGATACACCGCGCCGCCGCCGTATTCGCCGCCGGCGGAGAAGCCCTGCAGGCAGCGCAGGAACAACAGCAGCAGTGGGGCGGCGACACCGATCGTGGCGTAGGTCGGCAGCAGGCCGATGGCCAGCGTCGAGGCGGCCATCAACAGGATGACGATGGCCAGCACCCGTTGCCGCCCGACCCGGTCGCCCAGCGGTCCGAACACGAACCCGCCGAGTGGTCGCATGAAGAACGCCGCCGCGAAGATCGCGAAAGTGTTCAGCAGAGCCGCGGTTTCATTTCCCGATGGAAAGAAATTGGCGGCGATGAACGTAGCGAGGAAGCCGTAGATGGCGAAGTCGAACCATTCGACGGCGTTGCCGATCGAAGCTCCGGTCACTGCCTTACGCACATCGCCTGACATGACGTTTCCCCCCGAATGTAAGCGTCCCGCTGAGCATTTCGCTTACGGGAGGCAAAGGGTCCCTCTCTGAGAAAGATAGTGGCGACGAACTTGCAAGGGTTGCATATGCCGCGAGATCGGATCGACGACCCCTCGAGGCGGCGATGACTTTCGCCCGTCACCCGTGTCTATATATTCGGACCGACTCGAAGGAGGTACACGGCGATGGACTTGCCGCCGATCGTCTCACCGCAGGAGTGGGACAGCGCCCGCCAGGAATTGCTGGTGAAGGAGAAGGAGCTCACCCGCGCTCGTGATGCGCTGGCCGCACAGCGTCGCAGGATGCCGAGGATGGCGGTCGAAAAGGACTACCTGTTCGACGGTCCCCGCGGTCCGGCCGGCCTGCTCGACCTGTTCGACGGCAGGCGGCAGCTCGTCGTCTACCGCTTCTTCTTCCAGCCCGATGTCGACGGCTGGCCCGATGCCGGTTGCCCGGGTTGTTCGATGCTCGCCGACCAGGTGGGCCATCTGGCACACCTCAACGCCCGCGACACCACACTGGTGTTCGTCTCCCGCGCGCCTCAGGATGCGATCGCGCAGCTGAAGAAGCGGATGGGATGGGACATCCCCTGGTACACCCTGACGGATTCGTTCGAGGCCGACTTCGGTGTCGACGAGTGGCACGGCACCAACGCGTTCCTCCGAGACGGCGACGGGATCTTCCGCACGTACTTCGTCGACAACCGGGGCGACGAGGCGATGGGCAGCACCTGGGCCTATCTCGACATCACCGCACTCGGCCGGCAGGAGGAGTGGGAGGATTCGCCTGACGGCTATCCGCAAACGCCGCCCTATCAGTGGTGGCACCGCCACGACGAGTATTCGACCGCAGGTCGTTGACGGCAAATCGGGCTCGAGTTCACAGCGCCC
>Ga0070702_100001260_pt1 | contig 10275 bp, 8 predicted proteins | sample KBSK5103metaG_FD_65466 | JGI IMG/M metagenome (GOLD analysis project Ga0070702, IMG submission 65466) | Corn, switchgrass and miscanthus rhizosphere microbial communities from Kellogg Biological Station, Michigan, USA - KBS K5-10-3 metaG | ecosystem: Host-associated > Plants > Roots >... | reverse complement strand
TCGATCGACGCGAAGGTGATGCCATCCTTGCGGACCACCGCCGGCTCCTGGGAGGCGACCTCGCTGGTCTCGCCATCCCATCCGAACCACATGCCGCGGCGCGCCTGCATGGCGGCCATCAATCCCACCGCCAGCCCGCCGGGCGTCGCGCCACGCTTGGGAACGGAAATGCGGTTCGAGACCGCGACCAGTCGGCTCATACGATTTCCTCCCAGCTGCGCGACAGTCGCAGGGCGCTGCCGATCACTCCCACCATGCTGTAGGTCTGCGGAAAATTCCCCCACAGTTCGCCGCTCGTGGGCTGTATGTCCTCGGAGAGCAGTCCCAGCGGATTGCGCCGTTCGAGCAGGCGCGTGAAGCGCTCGCGGGCCTCGTCGAGGCGCCCCGCCGCGGCCAGCGCGTTGACGTACCAGAACGCGCAAATGGTGAAGGCGTTCTCCGGTCGACCGAAATCGTCGGCATGTTTGTAGCGGAACAGCAGGTCGCCGGCGCGCAGTTCCTCCTCGATGCGCTCCAGCGTCTTCAGGAACCTCGGATCCGTGGCCGACAGCAGACCGAGTTCCGGCAGCAGCAACGCGGTGGCGTCGAGATCGCGGTTGCCAAACGCGGAGGTGAACGACTGGCGCTCCTCGCTCCATGCACCGGCGAGGATTTCCTGGCGCATGTAGCTGGCGCGCCCTGCCCACTCACGGGCCGCGATGGCATCGCCGACACGCCGCGCGATGCGGCTCAGCCGGTCGCAGCCCGCCCAGGAAATCGCCGCGGAGAACGTGTGACGCTGCAGCCTGCCGCGGAATTCCCACGGCCCCGCATCGGGCTCCTCGAAGGTGGCCACGGCGCGTTTGCCGAGCCGGTACAGCCGCTCGAGCAGTGTCTGGTCGCCGGAGCGCACCAGGCGTTGATCGAAGAACAGTTGCGTGGCGGCCAGGATCACCGAACCGTAGACGTCGTGTTGCACCTGCTCGGCCGCGAGATTGCCGAAACGCACCGGCCCCATGCCGCGATACCCCGAAAGCCCGGTCGCGATCTTCTCCTCGGCGCGCGGGTCGCCGGTGATGCCATACAGCGGCTGCAGCGTGTCCACGGTGGACGATGCGATGATGTGATCGATGTAATGTAGATAGGCTTCCATGGTGCGCGTCGCACCGAGACGGTTCAGCGTCTGGATCACGAAATAGCTGTCGCGCAGCCAGCAATAGCGGTAGTCCCAGTTGCGCGTGCTGTTGGCCGCCTCCGGGATCGAAGTCGTCAGCGCGGCGAGCACCGCGCCCGTGTCTTCGTAGGTACACAACTTCAGGGTGATGGCCGCGCGGATCACTGCGTCTTGCCAGTCCGCCGGCACCGCGAGGGTGCGCACCCATTCCTGCCAGTACGTCAGCGTCGCACCGAGGAACTCACGCGCCAGCGCTTCGGGAGATTCCTGCAGCGTCTCGTCAGGGCCGACAATGAAGTGCAATGGCCGTTCGAGCACCACCGGGCGGCGCTCGAGCAGCGCGGCCAGCGACGCGTCGGTGGTCACGCGGTAGTGAAGCCCGTCGGCGGCGAACTTGATGTGATGGCTGCCGGAGATGCCCGGTTCGCAGCGTTCCCCGAATCCGGCCGTGGGTTTCAGGCGCAGGCGCAACGTCGGGCGGCCGGCGATCGGTTCGATCGCGCGCACGAACATCATTGGGCGGAACACGCGCCCGCGCGTGCGAAAGCGGGGTGCGAAATCGACGATGCGCATCACACCGCCATGCGCGTCGTACAGGCGGGTTTCGATGATGGCCGAATTGCGCAGATAGGCCTGTTCGGTGCGCGTCAGGTCCACCATGTCGACCGCGAACACGCCCTTGTCCGCGTCGCCGCCCTCTTTCATCAGCAGCGCCGAGAACACCGGATCGCCGTCCGGCCGCGGCAGGCAGGCCCACACCATGCGCGCCTGCTCGTCGACGAGCGCGGCCACCTGGCAGTTGCCGATGACACCGTAGTTCACGCCGACACCAGTCGCCCGAGCCAGTCGCGCACCGCCGGTGGTCCCGGCAGCCACCACTCCGATTTCACTCGTGGACCGACGGCGATGGCCAGCCCGTCGAAACGCCGTACCGCCTCGAAGCCGTCGTAGTCGGTCTGGTCGTCGCCGATGAACACCGGTGTGCGCCCGGCGAACGGCGCCTCGCCCATGAAGGCCGTGACGGCGCTGTCCTTGGTGTGCGCCGCCGGCTTGATCTCGATGACCGCATGCCCGTCGAGCAGCGTGTATTCCGGCACCAGCGGCGCGGCCAGGAGCGCGACTTCGGCGCGCAGCTCGTGCGCGAGTTGCGGCGCCCGCAGGTAGTGCAGCGCCAGCCCGGCGCCCTTGTCCTCGAGCGAAAGTTCCGGATGGCGGCGCACCAGCCGTTCGAGGCCGTCGCGGACCCCGGACAGCTGTTCCACCGCCACCGGCGCGACGTGCACCTCGCCCAGCGCGTCACGCCGTTCGCAGCCGTGCAGGCCCGCTGCCGGCAGCCCCAGGGTACCGAACAGCCGGTCGAGATCGGCGATGGTGCGGCCGCTCACCAGCGCCAGCGCGCCGCCGGCGGCGTCGCGCAGGCGCGCGAGCAGCGGCAAAAGCGCCGGCTCAACGACCACGGCACCGGGCGCGGCCGCGAGCTCGAGCAACGTGCCATCGACGTCGAGAAACAGGCACCAGGCGTTTTGCGGCAGCGGCACGGCACGCGCCGCCATGGCTTCGTGCTCCGCGAGTTGCATCATCCGCGGAGTATAAGAACCGGCATCCGCTCCGGCGTTACAATCCGAAGTAGTTAGATGAAAGAAAATTCCCGCAAGCGGACGCCGGGCCGGCCGACTGTCAGACGTTCCCTACGCGTCAGTCGAAGGGATGCCGCAACACGATGGTCTGGTCGCGATCCGGGCCGGTCGAGATGATGTCGATCGGAATTCCGGCGAGCGCCTGCAGGCGTTCGAGGTACTTGCGCGCATTCACCGGCAGCGCGCCGTACGAGGTGACGCCGATGGTCGACTCCTTCCAGCCCGGCATCTCTTCGTACACCGGCTCGACATCCGCGAAAGCGTCGGCAAACAGTGGCGGTTCCTGCGAGACGGCGCCAGTCCCGCCTTCCTTCGCAAGGCGGTATCCCACGCAGATCTGCAGCGAGTCGAGTCCATCGAGCACATCGAGTTTGGTCAGGCACAGGCCCGAGACGCTCGAGTGGATGATGGAGCGCCGCAACGCCACGGCGTCGAACCAGCCGCAGCGGCGCTTGCGTCCGGTCACCGCGCCGAATTCATGACCGACCCGCGACAGGTGTTCGCCGTACTCGTCGAACAGTTCGGTGGGGAACGGCCCGGCGCCCACGCGAGTCGTGTAGGCCTTCACGATGCCGAGCACGTAGTCGAAGGAACGTGGCCCGAGACCCGTGCCCGTGGCGGCGAATCCGCCCGTGGTGTTGCTCGAGGTCACGAACGGATAGGTGCCGTGATCGACGTCGAGCATCGCGCCCTGCGCGCCCTCGAACATCACGTTGGCATTCTTCGCGCGCAATCCGGCCAGGGTCTGGGTGATGTCGCTCATCAGCGGGCGCACGCGATCCGCGTACGACATTTGTTCGTCGAGCGTCTTCTGGAAATCGACCGGCGCGGTATTGAAATACTTCTGCAGCGTGAAATTGTGGAAGTCGAGGATCTCGCCGAGCTTCGCCGCGAATTTCTCGCGCGCGAACAGGTCCTGCACGCGCACCGCGCGGCGCGCCACCTTGTCTTCGTAGGCCGGGCCGATGCCGCGGCCGGTGGTGCCGATGGCATTGGCGCCACGCGCCGCCTCGCGCGCCTTGTCGAGCGACACGTGCGACGGCAGGATCAACGGGCAGTTGGGCGAGATGCGCAGGTTGGCGAACACGTCGACGCCCTGCTCGATCAGCATCTGCGATTCGCGGAACAGAGCTTCCAACGACAGCACCACGCCGTTGCCGATCAGGCACTGGACGTTCTTGTGCAGGATTCCCGAGGGAATCAGCGACAGCACGGTCTTCTTGCCACCGATGACCAGAGTGTGGCCGGCATTGTGGCCGCCCTGGAAACGTGCGACCGCCGTGGCGCGTTCGGTGAGCAGGTCGACGACCTTGCCCTTGCCCTCGTCGCCCCACTGGGTCCCGATGATGATGACGAATTTGCCCATGAAGGAATCGCTCAGAATGAAGGGGCGCTGACGCGCCAGGCCGGAGATGACGAAGGAAACACCGCGATCAGCGCCAGATGCTTAACGTTTCTGGGGCGCCGGGCTCTTGAGATAGCGGAAGAACTCGCTGTCGGGCGAGATCACCAGCACGTCGCCCGGCCTGCCAATCGAGTTGCCATACGCCTGCAGGCTGCGGAAGAAGGCGTAGAACTCCGGGTTGCGGTTGTAGGCCGTGGCATAGATGTTCGCCGCGATCGATTCGCCTTCGCCGCGGATGCGCGCGGCGTCGGCGTTCGCCTGGGCGATGATCTCGATCTTCTGGCGTTCGGCAGTCGCGCGGATGATCTGCTGCTGGCGGTCGCCCTCGCCCTTCTGCGTGCGCGCGATGCCCTCGAAGCCCTGCTTCATGCTCTCGTATACGCGCGCCGCCACGTCGTCCTGCAGGTCGATGCGCTGGATGCGCACGTCGATGAGCTCGATGCCGAGACCGCTGAGGTTCTCCCTGGAGCGCGCCATGAATTCGCCCGTGATCTCGTTGCGATCCGAGATGACGATCTGCTTGAGCGTGCGGCCGGCGACGGCGTTCTTGATACCGTCCTGGATGTTCTGCCCCACCAGTGCCGCAGCCCGCTCTTCATCGCCGCCGCTGGTCGCCTGGAAGAACCGCTCGGCGTCCTTGATGCGCCACTTGATGTAGTAATCGACGGTCAGGCCCTGGCTCTCGCTGGTCAGGAACTGCTCGCTGTCGAACTTGCGCGTCAGCACGCGCTTGTCGAATTTCACCACGTCGTCGACGAACGGCACCTTGAAATGCAGCCCGGGCTTGTAGTCCTTGCCGATGATCTCCTGGATCTGAACGCGCAGCGCCAGCTCCGGTTCGCGCACGACGAAGGCCGAAGCCGAGATCACGATGATCAGCGCCAGCAGCACCACCAGTGTGAAGAGAATGCGCGAGCCCATCAGCGTTCCACCCTCTGGCGTGAGTCCGACGTGCCCGGCGATTCCTGTTCGACGGTCACCGACGGGCGCAGCGTGGAGGTCGAGCCGGACGTGTCGCTGCTGTCGCGGCTGGGTTGGTTGGTGAGCTTGTCGAGCGGCAGGTAGAACATGTTGCCGTTACTGCTCTTCGAATCGACGATGACCTTGCGCGAGTTGCCCAGCACCTTCTCCACCGTCTCGATGTACATGCGCTCGCGCGTCACGGCTGGCGCCTTTTCGTACTGCACCACCACCTGGTTGAACTGCGCCACGTCGCCGGTGGCCTTCTGCACCACGGTGGCCTTGTAGGCTTCGGCTTCCTGGACTGTCTTGGCCGCCTGGCCTTGTGCCGAGGGAAGCAGGCCGTTGGCATACGCCTGTGCGGCCTTGATCACCTGCTCACGCTCGGCCTGGGCCTTGACCGAATCGCGCTGCGCCTGTTGCACGGGCTCCGGCACCTGCACGCCGGTGATGTTCACTTGCACGACCTCGATGCCGGCGCCGTAGGTATCGAGCGTGCGCTGGATGATGTCCTTCGTGTCGCCGACGATCTTGATGCGGCCGGACTCGAGAATGGTCTGCTGATCGTTGCGGCCCACCACCTCGCGAACCGCGCTCTCGCTCACCTCGACGAGCGTCTGCTCCGGATCGCGGACCCTGAACAGGTAATCCTCGGCGTTCTTGATGCGGTACTGAACGGAGACTTCGATCTCCACCATGTTGGGTTCCGCCGTGAGCACGCGCGGCTTGGAGGACTTGGACTTGACGCCCTGCACGTCCACCTTGGTGACGCTTTCGATGGGCCAGGGGAAACGCCAGCCATAACCATTCGGCACGGTCTGGTAGTACGCGCCGAAACGCTGCACCACACCCTGGCTGCCGGGCGGCACGGTGTAGAAGCCGGTGGCCGCCCACACGGCCAACACCACGGTGACGAAAATGAGTACCGGCGTAGAGGATTGCCCGCCGCCGAACAGCGACTGGACGCGCTTCTGCCAATCCTTGAAGGCCTGGTCCAGGTCACCGCCTGACGACGGCTTTTTCCCCCAAGGGTTGTTGTTGGACGAACCGGGTTGATTCCAGGCCATATTGATTATCTGGGGGAGCTTCGCAAGGCGGGCGCCGATTGTAGGTAGCCACCTGCGGCGGTACAAGCAGAGTCGCCGGCAAGACGCAGGATCTCGACGCCGGGCTCGCGGGCCCATTTGAGCAGCTCGATATCCGACAGTTCCGTGTCGATTTCGAAGGCCCCGTCCTCGGCAATGCGCTCGGCCAGGACCAGGTTGGACGCGTACAGGCGTGCCCGCAGTTCGCCGGCCGCCACCGGCAGGCGCAACGTGGCGCGCCGCGCCACGCGTGACAATCTTTCGGCGACTGCGTCGCGCAACAGCTCGAGTCCCCGGCTCTGCATGGCGGACAGCCATACGTGGGTCGCGCGGCCCGAATCGTCGCGATCGATGCGTGGCGCGGTCGCGATGCGGTCGATCTTGTTGAACACGAGGATCTGCGGCAGGTCCGCGGCGCCGATTTCGGCCAGCACGCGATTGACCTCGTCGATGTGTTCGTCGCGCCGGGGATCTGCGACGTCGACCACGTGCAACAGCAGGGTAGCCCCGCGCGCCTCGGTGAGCGTCGACTGGAACGCCGCCACCAGCTCGTGCGGCAGTTCGCGGATGAATCCGACGGTGTCGGCCACGACCACCTGCGTGTTACCCGGCAGCACGATGCGCCGGACCGTGGGATCGAGCGTCGCGAACAGCTGGTCAGCGACGTAAGCATCGGCCCCGGTCAGCGCGCGGAACAGCGTGGACTTGCCGGCATTGGTGTAACCCACCAGCGCCAGCGATGGAATCGGGATCTCGGCGCGCTGCTGGCGGCCGGTTTCGCGCTGCTGCTTGATCTTCACCAGCCGCTCGGTGAGCGTCTTCACGCGTTTGCCGAGCAGGCGGCGGTCGGTTTCCAGCTGCGTTTCGCCGGGACCGCGATTGCCGATGCCGCCACCGCGCTGGCGCTCGAGGTGGGTCCAGCCGCGCACCAGGCGCGTGGCGATGTGCTTGAGCTGCGCGAGTTCGACTTCGAGCTTGCCTTCGTGACTGCGCGCGCGTTGCGCAAAGATGTCGAGGATCAGCCCGGAACGGTCGAGCACGCGACGCTCGATGAGCTTCTCGAGATTGCGCTCCTGCGATGGCGACAGCGGATGATCGAACAGGACCACCTCGGCGTCCTCGGCCGCGGCGATGGCGCGGATCTCGTCCGCCTTGCCGCTGCCCACGAAGAAACGCGGGTCCGGCCGATCGCGCCGCCCACCGATGTTCGCCACCGGAATGGCGCCGGCCGAGCGCGCGAGCTGCTCGAATTCCTGGATGTCTTCCGGGTCCGCGGGCGCGCCAATTCCAAGGCGCACCAACACGGCCCGTTCACCTGCGCGGGGTCGCTCGAACATGTTTGAAAGCCGAGAAAGGAACGGAAACGCGTGCGAGCGCCGGCAGCATTACTCTCCAGCGACCGCCTCGATCGTCGTTCCGTCTTCGTTGGTGATGCGCACGTTGCGCGCCGGGACTACCGTCGAGATCGCGTGTTTGTAAACCATCTGGCTCACGCTGTTCTTCAGAAGCACTACGAACTGATCAAATGAATCGATCTGGCCCTGTAACTTGATTCCATTCACCAGATAGATCGACACCGGGATTCGTTCCTTACGTAATGTGTTGAGAAACGGGTCCTGCAGTGACTGGCCCTTGGCCATGACGTTCTCCTTATTTTTCAAGCAAGCGGCAGGGCTGGGAGCATACCATGCGCCCATCGCCGGATAGGCTCTCAAAAGAGGGAGAAGGCGCCAATCAGGGCTTCGCGCACGCCTACAAAGCTTTGCGCATCATAGGGATCGACCACCCGGATGTTTGGCATCGAACGCAGCCAGGTCATCTGCCGTTTGGCCAATTGACGCGTGGCCGCGATTGCGCGTGACACCGCAGTGTCCAGTGAATAACTACCGGCGAGATGTGCCCACAACTGGCGGTACCCGACGGCGCGGATCGCGGGATGCGCATCGGTTAAATCGCCGCGCGCGTACAGGGCGCGCACCTCTTCCAGCAGACCGGCGGACATCATCTGCGAGAAACGCTGCTCGAGCGCGCCGTGCAGCCGTGCGCGGTCCCCCGGGATCAGCGCGACGACCACGAACTTGCGCGCCATCGGCGCCGTGGTATTCGCCTGCAACGCGGAAATCGGCTGGCCGGTGGCGGCGTGTACTTCGAGTGCCCGCTGGATGCGCTGCGCATCGTTGGGATGGATGCGCGCGGCGGCCGCCCGATCGAGTGCGATCAGCCGCGCATGCATGGCCGGCCAGCCGTGCTGCGCGGCCTGCGCGTCGAGATCGGCGCGCAGCGCGGCGCTCCTGGGAGGCAGTGGCGCAATGCCTTCTATCAGGGCACGCAGATACAGCATGGTGCCGCCCACCATCAACGGGATCCGTCCGCGCGATTCGATGTCGTCGACGGCACGCGCCGCATCGCGCACGAACTGCCCCGCGGAATAACTTTCGTTGGCCGCCACCAGGTCGACGAGGTGATGCGGCACGTCGGCGCGGATCGCGGCCGATGGCTTGGCGCTGCCGATGTCGAGGCCGCGATACACCTGCGCCGAGTCCACGCTGACGATCTCGAGCGGAAACTCGCGCGCCAGGCGCAGCGCGAAGTCGGTCTTGCCCGTGCCCGTCGGGCCCGTCAGCACCGCGATGGGGTTCATCGACCGCGCAGGAACATTCGGTCGAGCTCGGCCAGCGTCACCTGCGTCCAGGTGGGCCGGCCGTGATTGCACTGATCCGCGCGCGGGGTGCGCTCCATCTGCCGCAGCAGCGCGTTCATCTCCGCGAGTGTCAGTCGCCGGTGCGCATGGATCGCGGAACGGCAGGCGATGGTGCCGAGCAGCCGGTCACTCGCTCCGTCGAGATGATGCGCCGCGCCGTCCTCGGCGATGCCGTGCACGACATCGCGCACCAGTGCGGCGATGTCTTCGCGCGGCAGCATGGCCGGCACCGCGCGCACCACCAGGGTGTCCGGTGCGAGCCGTTCGAGGTCGAACCCCGCGGCCTGCCAATCGCCGTGTTGTGCCAGCAATGTATCGACTTCATCCACCTTGAGCGTGATGGAAATCGGCGCGAGCAGCAGCTGCGTCGCCGCCGCGCCGGTTTGCGACTTCATCTTTTCGTAGAGCACACGTTCGTGCGCCGCGTGCATGTCGACCAACACCAGCCCCTGCTCGTTCTGGGCCAGGATGTAAATGCCGTGGATCTGCGCCAGCGCCTGTCCCAGCGGCTCCGCCGCTCCGTCCGCCATGACTTCAGCGTTCGCGGCGACTTCAGACTCGCGCGCCACCGCGAGCGATTCACTCACCGCCCAGGTGCCGCCGAGTGCCGCCGGCGCCGCGATGTGCAGCGGCAGCGGGGACGTGTTGGCGGGCGCGCCGTTCCACGCCGGCGGCAACGCGCCGGGCGCGGGTTTGGTCGCCGCCAGCCGGCGCTCGACTGCGCGGAACACGAAGTCGTGGATCTGCCGGCTGTCGCGGAAGCGCACTTCCAGTTTCTGCGGATGCGCGTTCACGTCGACCAGTGCGGGGTCGATGTCGAGATACAGCACGTAGGACGGCTGGCGGCCGGAGTACAACACGTCGCGGAAACCCAGGCGCACCGCGTTCATCAGCAGACGGTCGCGAACCGCGCGCCCATTGACGAACCAGTACTGCAGATCCGAGGTGGCGCGCGCCGCGGAGGGCGTGCCGATCCAGCCATGGATGCGCACCGGGCCGGCGAAATGATCCACTTCGAGCGCGCGTTCCACGAAGTCCTGGCCGACCACGCGCGCGACGCGATCCACCGCCGCGCCGCCGCCCAGCCGGGGCGCGTCCAACAAGGTTCGCGAACCGGTGCGCAGGCGGAAAGCCACGTCGTCGCGCGACAGCGCCAGGCGTTCGAGCAGTCGCACGATGTGGCCCTGCTCCGTGACCTCGCTGCGCAGGAACTTGCGGCGCGCCGGCAGGTTGAAGAACAGATCGCGGACCTCGATGGTGGTGCCCTGCGGATGCGCGGCCGGACGGGGTGCACTCGGTTCGCCGGCATCCACGGTCACGCTGGCGGCGCGTTC
>Ga0070702_100001256_pt1 | contig 10284 bp, 8 predicted proteins | sample KBSK5103metaG_FD_65466 | JGI IMG/M metagenome (GOLD analysis project Ga0070702, IMG submission 65466) | Corn, switchgrass and miscanthus rhizosphere microbial communities from Kellogg Biological Station, Michigan, USA - KBS K5-10-3 metaG | ecosystem: Host-associated > Plants > Roots >... | reverse complement strand
AGAACTCCCGAAATTAATTAGGCCACAAATAAGTGCGTTGCCCATCGCCTATTGCAAGTTGCCAGTTGTAACGAAAGTTCACGGTTTTTGCCTATTGCCCATTGCCTCTTGCCTGTTGTGGCAGAACGACCGAATCAATCCACATCTTCCCATACTCTTCCTTCCACTCACGCTTCCATCGGCGATGGCTCCATAACCAATTTGAAGGATACTGCCTTATCACATCTTCCAAAAATCGGGCAAACATAACCGTTAGCTCTCCTTCCTTCAAACTGCGGGGATCAGAAGTGGCAAGTTGATTATGCGCGTGATAATATCCTCTTCTCTTCATACTAATCACCGTAAAGAAGACGGGAAGTTTTCCAAGTCTTGCGCCTTTTTCGGGACCAGTTACAAACCCGGTGGGCCGATTAAAAAAGTTTAACCAATACGCCTTTGACGGATCTCCCGGACTTTGATCGGCCGCAAAGATCATGGCATATGTATGTTGTCGCAATTGTTTCATTGAAGTTCTAAATGCTTCAACTGGAGTAGCGGGGATCATTTCACTTCCTGTGATACGTCGCATTTTCAAAAACAACTTGTCCATTCCCGCATTCTTAATAGGCATATACACTACGCCTACCTGGTGTGGAATGGCAGCCGATATAGCAGCATTGCCCCATTCCCAATTAAAATTATGGCCGAGATGTATTTGTACTGACTGACCTTTTGCAAAGGAATCATCAAATACTTCCCAGTTGCCAGTGAATCTTTTCTTCAGGAACGATTCTCCGCACGACAACAGCTTAATTGTTTCAATGAAGTTATCTACGAATTGATGGCAGAATTGCCTTGCAATTTTTTTTCGTTCTTCATCGCTTTTTTCCGGAAAGGCAATCTTCAGATTTGCCTGAATCACTTTTCTTCTATAACCAAAAACGCGAAAGGTGAGAAAATAAAAACAATCAGCTACCACGTAGAGAATTCTCAGCGGAAGAAGCGAGACCAGATAGAGAAAGCCATAGAGGATGTAATACATTCCGCAAAAGTATTCGATTATCGTTGCGCTAGGTCGGTCAGACCGGGTCGGTCAGACCGCATTATCGTCAGATGGGAACCGTCAGACGACTCGAACTATTGATTAATCCACTTCTTCGCTTCCTGTTCCACATGATTTAATTCAATTTTCACCCCAAACTTATTTTTGAGATGGCGACCTAACGCTTCTGCAGCATACACACTTCGGTGTTGACCACCAGTACAGCCAAAGCTTACCATCAAACTTGTAAAACCTCGTTTGATATAATCTTCAACAGTGATGTCAACAATATCAAAAATACTGTTCAGGAATTCGATCATCCTGGTTTGTTGCTCCAGGAAATCTTTTACTTCTTTATCACGACCATGATATGTTTTATATTCTTCGAATCTTCCCGGATTTAGTATTCCTCTGCAATCAAATACAAATCCCCCTCCATTGCCGCCGATGTCCTCCGGAATTCCTTTCTTGTAGCTGAAGCTATTGATATAAACAATAAGAGGCGTTCCATCATCCGCTTTCAGGGGAGTGAATTGCTGAATGATTTCATCCGACACGCAGATGTCTAAAACTTTCCTGAATTCCGGAACGGAAATGCCAACATTCTGATGCGCGATGAATTCCCTCAAATTTTTCAAAGCCATCGGAATACTGATGAGAAAATGTGCTTTGCGTTCGAATAGTCCGCGAAAACCATATGCGCCTAACACCTGGAGTAATCTGATCATAACATAGCCATTATATTGACTATGAAAAATTGATCGATCAATGGGCTGACCAACCATTTCTTCAAAGGAGGTCATGTAATCATTCAGCAAATCGTTTTTCCATGAATCTGGAAGATTTGCTTTTGCCTGCCATAACATACTGGCAACGTCATATTGCGGCGCTCCGCGCATCCCACCCTGATAGTCGATGAAATGAACAGTGTTATCGGGCTTCACTAGAATGTTCCTACTTTGGAAATCCCGAAACATAAAATATTTGTACTCCGTATGCGTGAGATAGTTGCTTAACGCTTCAAAATCGTCGATGAGCTTTTGTTTGTCATATGGTTTTCTCAGTGCGTCAAGGAAATAATATTTAAAATACAGCAGGTCTGCCATGATCGCCTGCTTACCGAATTCCTTGTTAGTGAGACACTGATCATAATCCAATTCTTCATGACCATTCACTTGCAGGTGTGCCAATTGCTTCAGGCTCTCAGCAAATAGTCCATATATTCTTTTTGTATATCCTTCAGCTTCCAGTAGCGTGAGCAGGGAGTCATCCCCAAAATCCTCCTGCAGGTAAACAGTGGTATCATCATTTACAGCCAGAATTTTAGCTGTAGGTAATCCTTTCGCAGCAAAATGATTCGAGAAATATATGAAAACTTCATTCTCTCTCACATTGATGCCATGTGTTGCAATCACCGAATAATTTTCTCCACATAGCCTAAAATATCGCCGATCGGATCCTGATTGAGGCAATACGTCCAGGCTCAAGGGTGGCGAACCGCTCCACTCCTCGTAGAGTTCTTTAATGGCATCAATAATCGTCACTATCATAGAATTGAATTTAGTCAAATAGTTTTTCAGCGATGTCCAACGCTTCCGGTTTTCCTACATCTACCAACTTATCGCCAGTGTGATCATAAGCAAGGATCTTATGTGACGCGGCAAGGTCCAGGTAAACATCCACGAGGGAAAATTTTCCTTCCCGTTTCATTAGCGAAAAAATAGTGGGTTCAAAAACAACCACACAGCTATATGCCTTCGGAACCAGGCTGGCCTTATCGATGCTGATCCTTCTTTCGCCCGTCTTAGTATTCTGCCATCCGCAAAGTCTTTGCTCATCATCAAACAGGAAGTATCGCGAAGTTTTCCTGTCGCTCACGGCAAACGAAATAAGGGGCTTCTTTCTTGCATGAAAACTGATCAGTTTATCCAGATCAAGGTTGGTGAGAATGTCCACGTTTATGGTAACGAAGGCCTCGTCCGTATCAAAAAATGATTTCGCCTTTTTTAACCCTCCGCCCGTTTCCAATAACTGACCTTTTTCATCGCTTAAAGTAATCTTGCTTCCCCATCCTTTGTTGGACTCGATGGCCTGCATCACCTGTTCCGGAAAATGATGCACATTCACGATCACATCCGTAATTCCAAATTGTTGTAGCCACTCAACGTTTCTTTGCAACAAACTCTTTCCATTCACAAGCGCTAACGCCTTGGGATGCTTGTCGGTCCAGGGTTTGAACCGCGTGCCCAAACCAGCAGCAAAAATCATCGCTTTCATATAAACACTAATTACGCGAATTAAGACACCCTAATTACACGAATGAAACGCGAATTACGCGAATAATTGAACACGAATTACACGAATTAGGGAGCGCAAAATTACACGAATAATTAAGCGAATGAACTGATGGGCTACAACACGATGTTTTGTACAATTTCGCTTTTGGACATGTGGTCAGTATTAAAATGCAGGCCGCGACTTTCACGCCTGAATGTGGCGCACTTCACAATGAGAAACCCTACACTTATCATGTTTCTCAGCTCACATAATTGAGGAGATAGCGTTGAGGTTTGATATAATGATTCAGTTTCTTCCCATAAAAGATCGATGCGTTTCAATGCCCTGCCTAAACGAACATTCGTCCTCACAATTCCTACGTAATCACTCATAGCTTGTTGCAATTCCTTAAGGCTTTGCGTGATCAGGATCATCTCTTTGGGATGTGTTGTTCCCTCTGCATTCCAGTCGGGTATTGGTTTCCGCGGACTCTTTATTTCCCCTGCCTTTACTTTATGCATGGCATCTACAAAACATCTGTGTGCAAATACCATTGCTTCTAAAAGAGAGTTGCTGGCAAGACGATTAGCGCCGTGTAATCCGGTACTTGCGCATTCCCCCGCCGCATATAAATTGCGAATCGACGTACGTCCCCATTCATCAGTTTTGATACCGCCGCAACTATAATGAGCAGCGGGCGCAACAGGGATCATTTGTTTTGCAACATCAATTCCGACCGATTTGCATTTCTCATAAATATTCGGGAAATGATCTACAAACTTTTTCATATCCATGTGCCGGCAATCAAGGTACACATGTTCAGTACCTGATATCTTCATTTCACTGTCTATTGCTCGGGCAACTATATCACGAGGCGCTAAATCTTTCCGTTGATCGTATCGCTGCATGAAGGCTTCACCGCTCTTATTACGCAGGATGCCGCCATCACCCCGAACAGCTTCTGTAATCAGAAATGATTGTCCGCGCAAGCCAGGTTCATATAAGGCAGTGGGATGGAATTGTATGAATTCCATGTTTTCAATTCTTCCCTTTGCACGATATACCATGGCCACACCATCGCCAGTGGCAATTGCAGGATTTGTTGTAGAGCGATATACCTGTCCGTTTCCGCCGGTGGCAAGGAGCGTTACGGTAGAAATAATTTTTTCAATCTGGTTAGTGGTTTCATTCAGCACATAAACTCCATAACATTCTATATCAGGAGTGGCTTTTGTTACCAGGTAACCAAGGTGATGCTGCGTCACCAGTTCTACTACGAAGCAATGTTTTATTACTTCAATATTTTTAAACTCACTGATTTTTTGCACGAGGGCTCTCTCCATCTCTTTACCCGTTACATCTTTATGATGTAGAATTCTGAATTCACTGTGTCCGCCTTCTCTTCCCAATTTATAATCGCCATCCGCTTCCTTGTCAAACTGCGCGCCCCATTCAATTATCTCTCTGATGCGTTCAACGCCCTCCTTCACCACAATTTCAACGATGTGCGGATTACACAACCCATCACCTGCAATCAATGTGTCTTCGATATGTTTTTCGAAACTGTCCTTGTCCGTGTCCATTACTCCCGCAATGCCACCTTGCGCATATTTCGTATTCGTTTCATCTGTGGCAGCTTTTGTGAGAATGAGAATCTTCTTATCTGGAAATTGTTTTGCCGTCTTCACCGCAAAGGTGAGACCTGCAATTCCCGAACCGATAACCAGGAAATCAGTTTGTATCATCTAGTATTCTATCGTGTATTCAAATTTTTCTGGAGAAGTAAACATGTCGAGTAGATTCTGCCTGATGATCACCGTTTTCTTATCGTCAGAAAGCTTTGCGGAGGGATTGTCCACTTTTTTCACGGGTCGCGGCAGCTTAAAGGACGTTGTATATAGTACTTCCATTCCCATATCAGATCCTTGCTTCAATTGCATCACTTGCGGATCCGCCATGAGTTTTTTGTATTTCTCCTGGTTCAATGTTTTTTTGATCAGTCCATTACTCGCGTTAAAATCAAACACGCCAGTCAACTCCCCCATACCCGGCGTATTGACCGGTGCCGGCTGATCCGTAATCCCAATAGAAGTATCCTTTCCACCACCTGGAGCACCCATCATCGTTTTCATAATATTATCCATTCCGCCGGCGCCACTGTTCAACAAGTTGGATAACTGCTGGTATTTCTCCAGGTTATCAAAAGGAAATTCCATATTGATGTTGAAGATTTTTTCGGAGATATCCATTCTGAGTCGCACCTTCCCATTGCGCAGCAAAGCTTTTTGATCCGGAGTCATTGTTGTGGAGGTATCAACAAATTTTTTCAGCTCAATGACGCTATCGATCTTTTGATCTTTCTTTTTCTCAAAATCTTCCCCACCAAAAGTTTGCATCATATCGATCAATTGGCTCAGATCGGTAGTGGTAGATACTTTCCCACTTCCATTATCCTTGATCTCTACATTTTCATTGATTTCCAGGCAAGCGGTCATCAAAACGCAACACGAAGCCAGCAAAAACAGTTTCAGCATTTTCATCACAAAAGATTGAGTGGGCAAATTAGATATTTTCCGCCACCTCTACCTGGTAAAATACGCGGAAGGTACGGCCAGCGCCGGGCGGAAGCCTTGTGAGGCCCATATGGTTGTTGAAACAGTCTGGTGCACCACTCAGATTTTCGATTGCAATACTTTTTCTTGATGGAGGAATAAAAAGTTGCAAATATGAATAGCCGGGATTGGTAAAGAAATGAACCGATACATTATTCGCTGGATTGCTAAGCGTACACACCGGCTTGAACTCGTGAATTTTTAGAAAGAAACAATTGTCGAGATTAGTGCTTCCTATTTTTCTCGGCTCATTAAACTTACTATACGGAACCAACATGCCAGTAGGAATGAGCCGTTCACTAAATTCCACCATCGACATTGCGGGAAAATGAATTTCCCAATCATCCACCTTACCACCCAATTGAAAATAAGGATGCCATCCATCGGCAATGGGAATTTCTCCTTCACTTAGGTTGTGAATGGTGGTCTCTATTTCCAGCAACCTTCCCGGATGAAGCGCATATTTCACATCGCATTGGTAGATGTATGGATACCCTGGGTCAGTCCCTTCGTATCCATTTCTTAATAACACCCATGCGGTATCCTCAGTAGCGTATTCGTCAACATATTGAAATGGCTGATCAAATAATAATCCGTGCAAAGCTGATCCATCTTTGAATCGCTTGCTGATAGTGAAATCCTTTTTGTCAAATTTATATTTGCCGTCCGCTATTCTGCATGGCCATGGAGAAAGCTTTACACCTTTGAATGAAGTTGCAATCGCTTCTTCAGAAATTTCGGCGTCCTCGTAACTATCAATAAGATTCAATGAACTTCCATTCAATGGCACTTCCATTGCGTGGAGCATCGCACCGAGCGACGGAATAATGGTTACATGAAAATCTTCAGCATTGTGAAGCTTAATGTAGGGCCTGCTTCGAACAGTGATGTGCTCTACGCTAAATGCCATGTTGAAATGAGAATTGATTTGGAGAGATTACCTAATTTTCCGCATGGTCTTTCACTTAAATCAACAATTCAACGATCTATTTGGAAAACAACCGATGCTGTATGCGGCACCGGGAAGGGTGAACCTCATAGGCGAACATACGGATTATAATGAAGGATTCGTACTACCGGGCGCAATCGATAAGAGTATTTACGTAGCTATTCTCAAAAATGACAAGAGGAGGTTGAATGTTTTTGCCAATCAGTTTAACGAGCAGATAAACGTTCCAATTGATGATTTGAAGCCGGTAAAGGGTTGGTTCACCTACCTGGCAGGGGTCATGTTTCATTTGCAACAAAAGGGAATTCTCATGAGTGGAGTGGACGTTATCGTGGATGGCGATATTCCGGTGGGTGCAGGCATGAGTTCTTCCGCGGCTATCTGTTCGTCGTTTGGATTTGCTTTAAATGAATTGTTTTGCCTGGGCCTGAGCAGGATGGAACTAGCCCTGATAGGACAAAAAACTGAACACAGTTTTGCCGGCGTAAAATGTGGCATTATGGACCAATTTGCCAGTTTGCACGGAAAGGCTGGATCAGTAATGAAACTGGATTGCAGGAGCCTGGAATATGAATACATCCCTTTTCATTTCCCCGACTATAGGATCGTACTCGCAAATACCATGGTAAGTCATTCGCTTGCGTCCTCAGAATACAATACCAGGAGGCAACAATGCGAAGAAGGCGTGCGTATCATGAAGCAATATAAGCCCGAAGTAAGATCACTTCGCGACATTGATATCAATGAACTGGAAGCGCATGAAAATGAATTTCCAAGCGAAGTATATAGGCGCTGCCGCTATGTATTGAATGAAAACGAACGATTGCTGAAAGGTTGTGATCTTTTAAAGAAAGGTGACATCAGCGCTTTTGGGAAACTGATGTTTGCAACTCACGAGGGTTTGAGTAAAGAATACAATGTTAGTTGCGCAGAATTAGATTTTTTGGTTGACACAGCTAAGAAAATTGACGGCGTTGCAGGGGCAAGAATGATGGGTGGAGGGTTTGGGGGCTGCACTATCAATCTTGTCAAATCAGAGGATATTCCAATCTTTGAAAAAGCGATCAAATCTTCCTACCTGCAAAAATTCAATAAGGATCCTGAAATTTATGTCACGCAGGTAGAAGATGGCGCGCGACGAATTCCATCCAATCAATAAAATATCATACCCGTAGATCACTCACAGTGTATGCGAACTACTTTTTTGTTTACAATGTTATTGTGTAGCCTGGGGGCGAAATGTCAAACCTGGGAGTGGTGGGCCAACCTGGTAAAATGGGACGGTGTTAGTCCATGGCAACGCTATCTTAAAACGGCACCAAAGTATCTGGGGCAAAATGGTCTGTCTGTACCTTTTATAACGAATGGCAGTATTGATAGCGTCAACGCATTAGGTGTCTCGGGCAATTTTCATTTTAGTGATGGGGACAATACGCAAAACATTGTATTGTATGGAAATTATTGCCTGGTAAAGAATGTCATTTCGTTTGATGCCTCTTACATCCCATATGAGGTGTATTCCATGAGTCATGAGATCAAAGAAGAACGACACGTATTTTCTCATTACTATTACGACACTCATGCTCATGGCGATCTTTATTTCAACATGAATGTGAACCTGCTCAACAAGTGGAGAAAATACATTCAACTTGCCGGCAGAATTGGATATCGCTTTCCTACTTCAAGTGGGATCGGCACTGCAAGGTATATTGATGCTCCCGGTTATTACCTGGATATATCATTTGGCAAACCATTTAAGAATCATCCTGCATTTAAATGGATAGGTATGGCTGGCTTGTATTCATGGCAAACCAATCTGGATGGTAAGAGACAGGATGATGCGTTTCTTTTTGGGGGAGGACTTGAATATAATAAACACTGCTTCCGACTACAAACATATGCCGCGGGATATCTTGGCTACATGGAAGGATACGGTGATAAGCCAATCGTGTTCCGCACTTCACTCGAGAATCGATGGAAACATATTTTGGTGTTCATGCGATTCCAGCAAGGCTTGCACGACTTTGAATACACGAGTGTTGAAACAGGTATGAAATACTGTTTTTGAAATAAGGCAGAAGTATCAAGATCCAAGATCCAAATAATGCAGGCCAATTAAAACAAAGAGAATCGGAAGAAAAAAAAGTAGAATAAATAATATCAAAAAAGGGAAGTCTTTTGCTTCCCTTTTTTTTATTTGCTGTTTCTTGAAATTTCCTTGGTTCTTGGCTCTTGGCTCTTGGTTCTTTTTCCACCTAGTCCTTCCTTCCTTCCTTCTGATCAGTTGGCAACTTCACTTTCGCATCCGAAAGTTTCTTCTGATCCTTCATCGAAGAAGGAGTATTCTGTTTCATTTGCGTTTTATTAGCCTGCGAAGCTGAAAGCGTTAATGAGTCTGAGCTCAGTTTCGGCTTTTCTATTTTCTTCGCGCTTTCTTCCTTTGCAACTGATGTTGAATTTGCCAATTGTTTCACCTTATCAGTAGATGGAGGTGCTTGCTTTGCCGGCGCTATTGTTGTTTCAGCTTTTTTATCTGCTGCTATCGCAGTCACCTCTGTATTTGCGCTCAGTTGTTTTGCTTTATCAGAAGTAGTAGTTGTAGTTGAATTCGCATTTCCTTTCTGTTGGTCAGCCTTCTTCGCTTTATCGCCATCCTGTGCAATGTCAAACGAAGTTGACAGTTGTTTCGCTTTGTCGGAGGTTACTTGTTGCGTTTCTTTCTTCTCTTCCGTAGCAGCGAGTTTCGCCTGTTCGCTTTGAGTTGCATTAGCAGATGCGGCCATCAACGACTTCGATTTTTCAGATGGCATCCTCATTTGTTTAGTCTCAATCTTTGCCGCATTCTTATTTACAGTTACTACGGTAGGCTGCTCAACTTCATTGTTCAACATTCTTCTTTTCTGTTCGACGCCATCATTGACTCTTTCCATTGCTTTACTCTCTGCCACGCGCGCATTAGCAAGAGGCGCAGATTTTCCTTCGCCCTGGAAGGCAGGCAATGCTGATTTCATGAATGTGATACCATCTTCACGTGCTTGTCCATATAACTCCGGATATAAATATTTTCCCTTTTCCTTTCCCGTTTTTTCAACTTCAGGAACAATTCTATTTTTTTGCGCAAATGCATCATTGCGCACTCCGGTTACCTGCCAGCTCACTTTTACATTTGGCTTGTCAGTAAGAATGGTAAATTGATTGTTCTTGATTTCATCTCCGATGATGGCTTGTGCAAACTGACCAATCACTGTGAGTTGATATTTGAAATCTTTATTCTCCGCCTCAAAATATCCAGGCAGGTCAACAACAGCTTTTCCTTCTCCGTTGGTAACAACATTTCCATTGTACACATTCATCATATCTGGGCTTTCAACAAAACTGTGCACGAGATACTTATTGGAAGGATCCTGTGGATGGTCGATCTTAAA
>Ga0070702_100001255_pt1 | contig 10291 bp, 9 predicted proteins | sample KBSK5103metaG_FD_65466 | JGI IMG/M metagenome (GOLD analysis project Ga0070702, IMG submission 65466) | Corn, switchgrass and miscanthus rhizosphere microbial communities from Kellogg Biological Station, Michigan, USA - KBS K5-10-3 metaG | ecosystem: Host-associated > Plants > Roots >... | reverse complement strand
TTCGTCGGCGATCCGGTGGCGGCGATCATCGCGCGCGACGAGCTGACCGCGTTCGAAGCGCTCGATCTGATCGACGTCGAGTACGAACCGCTGCGCACCTTTGCCGATCCCGAAGACAGCCTTGCGTTCGCCGAGCCGCGGATCCACGACTACGGCGACCAGGGCAACATCCACAAGATCGTCTCGCTGCAGTTCGGCGACATCGACAAGGCGCTCGCCGGCGCCGACGAGGTCTTCGAGGACACCTTTTTCTACCAGGGCAACACGCACCTGCCAATCGAGCAGCACGCGGCCGTCGCCGCGAAAGACCCCGACGGCAAGCTCGTGCTCTGGTCGTCGACGCAGACACCGCACTACGTGCACCGCGCGCTCGCCAAAGCGCTCGACCTGCCGGCGGCGCACATCCGCGTCATCGCGACACCCAACGGCGGCGGCTTCGGCGGCAAGAGCGATCCGTTCAACCACGAGGTCGTCGTCTGCAAGGCCGCTCTCGCGCTCGACCGTCCGGTGAAGATCTGCCTGACGCGCGAGGAAGTCTTCTACTGCCACCGCGGACGCCATCCGGTGCTGATGCAGTTCAAGACCGGCGTCAAGCGCGACGGCACCATCACCGGGATGCACGTCAGGACGCTGCTCGACGGCGGCGCCTACGGTTCGTACGGCGTCGCGAGCACGTTCTACACCGGTGCGCTGCAGACGGTGACGTACCACATCCCGACCTATCACTTTCAGGGATGCCGCGTCTTCACCAACAAGCCGCCGTGCGGGCCGAAGCGCGGCCACGGGACGCCGCAGAGCCGGTTCGGCCAGGAGATTCAACTCGACAAGATCGCGGAGAAGCTCAGGATCGATCCCGCCGAGCTCCGCCTCCGCATCGTCGAACGGCCGGACACGCTGACCGCGAACTACCTGCGCGTCGGCACCATCGGCCTCGCCGAGTGCATTCGCCGCGTCACAAGCAAGTCCGACTGGGCGAACATGCACGGCAAGCTGCCGCAGGGCCGCGGCGTCGGCCTGGCGTGCTCGTCGTACCTCTCGGGCGCTGGGCTGCCGATCTACTGGAACGACATGCCGCACTCGGGGGTGCAGCTGAAGCTGGATCGCAGCGGCGGCGTCACGGTGTTCTGCGGCGCCACCGAGATCGGCCAGGGATCCGACGATGTGCTGGTCGGGTGCGTCGCCGAAATTCTCGGCGTCGCGCCGATCGACGTCCGTGCGGTCACCGGGGACACCGACCTGACGCCGGTCGACCTGGGCTCGTACTCGAGCCGCGTCACGCTGATGATGGGCAACGCGGCGATTCAGGCGGCCGAGCGCGCGCGCGACCTGCTCGCCGACGCGGTCTCGCGCAAGCTGGCCGTGCCGCAGGATCGGCTGGTGTTCGCCGGCGGCCGCGTCTTCGATACCGAGCGCGCCGATCGCGGCGTCGCCTTTGCCGAGGCGGTCTGCCTTGCCGAGACCGCATTCGGCACGATCGGCACCACCGGCTCGTACACGCCGCCGCGATCGGCGGCGAAGTTCAAGGGTGGCGGCGTCGGTCCTTCGCCGACCTACTCCTACTCCGCGGCGGTCGTCGAAGTGGAGGTCGACGCGTCGACCGGCTGGGTGCACGTGCCGCGCGTCTGGATCGCGCACGACATCGGCCGCTCGCTCAACCCGACGCTCGTGCGCGGCCAGGTCGAAGGCAGCGTCTACATGGCGCTGGGCGAAGCGCTGATGGAAGAGCAGACCTTCCGCCGGCTGCCGCCGCGCCTCTCGCACGCGCTCGTGCACAAGTTTCCGTCGATGCTCGAATACAAGAGCCCGACGACGCTGGACATGCCGGAGGTGTTCACCGAGCTGGTCGAAAACCCCGACCCGCGCGGGCCCTTCGGCGCGAAGGAAGTGGGCCAGGGTCCGCTGCTGCCGGTGATGCCGGCCGTCGCCAACGCCGTCTACGACGCGATTGGCGTCCGGATCGACGAGGTGCCGATCACGCCCGAGAAGATCGTCAAGGCGCTCGACGCGAAGGCTGCGGGACGGCCGCCGCGGTACGGCCCGGCACGGTTTCCAGACATCGCGTGGCCGCCGCCGCTGCACGTGGCTCCGCCCTGGGAAGGTGGAGACGGAAAGGCGACCGATGCGAAGGCGCCGGCCGACGCACGCGGCAAGAACACGAGCCCGGAGGTGGTGCCGTCATGATGCGGCTCCCCCACTTCACGTTTCACGCCCCGCGTGAAATCCGCGAGGCGGCCGACCTGCTCGCCGCCGCCGCTCCGGGCGCGGCGATGCTCGTCGCCGGCGGCACCGATCTGCTGCCGAACATGAAGCGGCGTCAGCAGGTGCCGTCGACGTTGATCGGGCTGCGGCAGGTCGCTGCGCTCCGGCAGATCTCCAACGGCAGCGCTTCGACCGGGCTCGGGGCAGGTGAACTCACAATCGGCGCCGGCGTGACGTTGTCGGACCTGGTGCGCGACCTGCGGGAGCGCCGTGCTTCCAGCGCGCCGTCTTCACCGTACGCAGGGCTCTCACAGGCGGCCGCGCAGGTGGCCACGCCGCACCTGCGCAACATGGGCACGATCGGCGGCAACCTGTGCCTCGACACGCGCTGCAACTACTACGACCAGAACTACGAGTGGCGCAAGGCGATCGACTTCTGCATGAAGAAGGACGGCGAGACCTGCTGGGTGGCGACATCGAGCCCGCGCTGCCTTGCGGTGTCGTCCACCGATACCGCGCCGATGCTGATGGCGCTCGGGGCGGAGGTGACGCTGGTCTCGGCGGACCGCACGCGCCGCATCGGCCTGTCGGAGCTGTACCGCAACGACGGCATCCACTACCTGACGCGCCAGCCGGGTGAGATTCTCACCGCCGTCCACCTGCCGCGCCTCGATGGCTGGCGCAGCACCTACTGGAAACTGCGCCGCCGCGGCTCGTTCGATTTTCCGGTGTTGTCGGTGGGTGCGGCGCTGAAGCTGTCTTCCGCCGGGGTGGTTGAGGGCGGCCGCATCGTGCTGGGCGCGGTCGCGTCGCGCCCTGTGGACGTGCCAGCTGCGGCGATCGACGCGCTCGTCGGGCGTCCGCTCAGCGATGAATCGATTGCCGCCGCCGCGTCGGCCGCAGCTCAGCCCGCGAAGCCGATGGACAACACCGACTTCTCGCTGGTGTGGCGCAAACGGGTCGCGCGGGATTTCGTCGCCTATGCGTTGAGGGAGCTGCGCGGCGACGACATGCGCGACGTGCGGCGCCAGATCGCCCGGCAGCTGCTTTGAATTGTTGCCCGTTGGTGGTTGCTGGATGTCTGGGCTCGCGTAGCGCAGGCCTTTAGGCCTGCCAACTCGCGTCACGATGCTTAGGCAGCCCAGAAAGGCTGCGCTACGAGAGCCGCGCGGGCAGCCCTAAAGGGCTGCGCTACGCGTCGCCGTCGTGCCGGATGAAGGCGCCGTCGCGGGTCTTTGCCAGAAACCGCGCGTCGACCAGCGCCCCGAGCACGGCCTCGCACGCGGTTTCGTCGAGGAGCCACAGCCGCCGCGCCTGCTGCTCCGTCAACCGCAAACCCGGCATTTCCAGAAATTCACCGCGAATTCGGCGAACCACTTCCTGAATGCCCAGCCCTGTGTCCCCCATGGCCCCCCCGCTGGATCGTGTGACTGTGGCTGGTGATTCACACCCAATGCCACAGTTTTCGCGGCGGAAAAGGAGAGAACCGGAATGTTTTTAGAACCGCGGGCCGGGAACTGTCGGGTTCGCTAACAGCTGCGCAGTAAATCCAGCCAGTGGCGCGGAAGGCCGGCGCTACTTCGCCTGCTTCTGCTTGCGCCGATCGGCCCAGTACTTCTTCATCCGCTGTGACACCGCCTTGCGCGCCGCCGCCGACATGTTGGAGCGCCGCCGCCGGCCGCCGCCCTTCCGACTTCCGCGCGCTCCGGCGGCGCGACCGCGGCCGCCGAACAAATCGGGGAACGCGCGCCGGATCGCCGCCTCCTCGCGCTTCAGTTCGTCGAGCCGGGATTTGGCGCCAAGTCGGGCGAGCCGCTGCAGTTCATCGCGTGTCAAGTCGCATCCTCCATCGGCCAACCGGTTGACCCGCATGGTCAACTCATTGGCCGGGCTAATCGTAGACGGTCTCCAACTGTCGTGTAAAGGCGCAGGGACTTGACCGAAGACGATCCGTGAGTTCAATAGCCTGCCGGCGGCGACGACGCGGGCTGCTCGCCGCGCGCCTGCTGGACGATCTTGACCCCGGCGCTCGCGCCGACCCGCGTGGCGCCGGCGGCGATCATCGCCTTCATCCCTTCGAGGTCGCGGACGCCGCCGGCGGCCTTCACCCCCATCTCCGCGCCGACGACCCGCCGCATCAGCGCGACGTCGGCGGCGGTGGCGCCGCCGGGCCCGAACCCGGTGGAGGTCTTGACGTAGTCGGCCGCCGCCGCCTTGGCCAGCGTGCAGGCGGTGATCTTCTCGTCGTCGGTGAGGAGCGCGGCTTCGATGATGACCTTGCTGAGCGCCCCGGCGTCTCGGCACGGGCCGGTGACAGCCGCGATGTCGCACTCGACCACGCGCAGGTCGCCTGATTTCAGGGCGCCGACGTTGATCACCATGTCGATCTCGCGCGCGCCGTCGAAGATCGCCCGCCGCGTCTCGTAACCTTTCACATCGGGCGTGGTGGCGCCGAGCGGAAACCCGACCACCGAGCACACCTTGACGCCGGTGCCCGACAGCAGGCGCGAGGCGAGCGCCACCCAGGTGGGATTGACGCAGACGGTGGCGAACTTGAACTGCGCCGCCTCCCGGCACAGTTCCTCGATGCCGGCGCGGGTCGCGTCGGGCTTGAGCAGCGTGTGGTCGATCATCGAGGCGACGCCGGCCGGGGCGCCGCCGGTGGCGTGCAGGCCGACGCGCGTCGCGCCGGCGTCGAGCACGCCGCGGAGCCGATCCGGGCAGCAGTCGTCGAGCACGAGATGGCAGGCGCAGCGCGATTGCGGCCGCGCCGTGGCGGCGGTCAGCTCGCCGACGATCAGGTCGACCAGGCGCTGCAGTTCTTCTCGCGTCACCGTCGCTCCAGATCGCGAATCTTGGCCAGCCGCGCGATATACCGCGGCTCGCGCATCGGCGTCGTCAACCAGGTGGTGACGATGGCGCGCGCCTCCTCCGGGCTGACCAGGGTGGCGCCGAGCGTCAGCACGTTGGCGCCGTTGTGCTCGCGCGCGTAGCGCGCAATCGTCTGGTTCGGCGCCATCACCGCCCGCACACCCTTGACCTTGTTGGCGGCGATCGCCGAGCCGATGCCGGCGCCGTCGATGACGATGCCGCCGTCGGCGTCGCCGCGGGCGACCAGGTCCGCGACCGAGGCCGCGACATCAGGATAGTCCACCGGTTCGGTGCCGTCGGTCCCCAGGTCGTCGACCGCCAGGCCGCGGCTGCGCAGAAATGCGGTGACGTCGCGGCGCAGCGCGACGCCGGTGTGATCGCTGGCGATCGCCACGCGCCGGATGTCGGCCGCCGGCGCCAGCGTGCGATCGTCCGGCGCGGTGCGGCCGTCGCGCACCACCGTCACCCGCCGCTCCTTCAGCGTGTCCTGCGCCAGCGGCGTGATCTGGCCGCCGCGCGCCAGCATCACCGTTTCGCCCGGCGCGAGCGTGCGGGCGTCGCTCTCGGTGATCATGTCGAAGGTCTTCATTAATGTATGATTCCCGGCCTATGTCCGATCTCCAGCCGACGGAAGTCCTGCTCTCCGAGGCGCAGATCCAGGCGCGCGTCGCCGAGCTGGCACAGGAGATCCGCCGCGATCATCCGCACGATCTGCACATCATCGCGGTGCTCAAGGGCGCTTTCATTTTCCTGTCCGACCTCGCGCGCCATATTCCCGGCTTCGTCTCGCTCGACTTCATGGCGGTGTCGAGCTACGCCAAGGGCACCACCTCGTCGGGCGAGGTGCGGCTGCAGAAGGATCTCGACTTCGCGCTCGGCAACCGCCACGTCGTCATCGTCGAGGACATCGTCGACACCGGCCTGACGCTCAACTACCTGCAGGACATCCTCCGCAGCCGCGGCCCGCGATCGCTGCGGACGGCGTGCCTCCTGAGCAAGCCGTCGCGCCGCAAGGTCGACGTCAAGGTGGAATACATCGGCTTCACGATCGAGGATCGCTTCGTCGTCGGCTACGGCCTCGATTACGCCGAGAAGTATCGCAACCTGCCGCACATCGCCGTCCTCGGCGACGTCACCTGACCGCCTCGCGCACCTTCGCCGCCAGCCGGTTCGCATCGGCGATCACCGTGTCGCGGTTCAGCGTCTTCACCTGGCGATCCCGCATCAGCACCCTGCCGTTGACGATCGTCGTTCGCACGTCGTCGCCGCGCGTCGTGTAGACGAGGTGCGACACCGGATCGTAAAGCGGCGTCTGCCGCGCCGAGCGCATCGAGACGACAATCAGATCGGCGCGCTTGCCGGTGGCCAGCGAGCCGATGCGTTGCTCCATGTGCAGCGCGCGGGCGCCGCCGACGGTTGCCAGGTCGAGCGCGGCTCGAGCCGGCAGGGCCGTCGGATTCTTGGTCACGTGCTTGGCGAGAAACGACGCCTGGCGCATCGCCTCGAACATGTCGAGGTCGTTGTTGCTGGCGGCGCCGTCGGTGCCGAGGCCGAGCGCCACGCCGGCGGCCAGATATTTCGAGACCGGCGCGGCGCCGCTGGCGAGCTTCATGTTGCTCTCGGGGTTGTGCGACAGGCCGATGCCGTGCCGCTTCAAAATCGTGATGTCGTCGTCGGTCACCCAGATCGCGTGGGCCGCCAGCGTGTTCGGGCCCCAGAAGCCAATCGATTCGAGGTAGGCGGCAGGCGTGGCGTTGAACTTCTCGCGCGCGAGGCGCACTTCTTCCTCCGTCTCGGCGAAGTGGATGATGACCGGGACGCCGTGCTTGCGGCCGAGCTCGGCGGAGGCCACGAGCGTCGCGCGGTCGTTCGTGTAGAGCGCGTGCGGCGCGACGGCCGGCACGACCAGGCCGTTGTCCTTGAACTCCTCGATGAAGCGCTCGGCGCGCGCCAGCCCGTCGGCCGGCGTTCTAGCGTCGGCGACTGGGAACTGGATGATGGTCTGCCCCAGCACGCCGCGCAGGCCGGCTTCGATCGCGGCCTTCGCGATCTCCTCCTCGAAGTAGTACATGTCGGCGAACGTCGTCGTGCCCGACTCGATCATCTCCAGCGCCGCGAGCCGGGTGCCGATGCGCACCAGCTCCGGCGACACGGTCTTCGCCTCGGCCGGAAAGATGTATTTCTGCAGCCAGTCCATCAGCGCGAGGTCGTCCGCGAGGCCGCGGTACATGACCATCGGCGCGTGGGTATGCGTGTTGATCAACCCGGGCAGGACGACGTCGCCGCGCGCCTCGATCGTATCGGTCGCGCGGTAGCGCGCGGCGATCGCCTCGGGCGTGCCGACCTCGACGATGTCGGTGCCGTCGATGGCGACGGCGCCGGGCGAGAGGATCTCGTGTGCGGCGTTCTGCGTCAGGACGGTGCCGCCGACGACAACGAGCGCGATGGTGCGGCGGCCCTGCTGCGCGGCGATGGTGATGATCGTGGCGGCGGCGACGGCCGCGGCCAGGAGGCCTTTCATCGCCGGCGATTGTACCGCACGGCCTGTTTATCGACCGGGTGCTCGGATCGGCCGCGTTCGCTGACGACGACGGTGAACGCGGAACTCGCGGAGCACGCAGAAACGGTCCCCGCAGGCGGGGAAACTAGCGGCGATGGATAGAACGCAAAGCCCGCAAAGCGCGCAAAGCTGTCGGTGATAAGCGCTCGAGCGCGGCGCGACCGGCTCGCTTCCCACCAGCTCCGACGACGGCGAGCCGCAGAACTCGCGGAACACGCCGACACGATGCGTTCGCGCGCACGACGGAACGTGACCGGCCCGCTTCGCGGGCAGCGGCCGGCGTCGCCGGCCGCCGGTCACGCTCCGTGGTTCGCGCGGGTTCCAGTCGGGGGTCGTCGTGGACGGCGCTTTGCGGGCTTCGCGGGCTTTGCGTTCAACTCGTCGGCAGCGAATTGGTCGCATCGGCCGCCATTGCTCTCTGCGGACTCTGCGCGCTCTGCGTTTCCTGTCGTGTCGGCGGGCTGCCGGCGCTACGGGGTTGACGATCGCGCCTCCGCAACGCCCTCTGCGAACTAATCCCCAACCCCTGACCCCCAATCCCTGACGTATAGTGACGCGGTGCCGGTCCACATCGTCAGCCATCCCCTCGTCCACGACGCGCTGGTCTCGCTGCGCGACAAGAACACGGCGCCCGAGCACTTCCGCCGCGCGGCAACCCGGATCAGCGTGCTGCTGGCGGCGCAGGCGCTCGGCGACGTGCCGTCGCGCGAGGTGACGGTCGAGACGCCGCTGGGGCCGGCGCCGGGACGGCGGATCGGCGCGGACGTCGTCGTCGTGCCGGTACTGCGGGCCGGGCTCGGGATGCTGGATGCGGTGCTGGAGCTGGTGCCGGGCGCGCGCGTCGGCCACATCGGGCTGCAGCGCGACGAGTTGACGGCGGTGGCGTCGCAGTATTATTCCAAGCTGCCGGCGCGGCTCGACTCGAGCTACGTGCTGATGATCGACCCGATGCTGGCGACCGGCGGCAGCGCCGTGGCCGCGCTCGATCTGCTGCAGCAGGCGGGCGCCAGCGTGATCCGGATGATCTGCATTGTCGCGGCGCCGGAAGGCGTGTCGCTGGTGGAACGGCATCATCCCGGCGTGGACATCTACACGCCGGTCGTCGATCGGCAGCTGAACCCGCAGAAATTCATCGTTCCAGGCCTGGGCGATTTCGGCGATCGCCTGTACGGCACGGTGTAGCGGATCGCCGCCCTGATCGGTTTGAACGCTCGAAGTGCGCGGCGCGCGCGGAGCATCCGGCGGACCGGAGACACCGCGCCCGCCACGAGAAAGCGAGAGCTGCCCGATGTCGACTAAGGTCAACACCTCGACCGACCGCCGCGCCAGCGATCGCACGGCATCGGCGCGCTGGCAGTCGTCGCTCACGCAGATCGAGCCGAACAAGATCCTGATCCGCGGCTACCCGCTCGACGAGATGATGGGCCGGCTCGGGTTCGCCGAGGCGGTCTACCTGCTGCTGATGGGCGAGCTGCCGACGCCGGCGATCGGGCGGATGCTGAACGCGGTGCTGGTGTCGTCGATCGATCACGGCGTGACGCCGCCGTCGACGCTGGCGGCGCGCAACGTCGCGACCTCGGGAGCGCCGCTGAAGGACTGCGTCGCCTCGGGCATCCTCGCCTTCGGGCCGCACCACGGCGGCGACATCGAGTCGTGCATGCGGTTCCTCGACGGCGGCCTGACGCAGATGCGCGCCGGCAAGACGCTGCAGGAGGCGGCGGAATCGATTGTCGGCGAGTGCGTGCGTGCGAACGAGGTGCCGCCGGGCTTCGGGCACCGTTTCCACACCCGCGACCCGCGCGCCGCGCGGCTGTTCCAGATGGCGCTCGAGCTCGAGGTCGAAGGCGAGCACGTGCGTTTAATCCGCGTGACCGAGCGCGTGCTCGAAGTTCACGCGGCGACGTTCGGCCGGCCGCTGCCGGTCAACGTCGACGGCGCAATCGCGGCAATCTGCGCCGACCTCGGGTTCGCGTACGAGCTGGGCAATGCGATCTTCCTGATCTCGCGGCTGCCAGGCCTGATCGCGCACGCGCACGAGGAGCGGACGCGGCAGTCGCCGATGCGCCAGATCGATCCCACCGATCACGCCTACGACGGATCGGGTCAGCGGCGCCTGCCCGAAGGGCGGAAATAAGGCCGCGACAACGCCGGATTTCAGAATGAGACGTGCAGTCGCACTGCTCGCGCTGATGCTTTCCTCCGGAACGGCCGCGGCAGAAACGCCTGTTGCGGAATTCTCACAGCTTCGCATTTACAGCGCGTTCTGGCAGAACCTCCATCATTTTCTCTACGTGTCGGCATGGGCGACGCGACCCGACCTTCCTCGCGGGCCGCGCCTCGCCATGGCCCTGCCGAAAGAACCTGTGGTGTCGCTGACGGCCGACGAGAAGACGACGTGGGATGCGGCGGTCACGTTCTACGATCGGACTTTTGCATCCAGGGATCTGCTCTTTGACGACGACCTCACGCGCATCAAGGTCGCGCTCGGCGACGCAGACGACGCGTTGAGGGACGTGCGAATCGACGGGGCACTTCGGTCGATCCTGCTCGAGGCCGCTCCGATTTACAGAAAATACTGGTGGGGCGATCACGATGCTGGGAATCGCGCCTGGATCGAGCGCGTCAGCCGTCAGACGCCCCCGATCGCGGCCCCAATCATCG
>Ga0070702_100001251_pt1 | contig 10308 bp, 7 predicted proteins | sample KBSK5103metaG_FD_65466 | JGI IMG/M metagenome (GOLD analysis project Ga0070702, IMG submission 65466) | Corn, switchgrass and miscanthus rhizosphere microbial communities from Kellogg Biological Station, Michigan, USA - KBS K5-10-3 metaG | ecosystem: Host-associated > Plants > Roots >... | reverse complement strand
TTGTTTGATGAATAACCGATCTCCGGATATCCGGTAGGAGTCATAGAGGGCGCGGCCCACGTGAGCGGAATTGGCGAAAGTCCTTTGATACCCAACTCCTCGATCCAATTACGTTTGAAAGCATCAACTGAATTACGCTCGCGCTGAAAACGCACGTAACCTATGTTCAATTCATTGACCATCGTCGCACTCAAGGTGTGAACGTTGCCCAGCGCGAGCTGAAGGTTCTTGTCGGATTGTTCCTGTTCGAATCCGGGGAAGGCAGTGGAGAGAGCCTGGCCCACACCGCGATCGAATGGAGTATTTCTGGTGAAGCGCCCCCAGAACGCGTCCCGCGTTCCACGCTGGTAATCGATCCGCGCAACGAAGGCATCGTTGTCCGAGACACCTTTTGGATGACCGATGAAGTTGCGTGTTGGATCTGCGTTATTCGGTTCGGGGTACAACTTTGCGAGCGAGGCGCCCACTGGGTTGATTTTTTGCGGCGGAATGATGTTTCCCGGAAAGGGAATTTTTGTAAACGGATCGACAATGGTCACCGGCAAACCACTGAAGTCTCCGGCGCGCTCCTTCAGCGCAGGCACCACAGTTGTGCTGGTGACCGACTGCCGCCGGCGCGTCCCTTCATACCCAAACATCCAGAACAATTTGTCTTTGCCGTTAAAAAGCTTCGGGATGAAAACCGGCCCGCTGACAACGACACCGAACTGGTTCCTCTTCAGCGGATCCACCGTTGGGCTGAAAGGGTTGCGTGCGTCCAGAGCGTTGTTGCGCAGAAACTCAAACAGATTGGCATGAAAATCATTTGCACCGCGCGCTGAAGCTACATTGATCACCGCACCGGAATTGCCACCGAACTCCGCCGAGTAATTCGAGGTTTGAACACGGAATTCAGCTACTGAGTCCAGCGGCGGTATCGCAAGTGGGTAATTGTTGAGTTCCTGTCCGCTAATTTCCATGCCATCGACCAGGACCACCGAGGTGTTATCTCTTTGGCCTCCAACCGAAAACCCGGGACCGTAATTGGCCTGCCGTTGCGTAGCACTGGCCCGGCCGCCAATGATTACGCCGGGAGTTAGAGAAACCAGTTGCATTACATTGCGACCATTAAGCGGGAACCCCAGGAGACGCTTGTCGTCGATGACCTGAGACAAGCTCGCATCCGAAGCTTCGAGTAAACCGCTGTCGGATGGAACCACGACAGACGCCTGTGCGGTTGCAACCTGCAGCGTTACTTTCAAGTCGCGGATTTGCGCCACCTGCAGGGCCACATCCTGGATTTCCGTATTACTAAAGCCGGGCTGATTAAACCTTAGCGTGTAATTGCCGGATAGTACGGCGCGGAACTCGAAGAGCCCTTCGTCATTCGTCGATTGTTCCCAGCTTCGATTTCTAGCCTGGTCCACCAACATCACATGAACGCCGGCGACAACCGCACCGCTCACATCTTCAACGGTCCCACGAATCACACCAGTAGCAGTCTGCGCGTGCGCAATCGACGCGACGGCCAGATAGAAAATAATCCCGCGGATTAGGCGCGTTTCCATAATTCTGCCTCCTCCTTGGAACCTCGGGTGGGACTGCGAATGCTTTAAAACCGGATTCTTAGCACAACTGTTTGGTCACGACAAGATTTAACTTGGCTCTCCGGATAGTAAACGGAACCATTGAATAGGTTGTACGGTCCTGTCAGGGTCTCGCGGCATTGACGCCGAACAGAGCAGCAGTATGGCCTGACTTCCTGGGATCGTCGAACGGTTTAAGCACTACGCATAGACCATCAAAGAGTTTCCTGTAGAGCCGCCACGCGATTCGCTCAATGCGCGGATAGTAAAATGTCTTCCAGTAGAGAAAGAACGCTATCGCTTCAATTCGGTAAAACAACTTGCTCGTGATCTTCATAGCAGCTTTACGCTCCCCCTCAGCGCTCATTATTTCCCATCATCGTTCCTCATCGGTCTTCGACCTGAGAATTAGCAATAGTCTGGCCACACCAAGGTAATCACGGCTTTCACCGGTTTGCCTTCGACTCGCACGAAAATCCGCGGCTTAGCTCTCACGAGGTTGAGTTGCTATCGCAGAAGACAGGTACACCTTCGTGGTTTTACGAAGATCTTCGTGAAATCATGAGACAGTAACGCTTGGCCTGAAAGTGTAGAGGCAGTATTACGGAACAAATGGAGTCAAGAATGGCTCAGTTGTCAGGGCGACGAATCTCAATCCGTTTCCATCCAGACCTGCGCGCGTCTACGGACCAGGTTCCTGGTCCTAGTAACGCCATGGCAATGCCGATGCTTGCCAGCAATACGCTCAGCCAGGGATCATGATGGTGTGAGAACGCAATTAACAATTCCATGATTGCCACACTCGCTCCTGCCACAGACGTCCATAATCCGAGCAAGAGGAACAAGCCGGCTCCTGCCGCAATCACGTGTGGTGTAACGGTCTGTAGCGACGCGCCGTTTACAACTTGCAGGCAACGCCCAATCAGGGTGGTTGCGACAATCACCCGTAGGAGGAGAAGCCCATGGCTTGGCAGGCGATCTGCAAATGTAGGACTCGCACGATTCATAACCAGTTCAGGTTATGAGGTACCTCAACCAGCCGCAAACCCTAAAGGGTTTTTCTTAATACAATTTCGAGTGGGGCTAGATTTCTATGATCCCGCGTTTGACCCCGATCATCGCCGCGTGGGTGCGATCATTAGCACCCAGCTTCCCAAGGATGTTCCGCACGTGGCCTTTCACCGAATCTTCAGTCACCGAGAGCGACGCTGCAATCGCTTTATTGCTGTTTCCCTGGGCAATTAAACGAAGAATTCGCACTTCTAATGGCGATAAACCCTCCTCCGCAGCATGCTCGGCAAGCTCAAAACTGACCTCAGGGGAAAGGTTCTTCCTCCCGGCGTGTACGGCGCGGATTGTCTCGAGCAGTTCCTTGTGCAGACCATTTTTTAATAGATACGCGCGGGCGCCCGCCTGTAGCGCGCGGCGGGCCTGAACGTCGCCGGCGTAGGTAGTTAGTACGATGATTCGAGCGTCGGGGAATTCTCCGCGGATGGCAATCGTCGCGTCGAGTCCGTTCATCTCCGGCATCTGCAAGTCCATCAGCGTTATGTCTGGACGGTGCGCCCGAAACTGATGAATCGCTTCCCGGCCGTTGGTGGCTTCGCCCACCAGGATCATGTCCGTCGCATCGGCAACGAGGGCGGCGATGCCCTCGCGCAGCAGCGGGTGATCATCCACCGTCAGAATCGTGATCTGTTTGTTATCTTCACTCATGACTCCGACCTCATTAACTCCTACCTTTCCTGTCAAACACCGTTCCACCGGTTTGCCATCAGCGCATGTCATGGCCCAACAATCGTTGGCAATTTTAGACTGTAATGGTGCTCGAGTCGAACCGAATTTAATTTCGCGTCGTGTTTCCACGGCACGGACATTGCCCACAATCGCTCGAAACATGAAATCGACGACGCCTTGTTGCGTCGCTATGAAAGGTAAGAAATGAAGCTAACAACATTGGCGCTAGTGATGACGTTGCTAATTGCAGCCTTTGCTTTCACCCTGGCAGCAGCCCGGACCGGAAACGCAGATGACTTCGATGCCGCGGCCACTTACAAAGCGAAGTGCGTGGCGTGTCACGGTGCGGCGGCCGAAAAGAGGTTTGACGCTACCATACCTGACCCGGATCTAGTTCAGATTGTGCTCAAGGGAAAGAAGGCCGAGAAGCCACCGAATATGCCCAGCTACGAAGAGAAAGGCTTTACTGAGGACCAAGCCAAGTCGTTGATCGCTTACATGAAATCCATAAAGAAGTAAGCTGCTGATCCTGACACGGAGGGAGCCACTATCGACTAGACTTCGATTATCCCGCGCTTAAGCCCGATCATCGCAGCGTGGGTGCGATCGTTGGCGCCCAACTTCGCGAGGATGTTCCTGACTTGGCCCTTCACTGCATCTTCGGTGACTGCTAGCTGCGCTGCGATCTCCTTATTGCTCTTCCCTTTCGCGATTAGAACCAGCACCCGCACTTCGAGGGGCGAAAGGGTTTCCTCGGCGGCATGCTCGGCAAGTTCAAAAGAAACCTCGGGCGAAAGATTCTTTCTTCCCGCATGAACAGCCCGTATCGTCTGCAGCAATTCCTTGTGCAAGCTGTTCTTTAGAAGATAAGCACGCGCACCTGCCTGGAGCGCGCGCCGGGCCTGCACATCGCCGGTATAAGTTGTTAATACGATAATTCGAGCCTCTGGGAATTCGCCCCGGATAGTAATCATCGCGTCCAGCCCGTTCATCTCAGGCATCTGCAAGTCCATGAGCGTCACGTCGGGCTGGTGGGCGCGGAACTGTTGGATCGCTTCGCGCCCATTAGCGGCTTCGGCTACAAGCGTCATGTCTGCTTGCGCCGCAATCAAGGCAGCGATTCCCTGTCGCAGTATCGGATGATCATCCACAGCCAAAATCGTAATCTTTTTGGTATCGTCGTTCATACTCAATTGCTCCTGCTGCGTCTGCCGTTGCGCGACAGCAGTTTTGCTCCCCACGGCCAGCGAACCGACACATCGTAGGCGTTAGCGCCGGGAACACTCAGCTCGACTTGTGTACCCGAACCGAGTTTGCTCCAAACGTCGAGTTTCCCGCCAAACAGTTCAGCGCGTTCGCGCATACCATGCAATCCGAAATGTCCGGTGCGCTGCCTCGCTTTTGACTGCTCGTCAATGCCCTTACCATCATCGCTTACGGTCAATTGGAATCGTCGCGGCTCGAATGTGATCTGGACCGTGACCCGCTGCGCATTTGCGTGGCGGACCGCGTTGCGCAATGCCTCGCCTGCAATGCGGTAGGCTTCGTCACGAACATCGGCTTTCAGATCAAGGCGGGTGCCTTGTACCTCCACATCGATTGCCGGAGGCTCTGGAGTTGATGGGTTGCTCGTGAGTTCTTCAGCCATTGATGTAATTGCTGCTACAAGATCGTTGGTGTCGAATGCCAGTGATCTCAATCCCTGAACCGCATCACGGGCTTCGCCGATCGCCTCAGAGGCTTGGTCAATTGCGCTGTCGAGAGTTTGCTTGGCTTGTACTGGTTGCGCAGTGAATAGTTGTGAGGCCAATTGGAAGCGTAATAGAAGTCCCTGAAAACTCTGCAACAGCGTGTCGTGCAGATCGCGGGCAATACGCGTGCGTTCACTCACGCGCGCCTCCAGAGTTTTGTTGAACTGGGTCGCAAGTTGGCGGACACGGAGTTGATAGGCTGACCAGAGTAAAACCAGTAGGAGGACGACGGCCGCGAGGCGAAACCAGATCGTCTGGTAGAACGCCGGGGCGATGGAGAAATCCAGTAGCGCACCTTCTTCGTTCCAGACACCACTGTTGTTCGCAGCCATCACGCGGAAGCGGTAGCTGCGCGGAGGAAGATTCGTATAGAACGCCTGACGCCGGTTGCCAACGGACTGCCAATCGTTGTCATAGCCTTCGAGCTTGTAGCGGAAACTAATCTTCTCCGGCGCGACGAAGCTTAGCGCGGTGAAATCGATAGCCACGTCACGAACGGCCGACGGTAACCGCAGACCCTGGGTGACCTCATACGTCTTCCGGTCAGCAGTGATCTGCTCGATATAAACCGGCGGCGCGATTTTGTTGACAGTAAGATGACGGGGATCGAAGACCTGCAGGCCAGCTCCCACTAACCAGAGTTTGCCATCGCTGGACTTAGCGACAGGTGGATTGTAGTACGCCGGTGAAACTGCGGTGAGCCCCACACCGTCGGCAGCATCCCAAAGCGTGAATTCAATCCTCCGCTGCGGGTCGGCAATCCACGCCTGCACTTCGCCGCGAGTGACACGCAAAAGACCGCAGGCGGTGTAGAGCCAGAGCGTACGGTCGTCGTCCTCCACGGTCCAGTGAATCGTGTCGCAGGGCAGACCATTTCTGGTCGTGAGTGTCTCGACGTGGTTATCCTTGATTCGACTGAGGCCGCTCTTCTGCGTCGCGGCCCACAAGGCCCCGCCTTCGTCGAGTCGAAGGCCGGCCACAGGCCCCCTGGTCAGCACATCAGTCGTGTACGACGCCCGCACTTGACCGTCCTTGAAAAACAACACGCCGCCGTTTTCCCAGAATGCCAGCCACACTCCGCCCTGGTCAGGAATGACAACCTTGGCTTGTTGGCTACGACCGAGCGCTGACCAGGGGAAATGTTGGACCAAACGCTCGTCCTGCAAGTGCGATAACCCCTTGTTTCCTGAAAGCCAAAGGTTACCCGCCTTGTCGCCACCAATGGAATAGACTTCTTCGCTGGGCAGGGCGCCCACGGTAAAAAACCTGCCATTCTCAAAATAAGCAAGTCCGTGGTTCGTCGAGACCCAGATTCGTCCGCGATAGTCCTGAAACAGAGATTGCGTCGCGTCATCCGGTAGCCCGCTCGCCTTACGGAAGACTGTAAATTGTCCATCCTTCCATCTGTTCAAACCATCGTGAGTAGCCACCCAGAGGCTCCCATCCGCAGCCTCGATCACGGACTTGGTAGCGTCGCTGGACAATCCTTGTGGCGTTGAAATTGTAGTGGCGGGCAGTTCTCGAAATTGGTCCAGGCCCGTGGGAGTCGCAAACCAGACGTTGCCTTCCCGATCCTCGAAGAGAGTGCAAGTGACGTTGCCGGACAGGCCATCTGATTTTGTAAACAGGTCTGTGCGTCCGTGATGAACGTGGATGAGTCCTCGGTCGTGGGTTCCGATCCACAGACCTCCATCGCGGTCCCTGAGCAACTTGTTTGAATCGACCTCACGATCTGCCAGCAGCCCATTCCGATTCGGTGGGCTGTGGATCGGATGTGCTTCGATTTTTTCACCGGCGACTTCCCGGAGACCCGCGCCGCTCACGCCGAACAAGAGCCGCCCGTCGTCGGTCTTAGTCATGTCAGCGACACGCGCCGGCGTCGCATATTGCTTTGGCGCGCCGGGCTTCCATCGCCAAAGGCTCGCTTCTGCGCCCGCCCAGAGAGCGCCTGAACTGTCCTCACCGAGGCTCCAAACAAATGAGCCGAAGGCGCCGTCCTGCAGATAGCATTGCGCGCGGCCGCTTTGGATTGCACACAGTTTGCCCTGGTGCGCCAGGATGCCGGCCCACACTGTTCCGTCGCGATCCTCGAGTAGGGACGTCACGAAGCCTTCGCCTACCTCCGGATAGCGAGTCAACTCGGCGCCATTCCAGCTTACAAGGCCGGCAAAAGTGCCGATCCAAAGCGTGCCGTCCCGTGTGACGAGCAGACTATAAGGCTGCGAGGGGAGTTGCTGGCCCAGCGGCAGTTGCCACGGAATAAAGCGAACTCCGTCGAAGCGAAATAGGCCGTACTCTCCGCCGAGCCAGAGATATCCATCGGGCGTCTGGGCCATCGCGAAGACGGATCCCAGTGAGTATCCGTTCTTGAGGGTCCATGAAGTATGGGCGTACTGGCTAACCTCAAGCGATGGGTTTAGAGCGAGCGCAGTAGAGTGGAAGCCGAGAAGCACCGGCGCCAGCAGCAAGGCAAGCTTCAAACTGCCAATCAGGCTCTGGGCCAGCCGAGTCCGGGGGTGCTCGCGCATAGAGAAATACTCTCCAACTTTTCTGGGTGAGAACGACGATTATATAAGAAACGAATGACAAGACAACAAAACCAACGTGCTCCCGCTTTTACATCCCATACTGTTTTGAATGGATGCCGAGCTTCTTCATGCGTGAAAGTAGAGTAGTGCGGTTTAATCCCAGGCGTGCAGCAGCGCCATCGTTGCCACCAATGCGTCCTTTACACTCTTTAAGTGCGCGCCCAATCGCTTCGCGCTGCTTGCTGGTCAGCTCGTCATCAATACTCTTCCTGGTATCGAGCGCGTTGATAGTTTCTTTCACTATTCGCGCAATGTCGTCACGATCTTGTACGACCGCGGTGTGCATCCGCTGGACCATGTAAGCTCCTCGCAGTTCCGTTAGCGGCGCCTCGAGTGATCGGCCTCGCGTCAGAATGACGGCGCGTTCGATGAAGTTTGCCAACTCCCTCACGTTGCCCGGCCAGTCCCATTCCGTCAGTGCTTTGATTGTGGCTGCCGGTATCGTTTCGATCCCCTTCTGCATTTGTTGTGCGAAGTTCTGGGCGAAGTAACGCGCCAGCAACGGAATGTCTTCACGACGCTCACGTAACGGCGGGATGCGGATGGGGAAAACGTTCAAGCGATAAAAGAGATCGCTGCGAAACTCGCGATTCGCGATCATGCTTTCGAGGTCGCGGTTTGTGGCGGCCACCAGCCGTATATCAACTTTCTTTGTGCGCGTGCTTCCCAGCCGCTCGAATTCTCGTTCTTGCAAAGCACGTAGCAGCTTCGGCTGAATTTCCAGGGGCACGTCACCCACCTCGTCCAAAAAGAGAGTGCCCTGATCCGCGAGTTCCAACCGCCCGACCTTCTGACCGATGGCGCCCGTGAATGCTCCTTTTTCATGTCCGAATAATTCGCTCTCGAACAGTCCGGTAGGAATGGCCGCACAGTTGAGTTTTACGAAAGTCCGGTCTTTTCGGCGACTATGATCGTGAATCGCACGTGCGATTAGCTCCTTTCCCGTTCCGGTCTCGCCGAGCAACAGGACGGTGGAACCACTTGGCGCGACTGTTTGGACCATCTCCAACACTTGCCTGAGTGCGGGACTGTCGCCGACGATCTGATCGAAGTTCATCTCGCTGCGAATTTCTTGTTCGAGATAAAGCTTCTCCTGGGCCAACTTGTCTTTGAGTTCAGAAATCTCCCGGCACGCAAGGACATTCTTGAATACAAGCGCTAGCTGACTGCAAACTCCAGTCAGGAAATCGAGCTCATCCTGACTATAGGGATTGGGCTGTGTTCGAAACAAACTGAGGGCGCCCATTACCCGGTCGCCCGCATGAAGCGGCAGCATGCATCCTCTGCTGAATTGCTCCGTAAGAAATGGTTCGCTCTGAAAAGTGGAGCGAGCCTCCTCGCGCGTCCCAGCCCACGGCTTACCTGTAGTCACTACATAATTTGAAATCGTCCCAGCAGCAAGAATCGCAGTTCTCTGGCTGAAATTGTTGTTCTCCGATCGAAAGTCGAGGGCAAATTGATGGAGGTCGCCTTCTCTTTGACTCTGCAAGAGAACACACATGCCGTCACAATCGATGGCGGTTTTGATTCTAATCATCACTGTCCTGGCGAGGTCGCGGGGATCCTGGTCCGAAACACTGTCAGTCGCCAGGTCAAGCAGCAACCTCAATCGTATCGAATCCCGCTGCGACTCAACATGCAACGCCGTGCTGTTTGGAGGCGAAAGGGATTGGCGCAGGTCGCGACGCGCTTGCATTGAAAGCACGTTGGCTCCGACGGTGAACTTGCCCCGATCCACTTTATGTGGAGCTGCATCAGTTGTTCCCGCAATGCCAGCCAAAGCCGTATTCATCCCGTCTCCTTCGTAATTCTTGCGGACGATTGTGGGGCCAGTTTGACTCCACGCCAACTCCAAAAGGGTGACGGGTTGCGCAAAAACGGCAGGAATCGTGATCACTTTGGAGTCTGCGAGCAGGCTCTTTTGGGGCCGGCTTCGACAATCAGAGTTTCCTTCGATGGTCCAACTTTGCTATAGAGCACTATCTGCTCTCGACACTTTGCCCTGCTCAGCGACACTCTCTATTGCTCGCTGCACTTGCTCCGGGTCACCGAGGAATTCGTGACGCAGCGGGTGCAGTTAGTCATCCAGTTCATACATAAGCGGTACCCCGGTGGGGATATTTAGGCATGGCGCCGCAGATAACGTTGAAGCGGGGGCAAGCCCCTCTTCCTGACTTGTTCTTTCCCACAATCCACAGTGGTTGGAACAAGTCAGGCAAGTTAGCTAGAACAAGTCAGGAAGAGGGGCTTGCCCCCGCTGCAGCGATGTCCTGATCGCTGACCTCATCAAGGTGTTTTACAGTGCCCTGAAGCTATTGCCGTGTGCGGCGATGAGTACTCTCTTACCTTCTCGAATGGTCGGAACAATGTCGCTCGTTGAGCCGCCACGAGCACTGCACCGGGGCTTCCTCGATCCCGGCTGCAGAGAGATCTACGTCGGTCCAACCTGTAAAACGGTTCTCACGGTTCCAATCGCTCTGACCGTGACGAAGCAGAACTAACTTGTACATCGCTTTCGTCCTCACACGAGTCACAGCGATGGGCAAAGGATGTTCCAGCAAAAGATCTGCCGAGTTCAGGAACAATTAGAGAGTTTGGGTTCGTGGTTTTTGTGATTTCATCGTGAAATCACGAAGGACCAACGCGGGACCAGGCGTGTCGTGCTTT
>Ga0070702_100001250_pt1 | contig 10311 bp, 5 predicted proteins | sample KBSK5103metaG_FD_65466 | JGI IMG/M metagenome (GOLD analysis project Ga0070702, IMG submission 65466) | Corn, switchgrass and miscanthus rhizosphere microbial communities from Kellogg Biological Station, Michigan, USA - KBS K5-10-3 metaG | ecosystem: Host-associated > Plants > Roots >... | reverse complement strand
GGTGCAGCGAGACTTCTTCACGTCGAGAATGGAGTCGGAAAGCGTCGCGTCCGAACGGATCGAACGGGATGTGCGTTTCCTCGTTGGGTTCGGTTTGGTGCTGACGATCGCATACGCTCTGGCGCTGTCCGATATCCACTGTCTCCACTGGCTGACGGAAGTGGCGGAGCGGAGTCACGCGTGGATGATCGTGGGCATTGCGGTGCCCGCCGCTGCCGCCGCGCTCTACCACGGCTACAGCGAAAAGCTTGCACTGGCCAGCCATGTCAAACGGTACAACCGCATCCGTTCCGTGTTCAACAACGCCGCCGATCGCCTGAAACAGCATCTCGCCGCTGGCGATGACGAAGCGGCGCGCCGAGTGCTCCGCGACCTCGGATGCCAGGCGCTCGAGGAAAACGGCGACTGGGTCATGCTCCATCGCGACCGGCCGCTCGAAGTGCCGCAGCCGGGATAGCAACCGGCGCCTTTGCTTTTTGCAGTTCTTCGAGCCTGCGGATGGCGTCCTTCGCGATGGCGTTGAAAATCGGGGAGTCAGGGTACGCCTTGAGCACTCCCTCGGTAGCGCCATACACGCCGCGGTAAAACTCGATGTCTCTGGCGAGCGCTTCGGTCGTTTTGGGCGTGCCGCTCTCCAAGTCACTCGTCTTGATCTTGTTGTAGACCTCTTGCGCTTGTGTTGCGCTGGTGAGGATGTAGTTGGTCTGCAACGCGCGCACGAGGGCTGCTTTGGCCTCTGCGAGGTGCTCTACGGCCTCCGCTCGATCGTCCAGGGATGCAAGCGCGATCTCGACTTGCGCATTGAGCAAATGGAGCGAACGATCATCGTTTGACAGCGTCAGACCCGCAGCGATCTTGTCCTTTGCTTCTTCCGCGTCGGCCAGGGCCTGGTCGGGCGAGGGGGCTCGCGTTACGTCGCTGACGAGGGATGACACGTAGGTGCCAATGGCACGCCTATCCATCTGGTTTTTACCGAACATGACTTTTCCGAGCGTGCGCACGATCTCACGCTCCGCCTGCTCGTGGGTAGCTCGCAAGAGGCCGAGATGCACCCAATAAGCGAGGCGTATCTGATCCATCGTGGGGCCTTGTAATCGGCGCTTCTGGCTCGACGTTGCGTATGCCGTGATGTGCGCAACCTTCGGGGCGGCCTGGTGCAGCTTCTCCAGAGCCTTGTCCTGCTTATTGTCGTCCCGCAAAGCCCTCGACTCGAGAGCAAGGACGAGAGCCTCTGCAGCCGACCAGTCGTCCGAGCTCTCGTGCGCCACACGTGTCCACTGACGCATCCGCTTGATGACTGCCATTGCTTCGTCCCGCTTACCTGTGTCGAAAAGCCGCCATGCGTATCGGCCGGCATTCTGGAAGATGATGATCTTGTCTTCATCTGAGAGCGGCCCGCGGGGGCCCGACTTCTCCATGAGCTGGCAGCCCAATTCGTATCCGTTCTTGTAGTGTTCAATTGCGTCGATCGGGTCCCCGGCCTCGTCCACCGATATGGCGAGCCGGTACAGCGATCGCACCTTTTCGGGACCCTTCATGATGCTGTCGGCGTGAAGCGTACCGAGGCGCTCATCGATCAAATGCGCCAGCCTCGATTGAAACGAGCCGAAGCCGAGGAGGCTGACATACTGGTCCGTTTGCAGCGTATTCCCCACCTGCTTCAGGACCGCGAGCATGTCTCGATCGGAAGCATTGTCTGCGCGGAGCTTGATCAAAATCACCGTTCCCATCATCAACATCAGTCCAACCAGCGCACCGGCCGTAGCGCGCAACAGGTTTTTCTCGCGGCGATCGCGTCGTTGCTCAGCATGCGTCCGCAGTCCCTCCGCCTCGCGGCTCCGATCGAGAAAGGCGCGCGCTTCATCGAATCCGCCGCCGTGGCGCGCGGCCCACTCTGCAGTGGGCTTGGCTTCCTCGAACCACGCATCGAGACTGTGCAGGCTCAGCCCCGACAGAAGCTCCTCTTTCCCCGCTTCATGACGTTCGCGCGCAGCGGTCAGGCGAGCCCACTCCGCTCCATCGCGCGCCTCCTCTTCGAGCCAGCCACGCAACAGCGTCCATTGCCGAATGAGGCTTTCGTGGCTGATGTCGATAATCACGGCATCGTCGAGGGTCGGGTGCGACAAGTGCAGGAAATTGCAGCCCGGGCCGCTGAACGCCTCGATGATCGCGATCGCATCGCGCCGCGATCCGACGACGGCGGTGAGGTCGGCTAGTTTACTGGGGCGTCGAGTCGCCGTCGCCACGGAGGTGCCACTGATCAGGGCTCGAAAAACCGCTTCCACACCGCGTCGCGCGCCCTTTCCGAGACTTTCCATGACCTCGTCGGCATGATGATCGATCGCGCCGGTCAGGCCGCCACACGCGTCGTAGTCCGCCAACTTCAACTCGACGAGTTCCCCGCTCGCCTCCGCCACGGAGCGGATCCACAAGCGATTCAGAACGTGCTGCATCAGCGGAAGCTGGTCAGCGCGACGGGCCAGTTGATCGCCCTGCCTGGCGCACGGATCCGTATCCCATGGGGCAAAACTCGCAAGATCGTTCAGAAGCCGCGTCACCAGGGCCGGCTCGACTTCAAAGCCCATGACGCGCGCGGGACCTTCGATCGCATCGCGGCATTCCTCTCGGTTCATCCGCGGCGTGAGATAGATACCGTCGTTCACCCGCTCCGCCAAGCCGGGCAGCAATGAGCACGCGCCGAGGTATTCGGAGCGCATCGTCAGCACGACGTGGAGGCGCGGATTCGCCGCCGATGCGCTCTCGAGCAGCATCGCCACGAATTCCTCGGCTTCTTCCGACTCCGCGTAGTCGCCATACCGGAAGAGCTCTTCGAATTGGTCGACGAGAATCAACAGATTCCAGCCGTCTGGAAGATTGCCTCCGCCGGCCCATTCGCTGACGGCGCGCGGGCCCCGATGCAGAAACGGTACGAGATAGTCGACTTCCTGCGCCTCGGGCGTTTTATCGTCGCGAGTCTTCAGCAGTGCGGCCGCGAGATTCCGCATCGGTGCGCCGCCGGGATGCATGTGCGCGATGCGCCACCGCGAGCCAGCCGCCGAGGCGAGTCCAAGGTCCAATGCATCCAAAAGGCCGGTGCGGACCAGCGACGACTTTCCACCACCGGACGGCCCGAGAACCGCGAGGAAGCGAGTGGCCGAGAGACGATCGACCATCCGATCGACGCAGCCATCACGACCAAAGAAAAGATCGGACTCCTCGCGTGTGAACGCGCGCAGGCCGGGATAGGGATATCGCGTCTCGCCGCTCATGATGCGAGCTCCGCAAGCAAGGTTCGGATGGGCTCGATCCTCCAACCTCCGTCGCCGCACTCGATGCGCTGCAGGTCCGGGATGTTGATGCCGATATCGCGGTCCTTGGGCGGAGGTCCTGTGAAAATCGCAGCGAGCCGCGGGCTCGATTCACGTCGCTGCCGGACCTTGCTGAAGAAGCGAAGCTGGCTACGAATCCAGTTCTGCGTCGTGTCGCCGTACACGAACAGAAGCGCGTCGGAATCGGCGAAACTGTCGGCGAGATCGCGCCGGGTCGCCTCCGAGCTCTTGCCCGAGATCGGCATGATGGTCGTGAGGGCGCGCTGCAGGCATTCCTTCTCGATCTCTTTCGCGAACGGCAGGTCATTGTCATCCGCGTCGATGAACACGATCGAGGCGCGGTCCGATCGCGTAACGGGTTTTGGCGCCGGCCGTCTCAGCCAGTCGAGCACTTGACGCTTGAATGCTTCGAAGCCGGACGCGATGACCGTGTCCGCTTCGAGAAATGAGCGGTATTTCGGATCGGTGATCGAAGCGAGATCGAGATCGGGACGTCGCCACTGCATGATCGCCGTGCCGCGCGTCTTCGCGGCCGTCAGTTGGTAGTACGTGTACCCCTCCGGCAGATCGGGAGGCGTACGGTCCGGCCGCCTGCCCAGCAGCTGTACGAAGAGATCGGCGTGCTCGAGATCGCGATCGACCGCCGCGCGAAAAGCCGCGCCGCCCTGCGGATAGTCGTTCGCCGGCAGCACGAGCACCTCGTCGCTGTATTGGCCGAGATAGGTGCGAAGGGTCTCCGCGTCGTCGACGAGATCGCCCGCGACCTGAGCGAGAAGAACGGTTTTTCGCCGTAAAGGCGATGCGGATCGATCGGGCGCGGCGCTTTCATCGCGAGCGACAGGCAACGCCCGCAGCGAAAGCAATTTGTCGCGCAGCCGCTGCGCAACCTTGTGCGTCAGAACGTCATACGCAGCGGCATTGTGAATCGGTGACAACGGAATCGGCAACCCACCCTCGGAGTGCCACAGCTGGGTGCGAATGTGCTCGCGCATGTCTTCCGGGTAGGTCTCGCCTGTATCGAGCGGCAGAAACTCCACGACGAAGAGACGGCTGAGATCGCGGCGCTCCGAAACGAATGCGCCCAACTCGTCCTGCGGGAACCGCCGTTTCGCGTAACCACGCGACGCGATGGCGAGGAAGGTAGCGGACGAGCGGGCGGCGGCGATCAAATCCTGAAGCTGCGTGTTCGGACCCGTTTCGCCCCGATCGAAGAAGATCCTCAGCTCATCGCCACCGCCGAGCCGCGTTCGCAAGGTCGCGACAAGAGCCTCGACGAAGTGCGACACCAAACCGGTACCGTTGTCGGAATGCGCGTAACTGACGAAAACGTCGTATTCGTAGCCGGGCGTGAGAGCCATTGCGCACCGTCCTTCTGATCCCTTCGGGAAGCAAGCCGTCTCGGAACCGGCGGCCGTGGCCGGTTCCCGGAGTCCGTTCAACTCGTGTTCACCTTTAGGAGAGCCGCGGGGCGAAATTTCCCCCGCGTCACGCGCGTGGCTCAACGAACGGTCTCGTCTCCACTCGCTGGTCGCCTATCGCCGACTACAGAGTGCTCGTAGACATGCGGCTCGAGGCGCCGAAGACGCGATCTCGTCGCGATCGAATCAGGGGAGGAGGGTGGCGTTCGGCGGGGCGTTCTCATCCAGCCCCCTCCTCCCAAATCAGCGCATAATGATGGCCTTCAGCAAAAGCGTACATTCGGAGGCCTCCTGGATAGCAGGGAGTGCGAACGGGTTTTGGTCACGAGTCTGCCGCTCGTCGAGCGGTTGTGTCGTTTTTTCTGCCGGGGGGCGCGGATGGGGGCGGAGGACGTCGACGACTTCGTGGCCGAGGTGCGGCTGCATCTGATCGAGGACGACTACGGGGTGTTGCGGCGGTTCGAGGGGCGGTGCAGTCTGCCCACCTTTCTGGCCATGACGATCCAGCACCTGCTCTTCGACTCCCGGGCGCGGCGGTGGGGGCGATTCCGTCCTTCACAGGCGGCCCGGCGCCTTGGTCCCCTCGGCGTGAGGCTCGAGACCTTGCTCTTGCGCGATGGGAAATCGCCTGCCGAGGCGACGGCGGTGCTGACGGCGGAGGGGCACTCGATCACTGCCGGCGAGGTGGAGCGGCTCGCGGCGCAATTTCCGGCGCGCAAGCTGCGCGCGCTGGAGGTCGGGATGGAGGATGTCGATGACCACGACGCGGAGCTCGCGGCCGGCGCCGCCGGCAGCGCCGACGCCGGCGTTGCGGGGCGTGAGCGCCTCGCCGTCTCGCGCACCGTCGACGATGCGATGCGTACCGCCATGCAAGACCTGCCGGCGGAGGATCGCACCATTCTCCGCCTTCACTTCGACGCGGGGATGTCCGTGGCCGACATCGCGCGGAGCATGGCCCTCGATCCGCGGCCTCTCTACCGCCGCATCGCGCGCATCTGCGGTGTGCTACGGGAGCGGTTGTTCGCGGCGGGCGTTTCCGCCGCCGACGCGACCGATCTTCTCGGCCGCGCCGAGAGTGATTTCGATTTCGGACTGCGCGAGGTGCGAAACGACGTCGCAGACCAGTCTACCGTTAGCGGAGAGCACCGATGATCGACAGCCCGCATCCGCAGCCGGAGATCCTCGGCGCATTCCAGGAAGGCCGCCTCGAGCCGGGCGAGCGCGCCGCCGTCGTCGAGCATTTGTCGACTTGCGACCTCTGCATCGGCTTTCTCCGCGGCGCGGTTTCGGCGGCGTCAGAAGCGAACGCGGCGCCGGCCCCTCCTCTGAAATTCACCGGCCGTCCGCGTCTGCTCGCGGCGGCGGCGGTCGTTCTGCCGATCCTGACCGTCGGCGGTTACTTGCTCCTTCGCGCCGACCGTCGCGCGAGCGTGCAAACGCTGATCGCCGCATCGCCGGAAACCTATCGCACGATCGAGCCGCGCCTCGCCGGATTCCGATGGGCGCAGCTGCGACGGATGCGCGCGGACACCGCCGCCGCTCCCGACCCCGAAGGATTGAAGCTCGGTGGCGCGGCCGGCGATGTGCTGGCGCATACCCGCGATGACAACTCTCCTGTCGCACGCCGCGCCGCGGGGGTCGCCTCGCTGCTCGTGAACGACACGGTTCACGCGACCGAGGCGCTGCGGCGCGCAACCTCGTCGGATCCGGAGAACGCCGCCGCCTGGAACGATCTCGCCGCCGCGCTGTATACGAGCGCGGTCCGCGACCGTCGCGCGGCCGATCTCCCCGAGGCGCTCGCCGCAGCCGAGCGCGCCTTGCAACGTGACCCGAACTTCCCCGAGGCGCGGTTCAATCGAGCGCTGATCCTGGAGCAACTCGGACTGCGGACCGAGGCCGCGGCCGCATGGCGCGAGTATCTCGCTGTCGATGCGAAATCTCCGTGGGCGGAGGAGGCGCGGCTGCGGCTGAACGCGTTGGCGCCGGCGACGCAGACGCAGTTTCGCGATCGCATTCCGCTCCTCGAATCGGCCGCCGCGGCGGGTGACGTCGCGCGCGCCGGCGCGATCGTGCGCGACTTTCCGCAGGAAGTTCGCGCCTGGTTCGAGACAGACGTCCTCGGACGCTGGGGCGAGGCGGAGATGCGCGGCGACACGGCCGCGGCATCGACGTTCCTCCGCTCCGCGCGCACGGCCGGCGAACTGCTGCGGAACGCCTCGGGAGAACGGCTACTCGCGGACGCGGTGACGGCCATTGACGACGCCGGCGCCGTCCGGCGCAAAGCGCTCGCCGCCGCGCACGCCGGCTATCGCGAGGGCCGCCTGGCGTATCGCGACGGGAAGCCGGCCGACGCCGAGCGAGTGCTCATGACCGCCGCGCGCGCATTCGACGCGGAAGCGAATCCGATGGGCAACCTCGCGCGCACGTATGCGGCGTCGGTCGTGTTCGATCAGAACCGAATCGATGAAGCGGCGGCGCTGCTCCAGCCGGTGATCGCGAGCGCGGATTCCTCGCACATCGCGCTCCATGCGCAGGCCTCGCTGTTTCTCGGCCGCTGCGCCGCGTACTCATGCCGGTGGAGCGAGGCCGTGCGCCATTTCACCGCCGCGCGCGCCGGTTACGAGCGCCTGCACGAGCCCTCGAATCTGGCGGAAGCGGAGATCGCCCTCGGCGAGGTCTACGCGAACGCCGGCGAAGTCGAGCAGGCGTGGCAGCACCGGCTCGGCGCGCTGCGGATCTTCGGAGACGGAACGCATGGCCGGCGTCTGCTCGCCGCGCTGGCCGCGAATGCGCGCGGCGAACTGCGAAACGGGCGATGGTCATCAGCTGAGGCATTGCTGCGTTTGGAGATCGCCGAGGCGCAACGGGACGGCGATCCGTTGCTCATCGCCGATGCCTACAAGCGCCGCGCGATGCTGCATGCGCAACGCGGCGAGAGCGATGCCGCGTCCGCGGACTTGCGCGAGGCCCGCGGCTACGCGTCACGCGCACCCGCCTCCGGCCTGCGTACGCGACTCGAGGCGGAGTGTCTGTTGGTGGAAGGCGCCGCGGCGCGACCGCACGATGCGGTCCGCTCGCTTGCCGCGCTGACCAGTGCAGTGGAGTTCGCGCGCGCGTCCGGCGATCGGCGACTCCTCCCCGAGGCGCTGCTCGAGCGCGCTCGCACGCACCGCGCGGCCGGACGGCAAGAGCAAGCCTGGAGCGATCTCGCGGCGGGCATCGGCGAGGTCGAGGATCGCAGAGGCACCGCGGCCGGCGGACCGGGCGCGACGCTCGATGCCGCGGGCGCGCTCTTCGATGAGGCCATCGATCTGCTGCTCGTTCGCGGCCAGTACGAGCGCGCCTTCGAATATGCCGACCGTGGGCAAGCGCGCGCGCTGCTCGAAGCAATGGGGCCCGGCGTGCGTGTGGACGTCAGTGTGCCCGCCATCGCCGCGGCACTGCCGGCGGACGCCGCACTGGTTCAGTACACGCTGCTGCCGGACCGCGTCGCGATCTTTCGCATCACCCGCGACGGCCTGCGCGTGGCGCAGCATCCGGTGGGACGCACGGCGCTCGAGTCGGATGTCCGGGCACTGCGCGCACGGATCGAGGAGCGCGCGGGCTCGAGCGCGCTGCACGCCGCGTCGGCGCGCGTCGACGCCTCGCTCGCCGCACCGTTGCGCGCGCTCGGGCCGGCGCGGTCGCTCGTGATCGCCGGCGATCGCGTGGTGCAGTCGGTGCCGTGGGCGGCGCTGTGGAATCCGGACCGGCGCGAGTACCTCATCGAGCAGAGTGCGCTCTCGATCACGCCGAGCGCCGGGGTGTGGTTGAAGATTCTCGCGCGACGCAGCGAGCGCCGCGGCGGCGATCGGCTGCTGCTCGTCACGAGCGATGCGCGGGCGAGTCTCGACCCGCTCAGCGACCTGCGGCGCGAGCGCGAGGGGCTGCTGACGCTGTATGCACGCCACACGCTGCTCGTCGATTCCGAGGCCACGCCGCTGCGGTTTCTCGACGATGCCGGGGCGGCGGACGTCGTTCACTACGGAGGCCATGCCCGCGCCGCATCGGACGCCACGGAGGCAGCGCTGCTCCTGGCCGGAGATGGCGAGTTGCTCGCGTCGCAGATCGCGCGCGCGTCACTGGCGGGACCATCGCTGGTGGTGCTCGCGGCGTGCGACACGATGACCAGCGGCGCGACGGGACTGGAAGGCGCGCCCGATCTGGCGCGGAGCTTTCTCGCCGCCGGCGTCCCGACAGTCCTCGGCACGTTGTGGCGCGTCAACGACGCGGACGCGGCGACACTCTTCCTCTTCTTTCACCGGCAGATGCGATCCGGCATCGCGGCGCCCTTCGCGCTTCGCGACGCACAACTGGCGATGCTGCGGGGACCCGCTGCCGGCGCACATCCCGCCGCCTGGGCGGGCGCGGAGGTCCTCGGCGGCGCGCCCTGAATCGAAAGGAGCGATTGCATGAGCGAAGTCTCGGTCTTGTTTCAGGGGATGATTCTCTGGTGGGCCGCGAGCAATCCGGCGGTGGTGCTCGTTCCCGATCTGCAAGAGTCGCAGGTCCCGCACACGGCTTCGATCAGCGCGCCTCCGAGCGCGTTCGTCGGAGGCGCATGCCCCGACGGATTCCTCGACGTCGGCGGCAACTGCTACTTCCGGCTCGACAACGCCGGCAAGACAGGCGGCGTGCAGATCGAACTGCTGTCCAACACGCCCGCGGCGACGGCATTCGCTGCCGGCTCGATGTGCGCGGTGCCGCCGCTGCAACACGCGGCGGACGATCCGCTCGTGCTTCGATCCAAATACACGCCGCCGTCGGGAACGGGGAACACCGCGTGGATGTCCGTTCTCGGCGGCATGGGCTCGGCGGTCATGGCGTCGTGCAGCAATCCGCCCGACTGTCCGCGCTTTGGGAAATGGACGGTGACGGCGGGGCCGGCGTCGAACGTCGTGCTCGTCCTGAAGAACCTCGCGGCAGGTCCGCCGCGCCTGACGCTGCTCAATGACGGCGCCGAACTGACCATTGCGAATATCCCTGTGCCGACGGCTCTCCACGCTCGGCGCGAGAAACCGCGGGACGGATCGACGACGGAGAAGGACGAGCATCCGCTGATGACGGATTCGGCGGAGGACTGGTGCGAATACTTCGCGATGGTGTCGCTGCGGAGCAACTCGGCCGAGGCGGCGACGCCGTGTCCGGGCAAGCCGCCGATCCCCGCGTGCTCCGCACCTCTTCAAGCGCGGCGGACGCAGACGCGCGGCGACGGGATGGGGATCCAGACCATCGCCTGTTCGAGCTCTCAATATCCGTGAGCGGATGGCGGCGCGCATATTTTTTCCGGAGCGATGGAAAAGCCGCGCGCCTGCCAGTCTTTCTCCCCGTCCGAGGAAATCGGAAGAGAGAAAGAAAAGGAGAAACGCTCATGTCAGAAATGCTCGAAGTCACTCGTCAGGACTTTCCCGCCGGTTCCAACAAGATCATCACGACGGCCGGCAAGGTCACGATCGGCCGAAACGAATCGTGTAGCTGGTACACGGCGGGCGGTTCGATCTCCACCGTCGTCATCACCAGCAAGG
>Ga0070702_100001236_pt1 | contig 10346 bp, 9 predicted proteins | sample KBSK5103metaG_FD_65466 | JGI IMG/M metagenome (GOLD analysis project Ga0070702, IMG submission 65466) | Corn, switchgrass and miscanthus rhizosphere microbial communities from Kellogg Biological Station, Michigan, USA - KBS K5-10-3 metaG | ecosystem: Host-associated > Plants > Roots >... | reverse complement strand
TTTAACGCAGAGATCGCAGAGATACGCAGAGGACCGCAGAGAAGATCTTTAAGATTCCTGTTGCACCGAAGCCACAACGGTCGTCGGTACTTCGACCGTTTTAACCGTCTCGCGTGCCTCACGTTCTTTCCGCGCTGCCAGAGCGTATCGTCGATCGGAAACCGCGAGACCGCCGCCAATCGCCATCAGCAGTGCGCCACCCCAGATCCATCCGACGAGTGGCTTGTAATACACGCGCACACTCCACGCACCTCCGCTCACACGCTCGCCGAGCGAGATGTACAGGTGGCGAAAGATTCCAGTGTCGATCGCTGTCTCGGTCATCACATTGCCGCTGGCGTTGTAGTTACGCTTCTCGGGATACATCCGCTCGATCTCGGCCCCGTTGCGACTGACGACGACTTCCGCGCGCGCCGCCACGTAGTTTGGACCATTGATCTCTGTCGTACCATTGAACTTGAATTCGTAGCCGCCGGCGTTAACCGTGTCGCCGGGTTTCATTCGCACGTCCTGCTCCAATTGATACCCGGTCACGATCGTTATGCCGAGTATGAACACCGCGACGCCGACGTGTGCTACCTGCATCCCGTAGTAGCTGCGGCTCTGCATCCGCAGTTTCTGGAATGTCGAGAGTTGTCCCGAAGTCACGCGAACTCGTTCCCAAAGGTTCACCAAAACAGTCGTGACGATCCAGATGGCCAACATCAAACCCAAACTCACGAGCGCCTTAAACTGGCCGAAGACGAACGGAAGCGCCAGCGCGCTCACGACGCTGATCACAAACGCCCAGCGCAATCTCGTCACGAGATCCGGAAGACTCGCTTTCTTCCAGCGCGCGAGTGGTCCAATGCCCATCAGGAACATGGCCGGCGCCATCAGCGGCACGAATACGAGGTTGAAGTAAGGTGGACCAACGGACAGTTTGCCCATACCCAATGCATCGACGATCAGTGGGTAGAGTGTTCCGAGAAGAACGGACCCGGCGGCGACGGTCAACAAAACGTTATTCGAAAGCAGCAGCGATTCGCGCGACACGACTTCAAACTTGCCGCCCAGCCCGACTTGTTTCGCGCGCCAGGCGTAGAGCAGCAACGAGCCGCCGATAACGAGCACCAGAAACGCAAGAATAAAAATGCCTCGCTTCGGATCTGACGCGAACGCGTGAACGGACGTCAGCACACCCGAGCGAACGAGAAACGTTCCGAGCAGGCTCAACGAAAAAGCGGCGATCGCGAGCAACACTGTCCAGCTTTTGAAGCCGCCACGCTTTTCGGTGACGGCGAGCGAATGTATCAAGGCGGTGCCGACGAGCCAGGGCATGAATGACGCGTTTTCGACCGGATCCCAGAACCACCAGCCGCCCCATCCGAGTTCGTAGTACGCCCAGAAACTTCCGAGCGCGATGCCGCACGTCAAAAACATCCACGCGATGGTGGTCCAGGGTCTGGACCAACGCGCCCACGTTGCATCAAGCCGTCCGCCGATGAGCGCCGCAATCGCAAAAGCAAAAGCGACTGAGAAACCGACGTAGCCCATGTAGAGCATTGGCGGATGTGCGACCATTCCCGGATCCTGGAGCAGTGGATTGAGGTCGCGGCCATCCGCCGGAACAGGGAACTGGCGCGTGAAAGGATTGGAGGTGAGCAGCATGAACGACAGGAAGCCCACGCTCACGATGCCCATCACGCTGAGCACGCGCGCGACCATCTCTTCCGGCAAGTGACGGCTGAAGAGCGACACGGCGGCCGTCCACAGTGCGAGCATCAACGTCCACAAAAGCAAAGAGCCTTCGTGAGAACCCCAGGTTGCGGCGAGCCGGTAATGCAACGGCAGTTGTGAATTGGAATTGATCGCGACGTTCAGAACTGAAAAGTCATTCGTGATGAACGAGTAGGCGAGACAGCCAAACGCGATCGTAACAAAGATGAACTGCGCCTGGCCGGTAGGGACGGCGAGCGCCATCCAGACGCGATTGCCACGCGACGCGCCGATGAGCGGCAGAGTCGCCTGAGTCAGAGCCAGGAGCAGCGCGATCGTTAATGCGAATTGCCCAATTTCTGGAATCATTGATCTAAAAACCTGCCACAAAGAAGCACAAAAGGAACAAAAGTAAAAACCATTTTGTGTGGTTTATGTGCCTTTTTGTGGCCCTAATTATCTACCACTGTTTGCGCGGCTTCCTGTGCATGCTTCGCTTTGTCGATCGCGTCGCCGGCTTGCGGAGGCATGTAGTTCTCATCGTGCTTCGCCAGCACCTGGTCCGCGTGAAACACGCCGTCAGATGCGAGCTTTCCCTGCGCGACGCAGCCACGACCTTCTTTAAACAGATCCGGAAGTATCCCCTTGTACACCACCGGAATATTTGCAGCCGTGTCGGTAACGGTAAATCGGACTGTCAAACCGTCGTTGTCGCGTTGCAGTGTGCCCTCCTGCACCAACCCACCGATACGAAAGGTTCGATTGACCGGCGCTTCCTTTGCCGCCACCTGAGTCGGACTGAAAAAGAAGACCAGGTTATTGCGAAACGCGCTAGCAACCAAATAAGCGGCGACTGCTAATCCTGCCAGTCCCACTACAATGAATGCCACACGTTTATGACGTCGTTTCATTAGCACTACCTCTCAAAACAGACGCAGGAACAGTATTGGATGATTGCTGTTGCGTGAGCGCTTTCTTGCGCTGTTTTAAACTCACAACTTCCCAAACAATCAGGACGAGTGAAAAAATGTATGAGCCCCAAACGTAGAAGCCGTAGCCGCTCATCGATAGATCTGGCCAGTTCATGTTAAACCCCAACCTCCGCGAATCGAGAAGCATTCTGCTCTCTTTCTAAAATAATGCATCGCAAGCGGATCAGCACAACCGCCACCGAGTAGAGCCAACACGCGGCGAGCATGATCAGCAGCGCCGTCAGCATCGGCGCTGCGATTGTCGGCTTGCCGAGCATCCGAATCGTCGCACCCTGGTGAAGCGTGTTCCACCACTGCACTGAGAAATAGATGATGGGAACATTGATCACGCCGACGAGCGCGAGTACGGCGCCGGCGCGGTCCGCGCGTCGTGGATCGTCGATGGCGGATTGCAGAGAAATGAACCCTATAAAAAGGAAGAAGAGGATCAATGTGGACGTCATGCGCGCGTCCCACACCCAATACGTACCCCAGGTTGGTTTACCCCACAATGCGCCGGTGACGAGTGAGATCAGTGTGAACAATGTTCCCGTAGGCGCAATCGCCGACGCCATCATCGAAGAAAGACGCGCGTTAAAGGCCCAACCGATACCTGCGTAAGCCGCCATCAGCACATAGAGGAGCATTGCCATCCATGCTGCGGGAACGTGAATGAAGATGATCCGGTATGCGTCTTTTTGTTGGAAATCAGTCGGCGCGATGAAGAATCCCCAGTAAAGACCGGCAGCAAACAAGATGGCCGACGTTATCGCGAAGAACGGGATCATCTTGCCGGCGAGCGGGTAGAAGGTTGCGGGCGAAGCGTATTTGTAGAGATTCATGACTTTTGAACAGGACCTATCGGACCTATTTCTTTTATTCCAACGAAATTCTCAATCCAGCGGCGGCGGCCCAGGGAGAAAAAATCGCCGACACGATTGCAAAAGCTCCGAGCAAATAGAGATGCGGTGCCGGGCTTAATCCCATGATGCTGGCTTCGACCGCGCCCGCGCCGAAGATCAGCGCGGGAATGTAAAGCGGCAACACGAGTATCGAGATCAAAACGCCGCCACCACGCAACCCCAGCGTCAAAGCCGCTCCGACTGACCCGATCAAACTCAACACCGGCGTGCCCACCAACAGGCTCACAAAAAGAAGCGCGAGCGTTTCGTTGCTGAGATCGAATTGCGCTCCCACCAGGGGCGCAATCAAAACCAGCGGCACCTCCGCAACGATCCAGTGCGCCAAAGTCTTTCCCAGTACGACCAGGTAGAGCGGCTGTGGCGTCAGTAACAACTGTTCCAACGTGCCGTCCTGATAGTCGTTGGCAAACATCCGGCTCAGCGAGAGCATCGAGGCCAGCAGCGCAGCGACCCAAACAACGCCCGGCGCGATCTTCCGCAGCAACTCTGTTTCTGGTCCGATGCCGAACGGAAAAAGACTGACCACGATCACGAAGAAGAAAACTGTCGACAGCATGTCGGCGCGGCGACGCCAAGCCAGCATCAGATCGCGCCAAACGATCCAGCGCAACATCGATAAGCTCGAGGGTGCGTTCACGTGGTGAGTTCGAGTCGCCTGGTCAGGGTGTCTGGCAACCCCAGCTCCTGATGTGTCGCGACAAAGGCGATGCCGCCATTGGCCAAGTGGTTCTCAATCAAAGATCTAACCAGTGCTACGGCGCCTTTGTCTAACGAGGTCATCACCTCATCAAGCAGCCAGAGCGCGGTGTCGCAAACAAGCAGGCGCGCAAGCGCGACTCTTCTACGTTGACCTTCTGACAAGAGTCGTGCCGGAAGCAGCTCACGACCGGCAAGTCCCATCTGTTCGAGGACCGCGCGAGCCCGTTGTTTGCTGACTTCAATGCCATTCAAGGCATTCGAAATTCTGAGATTTTCAACCGCACTGAGTTCGTCCTTCACTCCATGACGGTGACCAAGGTATGTGACTGAAGTGAAATATTCCTCACCCAGCGAGCGAATGTTCGCACCTTGCCACTTAACTTCACCTTCAGCCGGAGCGAGTAGCCCACACAAGATCCGAAGCAAGCTGGTTTTGCCGCTGCCGTTCGGACCGGTGAGCTGGACGAGCGTGCCGGGAGACACTGCAAAGTCGAGTTCGCTAAAAAGCCTGCGATCTCCACGCACGCATCCGAGCTTGCTGAGCTCCAGTATTGTCGGTTGTCCTCCGGAGCCATTGTATGCCGAGCCACAAAAAGGCACAAAAGGGCACGCGCGCGCGAACTTATCCTTTCGCTTTTGGCTGCACGGGGCCGTTCGCTTTCTGCCACTCGTTCCAGCCGCCCTGTAAAACTCGGACGCGCGTGAAGCCGCTGGCCTGGAGAACCTGCGCCGCAGAGATACTCGATTGATCTTTCGGACAAGCGCAATACGTGACGATCTCTCGATCGCGCGGCATATCTTTGAATGGGGGATACGAGAGCCGGTATTTTAGTTTTCTGACCTTGTAGTGGAGCGCGCCTTTGATCGTTGTCGTGCTCGCTGCATAACCCTCGGAACTTCGCACGTCGACGATGGTCACAGGAGCGTTGCTTGCCATTTTTGTCTTTAGTTCTTCAGCAGTGATGAAAGCAACCTCGGGCGCTGCCTGAGCGTGATTCCGCAATGGTCGTGGCTGATGGACCATCCCTCTGGGCGCTTCCGCTTGAGGTGATTTCGGATCGTACCAGGAGTAGTTTGATGCTGCGTAATAAAGGTAACCGTCAGTACCTTTCACGTTCTCTGCGATCAAGTCGCCCTGCGGCCGCGGCAATTTTTTTCCGCTGTGTTCCTTCACAAAGTCTTTTGCATTCTCGACGCGCAAGTCTTTTCCGACGACGTTCTTCAGCACAAAAGTTTGCGTGGCTTGCGGATCGCGCCAGTCGTTCGTTCCATAACCATGAATCACGGCGAGCAACGTTTCATCCTTTTGAATTCCGAGCCGAAGCGTGGGAGGTTTATTGCTTAGCGGATCTCTGAGTAACCAGGGCGGCAGTTCCTGGTTCATCTCGTCCAGGTTCACCGGTTTTATGATCACTGCTATGTCCTGCGAAGTGTCGCCATTGAAATCGCCCGCGAGAAAGTGTGGCTCGTAACTTCGGTCGACCTCTGCGGCGTCTTTGAAGACTCGTTTCACAGCATCCTGCACCTCGGGCAATTTCGGCGCCTGGGCAACGCCCATTCGCACCGGCGTTGATTCAGGCGAAGGCTGGTACGCCACCGGCGGTGCTTCGGCCGTCCTTTGTTTTGATGGCGTGCTGCAACCAATAATCGCGAGACTTAATAACCCAAGCGCGATCTGTCTCATGTTCTCATCCTCTTTGGTGATTTTTGTGTACACAGGAAGCCGAAGCTCGCCAGATAGTGTCTCCGGCGAGCTTCGGGATAGTACCTCGTCAATTCGGCTGCCAACCGCTGATCACAACGACAGCACGAATGCAATGAGATCGTTCCGCTGCGCCGCCGTCAGTGCATTGAAGTTATTCCTGGCTGTTGTTGCCTGGCCGGCGTGTAGTTGAATCGAATCGAAAATAGTGACGTTCAGGCCCTCATGCATGAGCCTGTTGCGTCCGCGAATACCCCAAAGTGGAGCGGTTCGCAGTTGATTGGCTGAACCCTGCCCGGCGTTTTGAACAATTCCATCCCCAGTGCCGATATTGTGGAGTGCAAAATCGCTGAAAGGATGAATTATCTTGTTGCCGAGAGCTGCCGGGACAGCGAACGCACCGCCGTTGATCAATGTACCCGGAGCAGCCGTTACGAGCGTGCGGGTGTGGCAAACCGCGCAACCAACTTGCGTGAACAACGAGTCGCCTCGAACTGCCGCAGCCGGTATTGGGTTTTGACGACCCGGCGCGCGTGTTGCTGCCATGAAGTCGGCAAACGCAAGCACGTCGTCTCCATCGTCTTCAGGATCCTGTACCGGATCGAAAGGCGACGGGAACGTGACGTTGATAACGCCCTCAGCCGTGCTGGCCGGATTTTCGTTTGTTCCGGCATCGGCAGCGTTTGAACTGCGGCCGCCAAAGCCGTCAAACGGATTAGTGATACCCATCTCATTGAGATAAGCATCGCCGGCGAACGAGAGAAGGCTCGCCTGTTGCGCCTTCCAGCCGAACCGTCCGTGGCGAAGGGCATTGTTCGCCTCAACAACCGGAACGTTCGTGAGAGTTCCACGTTGTGCGAGTGGCTGAGCAGCGACGTTGTTTTCGAGTGTCGCATTCGCAAGACACTCGACGAAGCCATCGCCCAGAGTGCTGGTTACAACGCGGAATGCCTTGACGGTTTCCGCAGTTGAAATGTGTTCGACGATGTCGGAATCTGTGGCGCGAGCATGGATTAATTGTCCGCCTGGTGCATCGACGAAGGCGCCATTTGTGATATGGCCAGCCCTGAATTCCATCTGCTGGCCGAATGCTCCGACGTCAATCGACTGGTGACATTCAACGCATCCGACGTCGTTATAAGTTGGCCCAAGACCATCTGCGATTGTTTCGCGCTCAGAGAAAATGAACTTGTTGTCTTCAAATCTCCCGTTGCCGCGAGCTGTGGGTGCTACAGGTTCGTTCACGCATTCATCGATGGGTGTGCCCTTGACGCCGAAGCCGTTGAACAAGTCGTCGGTTTTAGCGTCCATGTCGGTCGTCAGCGCTTCGGTGGCGGTCTGACTCTCGACCGTTTGGGGCGAACTCAAGGGTAGGATGAGCGCGACCGCAAACAAGATCAGCGTTAAGATAGGCAGAACTTTCCTCATTTTTTCGACCTCCTAGGGACCTCTAGAAACGGGGTGGCAAGCAGAACTGGCAGTTTTGCCCGCCGGCAAACTGCATGGTTTTGCCATTAAGTGTGAAACCCTGCTTGACCAGAATGAAGAGGCAGCTCCGAGTCTTTGGGGGAAAGGCCAGAGTTGACCCACTCTCACGAAGAAAAGCCAAGGGCGAGCCTCGGTAGTGAGAGAGCGGGCAGAGGAGAAAGGTCTCTGCTCGAAATAGTAAATCGAATTTAGCTGGGCAATGCTTTGTAGTCGGGAGGGCCCGAACTCTATGCTGGTTTTGGTCCGATGTCAAGAAATTTAATTGTCAGAAGTGGTGGTTGAAGGAGAGTATTTCACATCTGTTATCGCCGCACCGTGAAGCGCAGAAATGTTCCAATATCGCTTAAGGCGTAAAACTCGTTGTCGTTAACTTTGGTTAAGAAGAAAAACGTTTCGTACGTCTTCGAGCGGTAGATGGATTGCCAGCTCTTGCCGGTGTCGAAGGAGCGCAAGATTACGCCAGCATCCTTAAGACGCGCATTTGATTTTTCATTCCGTGGGCGGAGATTTGCGCCACAAGCTAATACGTCTTTGTCAGACAGGAAAACCGCATCGAGAATCGGAGTTAGGTCTATCTCGTGGCTTGTCCACTTGCCGTCTTCATCTACTACGAAATCTCCCCAGTAGCCCTCATCTCCTATACCAGCCGCCACCATTCTGACCCTGCGCTGTGGATCGAGAGCAAGCTTGTAGAAGCCAGTTGATGAGACAAACCCGCCTGGACGTTCATCTTTAAAGCTTGCTAGGAGCTTCCACGTCTTGCCATCGTCTGTCGTACTGATGACTTTCCCGTACCGTGTCAGCATGAACACCGAGGACGCTGACGTCCATTCGACATAATGTCCAGAATCGTTTGGTATCCCATATTCGTTCTTAACTGCGGCCTTGGCTGCTTCCGAGGTGTTGTTCCATTCCTTGCCTCCATTCGACGTCTTAAGCACGAGCATCTCATCGTATGGTGGATATGGTGGCCCACTGTCAACGACATGGGCACCCACGGCAAGACCTTCATTCGCATCAAAAAACCGGATCTCCCTGATGTCGACTTCATTAGGAAAGCTCGTCTGTAACTTCCATGATCGACCGCCGTCATCCGTAACCATAATTATCGACGAATTGCCGAGCCCGTAGCGCTCCGTAGAGATGCGCTTTACTGCTATCAACCAGCCGTGTGATTCATTAGCGAAAAAGAACGTAGTAAACTGAGCATCTTGTTCGGGTTCTTGCGGCAACCGCTCCCACGTCTTCCCGGCGTCTATGGTTCTATAAAGAGCATAGTGACTCATTGCCCATCCGTGGTTCTCATCAATGAACTGCGCGCGTTTGAATTCGAATGGTTCTCCGGCCCTCCCTTTGACCTTAGTCTCCGTCGCTTCAACTGGAGGATGTGTTTCTTCATTCAGAACGGCGGGGACGGGTCGCAGGATGGTTATCGGTTCCTCTGGTCGCGAGTTTGCGGGTTTTTGGTTGTTGCCTCTCGAAATACAACTGAAGGAGTAGCAAAGAATGATCGCTGCTAAGACTAATATGAAATACCTCATGCAATCTCTCCTTTAGTTGGGCCACTTCAAAATCACTTTTGTTCATAATGAGGCGTGAGTCCCATTTGTTGAAAGTAGTCCTTCCCCACACAATCTTCGAGCGCAGGGCCGTCATCAGGATGTTGGGGGTCAAGTTTCCCATCGTCCAAACGAGGCTTCCACGGACCCGGATGGTAAATGTCTCTAATGGCGCTTAATGCCGCACCGGTTTCATGTATCTGGACTCTGATGTAATCCATTGACATTTGTCCGAAAAGCTCAGGGTAACGCCGATCCGCCGGTCTGGGTTTAGCGATTGCTTTAGGGTAAGCGTAGTTCCAAAAGGGATGCAGAGGGTCTGTTGCTCCACCGGCCTGCTTCTGGATTAGTAATCCCTTTATTTCCGGCGGGGGAGTCGGATCATTTACTACATTGAAGGTTTGCCCAAGGTCAGTATCGCGGAGGGTAATAATCCCGTTGTGCCTGTCGTCATCGGCCTTGCCGCCCTCTCCCGCTGGTTCGGTCGGCTTAAAGCCAGTCATTTCAAACCAGGACCACAACTTTTTTATGCAGCTTTTCAATGCACTGTGTAATACAGTCCAATCGACGGGTTTCTGCTGCGGAACTCTTTTCGGAATCCCATCGATGAAGCGGAACGAGAGACCACCGGGGAATATCAAACTGTTCCCGGTCCAGCTTACGCCAGCCGGCAGGTAAAATGAGCGCCCATCCGCATACGCGTGAAAGTCTTCATAGCCACCCAGACCTCCGCGGAGATTTGGGTTGTAGCGACTACATTCGTTGTTGGGACACTGTTCATCTGATTCACCTAGTCCACCAACAAGCGCGCAACCTACTTCAAAACCATCAACGCTGCATTTTCCCGAACCGCCAAGACTGTGAGGCAGGTAAGCTGCATAAGCTCCCGCCCGCGGCAATGTGTCTGGCGGAATTGGCTCACCCTGAGTGTTTGCCGGATCGATCGCACGCACGTCCACGCCTTCAGGGTCGAGATAACTTGCGGTGACCATCCTGCCGAGCGTATCGGTTTCACGCCCGTCGCCAGTCACCGGATTATTGAAGCGCCACAGCAATCCCGCACTCGGCGTCGACGTGATCACTGCGCCAGCACCGTAGACGTAAGATTTCTGACGTGCTCCCACCCCGTCGTATTCCGTGATCACCTGCCCACCCAGCACAGCGCTGCGCAGGAAAAACCTCGTCTCGCTCGTGGGCTGTTGGCCGTTAATCTGTTTCGTCTCGACCCGTTTACATTGCTGTCCGTCGCCATCGTAACTTGCATCCACCGTCGTAACCGTCGTCCAGGCCGGATTGCCCGGTAGCG
>Ga0070702_100001231_pt1 | contig 10367 bp, 7 predicted proteins | sample KBSK5103metaG_FD_65466 | JGI IMG/M metagenome (GOLD analysis project Ga0070702, IMG submission 65466) | Corn, switchgrass and miscanthus rhizosphere microbial communities from Kellogg Biological Station, Michigan, USA - KBS K5-10-3 metaG | ecosystem: Host-associated > Plants > Roots >... | reverse complement strand
GCGGTCATATCTGCATTTTTGCAGATGGCTGCTGCAGTTTTGGCCATTGCGTGCCTGTGAATCTGCATGAATACTCACTTCAGATCTGTGTCCGCTATCACATCTGAGGCAGGAGTGTGCGATGAGTGTCCGCGACGACCTCGCCAAGCCGGGTGCGGCATCGACCGCCCTCAACGGTCGCACGGCACTCGTCACCGGTGGTGCGAGCGGGATCGGTGCGGCGTGCGCCAGGGAGCTTGCGGCTCACGGCGCGACGGTCACGGTCGCCGACGTAGACGAAGCCGGCGCGAAGGATCTGGCGCAGGCCATCGGCGGGCAAGCATGGACGGTGGATCTCCTCGATGTCTCATCGCTGGAGAACCTGCGGCTGGAGGCCGACATCCTGGTGAACAACGCCGGTGTGCAGAGCATCAACTCGATCGTCGACTTCGCACCCGAGCGATTCCGGACCCTGGTGGCACTGATGGTGGAGGCGCCGTTCCTGCTCATCCGGGCGGCGCTTCCGCACATGTACCGGCAGAAGTTCGGCCGCGTCATTAACATCTCATCGGTGCACGGCATTCGCGCTTCCGAGTACAAGGTCGGCTACGTCACCGCAAAACACGCGCTGGAGGGCCTGTCGAAGGTGACGGCGCTCGAGGGCGGCCCGCATGGCGTGACGAGCAACTGTGTGAATCCCGCATACGTCCGCACGCCGCTGGTGACCAAGCAGATCGCCGACCAGGCCCGCACCCACGGCATCCCCGAGGATCAGGTGGTGGCCGAGATTCTGCTGAAGGAGAGCGCGATTAAACGGCTGGTCGAGCCGGAAGAGGTTGCCGCGCTGGTCGGTTGGCTGGCCTCGCCGGCGGCAGGGATGGTAACCGGCGCGTCGTACACGATGGACGGAGGCTGGAGCGCCCGATGACACATGCCTCAGAGGCGCTGGTTGCTCCGCAGTGGCAGCCGACGGAACGCGATATCGCCGACGCACGCGTCACCGATTTCGCCCGGTTCGTGCAGCAGCGCACCGGTGCACCGATAGCGGATTACCGGGCGTTGTGGCAGTGGTCGGTCGACGACCCCGCCGCGTTCTGGGGTGCGCTGTGGGAGTACTTCGACCTCGGTGATCCCCCCGACAGCGTGCTGGAAAGCGCCGAGATGCCGGGGGCGCGGTGGTTCCCCGGTGTGCGCCTGAACTATGTCGACCAGATCGTGCGCAATGCGCGTACCGACCGACCCGCCATCCTGCATGTCAGCGAAGGCGACGAGGTCACCGAGCTGTCATGGCACCAATTGCTCGCCCGCACTGCGGCATTCGCACAGACGCTACGATCGCACGGTGTGACGGCAGGCGACCGTGTCGTCGGGTATCTGCCCAACATCCCCGAGGCCGTCGTCGCGTTCCTCGCCAGCGCGAGCATCGGCGCCATCTGGAGCGCCTGCGGGCAGGACTATTCCGCGAAGGCGGCGCTGGATCGGCTCGGCCAGCTGGAACCGGTCGTCCTCGTCACCGCCGACGGATATCGCTACGGCGGCAAGACCCATGACAAGCGCGATGACGTCGCCGCGCTGCAGGCAGGTCTGCCGACGCTGCGGGCGACCGTGCTGGCATCCGAGCTCACCGCGGAGGGCGCCGATCAACTCGAGACGGTCCCGGTCGATTTCGACCATCCGCTGTGGATTCTGTTCTCGTCCGGCACCACGGGGCTGCCGAAGGGAATCATGCACGGGCACGGCGGTGTCGTGCTCGAGCATTTGAAAGCCATTGCGCTGCAAGCAGATATCGGTGCCGACGATACGTTCTTCTGGTACACCAGCCCGAGCTGGATGATGTGGAACTTCCAGGTCGCGGGTCTTCTGGTCGGTGCGACGATCGTCTGCTACGACGGCAGTCCGAACCATCCGAAGCCGGACGCGTTGTGGGACATCGCCGGCCGAATCGGCGCTACGGTGTTGGGAACCAGCCCTGGCTACGTATTGGGTTGCGCCAAGGCGGGTGCGGTCCCGCGCACCGAGCACGACCTGTCGGCCCTTCGAACGGTCGGCATCACCGGCTCGTCACTGCCGCCTTCGTCGTCGCTGTGGCTGCGTGACAACGTCGGGGAACGGGTGCAGGTCGCCTCGATCAGCGGCGGCACCGATGTGGTGTCGGCGTTCATCGGCGGTGTGCGCACCGTGCCGGTGTGGCCGGGGGAGTTGTCCGCGCCCTACCTTGGTGTCGCGATGGACGCCTGGGACGAGTCGGGCAAGCCGGTGCGCGGCGAGGTCGGCGAGCTGGTCATCACCAAGCCGATGCCGTCGATGCCCGTGTCGTTCTGGAACGACGCCGACGGTTCCCGTTATCGCAGCGCCTATTTCGAGATGTTCCCGCGAGTCTGGCGGCACGGCGACTGGATCACCATCACCGGGCACGACAGCATCATCGTGCACGGACGCTCCGACTCGACGCTGAACCGGCACGGCATCCGGATGGGCAGCGCCGACATCTACCAGGCCGTCGAGAGGCTGCCGGAGGTTGCCGAAGCGTTGGTCATCGGCGCAGAACAGTCCGATGGCGGTTACTGGATGCCGCTGTTCGTGGTGCTCGCTGACGACGCGGAGCTTACCGACGAGCTACGCGAACGGATCAAGCGCACGATTCGCGACGAGGTGTCCCCGCGGCACGTGCCCGACGAGATTATTGTCGCCCCAGGCGTTCCGCACACCAGGACCGGCAAGAAGCTCGAGGTGCCGATCAAGAAGCTGTTCCAAGGCGCTGACCCCGCGCGCATTGTCGAGAAGAGTGCCGTGGACGATCCCGCGTTGCTCGACTGGTACGCCAACCTGAAGCGTTAGTAGCGTTACGCCGCATGAGGTCGATTGCGTCTGTGGTCAAGGGTGGGGTTTCGACGGCGGTATCCGCTGCCCTGCTTGCCGGCTCTGTCGGTGTGGCGGCTGCCGACGGCCCTGGCGAATTGACCGTGTCGGGCGATGTCCGAAACCCGCTGACCGTCACCATGACTGCGCTGCAGGCGTTTCCGTCCAGGAGCCAAGCGGTGGCCTTCGAAACCAGCGCGCGGACGGAACATCACACCTATACCGGTGCCGTACTCGACGATGTGGTATCTGCAGCGGATCCGGTCGTCGACGCCGCCGCGAAACATCCGTCGCTGTCGATAGTCGTCCTGGCGACCGGAGCCGACGGCTACCGTGCAGCGCTGGCGTGGGCCGAAGGCTCGCCCGATCTTTCTGCCACCCCGATTCTCGTTGCGTATACAGAGGACGGCCTGCCACTCGGGCAGCCCAGGCTTGTCGTCCCAGGAGACTTGGAGGGCGCCCGCTACGTTCGGGACCTCGTCGACCTACGTGTCGCCAACCTCGCTCCCGCTTAGCCCAGCCAGGACCCGATGCGGCGCAACGCTTCCTCGATGTCGCCTCTAGGGCCCGCGAACGACAGCCTGACGAATGATCCGCCGCGCACCGTGTCGAAGTCGATGCCCGGCGCGATCGCAACACCGGTGTCGTTCAACAGCTTCGAGCAGAACGACAGCGAGTCCGTGGTCAGGTGCGACACGTCGGCGTACACGTAGAACGCGCCGTCGGTGGGTGCAAGCCGGTCGATGCCGATCGAGCGAAGCCCGTCCAACAAGAGCTGGCGGTTCGCCGCGTAATGATGCAGCAGCGCATCCGCCTCGGCGACCGATTCCGGTGAGAACGCGGCGACGGCGGCGTACTGGGCCAGCACCGGCGGGCAGATAGTGAAGTTGCCCGTCAGGCAGTCGACCGCGCGAAGCAGTTCGCGTGGTACCAGCAGCCAGCCCAGCCGCCACCCGGTCATCGCGAAGTACTTCGAAAAGCTGTTGACCACCACGGCATCTCGCGACGTCTGCCACGCGCAGCTGGTCGCAGGCGCGCCTTCGTACACCAGGCCGTGATAAACCTCGTCGCTGATCAGCCGAACGCTCCTCGATTCACACCATGACGCGATCGCCGCCAGCTCCTCGGGTGGAATCACCGTCCCAGTGGGGTTGGCGGGGCTTGCCACGATCACGCCCTGCACCGGCGGATTCAGGTCGGCGAGCATCTGGGCCGTCGGCTGGAACCGGGTTTCCGGTCCGCAGGGCATCTCGACCACCTCACAGCCCAGCGCCGACAGGATGTTGCGGTAGCAGGGGTAGCCGGGACTGGCGATCGCCACGCGGTCGCCGACATCGAAGCACGCGAGGAACGCCAGCAGGAATCCACCGCTGGAGCCGGTGGTGATCACGACCTCGTCGGGGTCGACGACGAGCCCGTGGCGCTTCTTGTAGGAGCCTGCAATCGCGGAACGCAACTCGGGGATGCCCAGCGCCACGCTGTAGCCTAGTGGCCCGCTGTCCAAGGCGTCCTTTGCCGCTGCCCGCACGGCAACGGGGGCGCCGGCGCTCGGCTGGCCCGCCGACAGGTTGACCAGGTCGCCGTGGGAGCGCTGGCGCTCCGCGGCCGCCAGCCACACGTCCATCACGTAGAACGGCGGAATACCGGCCCGTAGCGCAACACTCATCTGAGCCAGGCTAACAAGCGGGCTCTTTGCGATGGCTGGAAACCCCGACGACGGCGTTCGTCTAAGTCGCGATGCTACGAACAGTCCAAACGGTAGTCTCGTCTGAGCCGGCCACCGGCGAACTGGGCGTCGCATGAACAATGTGCTCAACCGAACAGATCCGCACTGCGCTGTATGCGGGAACAGTCTGCGTGCACTCGCGCGGTTCTGCGATGCGTGCGGCTCAGCTATTGCTCCGCCGCAGGCGGCCCTCGAACGTAAACAGATCACGATCCTTTTCGCCGATGTCGTGGAGTCGATGGGTCTCGCTGCCACGTTGGAATCCGAGCGATTCCGCGAAATCATGCACCAGCTGCTCAATCGGTCCGCGGCAGTGGTACAGCGCTACAGCGGTACAGTCGACAAGTTCATGGGCGATGGGTTGATGGCGTTGTTCGGCGCGCCCCTCGCCCTTGAAGACCACGCTTTGCGTGCATGCATCGCGGCCGTGGAGATCCAGTCCATCGTACGTGGACTCGCCGATGAAATTCATCAGCGCGACGGTGTCGAGCTACAGCTGCGCATCGGGCTCAATTCCGGTGAGGTGATCGCAGGCGAGATGGGCTCGGGCCCAGGTAGTTACACTGTATCGGGGCACACCGTCGGGATGGCTCAGCGGATGGAGTCTGCTGCCGGGGCCGGTGGGATCCTGTGCTCCGAGCCCACAGCTCGACTTGCTGGATCCTCCGCCGTATTCGGGCCGATCGAGTCCGTTTCAGTGAAGGGCGGCAGCCATCCGATCCAGGCCCGGCGGCTGCAGACGGTCGAGTCGGAGCGCTTGGTATTAGGGCGCAACGACGGGCCGCTGGTAGGCCGCCATACCGAGATCGCTCATCTGCTAAGCGTGTTCGACGCACAACAACTGAGCGCAGTGAACATTGTCGGCGATGCCGGCGTCGGCAAGAGCCGAATCATCCGCGAATTCACAGCACGCGTCCACGGTCGCGGTGCCACGACCGTCATGACGCGGTGCGAATCGCACGCCGAACACGTTCCCCTACGCGTTTTGTCGCGCATGCTGCGGGGGATGTTCGGCCTGCGTGGGTTGGACGGTCTCTCGGCCCGGGCCCGCGTTGCCGAACGATTGAAGGGCGTACCCGGGATACGACACGCCGATCGCCAGCTTGTGTTGAATCTTCTGTCGATCAGCGACCCCTCTGCGCTAGCCCCGGCGATCAGTGCAGATGCGCGTCGGGCCCGGCTGGTCGAGGTGATGGCGAGACTGGCCAACGCCGGGCCCGGCCGGACGGCGTTCATCGTCGAGGATCTTCACTGGATCGACGCTGCCAGCGAAGAGGTGTTGGCCGCGTTCGCGGCGATGCTCACCGCGGAGCAGGCAATGTTGTTGGGCACCACGAGGCCAGGGCACGACGGGCCACTGCACCACACGGCGCAGGCTTCTATCGTGTTGTCACCTCTGGACGACACGGCCACGGCGATCCTGGCGGCGGCGCTGGTCGGGGAGCATCCGACGACGTCGACCATTGCGGACCGCGTGGCCGAAGCATCGAGCGGCAACCCGTTCTTCATCGAAGAGATTGTGCGCGACCTGGTGGGCCGAGGCGTGTTGGAGGGCAGTCGCGGCCAGTATCGCCTCGTCGGTCGGCTGACATCGATTGCCGTGCCGAGTACGGTGCAGTCCGTCATCGCCGCGCGCATCGACCGGCTCCGCCCTGATGAGAAGTCGGCACTCAACGTGGCCTCCGTGGTCGGTTCCGGTTTCGACCTCGATGAGCTGCGAGCGCTCTTGCCGGATACCCGCGCCGTGACGCTGGACAGCCTCGTCGCGACCGAGCTGATCGACCAAATCCAATTTCTCCCCGTACCGCGCTATCGGTTCCGGCATCCATTGGTGCGAACGGTGTGCTATGAGTCGCAACTTCGGTCAACCAGGGCGTCCATTCACAAGCGGCTGGCCGTATCGATCCGGGAGCGCAACGGCGAAGCAGGAGAACAAAATGCGGCGCTGATCGCCAGGCACTTTGAATCGGCTGGGGAGCTCGGCGAGGCCTACTCGTGGTACATGCGTGCCGCGACCTGGCTGTATCAACACGATGTGGGGGCCGCTCGCGACAGCTGGCAGCGGGCCCGCGCGATCGCCGACCGGCTGCCCGTGGAGGAGGGCGACACCGACCGGCGCATTGCACCACGTGCACGGTTGAGCTTCTCCGCCTGGGTGGTCGGTGGGGATGATGAGGAAGAGAACTGCTTTGACGAATTGCGCGCGCTGACAGCGCAATCCGTCGACAAGATGCCGTTGGCGCTGGGAATGGCGGGCCGGGTGTATTCCCTCATCACCAACCAGGGCCGTTTACGCGATGCCGCGTCCCTGTCGGCGGAGCTCGATGAGCTGTCCTACACTATCGACGCGTCGACTGCGGACCGGGCCGAAATCTTGACTGCCATCGCGCTCGCGGAATACATCACGTGCCGGTTCGACAAGGCCCTGCAGACGATCCGGCGGCTCCGCGAGATCGGCGAAGATCTGACGGCTTATGACCAGGCGCCGGTGATGGGCATGTCTGGTGTCATCAAGGTGATGAGCGGGAACCGCCTGGACGGGCTGCGTGATCTCGAAGTCGCTCGCGGATTGGGTCTGGAATCCGATCCGGTTTCGTTGGCCGGCGCGGTGGCGTACTGGGTTGACCTCGTGGTGTTCGGATTCGAACTCGTGAGTGACGCGATGATGACCGAAACCGAGCGCGCCCTTCGTCTCGCCGAACAATACGGCGACGGCTCAGGGTTTGCGGCATACGGGCTTTCCCTCGCGCGCTGGGCCCGCGGCACGGCACTGCTCCATTGTGAGCCCGCGCGCCGCTCCGAGGCGCTCGAGTTGTTGCGCCTGTCGCGTAAGTTCGGCGGCGATGTGGCCGTCGGCCCCATCGACGCGCAGATAGCGGCCGCAATGCGGCGGCAAGGCGACATTGATGATGAACTCATCGACAGCCTTGCAGCGAAGGTGGCGTCCGAGCTGGACGCTGGCGACCTCACCTACTTCGGCTACGGCGCTACAGAATTGGTCAAGCTTCTCATCGCCCGCGCCCGCGAGGACGATTTGAAGTCCGCGCATCGGGTCGCAACTCGGCTCGCAGCTGAAATTGGTGCGATATCGCAACCAGCGCTTGAGCTTTGGCCGCTGCTGTGTCAGATACTGCTGACCGATGTGCAGGGCGACACCGTCGGTCATGCGGCGGCGCTGGCACGGTACCGTGACATTGCCGAGGCACTGGATGCCCGGGGCCATCTGGTCACGGCCGCAATAATATCCAAAGCCGGCGCATCGTAGCGAGGAAATGCCCATGGACGAGGACCACTACGCGGTCAACAGAGCCTGGTGGGACGAACGCGCTCCGGCACACGCCAATTCGCCGGATTACGCTGTGCAGGAACTGATCGCAGACCCGACGCGGCTGTCCGACGTCGTCCGCTTCGACCTACCCCGGCTCGGCGATGTCAACGGCCTACGCGGAATTCATCTGCAATGCCACATCGGCACCGACACGATCTCACTGCACCGCCTCGGTGCCGCGATGACAGGCCTCGACTTCTCGCCGGAATCGATCGCGATCGCGCGCGGCATCGCCGCCGCCGCCGGCGCCGACGTCGCCTTTGTCCAGGCGGACGTGTACAGCGCGCCTGCTGCCGTCGGCAGTGGATTCGATTTCGTCTTCACTGGAATCGGTGCACTGGGCTGGTTACCCGATGTTGCGCGATGGGCAAGAACCGTAGCGGAACTACTGCGCCCGGGTGGCAGGCTCTTCATGCGTGAGGGACATCCGATGCTGCTGGCCTTCGATGTAGAGCGGACGGACGAATGGGTGCTCCGCTACCCGTATTTCGAGCAGCCGGAACCGGGACATTTCGACCTGGCCGGAACGTACGTCGACGCCGAAGCCGAGTTCAACCACACACAGCTGAGGGAGTGGAGCCATGGGGTGGGCGACGTCATCACCGCGGTGCTCGCGGCGGGCCTGGAGCTCACCATGTTCGTCGAGCACGATTCCGTGCCGTGGGAGGCGCTTCCCGGCCGCATGCATCGGGACGACGGTGAATGGCGGCTCATCGAGCACCCCGAGCGACTCCCGCTGAGCTACACGCTGCAAGCGGTCAAGCACTGACAGCGGTGGCTAGAACACTTCGGATTCGAGCCGGCGCAGGTGATCCCGCGGCGGGCCCAGTAGTTGCGCGCTGCCGTGCGCACGCTTGAAGTACAGCTGGATGTCGTGCTCCCAGGTGATCGCGATCCCGCCATGCATCTGGATGGCTTCGGCCGCCACCTTCGAGAACGCCTCGCTGGCCGCCACCCGCGCCAGCGCCGCGGACGTCTGGGACGGCTCGGCGATCGCGTCGTTGACGACCGCCCGCGCGGATTGCACCGCGACGTACAGGTCGGCCATCCGGTGCTTGAGCGCCTGGAAGCTGCCGATCGGGCGGCCGAACTGCACGCGGTCCTTGGTGTATTCGACGGTCAGATCCAGGCACTTCGTCGCCGCGCCAATCTGCTCGGCGGCCAACAGGATCGCCGCCCTGCCTGCGAGCCCGGGATCGGCGCCGATGTCCGCGGAGTCCTTGACTTCGACCCGCGCCAGTCGACGGGTCAGGTCCATAGTGTCGACACGGTGCGCGGTGAAGGTCGTCCAGCGTGTCAGCCGCGTGCCATCCGCGGCGACGACGACGTCGGCGACGTCGCCGTTGACCACATAGCCGGGGTCGAACACGACCGTTCCGATCGAGGTGCCCTCGGCCAGCCGCTCGATCGCCTCGGCGTCGGCCTGGTCGGCGGCGAGCAGGGCGAGTTCGGCGAGTGTGGTGCCGAGCAGCGGCGTCGGCACCAACGCCTTGCCGAGCTCCTCGATCACCACGGCAGCGTCGGCGAGATCGCCGCCGGCGCCGCCCAGCTCCTCTGGCACCACCAGGGCGGCCGCGCCGACCTGTTCGCACAACAGCTTCCACAGCGATTCGTCGTAGCCGCGTTCGGAGGCCATCGCCTCACGCACCGCGGCGGGCGACGCGTGCTTGTCGACCAACGCCGCGACGGTCTCGCGCAGCAGTTGCCGTTCTTCACTCACAATGCCTCCAAGAGCCTGCGTCGGTGCACCGTCGCATCACCCCACGCCGACCGCAGAGCCTGCACCCGCAGCAGCCACAGGGAAAGGTCATGCTCCTGGGTGAACCCGATCGCGCCGTGTGTCTGCAGCGCCGACCGCGCCGCGAGCAGCGCGGCATCGGACGCGGCGGCCTTGGCAGCGCTGACATCGCGCGCGGTTTCCGATGCGTTGTCGGCGAGAGACAACGCGGCGCCGTACACCAACGGCCGAGCCAATTCGATCGCGATGTGCACATCGGCCAGCTTGTGCTTGATGGCCTGATAGGTGCCGATCACCTTGCCGAATTGGCTGCGCTGCTTGGCATATTCGACCGATGCGTCGAGCAACGTCTGGCCCGCGCCGACCAGCTGCGCGGCGGTGGCCAGGGCACCGAACTCGTAGGCGCGTGCGACGTCGGCGGGCCGTGAATTCCCGGAAGGGGTGACGTCGAACAGCTTTCGGCTCGGGTCGACTGATTCGTGCTGTTCGCCCGCGGTGCCGTCACGAACGGAACCATGACCGGCGATCAAAACGACGCCGGCGACATCCGCATCCAGGGCGCGCGGCATCTGCGGCGGGAGTGCGACGGTGGCGATCAGTTCACCGGCCGCCAGTGCGGCCGAACGCTCATCATCGGTTAGGAGAACCGGTGCTACAACGATGGATTCGGTGACCGGTCCTGGTACACACCAGCGGCCCAACCGCTCCGCGGCGACCACGAGATCGACAGGGTGCGC
>Ga0070702_100001230_pt1 | contig 10372 bp, 3 predicted proteins | sample KBSK5103metaG_FD_65466 | JGI IMG/M metagenome (GOLD analysis project Ga0070702, IMG submission 65466) | Corn, switchgrass and miscanthus rhizosphere microbial communities from Kellogg Biological Station, Michigan, USA - KBS K5-10-3 metaG | ecosystem: Host-associated > Plants > Roots >... | reverse complement strand
CGCCGGCATGTTGCTGGTGATGTTTTATCTGAACTGGCGCTTCACGCTGATTGCGCTTTCAGTCACGCCGCTCCTGTTTGTCGTTGTCTACACGTACACACGTCGCATCAAGCAAGCATCTCGTGCGTTGCGGAAGAAAGAAGGTGAAGTCGTCTCGGTCGTGGCCGAAGTGCTCAATTCCATCCGCGTCGTGAAAGCCTTTGCGCGCGAGGATTATGAAGAGGCCCGGCTGGCGCAACAGAGTCTGGAGAATGTTGAGATCGCACTCCGCGCGCGCAGTCTCAAGGCAAAGCTGGCGCCCGTGGTCCAGGTGATCGTTGCTGTTGGAACCTGCCTCGTGCTCTGGTATGGCGTCAATCTTGTGCTCACCAACCAGATGACGTCAGGCTCGCTGCTCGTCTTTTTGCTCTACCTCGGCAAGATGTACAAGCCGATGCGCGACCTCTCAAAAATGACTGACACGCTGTCGAAAGCAGCGGTCGGTTATGAGCGTATTCACGACGTGATTGAGACCGAAGACACCGTACGCAATCTGCCGAATGCGAAGAAAGCACCGGATTTCAAGGGACGAATTGAATTCGATCACGTGTCTTTTGCCTATAACGAAGGTTACCGGACTCTCAACGACGTCAGTTTGCGCGTCGAGCCTGGTCAGCTCGCGGCGCTTGTTGGTCCAACAGGCGCCGGCAAGACGACGATCGCAAGCTTGATCGGTCGTTTCTACGATCCGACGAAAGGTGTCGTGAAGATCGATGGTAATGATGTGCGGAGTTACAAACTGAAATCGCTGCGACGGCAGATGAGTTTTGTGTTACAGGAAACTCTTCTTTTCCGCGCGACCGTCTGGCAGAACATCGCCTATGGACGTCCGGAAGCTTCACGAGAGGAGATCCTGCGCGCAGCAGAACTCGCGAACGCGGATGAGTTCATTCGTAAAATGCCACAGCAATACGACACGATGGTCGGCGAAAAGGGTGTGACGCTGTCGGGCGGTCAACGCCAACGCATCGCGATCGCACGCGCAATCATTCGCAACGCTCCGATTCTCATACTCGATGAACCGACTTCAGGTCTCGATGCTGCCTCGGAAGAGTTGGTCTTCGAAGCGTTGGGCAGATTGATGTCGGGAAGAACCACGATCGTAATCGCTCACCGTCTCGCCACCGTGCGCCGCGCGGATGTGATATTCGTAATTGAAAACGGCGCCATCGCCGAACGCGGCACTCACGACAAGTTGCTCACCACTGGCGGACTCTATTCACGACTATTTGAGATCCAATTCCGCCATGACGAGAAGGATCAGATCTCATATCACTAATCACTCTCGAAGTGAGTGGTTGGAGAATGCAACGAATATGTAACGAAGCTTCTAAAAATATTTGTTGACAGTGGACCAACTCGAATCTATGATCCGGCGCGACTCAGTAGTAAGTCTCTTTCGCTTGATCACATACCTTGCATAGTCTTTTCTGCCGAGACTTAAGCACGGTCCAAAGTAGCCCAGTCAAACGATAGATCCCACGCCGTAGTTGCGGAAGTCCCTGTCCGCACTAAAGGTTCACGTGTGTTTCACTCTCTCGTTCAAACGAGAGCCGGTAGTGGAGTATCTACAAGCCTGTTATTCGACGCCGAATACTGCTCGACGTAATGGAAGAACTGTACCCGTCACCCGGTTACTCAACACTGATTGCAAATGGAGAACACTATGAAGAACTCGTTCCGCCCACTCAACTACTCTCTGACACTGCGTCCGGTGATCTTCGCGTTGCTGTTTTTGTTTTTACTAACCATTCCCCGCCTGGCTAACGCGCAATGGACCAACACGGGGAGTGATATTTACAACTCGAACACCGGCAACGTCGGTATTGGTACGAATGGGGCGCCGAGCGCGGGCTCATTGCTGGAAGTGAAGAAGAGTCAAAGCGCAGGGACGCTTATTGCGATCGATAATCCGTTCACCAGCGCCAGCAACTCCGCTTATTCGGGAGTGCTTTTCAAGCAAGCCGGAGTTAACCGCTTTCAGATTGCGTCGGTAAATGACAATCACAGCTTTCTTACGGCAGGGACGGCACAGTTCTGGAACTTTGCAAATGCGCCAATGGTTTTTGGTACCAACAACGCGGAGAGAATGAGGCTTACAAGCACCGGGAATCTTGGCATAGGTACGAACAATCCGGGCGACCGACTGGTTACGATGGGCAACATGGTGGTAGGAAACCTCACCAGCCACACTCAGTTGTACTCCACTTTCGATAGCCAGGGACACATGGTCTTTGAAATAGGCTATGGCACCGCAACACCGGACATCACCCCCCTGCCGGTTTTGGTCCTGAGCAAGAACCTCACCAGCGCCAACCAGGGTTTGGGAATTATCTCTTTTGCAAATAGCAACATTGCGAATGGTAACGAGAAACGGGTGGCCGCAATGTCAGCATGGACTGACGGCGCTCTCAACTCAGGCGCGTTGGTATTTAGCACAGCCAATACCGGCACCTTTCCCGAACGAATGAGAATTACCTCCACCGGCAAGATTGGGGTTGGCACTGCAGCACCCACAGCCCTGTTCCACATCATGACTTCGGACGGCGAGAATTTGCGCTTACACCGTAACGCAAACACAAACGGGTGGGGCGTAGCGGAATACTTTACGCTTAACAACAGCAGTGGCGCAGGCGTCGACTATGCGCAGATCAGCGGCGGCATTACCAGCAATACCGCCGCCGCAGAAACCGGTGTTCTCGCTTTCTATACTCGGAACTCCGGAACCCTTGCCGAAAGGCTGCGCATTCACGGTAACGGCAACATAACTATCGGGACCACCAATGCCGTCTCTTATAAGCTGCATGTGGAAGGCGGCTCGATCAACGCCACTGATGGGTTGTGCATCAACGGCGACTGCAGAGCGACGTGGGCATCGGTTACAGGGCCCTGGACCAGCGGCAGTGGAACCATAAACTACAGTGGCGGCAGTGTCGGCATCGGCATCAGCTCGCCTCTCTATACCCTCGACGTCAATGGCGGTGTAAACGGATTTCGTGCGAAAGCGGCAAGTGTTGCAGCGGGCGACACGATTGCGACTTTCGAAAACAGCAGCGCGATCAAGATGATCGTGCGCGCGAATGGGAACGTCGGCATTGGCACCACATCACCGGCAAAGACACTCGATGTTAATGGCGACATCAACGCCGTGGGAACGATTACAGGCGGCACCATCCAGGCCAAATACCAGGACGTCGCTGAGTGGGTGGATTCTTCACAACAGCTGACCGCCGGCACAGTCGTGATTCTCGATCCGGACAAAAACAATCAGGTAGTAGCTTCTACGCAGTCATACGACACTCGTGTCGCCGGTGTGATCTCACCGCAACCGGGAATCACGCTTGGCGAGCGAGGTGAAGGACGTGTGCTGGTGGCGGCATCGGGGCGAGTAAGAGTGAAGGTCGATGCCAGTAATGGTCCGATCAAAATTGGTGACCTGCTGGTGACCAGCGACAAGGAAGGCTTCGCGATGAAGTCTTTATCCGTTGAGTTTGGCGGCGTGCGGATGCATCGCCCGGGAACGTTGATCGGCAAAGCGCTCGAGCCGTTAGCCCAGGGTAGCGGCGAGATTCTAGTGTTGTTGAGTCTGCAATAAGTCAACGGCGACAATGCCCTTCCTTCAAGGAGAACGCATCATGATCAGGCGATTAATTGCTCTCATCTTATTCGTGTCGCTGCTTGCGACTATTGTTGTGCCGTCGTCAGGCACAGCCACAAGTCTCAATCAAAGTGGAAGGGCCAGCATTAACTCCAGTCCACGCACTCTAGTGGTGGGCCTGCAACGCTACGCCACGCTCGGAAGCTGGCTAATCGACAAGCTGGGAGGAGGTGCGCATAAACCAGAGCGGCCCGCGATTGTTGCGCCGCCGGTGAAAGCATTGCTTAATTCACCGCCGGTTTTCCTCGACGCGCCCACCAATCTTACGGTTACGTCAGCGGCTAGTAACGCGATCGATCTTAGTTGGGGAGCACCAGCCGGCACTATAGATCACTATCAGGTGGAGCGGAGCAACAACATCTCTGGTCCATTTTTGTTCCTGGGCAATGCGACGTCGGCCAGTTACCACGACCAGGCGGTGAGCCCTGGGAATGGATATCTCTACCGCGTCCGCGCAATCGGCAGCGGCGGCATTTTCTCCGTGCCTAGCAACATGGCGTTGGGAACAGCAGTTTCATTTGAGTTCAGCTCCCTGACGAACCAGTTAATAAAGGCGCAGCATGTTTACGACGTGCGTACAGCGATAAATGCGGTACGGGCAGTAGCGAATCTACCGGCGGCCTCCTGGACGCGCAGTTCGCTAGGCGGTCTTAATATCGTCGTTAATGACGTGCAGGAGTTGCGCGACAAACTGGACGAGGCGTTGCCAGTGTTGAGCATCAGTGTTACGTCCTATCAGGATCCGACGCTGACAGTGGGCAGCACCTTGATCAGAGCAATTCATCTCGAACAGCTACAGGCGCGTTCCACGAAAGGCGTTAGCAGCAGCGCTGGTCCGCTGGACTCTGACTCATCATCGGCGCGGTTGGATCCGTTGAATGGAACAGGCGCCGGAGGCGAGAATCCACTCTCGCGTAATTTCAACTGGAATCTTCCTTTACTTAATCTGTCCGGGCGTGCCGGACTGAATCTGGGCTTAACGCTCTCATACAACTCTCTGGTTTGGACCAAACGCGTCCCCAGCGGCATCTCTTTTGACGATGACCACGGTTTTCCTGGCCCTGGTTTCAGGCTTGGATTTCCAGTTATCCAACCGCTCTATTTGAACGCCGAGGTCGGCAAGTATGCTTTTCTCCTGATCAATCCGGACGGAAGTCGCATCGAGCTGCGGCAGGTTGGCTCCTCAGCGTTATACGAGTCGGCTGATTCATCGCACCTGTTGCTCGATTCGAGCAACATGGTCCTGACCAACACCGAGGGCACGCAGTTAAGCTATGTCTTGCACTCAGGCCAATATGACTGCACCCAGATCAAGGATCGCAACGGCAATTACATCACGGTTAATTACAACGTTTCGGGTCGCATCGACACGATCACTGACACGCTCGGCCGAGTAATAACTTTTGCTTACGATGGGACCGGCTTGCTCACGGAAATCAAGCAGGTTTGGAACCAAAACTCAACTCCCTTAACGCACTACTGGGCCAGATTTGAATACGCGAACATTTCGATCGACTACAACTTTGGCAGCCTGTCGGCCTTCGGTCTGGCCGATAATTCCACTCTCAAAACACTCTCGCGCGTAAGGTTGGCTGACGACTCCTATTTTGATTTCAGCTACAGCAGTTGGGGACAGGTGTGGAAAGTGGGCGCCTATGCCGCCGATAATCATTTGCTCAATTATCGCTCCTACAACCTTCCGCAAACGGCCTCCACGGCTTACGACGATTGTCCACGATTCACTGAGCGGCGCGACTGGGCTGAGTATTGGAATGGCGATACTGACGGAACCGCTGCCACTAATGAAGAAGGCGTGACTGCATTCGCAGTTCCGGTGAGTGATACATGGACTATGCCCGACAGCACGCAGCCGACCGGCATGCGCGCGCAAGTGACGGCGCCCGACGGAACCTCTCACAAAATTTACTTCATTGGAACAGCCGGCACCTCTTCAGGTTGGCAGCGCGGCCTGGTGGCTTTGGTAAATACCTACGATAGCAGCGCTGTCTTACAGCGTCAGGTGACTACAACCTGGACACAAGACAATACAGCACTCTCCTATGTGCTCAACCCGCGAGTCGCGGAAACGAATGTCTACGATCCGGCAGGTAATCGCGCCCGCACACAAAATACTTATCAGCAGTTTACCTACGCCAACGGAACAAGCTGTTTCTTCCCACTGGACGTTTATGAGTATGCGGCGAACGCGACCACGATCCTGCGCAGCACGCGCACGGACTACAACTCCAGTACCAGCTATTCCGACCGTCACATTTTGGGATTAGTGAGCGAGAAGCGACTGTACTCGGGTGATGTCAACAACGGCGGCACCCTCGCGTCAAGAGTCGGTTACTTTTACGACGAAACTGGCTCAATCCAGGGAAATGATGCGCCGGTGCAACACGACAACACTAATTTCAGCGTTGCCTTCGTCACCGGTCGCGGAAATATTTCCAGCGTCAAACGTTACGATGTGCTCAATACGGGCGTATTCACCACCAGTAGTGTGAAATACAACACGGCGGGCGCTCCGGTGTCGGCAAAGGATGCGTTGAATCACGAGATGACCATCAGCTACGCCGATTCTTTCTCCGACAGCAACAACACGCGCAATACCCTGGCTTATCCGACGTCAGTTACGGATGCTGACGGATACACAACGACATCAAAATACCACTTTGACTTTGGTGCGGTGACGAATGTACGAGCCCCGCAGCCAAACACAACGGCAAACACTGCTGGACCGGAAGTTGTTACTAGCTTCGATGCAATCGGAAGAACGTTACAGCAAACAAGTCTGGCCAATAACGCCTATCGGCGTTATGAATATCCTGCCAGTCACAACCGGATCGACACCTATCAAACTATTCAAACCGGCCAGGGTGAGGCGCACTCTTTTCAGATCACCGATGGCGGCGGACGCGTCGTCGCTACCGCGTCGGATCATCCAGGAAGTGTGGGCGGTTTCAGTGGCCAGCGAATGGTCTACGATGTGATGGGTCGGGTAATCAAAACATCCACCCCAGCCGAGACGACTGCGATTGGGCCACCGTCCAGTTGGGTCACTGCCGGACTGGACGCTACCGTAGGCTGGTTATACGTACAACAGACTTACGACTGGAAAGGCCGCCCTCTAGTAACGACCAATCAGGACGGGACTACGCGAATAGCGTCGTATGCCGGTTGTGGTTGCGCGGGCGGTGAAGTGAAGACCCTTCTGGATGAGGGCACGTATCAAGGCACCACCATCAAGCGTCGACAAACGAAGACTTATACAGATGTGCTGGGACGCGAGGTCAAGACTGAAACATTCATCTTTGAGGGTGGCAGTATCTACTCGACCACAGTCAACACGTTCAACGTTCGTGATCAGATAACTCAAATCAGAGAATTCGCTGGGTCAGACGCAAGTACTACCTTCCAGGACACCACCAGAAGCTACGACGGCTACGGTCGTTTGCAAAGCGAACATCGACCCGAACACTCAATTGGAACCGCGATGACCTGGACTTACAACAACGACGACACGATCGATTCCCTTACCGATGCACGCGGCGCTGCGCAGACTTTTGCGTATGACAATCGCCATCACACAACCAGCATAACCTACAGTGCGCCGTTCGGTATCACGGTGCCGACGGCAGCCACTTTTTCTTACGATGCGGTAGGCAATCGTTTGAGCGCAACCGATGGCTACGGCAGCCGAACCTACCAGTACGATTCGCTATCGCGTCTCACTCAAGAGACCCGGCAACTGCCGGTTGGTAGTTTCTCCATTAACTACACCTACAACTTAATCGGTCAGTTGATGAGCGTCACAGATCCATTTAACGACAGCATCTCCTACACACGTAACGTTCAGGGACAATTGAAAACCGTCACCGGATCTCCATTCGGCGGCACCACTAATTACATCACGGATGTTCAATACACCGCCTGGGGCGCACCCAGAACTGTCAACTACCCCGGGAGCAGTGCGACGACTAGTTACGGCTTTAGACCGATACCGACGCAGTATCTCCTAACCGGAAATTCGGGCTCCAGCATTATGAGGGAGAATTATTCCTATCATCCGGACGGCCAGATTATCGCGCTGACGGATTTGGATGACACTGCGGGTAACAATCCGCCGCAGACCTTGCGATTTCTCAGTCGTGGTTTCTTTTACGATCACATGGGTAGAATTACCAGTGCTTATGGCAATGGCAACGGCGGCCAGGGAGTGCCGTTCAGCCAGAGTTATGGTTACGATGAGTTTGGGAACATGACCTCGCGATCCGGTGTGTACTACAGCTACAACAACGGCGGGTTCACGAATGATACGTCCACCTATGTCAACAATCGCCGCACCAACTGGACCTACAATGCGGACGGTCAGCCTACGAACACTCCACTCACTAGCACCGACCGGCCAAGGGCTTATACATACGATGCCGCCGGCCGGTTGATCAGCAGCGTAGAACAAGGTCAATTCAATACCATCACGTATACAGCCGGTTATGACGGAGATGGGCAAGTAGTTTTTGAATCAAGTACCACTTCGCCTGGAACGTCAGAATCTAATTACATCATTCGTTCAACTGCGCTTGGCGGAGAGGTGTTGACACGCTTGGATCAGTCAGGCAACAAGAAGATTACATTCGTGCCGGCGGAAGGTCTCTTGTTCGCAACCCAGAGAACGACCGGCGGGCCTACCGTGCTCTTTACCATGCGGAATCCACTTGGCCTTTCGGAAACAACCAAAGCTGTTTACGATCCGTTGGGAAACTACATTCCGTTCCAGCAGTTTGCCGATCCGCGACCTCCGGCCGGCAGCTATAATTCCGGTTCACTCTCCAGCTTGTCGGCCAGTCAAGCCAATCCATTCAGCTCTGCTGTTGGTTGTTTAATGGATGGTCTGCCGACAACCTGCACTCGCGTGGCCCAGGCAATCAACAGTGGGCAAGGAAAAAGACTGATTATTGATGCTCGCGGCATGAACCCCAACGTCGCTCTGGCGACTAATGGGTGGTTCCTGATTGATTATAAAATCGATTCAGGCCGTCAGCGAGTCCCTCCACGGTTAAAGCCGATGAACCCCAATCGGCCAAGATTTAACGGGAATAAGGATCCCTACAATGTGGGTAAGGATGAAGGCGGCGTGAGGTGGGGGGTTGCTCTTATCGCTTGGGTGACCCCGCAGTATCCTACTGATCCCAAAACGATCAAAAGTCAGGGGAACAGCAGTAACTGTAAGTTTACGGTCAATTTTGATGACAAGACGTCCTATAACGGAGACCCGCGGTTTCCAAATGGACCATCTTCGATTTACGTTACCGCACCAGATGGGACAACGCACAATCTGTTTGGGTTGGGGTTCACCGTTTCGGGTTCCGTCACCAGTGGTGGCATCGGAACCATTGGCTCAGATTCAAATCCACAGAATCCAAGTGGTACATGGACGATTGATCAATGGACGTCATCCTGGAATCAACAGAATGGACACTTCGTAGTGATAGATGGAAAAGTCCAAAACGGCGGGCCCGCTTGGCGTGATATTAATAAAAATGTGCCTTTCAAAGCCGGTGACAATAACTTTTCCTGGTACGATCACCCAAGTGGAGAAGGTTGGGGCACTAACCGCTTCCAAAACTTCACAGTCAAAATATATAGAGGTAAAGAGTATTGTCAGGCAGACTTTCACTTTATACAGATCAACAGTGGGCCAGGATATGAATTGCACTGGGCTGAGGGTTTGTTAAAGTAATCGCTGGCAAGATAAAGGAATGTTCATCATGAAATATCACTTTGTTGGGCTGATATTTGGGTCAGTTCTGGCATGGGGAGCGTTCGCAACGCAGACTGAGGCTCCGCTTTTAACTAATTCTATTTTAGTTCGAGCGGATAGTGCGACAGTGAACTCACCATGCTTGAGCGATACCGAGATCTCGGCCCAGCTTCAAGTGCTCTCGTCGTCGCAAAGTCTTTCGCAGCAGGAGAGTGTGCAAAACAACCTTATAGCGGAAGCTAAGAAATCGACGGAATGTCGAAAACGGGTCGTTGAAGCACTTCTGGGCGCTCTCAAGGTCACGAGGTTGGATCCGAAAAATGATCCGCCAAGTTTTTACTTATGGCACTATGGATCCCAAATCCTGTCAAGCCTAAAGGCTGTGGAGGCTCTTGATCTTTTCATCAAGCACTTTGATTTAGATGATGGAACGGCATTTCCGCTTAATCATCATCCGACTGTGGTGAACATTATTAGAATGGGTTCTCTTGCTTTGCCGAAACTTGAAGCTGTATTGCTTAAGAGTAACGATCCAAATAGCCGACACTACGCTGTTTTTTGTATTGCATCAATTGGCGGAACAAACGCCAGGAAAATATTGGAGCAGGCGCTTCCTTTAGAAACGAATCCATGCGTCGCTTCCTTTATTAAGGCCTCTCTAGATGCGTTTCAGCGCTCAGGCCGAAGTGACCAAATCGCGTCGGAAGCGCAAACCGAGTGGTATGGCGCTTTCCTCTGTAATTCAAGATGAAGACCTCCGCAGGGTATCGAATGCTCTGACGTGCGGTGGACAACGATTAGGTTTACGCACCTGGTAATGCTCCGTTAGTGTGTTGCTAGTAAAAAGTCGATTTTCTTCTGTGTCTTCGGTGGTACGATGCCTCACCAACGGCGCGGACTGACGAGTG
>Ga0070702_100001225_pt1 | contig 10382 bp, 12 predicted proteins | sample KBSK5103metaG_FD_65466 | JGI IMG/M metagenome (GOLD analysis project Ga0070702, IMG submission 65466) | Corn, switchgrass and miscanthus rhizosphere microbial communities from Kellogg Biological Station, Michigan, USA - KBS K5-10-3 metaG | ecosystem: Host-associated > Plants > Roots >... | reverse complement strand
CGCTTCGCCGGCTCGGGCGACCGCGCCGCGCTCGCCGGCCTGGTCTATGACGCGCTGCGCCGGCGGGCGTCCAGCGTCCATGTCATGGGCGACCCCAGCCCGCGCGCGATCCTGCTCGGCATGCTGCGGCTCGAGCGCAAGCTTGAGGCCGATGCCATCGCGGCTCTGGCGAATGGCGAGCGCTTTGCACCGCAGCCGCTGAGCGCCGAGGAGCAAACGCGGCTCGCCGTGCTTGACCTCGAGGGTGCTCCGCCCTGGGTGGCTGGCGACTACCCGGAATGGCTCGATCCGTATCTCACCCGTGCGTTCGGCGAGGAGCGCGCCGCCGAGGGCGCGGCGCTTGCGAGCCGCGCGCCGCTTGATCTGCGCGTCAACGACATCAAGGGCGACCGTGACGAGGCGGCGGCGTTGCTTGCGGACCTCAATCCCGTGCCGACGCGCTGGTCCCCGTTCGGGCTGCGGATTGCGCTCGATGCCGGCGCCAAGAATCCCGCCATCCACGCTGAGCCCGCGTTCATCAAGGGCATGATAGAGGTGCAGGACGAGGGATCCCAACTCGCGGCGCTTCTCGCGGGTGCGAAGCCGGGCGAGCACGTGGTCGATCTCTGCGCCGGCGCCGGCGGCAAGACGCTCGCGCTTGCGGCGGCGATGCACAATCAAGGACAACTGTACGCAACCGATTCCGACAAGCGCCGGCTCGCGCCCATCCACGAACGGCTCGCGCGCTCCGGCGCGCGCAACGTGCAGGTCCGCACCCCGAAATCCGTAGGCACCGAGCTTGCCGATCTCGCGGGCCGCGCCGACCTCGTGCTCATCGATGCGCCCTGCACCGGCATCGGAACATGGCGGCGCAATCCCGATGCGAAATGGCGCGTGCGTCCCGGCGCGCTCGCGGTGCGGCTCAAGGAGCAGGCGGCCGTGCTCGACCGTGCCGCTGCACTGGTCAGGCCTGGTGGTCGTATCGCCTACGTCACCTGCTCGGTGTTGGTGGAGGAGAATGGCGACCAGATACGCGCTTTTCTCGCGCGCGAGCCGGGTTTTGCGCTCGTGCCCCCGGGTGAGGCGGCAAACGCGCTCGGAGAGCGCGCCTATCTGTTCCGCCATGCCGTACTGATGTCGGACGAGGGGTTGCTGATGACCCCCCGGCGAACCGACACGGATGGCTTTTACGTATCGGTTATGGCGCGGACTTGATGCCCTGATTCGCCCGCAGTAGGTCGGCCGACCTGGATCCGGCCTGAGCGCCTCATGAGGGCGTGGCCTGGTGAGCGCCGTCGCCCCTCCATTTGGGCCTTCCGAGGGCTATTGGCGACAACTTGCCTAAATACCGGTGGTGTTTGAGCAACACTCGCCTGAAAACCATCCACCAATGCCCGGAATGACGCAGTTTTTCATTGTGCGGCGGGCCCGGTCAGAGCATTTCTTTAGGGTACAGCGGATAACGCTGGGGGCTGAGTGATGGTGCCAAGAAAGTTTGGCATCGCTCTCGGGTTACGCGTTCCGGGGCGTTCAAGAGATACTCGAAACACAAGGGGATGAGCCATGTTGAAGATCCTGACCATTACTGCGGCATCGATCGCGATGTTGAGCGCTGCCGCCGCCGCTGACCTGCCGCGCAAAGAGCCTCCTCCGCCCGCCGCTCCGGTTGGCAAAGCGCCGATCGGCAAGTATCCGGTCGGCAAGGCTCCGATCGGCAAGTATCCGCAGCCGGTCGCCGCCAGGGGCTGAGCTGCTGCAAGAATTGCGTGACGCTGAATAGAGGCCAGCCATGGCAGTGCGGGGAATCGTATTTCTTTTGTCGGGACTTCTGCTCGGCGGATGCATGCAGGCAACGTTGGACCCCGTGTCCGACGCCAACTTCACCGCGCGAGATAGGAAGCTCCTGGCGAATCCGCCCTATGAGAAGGCAACGATTCCCCTCACTTACCAGCGTCACGTTGTTCAATACCACCGCAAGGAAGCGCCGGGCTCGATCCTGGTCGATACCTCGGAGCGCTTTCTCTACTACGTCCTGCCCGACGGGAAGGCGATCCGTTATGGTGTGATCGTCGGCGAGGACGCGCAGGCTTGGTCCGGCGTGGCCAAGGTGGGTCGCAAGGAAGAATGGCCGGGGTGGACGCCGACTGAAGGTGAGAAGAAGCGGCTCGGCCCCCTTCCCAATTACGTGGAAGGCGGCGCGCACAATCCGATGGGTGCCCGCGGGATTTATCTCTTCTCCGGCGGCCAGGATACGTTGTTCCGCATCCACGGGACCAACCAGCCGCAATATATCGGGCAAGCGATATCCTCCGGCTGCATCCGGTTGACCAACGAGGACGTGATCGACCTCTACAACCGGGTCAAGACGGGCGCGATCGTCGTGGTGCTGGGTCCAAGGGGAAGCGAGAATAGGCTCGCGTCGGCTGTGACGGGCCGGCCCAACTAGTACCGCTTCGATGTCTGCACCCACGGCAGGGGATCGCGTGATCCTGCGATCGCAAGCCGACGAACGACGCGCCGCCCTGAAGAGCGCGGTCGTTTCTCCTGGCTAAGGCTTGCGACTCGGCGCCACGAACGGATTGGCGTCGATTCCTTCGCGGCCATTCTTCTCGAAGCACGATTCCAGACGGTCGAGCGCGAGAGAGCTCTTGTCCAGCGGGACGTGAAGCGTCGCGCCTTCTGCGCGCACGTCAAGTATGCTTGCGGTCCGCAGCCGCTCGTTGAAGGAACGATCGGCAAACGCGATTGTCACGCCCTTGGTTTCGGCCAATGCCTTGGCATCGACTGAGTGCGAGCCGACGGCGAGCCTGACCGTATAGGCCTTGCCGCGTTCGAGCTTCCATTTGCTCGAGTCGAGAAGCAGCAACAGACCATCTTGATTCCGTACGAAGGTGACCCCGAGGCCCGAGGCTGAACGCGTCATGGTGCAATAGTCGAACTTGTCGCCCTTGTAAGTCGTTGCAATGCTCCAAGGGCCTACGGTCACTGCCTGACTTTCCTGCTGCTGTTGAGCGAGCGCCGACGAACTCAAGATGCTCAGACAAACGAGTGAGGCGGTCGTTCGCATCGTCTACTCCTTCTGAGAGGGCCGCTATGATCGAAGGGCTGTCGGCGTGTGGTCGAGAACAACCGATCAGGGCGCGTGACCCAAACGATCGTTTCGGCATGGCGGGGGTCTCGATATCGAGGGCAGTGCCGTGGCCACCCCACACATCAAGCGTTCTGCCCGACCTGCGGTTCCATCACGGCAAGTGTGCGCAAAGCATTGAGGGTGAAGGCGGTAAAATGTGCCGGACAACGGTCAGCCCGCTACCTTGTCGGTCAATCGGCAGGAGAAGGAAGACCTGGCACGCTACCGTCTGCGCGTGAGGCATGAATTCTCACCGCGATGATCTGGATCGAGCACGACACGCAACTGGTCCGCGACCTCGCCGACAAGGTGCTGGTGCTGCATCCCGGCAAGGAATTGGCATTAGGCCCGCCGAATCAGGTTTTGTCCGATCCCGCGGTCATTGCAGCCTATATCGGCAAGCGCTGACCACCGTGTCCTGGATATTACCGGCCCCCCCCGGTAGCGAACCTTTGCTCGGTTGTACTAGGGTTCGGCGGGCGGCCGCCCGAAGAAATCATAAGCAGGATCACCCGGCCGTCCCGAGGAAGTCGATCGTCAGGGAGGACATCATGACACGCGTGCAGGCTGCGGCTTGGCGAAACGTGTGCGGGCGGGTCTCGATAAGTAGCCTGGTTGCCCTTCTAGTCAGCGTGCTCGGGTCGGTGGCCCCGTTACAGGCGCAAGAGCCGATCAAGATCGGATTCGGCGTATCTCTGACTGGGGGCCTCGCCTCGTCGGGCAAAGCCCATCTGCTGTCCAAGCAGATCTGGGCCGAGGAGATCAACGCCAAGGGTGGGCTGCTCGGCCGTCAGGTGAGGCTCATTTATTTCGACGACCAGACCAATGCCGCCAATGTTCCCGGCATCTACTCCAAGCTCATGGACGTCGACAAGGTCGACCTGCTGATGGGTCATGCCACCAATCTGATCGTCGCCGCCATGCCCCACATCATGGCCCGCAAGAAGATGGTGATGGTGTTGCTGGCGCTCGGCTCCAATGCGGAGTTCACCTATCCGAAGTATTTCCAGAGCGCGCCATTCGGACCCGATTCGAAGGGTGTCCTCTCCAACGCCTTTTTCGAGGTTGCAAAGTCAATCAAGCCAGCGCCGAAGACGGTGGCGCTTGTCGGCGCGGATGCCGAGTTCTCCAACAACGTGCTGATCGGCGCCCGCGAGAACGCGAAGAAATTCGGCCTCCAGATCGTCTACGACAAGAGCTACCCGCCGGCGACCGTCGACTACTCGCCGATCGTGCGGGCCATCCAGGCGACGAATCCCGATGTTGTCCTGCTTGCATCGTATCCACCGGACTCCGTCGGGATGGTGCGAGCGGCGACCGAGATCGGCCTGCGGACGCAACTCTTCGGTGGCGCGATGGTGGGTATGCAATATGCCTCGCTGATTGGGCAATTGTCCGAGAAGCTCAACCGTGTCGTGAACTACCACTTCTTCGTTCCGAGCCCGAAGATGAGTTTTCCCGGCATCGAGGATTTCCTGAAGAAGTATCAGGCGCGGGCGAAAGACTCCGGCGTCGACCCGCTCGGTTTCTATCAGCCTCCGTTCGCTTACGCCGCGATGCAAATCCTGGAGCAGGCGATCAAGGCGACAGGCACGCTCGACGACGACAAGCTCGCCGACTATATCCACAAGAACACGTTCAAGACGATCGTCGGCGATGTCCGCTTCAACGAACTCGGCGAATGGGCCGACCCGCGGGTGATCATGGTGCAATTCCAGAACATTCAGGGCGCCGGCCTGGAGCAATACATGACTGGCCACAAGCAGGTGATCGTCTATCCGAATGACCTGAAGGATGGGGACTTGGAATATCCGTTCTCCAAGTAAGTTCGTTTATCGATGGGCGCGCGCTGATGACGCGCGTCCGATTTCCTTGAGGGCGGTTCATGCAGATCGTTGCGGCCGTCGCGCGCGAAAGAGCGGGAAGCTTCAGCATCGAAAAGCTGGACCTGGCGGATCCGCGGCCGGACGAGCTGCTGGTAAGGATCGTCGCGAGCGGGATGTGCCAGACCGACCTGCACGGACGGGACGGCTATTATAATACGCCGTTGCCGGCGGTTTTCGGCCACGAGGGGGCTGGGATCGTCGCGGCTGTCGGAACGAGCGTGACGAACTTCGCCGTCGGCGACCACGTCGTCTTGTCATTCCCGTGGTGCAGTACATGCGCCAATTGCAAGCGCCAGATGGAGTTTCATTGCCAGAACAATTTCGAACTGAAGATGCGCGGCACCCGGCCGGACGGCTCAACGCTCATGAGCCAAGGCGGCGCGCCGGTCTACGGCGCTTTCTTCCAGCAGTCATCCTTCGCGACCTATGCGATTGCCAACGAACGGTTCGCGGTGAAGATCAGAAAGGATGCGCCGCTCGAGCTGTTGGGACCGTTCGCCTGCAGCGGGCAGACGGGAGCCGGGGCGGTGCTCAATGCGATGCAACCGAGAGCGGGGGACGCGTTCGCCGTGTTCGGTGTCGGGGCCGTGGGACTTTCCGCCCTCATGGCGGCCAGGATCGCGGGCTGCGATCCGATCATTGCCGTGGACATCCATGAAAAGCGTCTCGTGCTCGCGCGTGAGCTTGGCGCGACGCACCTGATCAACCACACCGGCCGGACCGACGTCGTGGCTGACATCAGAAAAATCACTGGTGACGGTGTGCGCTTTTCGTTGGAGACATCGGCGCAGCCCGCCGTCTTGCGCGAGGCCATAGAGGCCCTTATGCCGGCCGGCACTTGCGTTCTTCTCGGCAGCGCGCGCAGTGGAACGGAAGTCTCGTTCGAAATGCCGTTTCTGCAGTTCGGCCGGGTGGTGCGTGGAATCATTCAGGGCGAAAGTCATCCGCAGGAGTTCATCCCGAAGCTGGTCGACTTTCTGGTGCAGGGCAAAATGCCGGTCGACCGCATGATGACGTTTTACCCTCTCGCCGATATCAACCAGGCCGCGCGGGATTCGTCGAACGGAACCGCCATCAAGCCGATCTTGCGTATGTGACCTTTGGGCAATGGTCGATGGCAAGTTGACCGCGCGACGTCGTCAGCAGAGGCTGTGGCGGCATGTCAGACGAGTACGCTGAAGACCCGCACGGGGCGGGCGATGTTCTTGAGCTTGCACGCACCTTTGTCCGCGAAGCCGACGTCGAGCTTGCCACTCAGTTCCTCGCGCACGCGACCCGAGACGCAGATCCCGCCAGGCTTCGCCAGCGCCGCCAGCCGCATCGCTATGTTGACGGCGATGCCCCACATGTCCGCACCGTCGGCGATGACGTCGCCCACGTTGACCCCACCCGGAACTCGGGGCGCTTGTGCGACGCGCCCGCATTACGCTTGAGCATTGTACGCTGAACCTCGACCGCGCAGCGCACCGCCGCAATCACGCTCTTGAATTCCACCAGGGGCGGATGGCCGGTTATCCTGCCAACACGGCCGCCGTATTCCCGTATCCTGGGATCAATCAGTTCTCGCCACTGCGTCTTCCACAATGCGGGCGGGGCTTCTTCGTCCGACACGACGAGTCGGCCGTTGCCGACGACATCGGCTGCGAGAACGGCCATGAGTCGCCGCTCTACCTGCTCGCTGGCCAAGAGGGCCCCTCCGTCATCGCGTGGGGGACGCCGGCCAATGTCGGGTTACGATCCAGAACTCGCGATTGAGATGGCGAAAGGATCGTCGCCGCTGCACAATATCGTTCACAGCAGTATTGCGACGTGGGGTCCACGTTTCGTTCGAAGTGCAAATGGTTGTCGGGCCGACGAAGATTCTCAAACCATTCTTTGTGCGGGCCGTCTGGCCATTCCCCCAGCGCAAAGCACGGTGCCGTAGCAAAAAGAAGTAGGGTTACGACAGTACAGATGCATGCCGGCCGGATGAAATACATGCGGCGCGAATAAAATGCAGGAGCGAGCTGAATTTCGTCACCTCCCATTTGGGGGGGTGGGCGCTGGTATTTAAGTGTGCAGTCAACGCACGATGTTCATTGCATTAATGACCACGATGACCAGTTCGGCCTGTCGGCCAGTATCAGTTTTGTGAAAAACCGACTTAAGGGTCGTGCGCGCCGTCTCGTATCCAATATTGAGGGTTTGCGCGGCCGACCTCAGCGATTCGCCGACGATCAACCGTAAGACAAGACGCGCCTCCGCTGGCGTCAGCTCAAACCGTTCCTTTAGAAATACTGCCGGCGGCATTCCTGATGCTTTCCCGTGATGCAAGCTTTGTGCGGAGCGGCGTTGCGCTGGTCACCTCCCAATTGGGAGGTGCACAATTGCTTATAGGCGACTCTTTGCCGGCATCTTGTTATGCTGTGCCAAAGATTTGCTCTTCCATGCCAAAGGCACGACGCATTGGCGTCGACCGGCCGGGCTTTCGGGTTGCCGTTCATGCGCAATTCGGACATTCGTTATGCGGACACGGTGCCCAGCGCTGTGGGCGGCATCACGCGGTTTGCCTGCGAATACGCAAAGGAGCGCGGGATCGATGTCGAAGCGCTGTTACAGAAGTCGGGCCTGACGCCTGGGCAGATCGAGCAACCCAGTGTTCGCCTCAGCGTGCGAAGCCAGATCAAGTTTCTCGAGTTGGCCGCGCGTGCATTTCAGGATGACTTTCTCGGATTTCACCTCGCGCAGAAATTCGAGCTTCGCGCGATCGGGTTGCTTTACTACGTACTGGCGTCTTCAGACACGCTGGAAGAGGCGTTGCAGCGCGCTGCGCGCTACAGCACGATCGTCAATGAAGGCATTGTGCTGAAGTTTCGCAACGGCAAGGAAAGCGGGATCGCGTTCGAGTATGTCGGCGTTGCGCGGCGGACGGATCGGCATCAGATCGAGTTCTGGATGACGGCCCTGGTTCGCATATGCCGGCAGCTGACCGGCCGCCGGCTGCCGGCAAGTCGCGTGCAGGTTGCCCATCAACGCAACGGCGATACCTCCGAGATGAGCGCCTTCTTCGGCGGGGATGTCATGTTCGGTGCACCGGTGGATGAAGTCGCATTTCCGGAATCGAGCACGCCCGTAGCTCTTGTCGGAGCGGACTCGTACCTCAATCAGATGCTGGTCAAATATTGTGAGGAGGCTCTGGCCCGCCGTGAAACGAACCGGAGTCCGTTCGGACTGAAGGTCGAAAATGCGATCACCTTGCTGTTGCCGCACGGCAAGGCGCGGGTGGGTGAAGTCGCTCGCAAGCTGGGCGTAAGCCAGCGAACGCTGGCGCGGCGACTTGCGTCGGAGGGACAGACATTCGCCGGTGTCTTGCAGAGTCTCCGGTCAGATCTCGCCAAGCGCCATCTGGCGGACGAATGCTTGTCGATTTCCGAGATTGCGTGGCTGCTCGGTTACCAGGACATCAGCGCGTTCACGCATGCTTTCAAACGCTGGACGGGCCGGGCGCCCGGCGAGGTGCGGCAGCAATCGAGCTGACGCTGCTGCGGCCCTGGGATGCGCTCGCCCATTGTGCGATATGAGTTGCTCCTCAGCGTGATCTTTGCAGGCGCATCTTGCAGGCGACAAATCCGTCTGTTCCCGGGGTGAATCCGTACCCGAGGCATGTCTGGTGGTCATCGGCGTCGATGGGCGCGGAATCGGTGCGTCCACACGCCGTCGCCAGAACCAACACCAGGAGCAGATAGCACTTCGACATTGCACGACGCTCGCAAAACAGGAGGGGACGTCGTTCTTGCGACTTTCCAACCCGATTTCTTGCTCATACGCGCCATGGAGTTGTCTTTTGCTGCCAATGTTCCAAGAGAAAGGCGCTTGCCGTGCCGCCGACGCTCGGCAAGCAACGTTCGCAGCGCATCGGTGGCGCGATCCGCACCACCGGGCCCCCGGCGCTTGTGATCGGATCCGGCCGGATCAGACCATGCGGGACGCTTCGTCTTCGCTCGGGATCCGTCCGTGCGGCGTCAGTTGATCGACGAAGCCCGGCAATTGATGCCGCAGTGCCTCGAGCAGCTCGTTTCGTCCCATGCCGGTCTGCTGGCTCAGCGTATCGAGCGTATCGCTGCCGAGCGCATCTGCTAGGTCGTTCGGGGCGATCGCTTTGTTGGGGCCGGTGCCGACCCAGGAGTCCGCGGTATGGCCGTGGCCGCTGTCCTGGAAGCCCTGAAGCAGGTTGCCGAGGCCGCCGCTCAGCACGCTGCCGGCCGCGGCGCCGCCGAGCAGTCCGCCCAATCCGCCCTTGAGGAGGTCGCCCAGGTTGCCGCCCGAGGTGGTGCCGGCCGGCGCGCTCGCCGTCTTGCCGCCGAACAGCCCGCCGAGAACATCGGCGAGGCCGCCGCCGCCGTTGCCGGGTGCAGCGGGAGGTACGCGGGCCGGCTGGCCCTGTCCGCCAGTGCTGGTGGGGTGGCCGCTACGACCCTTGAGCGCCTTGTACGCAAGCAATCCGAGGAGCGCGATGACGATCGGCGACATGCCGCCGCCGCTGCTGCCACTGCTGGGTTGAGGTTGGCCGCGGGGGCCATTCTGCATGCCGGTGAGAATGTCGCGCAGTCCCATGTCTGCCTCCAATTCTTGTCTGAGCCTGAGGTGTGCCCTCCACCCGGAACGGGGGGAGAGCGGTGAAAGCTGAGTCATGGGGCCGCGCCTTGCGCGCTGCCGTCACGGTCGGCCCGGCGGCTCGGCGCTGGAGCCGGTCGCGCCTGGATCGCTCACAACGTGGTGGACCACCAGTCGGTTCCAAATGAACAGCACGAGCAGCGCGCCGACGGTCGCGCCGATCAGGCCGGCATCCGCCCCGGACTTCAATCCGTCGGCCCTTTTAGCAGCTGCGTTGATCGGCGACTCGCGACGCGCCCGTACTCAGTGCGTCTGCTCGCTCGTCACCATGTTCTTCACAAGCCCGGCGATGCCCGTGAGGATCGCGCCGCCAGCGCCGCCGCCGACGATTTGACTGATGATGGCTCCGACATCGAGGCTGCCGCCGGCCGCGCCTGCGATCGCTGGCATCGCGGCTAGCAGAAGCTGACCGCCACCGACGCCGCCGAGGGCGCCCGCGATGGTGTTGCCCAGACTGCCGAGATTGTAGTCCTTCAGGGCCGCGCCGACGGCGTTCCCGCCGACCACTCCCGAGATGAGTTGAATGACGAGATTGATGAGCATTTCCATGACAATCTCCTCTCCCTTGCAGATCGTTGTGGTTGCGGGCGCGTTCTTGGCTCATCCGCCACGTTCGGATGCGCGCATTTGGGCCACATGGTCATCTTCCAGGAACGCACTTACGCGTCGTCGGATCGTTTGACGGCGCACGTTACCGCGCGCGTGCCGCGTCATCGTCAAGCGTCAACGAAGAT
>Ga0070702_100001223_pt1 | contig 10389 bp, 8 predicted proteins | sample KBSK5103metaG_FD_65466 | JGI IMG/M metagenome (GOLD analysis project Ga0070702, IMG submission 65466) | Corn, switchgrass and miscanthus rhizosphere microbial communities from Kellogg Biological Station, Michigan, USA - KBS K5-10-3 metaG | ecosystem: Host-associated > Plants > Roots >... | reverse complement strand
ACCGGCAAGCGCCTCTGGACGTTCCATACGGTTCCGAAGAAGGGCGAGCCGGGGTACGAGACGTGGCTCAATGGCTCCGCCGAGCCCGCGGGCAACACCGGCGTGTGGAGTCAGGTGACGATCGACGAAGACCTCGGCCTCGTCTACCTCCCCGTCGAATCACCGACCGGCGACTACTACGGCGGCCACCGTCCCGGCAACGATCTCTACGGCGAAAGTCTGGTCTGCCTCGATCTCAAGACGGGCGCGAAGAAGTGGCACTACCAGCTCGTACACCATCCGATCTGGGACTTCGACATCCCCGCCGCGCCGGTTCTCGGCGACATCACAGTGGATGGCCGCGCGATCAAAGCCGTCGCCGTGCCGACGAAGCAGGGCATCCTCTACGTCTTCGATCGCGTGACGGGGAAGCCGGTCTGGCCGATCGAGGAGAAGCCCGTCGAGAAAGGTGAGGTGCCGGGCGAATGGTATTCGCCAACTCAGCCGATGCCGACCAAGCCCGCCGCATACGCCAAGAACGGCACTTCGATCGACGATCTGATCGACTTCACACCCGAGCTGCGCGCTCAGGCGGTGCAAGTCGCATCTCGCTACAAGCTCGGTCCCATCTTCACGCCGCCCGTGGTCAGCAAAGCCGACGGTCCACTCGCCACGCTCGCCCGCGGTCCGACGAATGGTGGATCGAACTGGCCCGGCGGCGCATTCGATCCGGAGACGCACACGTTCTACGTCGCGTCGTCGAACGCGGCGGCGGTCGTGCTCGGGCTCGTGCAGCCGAGCAAGGACAGATCCGACATGGATTGGGTCGCCGGCAGCGCCGCCCCCGCGGGACGTGGCGGTGGACTCGGCGGCGGAGGACTAGCAGTACAGGGACTATCGATCTTCAAGCCGCCGTACGGAACGATCACCGCGATCAATCTCGACAAGGGCGAGATCGCCTGGCAGGTGCCGCACGGCGAGACGCCGGATGCGGTGCGGAACAACGAAGCGCTCAAAGGCCTCAACATTCCGCGCACGGGCCAGGCCGGATTCACCGTCGGAACGCTCGTCACGAAGACACTCGTCATCGCCGGCGACCCGCAAGTAACGACGCTGACGACGCGCCCGCGCGGCGCGATGCTTCGCGCTTACGATAAGAAATCGGGGGCCGAAGTTGGCTCGGTGTTGCTCCCCGCTCCGATCAGTGCGTCGCCGATGACCTATTCGGTCGGCGGCAAACAGTACATCATCGTCGCCGTAAGCGGGGGCCCCTATTCAGGCGAATTTGTGGCGCTGCGCCTCCCTTCCGGAGGACCGCAGTGACGCGACGAATCCGCGTTGCAATTCTGACGAGTTTTGGTGCTGTGGCTTTCTTTGCCGGCCGCACCGGTTCGCTGAACGCGCGCGAGAGCGTGCTCGCCAAGACCGTGTGGGACAGCGTCTATTCGGTGGCGCAGGCCGCCCGCGGCGAAACGGCCTACGCCAAAGGCTGCGCACGCTGCCACGGCGCTGCGCTCACCGGCGGCGATCAATCGCCGCCGCTCGCCGGCTCTGCGTTTTTAGGAAACTGGAACGGCCAGTCGCTGGTCGACCTGCAGCAGCGCATCAAGACGACGATGCCCTCCGACAGCATCGGCATCTATGACGCGAAGTTCGTCACCGACGTCGTCGCGTTCATGCTCAAGGCGAACGGCTTCCCCGCCGGGGACGCCGAGCTGTCGAACGACGACGCGACGCTCAAGGACATCGCGATCCGCGCGAGTCGCCCCGCACCGCCGAACTAGAGATCGCCGAGTCGCCGAGTCGCCGAGTCGCCGAGTCGCCTACTTCGCCGCCGCCGGAAAAGCCGGCAGCTTCGAGACGTCGCGCTGGTCGTGCTGGATGATGACGGTCGCCTTGAGGTTCGCCGCGATCTTCTTGAACCGCTCGAGCGACGCGATCGTCTCCGCGCGACTGGTGTTGAACGTCGGGACGCCGTTGCTCTCGTAATTTTCGTGGAAGTGGGCCAGATCGCCCGTCAGCAACACGTTGCCCGTCTCCTTCAGCTTGACGAGCAGACTGTGATGACCCGGCGTGTGTCCCGGCGTATCGAGCATGATCACGCTGCCGTCGCCGAAGATGTCCTTGTCGCCGGTCACGGGTTCCACCTTCCCTTCTCCGCTGATCCACTGCTTGAACATCGGGGCGAGCTGGGTCTGCTTCGGGTCGGTCACGACCTCCCAGTCGCCTTTTCCAATGAGCAACGTCGCCTGAGGGAAGAGGCTCGCCTGTCCGGTATGATCGCCGTGGTAGTGGCTGATGCCGACGTATTTGACCTGCGCCGGAGTCACCTTCAGCTCTCCGAGCAGATCGACGAGGGACTGCTTCGGCGCCGTCGGTGTGTTGCCCATAGGATAGCCGGTGTCCCAAACGAGATAGTCGTCGCCGTGGCGGACGAGATAGCAGCTCGCCGTGAGCTGCACCTTGAAGCCCGTAAAGGCATACGTGTCGGAGAATCGCTGGCCGACATCCGTCGGAGCGGTGTTCGTCCCGCACTGCAGCCGGGTGAGCGTTAACGCCGCCGGCGTCTGCGCGTTCGCGAAGGACGCCACGCTCACTACCGCTATACCCAGGAAACGTCGCGCGTGTCTCATATAGAATCCTGTCCCGAAGGTAGGGTCTGACCCCATTTCAACAATTCGAAATAGGGTCAGACCCCAAAGGAAACGATGACGCGGGAAATATGGGAGGCAGGACTGGCCGGCGCGAGGAAGGGTCAGCGCGCCGTAAGAATGGACGCGTATCGCTTTCCGAATCCGGGCTGCGTGGTAGCTTCCGGATTCAGAAGCCCGCTCCCGGATCCCAAGCACAATCGGAGTCTCCGCATGCCTCGTCGCATCGTCTTCGCGCTCTGCGTCGCCGCTGTTTTGCCGCTACACGCTCAACAGGACACGACCCGCAAGCCGACGCCGAAGAAACCCGATCTCGAGCTCGTGCCGACTCGCTCGATCAATCTCGACACGGACGAAGGCACCTGGATCTCGCTCGACGTCTCGCCTGACGGACGCACGATCGTCTTCGATCTGCTCGGCGACCTTTATACCATACCGGTCAGCGGTGGTGCGGCAACCCCGCTGACGACCGGCATGCCGTACGACGCCCAGCCGCATTTCTCGCCTGACGGCAAGTCGGTCGTGTTCACGAGCGATCGCGACGGCGGCGACAACGTCTGGATCATGGACCTCGCGACGAAGGCGACGAAGCAGATCACGAAGGGTAAGACGTCGCGCTATCGCTCGCCGACCTGGACGCCCGATGGCCAGTACGTCGTCGTGTCGCGCGCCGCGCAGGCGATCGGCGTGTCGAAGTTGTGGATGTACCACAAGGACGGCGGCGCCGGCATCCAGCTCTATCGCGATCCGCAGCCGCTCAACGGCGCCCAACCGGTGAGCATGCTCGGCGCCTCATTCGGGAAGGACGACCGGTACATCTGGTACGCGCAACGCGGCGGCTCGTGGGAGTACAACGCCGGCCTGCCGCAGTACCAGTTGATGACCTTCGATCGCCGCACCGGCCGCCGCGAGTCGCGGGCCAACACCTACGGCTCGGCGTTCCGCCCCGAGCTCTCGCCCGATGGCCGGTACCTCGTCTACGGGTCGCGCTACGAAGCCCAGACGGGACTTCGCATTAGAGATCTCACAACGACCGAAGAGAAGTGGCTCGCCTACCCGGTCACCCGCGACGAGCAGGAATCCGTCGCGCCACTCGACGTGTATCCGGGCTACGCCTTCACGCCGGATTCGCGCGCCGTCATCGTTTCGTATGGTGGCAAGATCTGGCGGGTGCCGGTGGACGGCTCGGCGGCGGCCAACATTCCATTTCACGTCACGACGAAGATCGACGTCGGACCCAAGCTCGCCTTCACCTATCCGATCCGCGACTCGGCGCAGTTCACCGTCAAGCAGATTCGCGACGCGGTCCCGAGCCCGAACGAGAAGCAGCTCGCGTTCGTCGCGCTGGACCGGCTGTACATCATGGACTATCCGGGCGGCACGCCGCGCCGCGTCATCGATACGGAGGGTGCGGAGGCCGAGCCGTCCTGGTCGCCCGATGGCAGATGGGTCGCGTTCGTGACGTGGACGAAGGACGGCGGACATCTCTACAAGGTCGGCGCGTCCGGCGGTCGCCCCGTGCAGCTGACGCCGGGCAACGCGCAGTGGTCCACGCCCGCGTGGTCGCCCGACGGCAAGCGGATCGTCGCCGTGCGCGCGCCCGCGCAGCAGGTGCGCGAGCAGGGCGGCTTCATGGGCGGCGCGGAGATCGTTTGGGTCTCCGCCGACGGCGGCGCCGCGACGCTCGTCGCGCCCGCCCAGGGACGCGGCAATCCGCACTTCGTTCAGAACGACTCGACGCGCATCTACCTCTACAGCGTCGGCGAAGGCTTGGTGTCGCTGCGCTGGGACGGCACCGATTCTCGCAGCCATGTGCGCGTCACCGGCTTCACCGCGCCCGAGGCGACCCAACCCGCGCCCGCGCTCGGCATCCGCATGGCGCCGGTCGGCGATCGTGCGCTCGTGCAGGTGTCGAACGACGTCTTCATCATGGTGGTGCCGCAGTCCGGCGAGGCGCCGACGATCAATCTCGCCAATCCGGCGAACGCGTCGATTCCCGCGAGAAAGCTTTCCGACGTCGGCGGCCAGTTCCCGGTATGGGGCGCCGACGCGAAAACAATCCACTGGTCGATCGGGAACTCGCACGTCGTCTACGTCGTGGACAGCGCGTTCGTGCAGCCGGACACCACGACGCGTCGCGACTCGACGGCCGGTCGCGACACTTCGGCTAAGAAGCCGACGTACCACGGCACCGAGACGCCAATCGTCATCCGCGCCCAGCGCGACCTGCCGCAGGGCAACGCACTGCTTCGCGGGGCGCGCATCGTGACCATGAAAGGGGGGAGCGACGAAGTCATCGAGCGCGGTGACATCTACGTTCGCAACAACCGCATCGCGGCGGTGGGCGCAACGGGAACGCTCGCCGGCGTCCCGTCGGACGTCCGCGTGATCGACGTAAGCGGCAAGACCATCACTCCGGGCTTCGTTGACACGCACGCGCATCCGGACGTCGAGCGCGGCGAGCACCAACAGCCGTGGTCGTATCTCGTGAATCTCGCCTACGGCGTGACGACGATGCGCGACCCGCAGACGGGCACGACCGACGTGCTGACGTACGAGGATGCAGTCACCGCCGGTATCACCGTCGGCCCGCGCATCTACTCGACGGGCCCCGGATTGTTCGCGTCGACGTACGTGCCGGCGGCTGGCGAGGAGATCAACAACCTCGACGACGCGCGGCGCATCCTGCGCCGGTACTCGAAGTACTACGACACCCACACCCTCAAGATGTACCTCGCCGGCAATCGGCAGCAGCGGCAGTGGATCCTGATGGCGGCGAAAGAACAGAACATCATGCCGACCAGCGAAGGCGCGCTCGATTTCCGCTACGACATGACGATGGCGATGGACGGCTATCCCGGGCAGGAACACAACATTCCGATCACGCCGCTCTATAAGGACGTGGTCAGTCTGATGTCACAGACGGGCATCGCCTATACGCCCACCCTGATCGTCGCCTACGGCGCGCCGCACGCCGAGAACTACTGGTACGCGAAGGAACCGCCGTACAACGACGTGAAGATGCAACGCTTCACGCCGTATCAAGTGCTCGCATCAAAGGCTCGGCGCCGCGGACGCAGCGCGTTCGGCGGCGGCAACGACGGCGGCTGGTTCATGGATGAGGAATACAACTTCCCACTCGTCGCGCGCGCGGTGAACTCGATTGTCAAAGCCGGCGGCCGCGTGGGGGTCGGTAGCCATGGCCAGCTCGATGGCGTCGGCTACCACTGGGAGCTCTGGTCGTACGCCATGGGCGGTATGACGCCGATGGATATCCTCCGCTGCGCGACGACGTACGGCGCGCAGGCGATCGGACTTCAGAACGATCTCGGGACCGTCGAAGCGGGCAAGCTCGCCGATCTCGTGATCATGGACCGCAATCCGCTCGAGAACATTCGCAACTCGAACTCGATCCGGTACGTGATGAAGAACGGTCGCTTGTACGACGGCAACACGCTCGACGAGGTATATCCGCGGCAGCGAAAGATGGAACACGTGCCAGGGACTCCCGAGCGGCCGAGCGTGAAGGCGGGCGTTGATTTGCCCTGAGCGATTGCGGGCGTTCGTTGAATTGACCGCTCCGAGGCGTCCCAGTGTCGGGATTGCCTCTGCGCTGCCTCCGTGCGCGAAAACCTGTACCGCGTCACGCCGTGTCGTTCCAGCCGTCGCCTGCGCGTGCGCGCAACGCGCGCGCCGAGCCGCGCCACACGGACGCTGAACACGCGGGTGTTCGGCCGCGCCACACGGCGCCGAGCGAGCGGGCCGGGCTGCGAGCCCTCCGCGCACGGATCTAATACTCTAGGGCTTCAACCTCACCATGAACACGTTCAGGCGTCCCTCGCCCACCTCGCCGCCGGCATACGCGTGAGCGTGAACCGCGTCGACCTGCTCGAGGTCCACGAGATTCGCGAGCACATTCTCGTTAAAGCCGAAGATCTCGCCGGCGCCGATCTTTCCGTGGAGCACGATGTTGACGTGCTTGATGAAACCCGTCTCGCCCGACGACGAGCGGAACGATAGAAGAACGGTGTCGCCCTCGATCATCGAGAGGCTCGTCACGCGCATCGTCGTTTCGGCCACTCCGGTTACCGGGTTGACGGTTTGGCGTTGATTACTCTTGACGATGCCGGTGGGCGGTACCGGAACGGAGTCACTCGGGAAGCCGTCACGGACGTTGCCGCGCGCGCGACCGCCCGGCACATTGCGGATCTCCGAGCGGAACGCGATTCCTGTGTCCGGTCCCGTCGAAAGGTCTCCGGAGATCACCAGTGCCCTTGCTTCACCGCGACCACCGCGACCACCGCGACCACCGCCGGTACTGACCTCGCGGCGCTCGGACAGGCTCGTGATGTAATTGCCATTGGCGTCGAGTAGGATCGTCACGGTGTTGATTCCCGACGCGGCGACGAGCGCCTCCGGCTGGTGCGCGATGAGAAGCGCGCGCAGCTCGGCGACGGTGAGCGAATCGGCGGCCGCAATCGACCGGCGCGCAACCGGACCAGGCCGCGGTGCCCGAACGGCGGCGGTCGTGACGGCGAGCGCGAGGACGACGAGCGTCGCGGCGGCGATGCGTGGATGGCGTGGAGTGCTGGAAGTCATAGCCCTGATCCGTTGTTCGAGAAGTCCATGTCGCTCAGCGAGCGACGCGCCCAGTAGGAAAGCGGTCGCGGGGCGCCGCGAGCCGACGGTCAACAGCAGTTCGGCGTATCCGCGAGCGTCTGTCGTTTCGCGAAGTACTCGCCGATCACAATCCACCTCGATCGCCAGCCGAAGCCGGCGCACTAACACCCACATCGCCGCATTCCACGGGAAGATGGCGGTGATGAAGACCGCGCCGAGGAGGACGACGGGGTCGCGGGCCGCGATGTGTTCCGTTTCATGGCGCAGCATCAGCGCCCGCGCGGTCCGGTCGAGAGACAGGGTCCACTCTGGAATGACGATGCGCGCTCGTGTCACCCCGACCACGGCCGGGCCGACGTTCGCCGACACCATCACCGCGTGGCCATCAATCTCGGCGGCACGCCACTGGCGTCGTCGCCGCCGGAGTGTGATCGCTCCGTGCGCCAGAAGAACGACGTAGAGGAGCGAGGCGCCAAGCCAAATGCGCCCGGCGTATCGGTCGATCTTGACCAGCCAAATGAGAAGTCTCAAGCGGAATTGCGGCGCGCGCGCGACAGCGGTTGGTCCCTGACTCGCGGACGCGACACCGACGTTGCTCGACCGGGCGGCAACGCGGTTCGCTGGAATTATCGCGACCGGCGCGGACCTTCGAAGACCAATGGCCGTGGGCACCACAACTGCCGCGAGGAGCGTGGCCAGCCAAATGAAACGCGTCGCGACCCGCCGTTGCAGCGCAAGCGCGTTGAGAGCGTGCGCGCCCGCCAGGAGGAGCGCGCTAACGAGCGTCGCGTAGGCCATCCAGGTGAGCAGCATCAGCGCTCCCCCTTGGATTTGGCAAGGCGCTCGTCGAGCAGCTTTCGCAGACGCCGGATGTCGGTTTCGCTCAGCTCGCGGTCGCTCACCAGCTGCGTCAGCAACATCTCCGGCGAGCCGCTGAAGATCTTGTCGAGCACGCGCGAGAGCGCGCTCTTGCCGGCCAACGCGGGCGTCACCGCCGGCAAATACCGATGCGCCTTCCCCTCGGCGAGGTGGGTGACGAAGCCCTTTTCCTCCAGCGTGCGGAGGACGGTGAGGACCGTCGTGTAGGCGAAGCTGTCGTCGAGTGCGTCGCGGACTTCGGCGACGGTGCCGGAGCCCTTCTGCCACAGCACCGCCATGACATCGAGCTCGCGATCGGTGAACGAAATGTCCATGGGCCGGTCCGCCTATCAACTAGAGTTCTAGTAGATAATACGACCGGCCCTCGGAGTTGTCAACTAGTTTTTTAGTAGATCGCCGTTCTGCGCTTAACTCGCAGCCGACGCGGCGGCGGCGGCTTCCGCGGCCTGGTGCGCCGCGACCGCGACGAGCTGGACGTTCGATTGCGGGTTGGGGGCTCGGGTTGTCGCGATGCTCAGCAGACCGCGGCCGAGGCCTTTGAGCTCGTTGTGCCAAATGAAATCACCGGTCTCCGGATTCAGCCGCCAGACCTCCCCCCCGCTCGCCGCGTACAGCGAAGCGCCGTCCCACGCGACGTACACGAAGCCGGCCGACCTCACGGCGGTGCGCCATACTTCGTAGCCCGTCTTCTCGTCGAGCGCCACCACTGCATTCTTGATCCCGACAAATACCAAGACCCGCGGATCGCGAGGCATCTATAGCTCCGTTCGTTCAGGAAGAGCCGGCGCGCGGCGCGCCAGCTTGATCGTCGCCACACTCATCGCACTGCCCATCGCGCCGGCGACCGCGACGGTGAGCGGCACACCCAGGAGGACGCGTCCGTAGAGGAAGATTGCGCCAAGAGACAGAGCCGCCATCGGGACGCTGACACCCAAAAAACCCCATAGCGCGACGCGCGGCATGGACAACGTCTCGAGGGTCTGTCGCCGTTCGCCGCTCGCGAAGAAGAGCGAGAACAGCGTGCCGGCCAACCCGCCCATGAGGAAATACTCAATCGCCGCAACGATAATCTGGCGCGGGCCGAAAACTACGCCGGGGAAGAGGAGTCCAACCGCTGAGCGGCCGACCATGAGAGCGGTGCCCGCCACCGAAAAGGTGATGGCCCACGTGGTTGCGATGCCCAATAGCCCGCGGAGCCGCCGCAAAAACCCCACATTCCCGCCTTGCCTGAGGTGGACGAACTCTCCACCACTAAATACGCGGTGCGGGCCGGTTTAGTGCCAGGGTCGCCAGGCTAGCCGAGCTCGGTGACCCGATCGTTGCTACGGCGTTACGGTGATGGATACCGTGGTCGCGATCAGCGTGTCGACGCCGGATCTGATCGTCAATCGGCCGTTGCCGGGCGACAGGCCGAGGGCGCGCACGAAGCCGAGCGACGCCGAATCGATCTGGATGATCGTTGGGGTCTCGTTGCGGAGGATCGGCGCCGGACACCCCTGCTCGACCGACAGTGCGATATTGACTCTCTGGCCGACCGCCATTGACGTCGCCGATGGCGTGGCCGCCGCGAGGGCTCGGCAACCCGACGGGTTGGCGCCCGCCAGCTCGGGCGAGCTGCTGATGTTGCAGGCGGCAACGGCGGCGACGCCGCAACATCCCAGCAGGAGTTTCATCGTGCGCATGCCTTGGCTCCGCGAGCGTATACCGATGCGACGATCCCTCTTTCCATGCGGTCACCGCGTGATGATTTTGCTGTGATACATGCCAAAACTTTCACTACATGTCGGTCAACTAAATTTCCCATCGGCAACAGCCGCCGCCCGAGCCATGAAGCTTTTTTCAACGCTGCTCATCGTCTTCGCCGCCGTTGGCGCCGCCCAACAGGCGCCGCGCTCCGGCAATCCCATTCTCCCCGGCTGGTACGCCGACCCCGAAGCGCATGTCTTCGGCGGACAGTACTGGATCTTTCCAACGTATTCGGCGCCGTACGACCAACAAACCTTTCTCGACGCTTTCTCCTCTCACGACCTCGTCACCTGGGAGAAGCACCCGCGCGTCCTCGACATCGCCAACGTGTCGTGGGCGAAGCGCGCGGTCTGGGCGCCGTCGATCGTCGAAAAGGACGGCTGGTACTACCTGTTCTTCGGCGCCAACGACATCCAGAACGACCAGCAGGTGGGCGGCATCGGTGTCGCGCGATCGCGGCGGCCCGACGGCCCGTTCACCGACTACCTGGGGCATCCCCTGATCGATCGCTTTC
>Ga0070702_100001221_pt1 | contig 10399 bp, 14 predicted proteins | sample KBSK5103metaG_FD_65466 | JGI IMG/M metagenome (GOLD analysis project Ga0070702, IMG submission 65466) | Corn, switchgrass and miscanthus rhizosphere microbial communities from Kellogg Biological Station, Michigan, USA - KBS K5-10-3 metaG | ecosystem: Host-associated > Plants > Roots >... | reverse complement strand
GATCAAGCACGATGGTTTGCACTACGGCAATTGAGTATTGGAGTTTATAAATGGCGAATACAAGAAAACCGACGCAGGAAACAGGCACCGATCTGGAACCGCGCGTCACTGAGTTGGAAAGCGATGTTGCACAACTTCAATTGGACTTCAAGAGTCTCGGTAATCGGATTTATGCGCTCGAAACCGGAATAACAGTCCCGCAAGACCAACAATCCAATCCCCAACAACCGGCACAACAGCAGGATGATCTTGAAGCTCGGGTTTCCGAGTTGGAGCGGGATGTTCACCAACTCCAAACAAACTACAAAGACCTTGGTAATCGGGTGTATACGCTCGAAACCGGAATAACAGTGCCACAGGTAACTGTGACGCCCACGCCGCCGCCTAGTGGTAGTCTTGAAGAGCGGATTGTCAAATTGGAGCGCAATGTCAGTCAGCTTCAGTTAAACAGCGAAAATCTCAATGAACGGGTGACGGCACTGGAAGAAAAAGAACAACAACCTGAACCACCGGATAGTGACGCGACACTGCAAGAATTGGTCAATAACGGCGGCGCGGTGATATTGCCAAAAGACAATTACAACGAAGTTTGTTCTATCACCAAACCGACACAGGTCACCGGCAAACCAACGACGATCGATGTCACCGGCATGACAATCAGCAACCAGAAGGGCATATTCGACGCGCAAGAATCATTGGAGTTAGATGGTCTGGTGATGAAGGGTGCCAAGGTGCCGGATAAGAACGGCACCGCAGTCCGGGGTTCTAACAATGTGTCAATAAAGCTGACCAATTGTGAAATCTTCGATTGCGAGATGGGCATCTTGACCGGGACGGGCGGCAAGGTCGAATTGTCGGATTGCAATATCTACGACAATGGCGCGTCCGATGGTCAGTCGCACGAAATCTATGTCGGGCCGGCGGATGAGCTTGTTGTCGATAGTTGCATATTGGTTGCCGGGAATAAATCGTGCCGTCCGTTAAAGTCGCGCGCCAAGCAGACAACGGTTCTCGACACTCACATGAAGGGTTCTCCCAGCCGTGACACCAGAATTGTCGGCAGCGTTGTCGATATCTGCGAGGGTGGCGAAGTATTGATCGAGAATTCGATCATCGAGAGCATCCCCGGCACCCCGATCACCGCGCTTCTTAGTTATGCCTTTGAAAACACCAATGCCGGGGTTGGAACCGTGATATTGTGCAACGTCAAGGTGATTGACGGTCGCGGCAATGGCGGGTCGATCGAATCGCGGAACAGCGGCGCGAGACTGGTGTTGGAGAATTGTACCCATACGGCAAACAACCCGCCGGCACTCAATGGTTGGGGCAATGTCAGCGGGCAGTTCACCAGAGCGTAGATGCTGGAAACCGGTTCCCATACTACAACTGATGCTTGGTTGTCGCGGCGTGCGCGTGCTCGCGCGCACGCCTATTTCGAGAAGGTAAGAAACGCCGAAACCTCTTATGCGATCCAACTGCGGAAGATCGCCAGACATGTCGGCGAACTGATAAAGTCATACGACCCGTTCCACCCCGGCTCGGTATCTGAATTACAAGACATCCTCAACCGTTATTCGCAGATCATTCGACCGTGGGCGCACACACAGGCAACAAGAATGATCGCCGAAGTCGCGCAGCGCGACGAGGTTGCGTGGCAGAGACACTCGCAGGAGATTTCGCGCAACCTCCGCAGGGAAGTACAACAAGCGCCAATCGGCCCGATCATCAAAGACATTCACGCGCGACAGGTTATGTACATCACCGACATCCCGGTCGAGGCCGGCAACAAACTGGTCGATCTGTCGCGTGAAGCAATCATAACTGGCGAACGGTACAAATCGCTTGTACCAAAGATACAAAACGAAGTCGCCGGTATGACAACCAGAAGGGCAACGACAATAGCTCGTACCGAAACTGGTAGAGCCGCTACCGCAATCGTAAAAGCGCGCTCCGAGTTTATCGGTTCGCCGACATACACATGGCGCACCGCACGCGATCTAGACGTTCGCCGAATGCACAAACTGCTTGAAGGTACGGTTCAGCGTTGGGACAGCCCGCCGATTGCGGAAGAACAAGGGCAACGACATCATCCGGGGGAATTTCCCAACTGCCGCTGTATCGCTCTGCCCATAGTATCCTAGTATAGGATCAAGCTAATGAAGCAATACAATCTCGCCTTTCACGATGAAGAACAAACAATCCCCTGCACCTACATCATCGAACGCGATGATTCTGTGTTTGAGGGATTTTTTCTCGATAACAGCATCGGGACATTCAAGGATGTCAATGTCGCCGCCAGGGCATTGTGGTACATCACTGAACTGACCCTGTGGAGACCGTCACCAGACCAACGAAAGTACCGGATATAGATTCGGGTCGTTGGTCTGGACCGTTTATTGTTTTATCTCTTTGTCAGCCTGTTGTAATAACTCATCCCAGCTATAAGTGACAAAAGCAAAGTAAAGCTCCCCGGTTCAGGAATAGGAGTACCACCTGTTCCTCCACCTCCACCACCTGTTCCTCCACTTCCACCACTATCACTAACAACGCATCCGGCAGGGTCTTGATTGGTGGTAAGACCGGTGAATGTGACGTTGGTAAGAGTGCAAGGGTTCGACCCGCCAAACCATTGAATACCGATCCCGCCGCTGTCACTGACGAAACTAACATCGGTCAGGGCTGCACTGTTGACATCGTATTTAAGTCCTTCCGCCCCGAAATCCATCATCGAGTGATTGGGCGATGCGGCTCCCTGGAACAAATCCACATTATCCATAATCAGAATGCCACCATCTGGGATATCGACGCCTCGCGAAGCATTCCCTACATTTGTGCAACCACCACCGACAATCCCTTCATAAGATTGTGTGTTGGTGATAGTGCTAGATGCAGATCGTAGTTTGATATTGTGTCCTTGTCCTTCCTGACCGCAGAAAACAGAATTGTCAACCAAGGCGGTTGCTGCGTCGTTAACATACAAAGCGTGTTCTTGCCCATCGTTCTTTGATGCATTGCCGTTACCCATAAACTTGGAGTTTTTTATTATAACATGTTCCTGACCGTTGCTGCCGCCGGTCAGGATGCCTTCTTGGTTATCGCGAAAGATACTGTTCTCGACTTGTAGTGTACCGTCCCCGGTTATCTGGTCTCGTATCCCGGCACCGTTCCCTCCCAAAGCATTGTTTATAAAGGCTCCGGTAAACTCGATACCATCGACAAGCAAACTGGCAGTTGTGTGAACAATTCCTTTTTGATTAGGTAGTTCCTGCGTTGATCGCATTATGACGCCAGCGCCGCCGATTGCTTCCAATGTCATCGGTCTTATTACATTGGCGTAGTCGTTGACGTAAGTCCCCGCCGTAATCATAATTCTGTAGGGATTTTGTAGGTTCTGGTCGAGGTTGGCGAAATCGACTGCCGCGCTTATGGTTTTGAATATGTTTGTCCCAATTCCAAGCGGATCGACTGTCAGAACAGTGGCTCCAACGGCACCGGAGAACACCATCCAAGATAGTCCATTAGCCAGGGCTTTTGTCCTACTCACAGGATATCCTTTCAGACAGAGGTCGCGGAGGTTGATTATATCGGCCTTTTTATAAAAAGAAACGGGCATCTTTCGACACCCGTTTGCTCAGTTTTTAGTCAATTTTTATCTTTCGTTACGTCTACTGTGCCGCCCGAATCGTCTGTCAGACGATCTTCGGGACGGCTCTACCGAGAAGGGAGCGGGTTTACCTCCGGTTTGTCACCACCACCTTCACCACCACCAGAACCACCACCAGAACCACCACCTCCACCGGGAGGAACCGGTTGTGGTTTACCCCCGCCGCCGGGTGGCAACAATGCCCAACCCGCGCGAGTGTATATCCACTGCCAATCTTCAGCTTGTGGCGGTTTCTCCTCTGGTGGAAGTACAATTGGATGCGAAGGATAGATTGGCAGTACTATTGGATGCGAAGGGTGCTCACCATCAATCGCACCCGGTGGAATAACAATGGGATGCGCCGGATAAACTGGAATGTAAATTGGGTGTGAAGGAACACCCGGCCCGATTCCACCCGGTGGAATAACAATTGGATGCGCCGGATAAACTGGAATGTAAATCGGGTGCGCTGGAACTCCCGGTTCAATCGCATCGGGTGGAATAATAACAATTGGATGCGAAGGAACACCACCTTCAGGAATACCATAACCCGGATCAACAATTCCACCGGGACCATAACCGGGAGGTAGTGGTCTACCATATCCGGGGTCAGTTGGTCCTCCTGGCAAGCCGCCTGGAATACCATAACCCGGATCGACAATTCCACCGGGACCATAACCGGGAGGTAGTGGTCTACCATAACCCGGATCGACCGGACCTTGACCACCAAGTGGCGTAATAAGAGCTAGAAACGGTTGTGGCATATCAGTTCCTCTATAAGGGTCTGCGGCCCCGCAGCCCAGAAGTCCCTACCCACCCATCGGGGCCGATGGGCTTCCCGCCCTCTGAGTTCCTGCGCGCGGAACTCATAAACATATCCGTTAGGACGGAAACTCTAATTCGTATTTGTGATTTATTTTATCTATTAGCGAAAAAATGTTGGGGCGGGGCGTAACCGCCCCAACACCTTTAAGTTACGCAGCCATCACACCAAAACGGTCCTTGCGGTTGCGGCGATTGAGAAGCCAACCCATCCCCAACAAACCGCTGCCGAGAAGCCCCAGCGTACCGGGTTCCGACACAGGTACGGTTGTAACTAACGCGATCTCGTCCTGACTGCGGCCAACAAGAGAACCACCGGATACCAGTGTTCCACTTGTTCCCAATGTCATCGAGTATCCATTGGCATCGACAAACGACGAAGTGCTTTCGAAGTTGAATGAGTCGGAAAGCAACGTCGCCGTGATCAGACCGCTGTCGGACTGTAGCGAACCGGGAAAGTCGGTCGGCGTATCCGCTCCCTGACCATTCGCCTGATCAGCGTAGAATGTCATGTCGATCGTTGAACCGATAGCGTCGTTGAACGTACCACTACCGCTCTGCGACAACGTAGTAACCGGCCCGACGAAGTCAGTACCACCAACTGCCAACTGATAAGAAACAGTGCCGGCGTTGTTGTTGGTGATCTGGAAGCTGGTTGTATTCAAATCGTTGACCGGGCCAACCTTTTGGGTTTGCGACGAGCCAAGGAAAGATACACCAGCAAAAGTGGTTGGTCCGGTTTGCAGAGTGCCGATCGCGTTGTTGGTATCACAACCAATGTCATTGTCCACGCAAGTAAACGTGGAACCGTTGATATCCAACGCGATTTGCAACACGGCGTGTGCCGGTGCAATTGGTAGTAGTGCCATTGCCAGGGTGGAACCCCCGACGAGAGCACCAGTGAACGTCTTCATTGTTACAATTCTCCTCAGTGTTCAAGGGTTTAGCCGAAACGCACCGTGCGTCCGGTCTAAGTCCTTGATTTCCCTTTGCAAAGGTATCGCCGATGAATAGGAGAGGTCACCGACACCCGAAATTGAATCAGGTCTGAGGACGGGTGTCAAGACATGTTTTATGTCACAGAACAATTGGGAAAATCACAGTCATTGACACCCGAAGGTTTCTTGATTGTCAGAAACGCGCCGCTCGCGCGCACCGGGATGCAATTATACTCTGATAAAGAAATACCCCTGACCGGGGACAGCGACGGTCACGTTATTGTGCAACGCGACCCGGAAGAGGTGTTCGCCCCCGCCACGATCATGTCGCTTAATGGCAAGGCGATTACGATTGATCATCCAAGCGACAACGTCACTCCCGACAATTGGAAGCAACTGTCGGTCGGTCATGTCATCAACCCGCATCGAGGTACTGGTTTACAGGATAATTTGTTGGTTGGGGATTTGATGTTTACCGATCCGCACGCGATTAAAGCGGTGCGCGACGGTGATATCAGGGAGCTTTCGGTAGGCTACGACAGCGCCTACGAACAGACCGGCCCCGGTCGCGGACGCCAACACAACATCATTTGCAACCACCTCGCCCTGGTCGATACCGGTCGTTGCGGCCCGATCTGTCGCATTGGTGACAGTATGCCGAGATCATTGCAGAATGTGGCGCGCAAGAAATCCAAACATATCCATGTCTATTTGTAGGGGGAAAGCAACATGCTGCGGGGGATTATCATAGTCGGTGCACTGGGTTTGTTGGTAGGCTTGTGCGAGGCGCAGGCAGCGACCTACACTACCTATACTAGTGTGAAAAAGGTCTGCGCTCCCGGCGCGCATTGGTACAGCCACAAAGTGTGGCGTAACGGTAAGAAAGTTTGGGTCGGTCATTGCGTCCCTAACAGGAAGTATTGATCAAGTGTCCCATCTCCATGTTCATATTCATAGAACGGGAGATGCATTTGTTCCTGCCGAACATCCACGGGGACAACCAAAGAACTCTGGTCAGTTTGTAGAATCGGGAGCCGGTGGTCAGAAATCAGAAAAAGCGAAACCCGATCCGGCGTCGCATCCAAGGGTTAGTGGAAGAAATATCGGGGCGTGGGGAGCCAGCCACCACAATAGTACTAAAATAACCGGCGCATCGGCCAATTTGATGGGTATGTCTGGTTATAGGCAAGTCGAGGAAGATGACACTCTTTATTACAAGAGCGAAAATAGGGAAGCGGCTCGTTTAGCGAAAATATTTCTAAAAGCGATAAAGGACAGTCCCGGCGCACCGGAGCCTCGTTATCACGGGTTCCAGAACGTAAAGAACACCAAGTGGGAAAAAGGCAAGACAATAAGAATAGCCTTGACTGCGACTGATGGGGATGCCGACTCGGCGGCGGGTTACGGAATAAGGTTGGACCCGGAAGACAATGAGGGACCACCGACATTATTTGAGTTTCCTGCCGGCACCAAAATGGCTGGCTATACCAAATACAACAAAGCCGATGCCAAGGATTTTGGCTACACATGGTCGGAAGCCTTGGTCGCAGGAGACTTTGAAGTAACAGGGACAAGAAAAGCAAAACAGGAGGGTTGGCGGCAGACCCCATACACGATCGTCACATTAAAACCAAAAGCAGTGTTCGACCCGGAAACAAGTAATTGGGAAAAAGTATGAGTGTTCTGTCTGCCCAATCGATCCGACGCCTGTGCAAATCATATGCCGGAATGATCGATCCGTTTGTCGAACGTGAAGTGGTCAACGGCAAGTCATATGGTTTGTCCTCTTGTACCTATGATTGCCGGATCGATGACGGGTTGATATTGGAGCCGGGGCGATCGGCACTGGCTTCGACATTGGAATACATACGGTTGCCGCACAATGTGTGCGCCTCGATCCTCGACAAGAGCACTTATGCCAGATTGTTTCTTACCGCATTCAACACCCATATCGATCCCGGTTTTTGTGGTTATGTCACGGTCGAATTGTCCAATCTCGGAGATGAGCCGATCAGTATTCAATCGGGCGACCCGCTCTGTCAGTTGAAATTTGAGTGGCTCGATCATCCAACTGAACTTCCATACACCGGGAAGTACAATAATCAAGAACGTGGACCGCAGAAAGCAAGATTGGAAGCCTGATGGGTCACATTCACGTTCACATACACCGGACGCGCGATGCTTTCAATCCAGCGGAACCTCGTAAATCCTCCGGTGAGTGGACAAAGGGTGGCGGATCGCCGGCAAAAGCCAAACCAGTAGCAAAACCAAGAACTACAACAAGATCAAAACCCCTCGCGATGCCACGGGGGAAAGCGGCTGCCAATACCCCAACAACAAAACCCGTCGCTGCCAACACACCAAAAGTGAAATCCAGTAGTGGTATGATCCCGGCTCCCGCCAATAAAGCGGAATGGCCGGAACATCTAAAGAAGATTCGCGTGCCGCCGGCATGGACCGATGTTCATATCAATCCCGATCCCAAGGCGGAATTACAGGTTACCGGGGTCGATGTCAAAGGCCGCAGACAACCGTTGTATTCCGAGAAACATACAAAGGAAAGTTCTGCCAAGAAATTCAGTCGAGTGATCAATCTGTCAAAAAACCTTGACCAGATCGCCGCGAAGAACAACAAGAACTTGAAATCGCGTGACAAGGCAACACAGGAGCACGCGCAGTGTCTCGGTCTGATGATCGCGACCGGGGTTAGACCGGGCAGCGAACGCGACACCGGAGCCGAAAAACAAGCCTACGGAGCAACGACACTGCAAGGGCAGCATGTCGTTACCGATGAAAAAGGGCAAGTACGACTGAAGTTTGTCGGCAAAAAAGGTGTCGATCTCGATCTTGTAGTTGAAGACCCGGAGATCGCGAAGATGTTGCAACACCGCGCGATTGAAGCTGGACCCACAGGTCAGATATTCCCGAACATGACCGATAGCACATTTCGTCGCTATGTTAGTGGTGTGACCAATGGCAAGGCGATGCCAAAAGACTTTCGTACCTTGGTTGGTACGTCAATGGCGATGCGGGTAATGCAGACAATGAACAAACCAAAGGACATCAAGGAATACAAGAAAGCGGTAATGACGGTTGCCAAACAGGTCTCGCAAAAACTAGGAAATACCCCCACTATTGCACTTAATTCGTACATCGCTCCGCATGTGTTTGAGGGATGGAAGATCGCCACATGAGCGATAATCCTTACAAGATACCGAATTGGGACATCCCGATTGATCCGCATTTCGGCGAAATCGGCAAAACCGAAATCCCTGATGCAATGGATGATCATGACATCGATGAAGAGGAGGAAGAACTCCCGATGTCGGACGATGTCATCTCGATATTGGGCTTCAACCCCGAAGAAGAAACAGACGAAGACGAAGACGAAGACCCAAAAGAATGAAATTGCTTCTGCATGTTCACACACAAGACAGGAGTAGATCGGTAAGGCTGAACCTCCGCTCGCGCGATGCGTGGGAAGAGGAAAAACATCCAAGAGGAAAACCCAACAACGCCGGTCAGTTCACCAGTAAGGGCAGCGGTTCAGGCGGCAAGACCGAGACCGAGACTTCGTCATCCTCGCGATCGGCACCGTCAGAAGCTCCATCGTCACTACCAAAAAAGCCCCCGATCCTGTCGCCGACAAAACAAAGTCTCGGATCGCTTGCCAAGTATCGTGGCGAAGTAAACAAAATACTGATGGATAGCGGAACCGATCCGCATCCAAAATCCGGCGCGGAAAAGATTCGAGCGATTGTACCTGTTGTTTGCAAGGCAATGGGGATCGACACCCCGGATTACAAAGTTGAGGATTTATCCGATTTCACGCTTAACGGTCAGACGCTTCATGCGGCGGGTTATGCTACCAGCGACAGTCACATAGCACTTTCCAGTACGATGGCTCCCGAAATCGCCGCTGCGGTTGCCTGTCACGAAGCGATGCATTTGAAGTTCGCTCGGTTTATGTCGAATTACAATAACGAAATGGACAAGATGGGGGAAGACTCGCGCGGTCCCAGAGAGATCATGTATGCCAGCGGTCGAATAAAGGAAGATGCGCAAAAAGACTATCCGTTACACACACTGGTCCCGATTAATCTAATGAACGGTGAGGATTTACGAAAGGACGATGGGATTACCGATTACAGCCGAAAATGGTGGAAAGCTGTAGAGGATGGAACAGGAGCAACAATAGAATCGGCGGTAAATGAAACTCTCGCCGAGATGGCTTTTCTGAATTGGCGCGGCGAACTGCCCAATATGGAGTGGTATCAAAAATCCAAATCATACAAACCATTGTTTCAAGCTATTCATACTGCCTATCCCGATCTGCGTCCGGTAAGAGATGTCGAGGAAGAGCGGAATAAGCGAGAAGAAGAACGGTATAAAAAGAAAAAACAGGAAGAGGAAGAGGAACATAGGCGCAATGCATTCCCGCACCCCGATAGAGTCGTCCTCGACATGGTGCAAAAGCTTAATTTGTACCCGAAGGCGAGTAGCAAAGATATTCAAACATATGTCGATCCGATGACCAATGGTGAGATAAACATATTCAACGCCCCGAATGCCAGAACCGGAAAGTATGTTTGGTCTTTCTTTATTAACGATCCTCACGAATTTTCAGAGGGCGGCGACGTAGTAACGGAACTTCCAAAATACTTGCGGGAGAGGGGCAAGAAAAATGATCGAACGCAGGACAATCATGGGGCGGCGTGCGACCGTTGCCTATCTGACAAAAGAATTTGCTCCTGCCGATAAGGACGATTACGAGTTTGTAAAAATTCTGTTTGACGATGGCGACATGCTGATCGCCGCGAAGGATGCCCAAGAAGAAGACGAGTAATGCATTGGCTTCTGATTGCTGCGTCGTTAATCCAACTACAAGCCCCTGATGGTCAAATCATCTATGTGAACCCGGATCAGATTACCAACATTCGCAAACCAAGAGGTATTGATCAGGGTCATTTCGTCAAGGGTACAAACTGTCTTGTGT
>Ga0070702_100001214_pt1 | contig 10434 bp, 13 predicted proteins | sample KBSK5103metaG_FD_65466 | JGI IMG/M metagenome (GOLD analysis project Ga0070702, IMG submission 65466) | Corn, switchgrass and miscanthus rhizosphere microbial communities from Kellogg Biological Station, Michigan, USA - KBS K5-10-3 metaG | ecosystem: Host-associated > Plants > Roots >... | reverse complement strand
CTGGTCAGCATGACGTCGATCGCGTGGGCGATGACGCGGTCACGGTCGTCCGCTTCGGTGCTGGTAGATGAGGGCGGCGTCCATGCGTGCGTGCCCATCCGAACCCGTTCGCGCAGAGCCATGAGCGGCTCGACGACGCGGTTGGCGCGCTGCTGTCGGCGACCGCCGCGGCAGGAGTCATGCGTCCCGAGGTCGAAGCGGACGATGTGGTGGTCTCACTTGCGCTGGTCGACAAGCCGCGCCGGGCGGGGACGACTAAGCGGGCTGCGGGGACAGCGAATCCGGTGACGGGCAGGCGGTCACCGGGCGGTGGTATGCGCCGTCGACGATGGCACACAGCGAGAGGTGCTCCGAAGTTTCTAGGCGTTCCATCTTGAAACCGGGTCTACTCGGTCGGTCGATCCGTCGCGTCGCCCAGGCGGTGCGCGACCGCTAGCGCCCAGGGGATGCCGAGCAGCAGGAAGAGCGCGAGGCCGAAGACGAGCGGTGCCGGCGGCGGTGAGCGGCAGGTGGCCGAGCATCCAACGGTCGTCGACCGGGCGGCCCCTGCCCCGCGGCTCGCGGCAGTGGCGCGATGGCTGAGCGCACCGATCCACGCATCACCCGCACGGAGCAGGCCCTCAGGCATGCGATCGTGCAACTCGCCACCGAGCGCCGCGTCTCGCAGATCACGGTCGCCGATCTGGCCGAGCGCGCCGGTGTGACCCGCGCGACCTTCTACAACCGCTACGGCAGCCCCCTGGAGCTGCTCCTCCAGGTCCTCTGCGCCGATCTGGAGCGCGGACACCGCCAGGAAGATGCGCGCCGAGCCGAAGGCGGATACCCGCCCGAGCAGATGCTGCGCCTGGCCCACCGCCGAGGTTGCCGACCACGTGGAGCGGTTCTGGGACGTGTACCGGCAGGCCCTGCACGACCCGGCGGACCGCGGGGTGTACGAAGCGCTGACACGCCACTTCACCGTCTACGCGCTGGCGTTCATCGCCCGATGCACCCACCCGGACCTACCCACCACCAACCAGCAGATCATCGCGCAGTTCGTCGCCCACGGCTTCGCCGGGACCATCAAGGCCTGGCTCAGCGACGACTCGGTGACCAAAGCAGACCTCGTCGAAGCCGCTGTTGCCTGCGCGCCGGTCTGGTGGGGCTGACGCGGAACGCCCCAGCCGTCCGAGCCGGCCGGGGGCGGATCAGTCAGGGCGGCCGGCTGTCGGCCAGCAGCGACTGACAATTGCTTCAGGTCGTGACGTTGAGCTGAAGGGCATCCCTCAGCTGCGCGATGCGTTCGGGCAAAACGCGGTAGTAGACCCAGGTGCCACGCCGGTCGCTGGTCACCAGGCCTGCCGCGCGCAGCAGGTTCAGGTGGTGGCTGGTCGTGGCGGCGCTCTTGCCGATGCCGGTGGCGACGTCGCAGGCGCAGACCTCCTCGGTGTTCAGCAGCATCGCCATGATCTTGACCCGGGCGGGGTCGGCCAGCGCCTTGAACAGCGACGCGAGGGTTGCCACCGCATGGTCGGCCATGGTCGTCGTTGCCAGAGGGCAGCACGCGGACAGCACGGGCAGCTCGGTGTGCGCGGGGCCGGGAGTCATGGTGCTCACAACGTACTCCGCTCGCCAGACGATTTCGAAGAACTTCGAAGGAATGCTTCCACGTTCGACGAAGTTACGTCTGGATGACCGTCGAAACCTCTGCCGGAGATTCCTGGCCGCGCTCCCGTTCCGGGCGGCGCCGAGCATGAGGAGAGAACCATGAGCCCGACCCTGAATTCACCGTTCGACGAGCGGCACCACTCCGGCTGGGTCCGCCCAGCACGCCAGTGTCGCCGTGTGCACGGCGAACCCCACACCCGCGGCGACGGCACACCTACCCGTTGGATCAGCCTCGCCCACGCTGCCCTGAACCAGGCCAAGATGGCGGCCCCGCGCACAGCATCTTCCTTTTCCAGCTCCTCGGTGGGGAACGCATCTGACAGCGCTCAAGGTCGCTGTGCTCAAGGTCGTGATCCGACGATGACACGCACCCCTTGACGGAATTAGACAGACCGGTCTAACGTTCGCTTTTGACGAGTAGACAGACAGGTCTACTCAAGACTTCGGAGGAGCGGTCATGACAGATTCACGAAGCGATCTCGATCTGCACCCGCCGGTTGCGCTGGTCACGGGCGCCACGTCGGGTATCGGCCGGGCGGTGGCGTTGGCGTTGGCCGACGAAGGCTTCACGGTGCTGGTGCACGGCCGGGAGGCTCGACGCGGCGCGGAGACTGTCGCGGCGGTCGAGGCCCGCGGCGGCCGCGCCCGGTTCCTCGCCGCCGAGCTCGGCGACGCCGAGGACGTGCAGCGGCTCGCCGAGCAGGCTGAGCCAGTGGACGTTCTGGTCAACAACGGCGGGTTCTCCTGGTTCGGCCCGACCGCCGAGCTGGACGTCGCGACCTACGACAGGCTGTTCGCCAGCAACGTACGAGCCGGCTACCAGCTCGTCGCCGCGCTGGCACCGGGCATGGCCGAGCGCGGCCACGGCGCGATCATCAGCCTCGACAGCATGGCCGGGCACGTCGGCCTGGCCGGCGGCGCGGCCTACGGCGCCACCAAGGGCGCGCTCACCGCGATGACCCGCGCCTGGGCCGCAGAGTTCAGCCCGTCCGGGGTCCGTGTCAACACCGTGGCCCCGGGACCTGTGTTCAGCGACGGCGCCAACCACGAGCGGATCGAGCAGCTCGGCCAGACCACGCTGCTCGGACGCGGCGCGCAGGTCGAAGAGATCGCCGAGGTCATCGCGTTCCTGGCCTCGGACAAGGCCAGCTACATCACCGGGGCCCTCATCCCGGTCGACGGCGGACGCACCGCCGTCTGACCGCCCGACGCCCCTTGCGGGCACCTTCATGGCGCGGCCACTGCACCGCATTCCCTACTATCCAACAGGAGTTGAAATGAACAAGCCCGTTGTGCTTATCACCGGGGGACTGACCGGCATCGGCCGCGCCAGCGCCGTTGCCTTCGCCAAGAAGGGCGCCAACGTGGTAGTTGGCGGTCGTCACGATGAGGCCGGCAAGGCGCTCGCAGAGGAGCTGCGATCGTTCGGTACGGAGGCAGAGTTTATCAACGCGGATGTCCGCAGGGAGGATGATGTCCGTGCTCTGGTCGACCAGACCGTCGAACGGTTTGGCCGTCTGGATGTCGCGGTGAACAATGCTGGCACCGAAGGCCAGGTTGGCCCGATTCTGGATCAGACCGCGGAAACCTATGCCGCGACGTTCGACACGAATGTGCTGGGCGTGATCCTGAGCATGAAGCATGAAGTGCGCGTCATGCAGCGACAGGGCAGCGGCAGCATTATCAACATCTCCTCCACCTACGGGCACCACGGTGGGGCGGGGGCCTCCGTCTACGTCGGCAGCAAGCACGCCGTTGAAGGCATCACCAAGTCGGTGGCGCTCGAGGTCGCCACGTCGGGAATCCGTGTGAACGCCGTGGCGCCCGGTCCTACGGATACCGGCATGTTGACCCGCTTTATTGGCGCATCGGAGAACAAGGCGGCTCTGGTCTCACAGCTTCCGTTGGCTCGCCTCGGCCTCTCGGAGGAGCTTGCCAACGCCATCGTCTTCATCGGATCGGACGAGGCGTCATACATCACCGGCCACGTCCTCAACGTCGATGGCGGTCTGACCAACTGAGCCTGGATAGAGCCACGCGTCGGCAGGAAGAGACAGGAAGAGAGAGGAATCATGAGCGCGAAAACTCGTCTGAACCCGGGGCCCGATCACCCCATCACCGTGACACCGACCGGGCACCTGGTGACCGTGACAGCACAGGGGCGACCGGTGGCGAGCAGCGAGCACACGCTCACTGTTCGTGAGGCCGGTTATGGACCGGTCTGCTACTTCCCTCCCACCGAGGTGGACTGGGACGTTCTGCGCGAGAGCCACACGACCAGCTACTGCCCCTACAAGGGGGACGCCGGATATGTGAACGCCGTCCTGGCCGACGGCAACACCGATGACCCCATTGTCATCGACGATGTCGGCTGGTTCTACGCCCAGCCGTATGGACCGGTGGCGGCCATCGCGGGCCATTTTGCGTTCTACCCCGATCGAGTAGAGATCATTGAGCACCCAGCCCCTCGGGAAGAGGACCTACACTAGACTGACCGGTCTAAGGAGAGACTTGATATCCACCACGACTGAGCGTGCACCCGAGCGGCGACCCTCGGCGAGGCGCCGTCTCCTCGACGCGGCCAGCGAGCTGTTCTACGCCGAGGGCGTGCAAACCGTCGGGATCGAGCGCGTCATCGAAACGGCCGGTGTCGCAAAGGCGACCCTGTACAACACCTTCGGGTCGAAAGAGGCCCTGGTTCGGGCGTACCTGGACGAACGGCACGCCGAGACAGCCGACCGACTAACGGCCGCTGTGGCAGCGGCGAAGACGCCGCGAGAGGCCATCGTGGCGGTGTTCGCGGCACAAGCCGAGCTGTTCACCCAACCGGACTTCCGGGGTTGCGCGTTCGTCGCGGCTTCCTCGGAAGCGCCGCCCGGTGGTCTGGTCGAGCAGGCCGCCGACGAGTACCGCGCCTGGATTCGCGCCCTGTTCCGCGACCTGGCTGTCAACGCCGGAGCCTCCGACCCGGACATGCTCGCCGCGCAGCTCCAGCTGATCTATGACGGCGCCGGGCTGAGCGCGCGGATGGACCACCGCCCTGACGTCGCCGACCCTGCCCGCGCCGCTGTGAACGCCCTACTGGACGCGCAGCTGCCCACCACCCCCTAGCGCCGCTCTGCCCCTAGACGTTCGTGGTGTCATTGGACGGTTGGGCCCGAGGTCGGTTCAGGCTGGCTGTGCCCTCGTATGCCGCGCGCACGTTGCCGTACGGGTCGGTCGCCAGGCCGGCGAACTCGAAGCGACGGTGATGGGCTTGGCGGCCGTGTTGCTGACGTGTCAACATTTCGGATGTAGGATGCGGCCATGACCGAGACAACCTGGCTGAACGAGCAGGAGCAGCGCATGTGGCGCGGATTTCAAGGGATGTGGCGCAACCTTGACCGCACCGTTGAGCGCGACCTGATGGATCGGGCGGCGCTCTCCGCGGCCGACTTCTCCATCCTGGTGCCGCTTTCCGAGGCGCCTGATCGTCGGCTTCGGGCACGTGACCTGGGTCGTTTGCTCGACTGGGACCGCAGCCGCCTGTCACATCAGATCCGGCGTATGGAGCAGCGCGAGCTGCTGACCCGGAGCAAGTGCCCGACCGATGCCCGGGGCACCTTCATCGAGCTGACGAACCACGGCTGGGAGACGGTCCAGCAAGCGGCTCCGGGGCACGTCCAGGCGGTGCGGGCTAATTTCTTCGACGTCCTTACGGACGCCGACGTAGTAGCACTCGAGGACGTCGCCCGCCGCGTCAACGACCGCATCGCGAGCCTCAACCTCGACCAGGACACCTGTGCCAAGGCGGCAGCAGCCCTCTGACCTCCCGTAATACAACAAGGCGAGCTGAACAGGGCTAGAGCGTTCAGGATGCAGAACCGGCCCCAGGGATGGAACCGGAAGTGGCGATTTGCAAGCAAGAGCCACTGGACGCGATGCAACCGAGACCTCGTCTGTCATCAACGTGCAATTACGCGGTCAGATCCGGTAAGAGCTCTCGCCGCGCCGACGCGAACATGTTGTGACCCTCTCGATCCCCGCAAGTCTTCCCTTGGCTCCCAGCCGGGCTCAACGTCACCTTTGTCTGCGCGCCAGGACAGACCACACCAGCGCGCAACCGGGACAGTCCTCGACTGACGGTTCCGCTGAATCTCCTTGCACACCAACAGAAAGACACGTCAACAGAAAGGCAGCATCGCCATGACCAGCTCCCGGACTTCGTCCTCCATCTCCACAGCTGAAGTGGGCCTCGTCGCCCGCATCCGCACTGCCGACCCGGCCGAACAGGCGTTCATGATCCTGCGCGCCGCATTCACGGTTGCGCCCATCCTTTTCGGTGCGGACAAGTTCTTCCATCTGATGGTCAACTGGGACCGCTACCTGGCCCCGATGCTGTCCGACCCGCTGCCGTTCACCCCGCACCAGCTGATGTACGCCGTCGGCGTCATCGAGATCGTCGCCGGCATCGTCGTAGCCGTCCACCCCCGGCTCGGCGCGCCGGTCGTAGCCGCCTGGCTCGCCGGCATCATCGTGAACCTCCTTCTCATTCCGGGGTTCTACGACGTGGCGCTGAGGGACTTCGGGCTGTTCCTCGCCGCCATCGCCCTGGCCCGGCTCGCCACGAGGTACGACCCGCGGCCACTGCTGCGGGTCGCCCGGAGGCACTGAGCCATGACGACCGCGTTCGTCCTCTCCGGCGGCGGCAGCCTGGGTGCCGTGCAGGTCGGCATGCTGCAGGCTCTGGGTGAACGCGGCGTTGAACCGGACCTGCTGGTCGGGACGTCGGCAGGGGCCATCAACGCGGCCTTTGTCGCCGGACACGGGATGAAAGGCGAGGCGCTTGAGGAGCTCGCCCGGCTGTGGCGTTCACTGCGGCGCCGGGAAATCTTCGCCCTCCGGCCGCTGCGCGGTCTCCTGGCTGCGGTCGGCGTGCGTCCCTCACTGTTCTCCGCCGAACCGCTGCGGCGCCTGGTCGAGGTCAACCTGGGATACCGGGAGATGCTCGACGCCCGAGTCGAGCTGCACCTGATCGCCACTGACCTGGGCAGCGGACAGGGCGTCCTGCTCTCCAGCGGTGACGCGGTCAGCGCGGTAATGGCCAGCGCCGCCATACCGGGTGTCTTCCCGCCGGTACGGCGTCAGGGTCGCGTGCTCATCGACGGTGTCATCGCCGAGCACGCGGCCATCGGCCATGCCGTCGACTGTGGTGCCGACGAGATCTACCTCCTCCCGGCCGGGTTCCCCTGCGCCCTTTCGGTCCCGCCGACCACCGCTGTCGGCGTTGCCCTGCAGGCGCTGACCTTGTTGAGTCAGCAACAGCTGATCGGCGAGGTAACGCGGTATGCCGGACCCGCCAAACTCATGGTGCTGCCGCCGCTGTGCCCCCTCAAGGTGTCCGCCGCGGACTTCGGCCACGCTGATGAGCTGATCACCAGAAGCAAGCGGGCCACCAGAGCATGGCTTGATGAGGGCGGCCCCGATCTGCCTATGCCACAACGGTTTCTGTCAATGCAGGGATGAGATCTGAAAGTCTCGGATCTAGCGCTCTTGGTCCGGGCTGCCTCGACCGCTCGCGCGCTTTCGGTCTTGAGGTCGAGGATGGTCTGAGCGGCACCTTCCCATCAGCGGCGGCCAGTCGGGCCGGTTGTCTGAGCGGCCGGAGGACGCCGCGGACTGACTACGAACCGCTGCATGCGAGTTCGCGCGACCGCGAACCGGGGATCCGATCGGCTGTGGAAGGTACCCGGTTCTAGGGATGTTGCCCGCTTTGCCTCTTGGCAGAGTGGGGTCACGCACCGCCCGCTGGGAGCAAGGAGAGGTCCCCGAGAGGTATCCGTTCGGGGTCTGACCCGCGCCTTTCCCCGTCGTCCCCGTCTAGGAGGCAGCGTGCCCGCCATCAACGAGACCCGCCAGGTCCCCGCGGCCGGAACCCCGCTCACGGCCGACATCGCCCGCCCCGACGAGGCAAAGGGCCTGGTGCTGTTCGCACACGGCAGCGGCAGCAGTCGTCACAGCCCGCGGAACCGGGCCGTGGCCGCCGAGCTACAGCAAGCCGGGCTGGCGACTGTGCTGGTCGACCTGCTCACCCCGGACGAAGAGCGGCTCGACGCCAGTAGCGGCCAGTTGCGGTTCGACATCAACCTGCTTGCCGCACGGCTGATCGCGCTGACCGACTGGTTGAGACAGGACCGGGCCACTGCTGGTCTCGATGTGGGCCTGTTCGGTGCCAGCACCGGGGCCGCAGCCGCCCTTGTCACCGCAGCCGCGCGCCCGGATACGGTCCAGGCAAACGTCTCCCGCGGCGGTCGACCTGACCTAGCCCGTGAGTTCCTGTGGGTCGTGCATCAGCCCACGCTGCTGGTCGTCGGTGAGAACGACCCGACCGTCATCCAGCTCAACCAGCGAGCCATGGCCCTGCTCAGCGGCCATACCCGCCTTGAGATCGTGCCCGGCGCCTCCCACCTGTTCGAAGAGCCCGGCGCCTTGGAGATGGTGGCTCGCCTTGCCCGCGACTGGTTCCTCGCACACCTGACGCACACGTCCGAGCCTCAACCAGGGCCAGCTCGACACTGAGTGCGGATGGCACCCTTGTTACAGGACCGGCCACGCAGCGGCGCAGTCAACCCATAGAGACTGGTCGACGCCAAAGCCGGCTGCTTCCAAGGGGGCCCGTAACGCTCCCCCGCCGCGGCATTGCTGGATGTGAACGGTGATGCTGCCCACACTGCACGCCTAACAGGTTGAGATCCAAAGATCAGCCGCACTTAGTGTCACCTAATGCTTCGAAAAACAAACGTCCTGCGTTCGACCCTGCCTGGCTCATCCTGGCTTGCCTTACCTGGTTCCCCGGCTCCTACCAGGCGCGTTACCCGCTGCTGTCCCGGCTTCGCCACGACAGCCGGGTGACAACGACCTGGCCGGAGTCAGAACCCGGTCCACCGCGGCGGTACTACTCCCTAACCGCAGGGCGTTGCTCCGCCCTTTCAAGCTTTGCGTGCGAACGGCGCAGGTTCCGTGGCGCGGTCGATTCGCTGCTACCCCAGGAGAGCAAGTGACTGTCCCGTCCATTGAACAGCTCGTCGTGGACTACATCCGGCGACTGGAGCGGGCGGCCAGCACATTGCCCCCCGACGCCCGCGCAGATCTGATCGAGAAGATTCGCGAGCACATCGACACCGCCAAGGAGGCGGGAACAGTATCTGAGGAGGCGGGCAAGCGCACGTTGCCAGACCGCCTCGGCCAGCCGGAGGCCGTCGTCGCGTCGGAGGACTGGTGGATCGCCTCGATCGACAGGATCCAGGGCGCAGCGAACGACCTGCACGGGGCGATTGAGTCCGTCATGGACGCGCTGTACGAGGCCCGGAACAGACGGCTTGCGGGGGTCGGCGACCTCGACATCGCCAAGGGTCTGGTGGCTCGCGGCGGAAGAGAGACCCGCCTTGGTCCAACCGTGGCTTTCCGCGAGTTCGAGGCAGCTTTGACTGACTGCCGCGCTTCGATGATCCGAGCGCTCGTTGATGAGGAGCACATGACCTTCACAGACGTTGGCGAACTGATCGGGGTGACTCGACAGATGGTTGCGCGCCTGTATCGCAGGGCCGGAGGCAGTGACCCGGCCAGCGAAGGCGGGGACGAGAGCTGATCCCGCCGACATGCTGTGCTGACGGGACCAGCGCGAACGCATGCGTCCTCTGACCGGACTCTCCAGGTGGAGTCCCTCCAAGCGGCGCTGAAGCGACAATCTCCCGCGAGAGATTGACCTCACCGCTGGTCGCCGCCTCCATCCTTGGCTTGCGGGCACGCCTACGGCGCGCCCCACGGCGGCGACGAGTGCGTATGTGCCCGCCGGTCGTACCGCCGAGCGCGAAGAGGTGTCAGTAGTAGATGACCACATAGATGTGGTCCGGCGTGGCCCCCGCAGCCCTCATGGCAAGGTATGCCTCGTCGGCATACTCCACCGCACCGTCCTCGTCTACGTCTCCGTCTGCGATGGTCACAAACACCTCGAAGACCCCAGCCTCATCGCAGCCGTCGCGGATCAGAGCCAAGGCAAGATCGTTCTTCGTCGAGTCGATGGTGACGTTGGCGGTGGCGCTACCCGCTGGCCAGCCACCCTCCGGTGTCGGTGCCTCATTGAAATCCGGCGGGTAACCGGCGGGCATGGGGACGTCGACGGCCACCGCGCCGGGCGGGAACTCGACCTGCTGGTTCATCCAGTCCCAAAGGTCTTCTCGCTCGAACGTGTGCGTGGTGCAGTAACCGTTGCCATCGGTGATGATCAGCGCGTACATGACTCCCCATCGTCTTGTTGAGCACGGTCACGAGGGCCCCGCAACGGCGCTAAGGCGTCATCGCACGGCCCACGCACGCCTGCGCCATGCCTGAAATCCCCCCCGTCCGTGACCCCATCCGGGTCTGGCTTCCCACCGCGACCCCGGCGACCAATCCTCGCGGGGCACCCTGAGACATCGTCGCGAACGTACTAGCCGTTGGTCGTGCCCGTATGCGTTCTGATCGAAGTGGGGTGAGCATCACAGGCACCAGGGTCGACTCATTCCCCAGCACTCACTGGGGACTCCTGCCCCGCGTCCGCTTGGCGCGCTGGGTCAGGCTGCTGCATTCGACGGCTCGTCGCAGCTTCAAGTGGGACGGGGTCGCGCCTGCGTGTGGCGTCAGGGACTGCCGTTGGTGGGAGTGGATGCGCTCAGCTCACCAACTGCGGAAGATTCGTACGCCTGCTGGATGGAGGTTCTGATGCCCCGGCCGCCGGCGGCGGGTCCGGAAACCCTCCCACCAACGGGT
>Ga0070702_100001196_pt1 | contig 10467 bp, 18 predicted proteins | sample KBSK5103metaG_FD_65466 | JGI IMG/M metagenome (GOLD analysis project Ga0070702, IMG submission 65466) | Corn, switchgrass and miscanthus rhizosphere microbial communities from Kellogg Biological Station, Michigan, USA - KBS K5-10-3 metaG | ecosystem: Host-associated > Plants > Roots >... | reverse complement strand
GCTGAAACGGATGTGCCGTCCCTTCAAGACGAAGCCGACAATGGCGTTCAGGGGCCGCACGGCGTACGCGAACTCGCTCGCGCCGTAGCGCTCGAGGGTGCGCTCGATCTCGCCCTTAGTCTTCTCGACCGGCACGTCCGTTTGCGCAGCGTACGAGTTTCGCATCCCCACCTCCCGAAGAACCACTACAAGGCCTTCTTCTCTTCTTCTATACCAAGTTGTAGTCCCCGTTGTAGTTCTTTTTCCTGGCGCGCCCGGTCCTTGCGGCCCTCGACCAGGGCGCAGACGCGCTGGGCCTCGATGACGCCGCCGCGTTTCACCTGCTCCGCCCAAAGGGACACGGGGATCAGTCGCCACGTCTTTCGGGCGAGGCTCCACTCGAACCACATCTGCGCCTCATTGCGCAGCAAGTTCAGATCGGGGCGGATAGGGTCCCAGTCGAGCCAGAACGGCCAGGGCCGGCGCCCCTCGAGGGCGTCCCAGAGCCAGTACTCGATCCAGCCCTCCACGTTGTGGGGGGCAAGAAAGGCGACGACGCGGTCGAGCGCGGCCTTGTAGGGGGGATTCGGGGCGGCCTCTATCTCCATACGTGGGACCGGGCGCGGCGGTTACGATCGTATTCAGCCAAGGCGTCGGCGATGTTCCGAACGGTGGTGCCGGCATCGGCGCCGAGGCTGATGCGAAGCAGGCTGCAGAGACGATCCGCGCGCACGTGGCCGCCCCGGAGCCTGAGGCTGAGCTTGTCGCGATCCCGCGGGAGCGAGGCGAGAAGCAAGGTGTCTTCTTCGGACAGGGTGGCCTCGGTGGGGAGCCCGAGGAGGTCGCGCTCGATGCGCTGCAAATGTTCTTCTTCGGTGAGGGTCTGGGCCACCAGCGCGATCAGGCGCGCACACGCCTCCTGGCTCAAAATACCGAGGTACGCGTCCATGACGGGCACCCCGAGCGCCTCGGCGCTCCAGTCGTGTGCCTCGGCCCGCGTCATCCGACCGCCCTTCCAAAGCTGATCGAGCGCTTCCTCTGCAGCGCGGCGGGCCGCCCGGGTGCTTTCGTCCACGAACACGCCCACCATCGACCCGTCCGGATTCGCGTGCCTGCTACCGCGGCAGCCCGTCACACGCCATTCGCTGCAGCCGTAGAAAAGCCCGCGCTTCGACCTCTTCAACTGGAGCGGCGCGTGGCAGAGATCGCAATTCGCAGAAACAGAAACGATCTGGGCGACCGTCACGTCCTTTCCGAAAGCGAGGTCGATACCGAAAGTACAGCGCGCCATGGCACCACCGCCCTACGCCGCGGCAGGAGGAAGTAGGTCCGAGACGTCCGCGCCGCCGGCCGAGCTCGCCCCGGTGGCGCGGCGCACCGCCTCTGCGTAGGCCTCTTCAGCCGACAGCTCGGCGACGATGCGAAGCCAGGCGTACAAGACCAGCCACGAGCCGTCCGCGTGCTCGAAGTACATGTGGCTGTAGATCCCCGGCTTCATTCTCTCGGCGCCGGGAACGCGCGCGAGTGCCATGCGCCCGTTGTGAAGCCCGATCCACGTTCGCGGGATCTCGAGGCGGCCGGGCGAGTCCCGTCCCGGCGTGGTGAGGAACTCGAGGAGGGTCTTCAGCGCCTCAGCGCTTTCGCGCGTCGGCACGACGTACTTGCCGCCCGCGGCCCACGGAGCGGCGATGACTTGGGTCCAGGGGCTGCCCGACTTCATGAACCGGGGCTCGTACGGGTTGACGACTTCGATGCCGACGGACGGCCCGTTGTGCTGCCCCGCGTGCCACGTGAGATCGTCCAAGACGTCCGCGTTCTGATAGACCGTGCCGTTCGACTCGAGGATGAAGTGGACGCCGAGATCGCGCCCGCCCGGGTTGCTCTTGTCCGGCGGCTTCAAGACCCGGAGCGTCGCCATCTGGTTGCACGTGACCGTCTCGTGCACGATCACCTCGGTCACGAGACCTCCACGGCGCTTGTTGATGAAGCGGTAATCCTCGGGCCCGTGGTCGATCCAATTGTTGACGTGCAGGCTGCCTGGATCGTAGCCAAGCCCGCCCATGATGATCTCGCTCGGCCCCGGCTCGTCCGGCAGAGGCAAGTACGGGTTCTCGAACTCGTTGATATTGCCCATCGACCGAAACCTCCTTTACACGGCGACCTTGCGACGTCGTTTCCAAGACCGCTGCGAAGCCTGGTAGAGCGTGACCATGCGCTGATCGTCGTCGGGCAAGAGCCCATCGCCGTACATCTCCGAGAGGACCTTGCCGCTCGTTGTGGCGTCCGAGAGCGCGCGGTGCGACTGGTCCTGTGCGACGCGCCAGCGGTCGGCGACCGTGCCGAGCTTGTGGTTCGGCAGCTCGGGCTCGAGCTGGTAGGCGAGCGACATCGTGCAAAAGGCGAGCGCGGGCAGCTGCATCAAGGCGAGCCGGCCGAAGTGGTTGCACTCCTGCATGAGCATGCGCAGATCGAACTCGACGTTGTGGGCGACCCACACCGGGCAGTCCATCCGATCGAGCAGCTCGGCGTAGACCTGCCCGAAGATGGGTTTGCCGACGAGATCGTCTCTCGAGAGGCCGTTGACCTTCAGCGCTTCTTGTACCCGGGTACTTTCCCAGTCGACCTGCGGGGGATAGAGCAGCTGCGACCAGCTCGCCACCGGCACGCCGTACGAGAAGCGCACGAGGCCGATCTCGATGATGCGGGCTTCCGGCCCGAACCCCGTCGTTTCCGTGTCGAGCGCGACCCACGTATCCGACCAACCCATCTCGGCCCCCCGTCGGGAGAGAAGTACAACAAGTACGGGTTGTACTTCCAGGAAAAAAGAACGCGGCCTACTGTCTTCCCGGGGGCCTCATCGGTCGCGCCAGCTTTTCGTAGGGAAAAACCGGCATGTTCGCCGGCACCGGTACTTGGCCGCTCGAGACCAGATTCATGGCCGGCGAGTCGGCGTCGAGGTCGAAGTGCAAGTAGCGCGACTTCACCCAGTCGTGTTGCTTGGTGGTGAGCTTCTTTTGTACTCCCCTGCGAAGCCGGTCGAGCATGGCGGGGAAGGCTTCTTCTTCCTGGGCGTTCAACTTGTCGGCGTCGAGACGGGAGAGAGCGTCGAGCATCTCGAGATCCGTCGGTTCGAGATCGGTCAGCATGGTGCCTCGCGGTACTTCTGTAGGAGGTTGCAGAACGTGATGAACGTGGCGCGGGCGTGGCTCGCGTCGCGGATGCCCGAGGGGCGTTCGGGATCGAAAACCCTGACGAGGTAGGCGCGCACGAGCTCGTCGAAGGGCGCGCGCATCGCGTGCTCGGCGGCGCGCCGGCCGAGCGGATCCTCGACGGGCGGCATGGCGATCACGGGCTCGGGGTACACGGCGATGAGCGCCTCGAAGAAGGGAGCGAGATCGCCGCCCTCGTAGAGAACCGAGAGCTTCAGCCAGCGGCGAAGCAGGATCTGCGCGTGCGTCACACCGGTCACGCCGGCCTGACCGCGGTCGCTGTAGAGCAGATCGAGAAGCGCCGTCATCCGATCATCGAAGGGCGCTCGCACCGCGGCTTCGCACGCTTTCAGCGTGAGGCTGCGGTAGGCGCCGATGCGGCGCACCCGGGCGCGGCTCCCGACAGCCGGCGGGGGCGTAGCGGACTTCTCTCGCGAGGAGCGCGACACGCATCGACACAACCACAAAGGCGCGGGGAAGCAAGACTTCTTTTCGAGACAAAGTCCCCAGTAGTATTCACCTGGGCTTGATCGGGCTACTTCGGGACGTTGTATTCGAAAATAGACCTTGGACTCCATGCCTTCTTGGTTGTACAGGAAGTGAATGGACCCAACGCCGCCTTGGCGCGTACGGCTGGGGATAAGAGGTGGGCATGGGAAGCGACATCGAGAGGCGGGCGAGCCAGAAGCAGAACTGGGACGGGCCGGGGGATAAGAACGGCGACGCCCTGGACGGCGAATCGAACGGGGAGCCGGTCGAGGATCTGCCGGACGTACCGTTCCGGTCGATGATCTTCGGCCCCGCGCGCATCGGGCCAGCGAAGGTGATGAAGCCGAAGGGCCGGCGCGGGCAGCGGCGCGAAATCCCCGCCGCCGAACCGGAGCGGCCGGCGTCGCCGGGCGAGCCGCACCTGACGACGACCGAGGCGGCGATCTACTGCAGGTTCCTCACCCCCGGGGGTTTACGTAAGGCGTGGTACCAACTGCTCGTCTTTCCGGTCGGGCGGCGCGGCGGGCGCGGCACGCTCATGTGGCGGCGGGCCGAGCTCGATCGGTTCCTGCGCGGCGCGCCGCTTCTGCAGAGCGAGGCCGCAGGTGTGATGATGCCGCCGCATCTGCAGGCGGACGGCGCCGCGGAGAAAATGAAAAGTGTTTGACAGGAGGGTGAGACAATGACCACTTCCAGCGAGATAGGTAGCGACCTCGAAGTCATCACCGTGAAGGAACTCGCTGGGATCCTGCGAATTCCGAAGAAGACGCTCTACAACTGCATCAAGAGAGGTGAGATCGCGGGTGTCCAGCGGTACGGGCACGGCATCCGCATCAACAGGGCGAAGGCTCTCGAACAAGCAAAGGGGGGATCGGCGACACCGCGAAAGGGCTGATCCATGAGCATCAGAAAGGTTGGGGCGTTTTGGCACTACGACATCACGGTTCACAAAGGAAAGAAGGAGATACGACGGAAGGGCAGCACCAAGAATAGGAAGCACACGCGTAACGACGCGCTGCTGTTCGAAGCGAGCAAGCGGCAGCAACTGTTAGCGGACCTCGGTTTGTCTGGATTGATGCCGTCCTTCAAGCAGTTTGCACGGCGATTCCAAGCATACGCAGCGGTGAACAAGCCAGCCGAGCGAGCGTCGAAGGAGACCATCCTTCGGCTGCACCTCGTACCGTTTTTCGGGGAGGTCCCTCTCGATGAGGTGGAAGGGGAAAAAATCGCAAAATACATCGAGGAGAAGCTCAGCCAGCTACTTCCCGGCAAGCGCGGCAAGGCCGGTGAAACCTACGGCAAGAAATCGGTCAACAACCATTTGGGCGTCCTCAGCATCATGCTGAACACGGCGGTCAGGTGGAAGGTCATGCACAAAGCACCCGAGATTAAACTGATGCGGCTCGACCTTCCACCCTACGATTTTCTCAGTGCGGAAGAGGTGCAGAAGGTGCTCGCAACCCCGGGCGAGCCCGCATTCGTGATGGCGCTGGCGGGACTCACCGGAGGCTACCGCATCAGCGAGATGATCGCGCTCAGGTGGCCCAACGTGAACCTGGTGAATGCGAAAATCGTGATCCGAGAAAGTGTGTGGCGTGGCCGCCTGCGAGACTTCCCCGGCGGTGAAGAGGATGAGGAAGCTGTCCTGCCACCCATCAAGGACTACGTAGGTGCTCCGAAGGGAGGTACGACGGAGGAAGTCCCCATGAGCACCATGCTCGTCTCCGCGATGAAGGCGCTGCCTTCACGATTTGCGGGCGGTCTGGTTTTTCCCGGTCCGGATGGAGAGCTGCTCAAGAGGGAAGACCTGCATCGTTCGCTCACTCGCCTCTGCAAGCTTGCGGGTATCCGCGAGGTCACCTGGCACGTCTTCCGTCATACCTTCGCAAGCCACCTCGTCATGAAGGGCGTCCCGTTGAAGGCCGTCCAGCAGCTCATGCGACACAAGTCGATCACGATGACGCTGCGCTACGCCCACCTCTCCCCCCAGGTCGGCCCGAACGCCGTCGACCTCCTCTACAAGCCCGACGCCCTACCGTTCCAGCCGGCGCAGAAAGTGGATGAGAGGGAAAGCGGGTAAGCACATAGCGTAGGAAAATTGGGCCGTAAACTGGGCCGTGACTTCCCGGGACGGCCGGGAACGAACAGGAATTAGACGGCACAAGTCACGGCCCAATCCACGGACCAATCACAGCTGTTTTGAAGCATTTTCCCACGTTTTCCAGCGAAAGAGCCGATCCCGCTGTAAGGGTTTTCATCCCTGGTACGCGGGTTCGAATCCCGCTGGGGACGCCAACAATATCAATCTGTTAGCCAACTGACGCGCTGCAGAATTTGCGTCATTGGGCCGTGATTGGGCCGTGACCTCTCCGAATCGAAGATGGCCTGGTCTCACCCCTCACTGGCGCCCTGCTCGCGACCGCTCTTGCCGCACCGCTTGGACAGGGGTAGACGGGACCGGCCAGAGGGGGCTTGCTCCCGCTCGGAGGTCCATGGCAACCGACCGCAAGAGCCTGATCGAAGATGACGTCGAGCGCGTCGACATCTGGTGCGAGCCATCCCCCGAGGGCCTCTTCTGCGTGCGCTGCTACGTAGTCCGCCAAGACGCCAACGTAGCCACCACCCGCCTCCATCTCACACGGCCTGTCTTCGACGAGATCACGATGATCGACCTCTGCAGTACCTGCTTCAAGTCGTACACGGAGAAGTTCGGCGCCGGGACCCCCGGCGGGAGCTCCTGAATGACCGCCACGCCGAGCCTCAACGCGGCCGAGCGTCTCATCCTCGTGCTGCTCGGCGACGGCGAGAAGGGCGGCCTCGAGCTGGTCCGCGGGAGCGAAGGGAGGCTCGGGCGCGGAACGGTCTACGTGACGCTCACCCGAATGGAAGACAAGGGCTACATTTCGTCGCGACCGGACCCGGCGTCGCAGGACCGGATCGGTATGACCCGCCGCCTCTACCGGGCTACCGACCTCGGCCAGCAGCTCCGGAACTCCGCGAATCCGATGGCTGGCCCCAGCGCCGTGCACTGCTGCTTGTGGGACAGCCGTGGGCCCCGCCTTGCCTGCTCCAAGACGTGGTCGGCCCCCGCCACCGACCCACCGCAGATCACCTTGCAAGGCGAATCGCATGAGGTCTTTCAGACCGAGGACGGCACCCGCTACTCGTTCGACATCGAGATGGTGACATGCCAGGGATGCCTCTTTCGTGACGGCGCTGCCGACGACGACGATGATCTCGACGTCGATTACGCTGAGCTCGATCGACGCCGGCAGGAAGTCGGTGAAGGCACGGTCGTGCTCGTTCCGTGGTCCGAGATCCGAGAAACCAAGCCCCCCGTGCACCTCTGCAAATGGGACGGCCGCGCGCCCTCCTTCGGCATCGCGTGCAGCGAAACGTGGTCGACGCCCGCGGCCGAGCAGCCGCACCTTGCGCTCGAGCACGGATCGCTCGAGGTCTTCAAGACCGAGGACAGGACGACCTGCTACACGTTCGACCCCGAACAGGTGACATGCCCAGCATGCCTGCCGCACGCGAAGGAAGAGATCGAGTGAACGAGGGTATTGCGATTCGCTACGTGATCGGCGACGCCACCCAGTTCGAGGGTAGCGGGCAACGGTTCATCTGCCACGTTGTCAACGACGTCGGTGCCTGGGGGGCCGGCTTCACAGGCGCCCTTTCAAAGCGCTGGCCCGAGCCCGAGCAGGTCTACCGCGAGCGGTTTGCGATGGGAACCGTTCGCCTCGGCTACATCCAGTTCGTCAGCGTCACGCGCGAGATCTGCGTGGTGAACATGGTGGCCCAGCAAGGGATCGGGAGACGGCCGCCGATGACCGGGGCGCGAGCATATCACCGGACCTACCCTCCGATTCGCTACGACGCGCTCGAGGTCTGCCTGACGAGCGTGCGCACCTTGGCGATGGCAAGCCACGCGAGCGTGCACATGCCGCGCATCGGGTGCGGCCTCGGCGGCGGCCAGTGGGACGTTGTCGAGCCGCTCGTGCGCAACATGGCCGCAGGCTCCGAGCCGAGCATCGCGGTCACGGTCTACGACCTGCCCGAGAACCGATCATGAACGAACGCGACGCCAAGCGAAAGAAGAAGCTCGCCCGACGAGCGGCCCGAAGTCGAGGAAAGGAGGAGGTTGTCTCTTACCAGGTGCGCCCGAAGCCAGCCCAATACTGGATCGAAGAGTTCCCGCAGCTCCCAGAGGAGCGAAGATGCCTCCTAGGTCTTTTTTGTAGGGGCCGCACGTGCGCGCAGCTGGCAGAAGACATTGCCATCGACCGCATCCACCCAGGAATGGGGATGATGCGAGGCGTCGCCTTGACGAAAGAGAGCGTGCTCGAGGGCATCTACGCTTGCATCAATGCCGGATTTCTCACGTTGGTCCCAATCGACCCGACTGGCAGCGCGCCGGTCAGCAAGATGTGCCTCGCTGTGATGACGGTCCCCGAACATGCAGCCTCTTTGGTTGATGAAGACGACCTCGAAGTCCTGACCAAGCACGAACTGGTGCCCGTGCGGCTCACCGACCCGGGCGCGATCTGCCCCGCGTGCGGTCGCTGGTTTTTCATCGAGGCCGACTGCCCGTGCAAGGTCACCTGAGCACGGTGCGCCGCCGGCCGGGCAGAGCGCGCAGGCGCTGGTACTCGTAGCTCGACTCGTGGCCTTCGATGAGATCGCGCTTTCGGTTGATGGCGTCGGCCTTCTCCTGCGTCAGCTTGCGCGGTCGTTTACGAGGCGGCTTCATTTCTGCTGACCGGTGTCAGGCTGCGAGAGATCGCAGATGCAACCCTCGGTCACGTTGTACTTGTACATGCGGGCTCCCCCGTGTTCGCAGGCCATCGCGCAGTGGCTAATGGTATCGCTCTGGCAGATGCTCTGACAGGCGGCGAAGAGCACAAGCAGCATGAAGAAGTACCGTCCCATGTACGGTCCCCGTCAGTGCACGACCAGCTCGCCCTCGAGCTCGAGCTCCGTCGACCGAGGGCCCATGTTCGCAACCTCGTGCCCCTGAAGGCGCTCCTTCATGAACGTGCTGCAGAGCGGGCAGTGGTAGAGGAGGTGCGTTTCGAAGGCGGTCTGGCACTTCGATTCGAGCCGCCAGCGATGCACGTGCTTGGGTCGCGACCACCACATGCCCGCCAGGTTCGCACGACCCGACCCGCCGGACAAGAAGCTCCTCGAGACCGGGATAAGAGTCTTGGAGGAAACTACAACCATGAATCCCAAAAAGACCGTTGAATTTGACCCGAACCGACCGGCATCATCCAGCCGGGAGCGTGCCGCCATGCCCGATGAAAACCCAGGGTTTCAGGACGACCACGACGGCTCGCGCGAACGGGCTTACTTAGCCGCCCTACTGATGAACGAAAAGCCGAAATTTCAGCACCCCTGCGGCACCTGCGTCTTTCTCGGAGGGATGATGGTGCGAACCACCCTCTTTGACCAGCCCCAGCTCGACGAGATGTACGACCGCTACGACCTCTACTTCTGTAGCAAAGAAGCCGGCGGGCCCACCGTCCTCGTTCGTTTCGACAACGGTGCCGAGAACTACGTGTCCAGCCTAGTAACCATCTCCGACGAAGCCTTCTACAAGAACCCACGAAACCTCACCAATCGCCTCCTGAACAAAGCAGCCCATCGCGCCCGGGTCAGCGGCCTCATCCCGAAATAAGCCGCGCCATGCGGGGAGGGCCCTTTGGGGCTCTCTTTTTTAGCCCCGCGATTATTTTCGCATTGCTCCGGTCGCACGGATGTGCTGATGGACACGTACATGCAGTGGTTCGGCCCCGCCCCCTTCGGACCCGTTTGCGAGGACACGAACCACGCCGACACGCCGGTCGGGACCCCCTGCGCCTGGTGCGACGAGACGATCGCACAAGGTGAGCACGGGCTCTTCATTCCCCACGTCACCTCGACCGGCAGCGCAGAGACCCTCGAGGTGTCGGCCGTCTACCTCCCCTACCACCAAGAGTGCATGCTGCGAACCGTTCTCGGCTCGCTCGCGCACGTCGAGCGGCGATGCACCTGCTACGGTGGGACCAAGAACGACGAGGCCCACGGCGCCCTCACCAAAAGGCAAGAGGCCCGACTCGTCGTCGCCATCTGGGAACAGCGCCCTCAGCTGACCTAGGAAAAAGCGCATGCGCTGGTTCGGCCCCGCCCCTTTCGCCCGGATTTGCGAAGATGTCGAACGCGTCGAGACGCCGGTCGGCAACCCCTGCACCTGGTGCAGGGAGGCCATGACAGCAAGCGATTTCGGATTTTACATCCCGTATTGCGGGCCGTACGACGGCCCAGACGCGGACGTCAGCCACCTCTACCACCAGGAATGCTTCCTCGGTCAGATCCTCGAAGATCCATCAGACGGTCCGAGTGATCTGAGCCTCAGGCAAAGAGCCCTACGCGCCGTCAGCGCCGCCAGGGTGCGTCTGGGAGCGCCCGTCCCGCCGCCGACCCCGTGGGTACCCATCGACCTCAGTGGGCAGAACCGCGTACTTCGACTCGTCCTCATAGCCGATCCCCCGAAGGGCGCGCTCCTGCTCGACGGTGCAGATGACGAAGCGAAAAGTTGGCTACGTATTTGGCAAAGGCAGGTCGACTTCCTACTCATCCCAATTCGAGAACTCTGGATAAACCAGCCCATCACCTCAGCGTCTCTTCACAGCGCAGCAGGTCTGTTGCTCGACGAGCTCCAAGCATGGGCCCGTGGAGAGCGGGTGAACGTGATCGGACACAGTGGCAGCTTTCCGCTACAAATGTCATTCGAAGTAGAGGCCATCAC
>Ga0070702_100001191_pt1 | contig 10502 bp, 8 predicted proteins | sample KBSK5103metaG_FD_65466 | JGI IMG/M metagenome (GOLD analysis project Ga0070702, IMG submission 65466) | Corn, switchgrass and miscanthus rhizosphere microbial communities from Kellogg Biological Station, Michigan, USA - KBS K5-10-3 metaG | ecosystem: Host-associated > Plants > Roots >... | reverse complement strand
CCGGATCCCCCATGGCCGGGATCATCGAGGGCTGCGTGGATGAGGCGTTAACGGTCGTGATGGGCACCGAGGCCGCCGCGGAGGCGCCTCCGGAACGGGTAGCGCCCATGACGTACATGACGGCGAGCGCGATGACGGTGAGAAGGACCAGGGCTGCGCGACGAGGCGTGATGGTGGAGGTCATGTGGTTATGACGCACGAGAGGTGGGGACGGTTCAGCGCAGCGTGACACAGTGACGCCATGGAGTTCTCCGAGGTCGTCCGCAGACGCCACATGGTCCGTCGCTACGACCCCGATCGTCCAGTGCCGGCCGGGGTGGTCGGCACCGCGCTCCGCAATGCGCTGCGTGCCCCCAGCGCAGGATTCAGCCAGGGCTGGGACTTCGTCGTGCTGACCAGGACTGCGGAGCGAGACAACTACTGGGCGGCTACCACCGATCCCGACGACGAGCCGGACTCGTGGCTGGTGGGCATGCAGAGCGCTCCAGTGCTCATCCTGTGCCTGTCCGACCGGGACACCTACCTGCGACGCTACGCCGAGCCGGACAAGGGTTGGACCGACATGGACGAGGCGCGCTGGCCTGCCCCCTACTGGGACATCGACACCGGCATGGCGGCCCTGATGATCCTGTTGACCGCGGTCGACCAAGGGCTGGGGGGCTGCTTCTTCGGAGCGCCTCCCGAGACGCACGACGACGTCCTGGAGGCGTTCGAGATCCCCCGTGACCGCAACCTCGTGGGAGTGGTGTCGCTGGGCTACCCCCTGCCGCACGCCAAGAGCGACAGCCTCAGGCGCGGGCTGCGGGGGCTGGACCAGGTCGCCCACTACGGAAGCTTCGGCCGCCACGATCCCGACGCCTGACCAGCTGACAGGGCAGGTCACCCGCCGCCCATCCGCGCCGCCCTTCTCCTGAGCGCGGGACCATTGCGAACGTCCATCGCGATCGCACGGAGCAATTCGGACGTCCGATTACTTTGTTTTTTCTCCGAATCCCTGTACATCGGTGCCCACATGGGTTTATACATGTCTCAGCAACCGATCCCGAGGGTGGAGACGTCATGTACGCAGAGGAACGCCAGCAGCAGATCCTCGACAGCGCCCGCACCGCAGGACGGGTCGAGGTCAACGTCCTTGCCGAGGCCCTTGACGTCACCCCCGAGACGATTCGCCGGGACCTGACCATCCTCGAGCGGCACGGGGTCCTGCGCCGGGTCCACGGCGGCGCCATCCCCGTCGAGCGGCTCGGGTTCGAGCCCGGCGTCGAGACCCGCTCGGATCGGTTCGTCGCAGAGAAGGAGCGCATCGCGAAGGCGGCGCTCCCCCACCTCCCTGACGGGGGCACCGTACTGCTCGATGCCGGCACCACGACGCTGCGGCTGGCCGAGCGGCTCCCCCGCGACCGGGAGCTCACGATCGTCACCAACTCACTGGCGATCGCCGCGTTGGTCGCCCAGCACCCGAACCTCTCCCTCTACCTGCTCGGCGGCCGGGTGCGCGGCCGTACGCTCGCCGCAGTGGGCTCGTGGCTCACCAACGCCCTGCAGGACGTGTTCGTCGACGTCGCCTTCATCGGCACCAACGGGCTGTCGGTGAAGCGTGGCCTGACCACCCCGGACCAGTCCGAGGCGGCGGCCAAGCGCGCCATGATCAGCGCCGCCCGGCGCAGCGTCGTCCTGACGGACCACACGAAGATCGGCGTCGACCACTTCTCGCGCTTCGCCGACCTGTCCGACATCGCCGCCGTCATCACCGACAGCGGGCTCGACCCCGAGACCGCCGCCGAGATAGAGGCGCTCGGGCCCGAGGTGGTGCTCGCATGATCGTCACGCTGACCCCGAACCCGAGTGTCGACCGCACGGTGTCCATCACCGACCTGCAGCGCGGCGAGGTGCACCGCGCCACCGCGAGCCGGATCGACCCAGGCGGCAAGGGAGTGAACATCTCCCGCGCCCTGACCGCGCACAAGGCCCGCACGCTGGCCGTTCTCCCGGCGGGTGGCCCGCAGGGACATCTGCTGGCCGAGCTCCTGGCGGAGGCGGGCATCGAGGTCACCATCGTGCCGATCGGCGGCTCGATCCGGGCCAACCTCGCGCTGGTCGAACCGGACGGCACCACGACCAAGATCAACGAGCCAGGTCCGCTCATGTCGGGTTCCGAGCTCCGGGCCCTCCTCGCCGGCGCGACGGCCACGCTGCCGGAGCAGCCCAGCTGGCTGGTGGGTTCGGGCAGCCTTCCACGCGGAGTGGACGACGACCTGTATGCCGGACTGGTACGTCGCTGCCGCGACGCCGGCGTCCGCGTCGCGATCGATGCGTCCGGCCCAGCGCTCCGACACGCGGTCGCGGCGGGACCAGACCTGATCAAGCCCAACCTCGAGGAGCTCGAAGAGCTCGTCGACCGCTCGCTGGACACCCTAGGCGACGTCCTCGCCGCAACCGTCGACCTCGTCAGACACGGGGTCGCCACCGTGGTGGTCAGCCTGGGCCGCTACGGGGCACTGCTGGTCACCCCGTCGATGACAGCCCACGCCGTGGCACCCGTCTCCTCACCGCTTTCCACAGTCGGTGCCGGTGACGCACTTCTCGCCGGCTATCTCTACGCGACGGGCAACGGGTCCACCCCCATGGACGCCCTCTGCACCGGTGTCGCCTGGGGCGCCGCTGCGGTCAGCCTCCCCGGCAGCCGCATGCCCACCCCGGCCGACGTGGCCGGCATACAGGTCTCGCTCACCACCGAGCCCGATCTGACCCTCCCCTTGAAGAGCTGAAACCCCTCTCCCATAAGGAATCTCATCATGTCGCTGATTACCGAGAAACTCGTGGTCCTCAACCTGGACTCCCCTGACCGCCACACCGCGACCCGCGTCCTCGCGGAGGCATTGGCGGGCGAGGGACGGGTCACCGACCTCGACGGCTTCCTCGCTGACGTCCGCAAGCGCGAGGAGCAGATGCCGACCGGGATCCCCGGGGGTATCGGCATCCCCCACGCGCGCAGCACCCACGTCACCGAGCCATCGCTGGTCTTCGGACGCTCATCCAACGGTATCGACTGGGGAGCCGAGGACGGCCCGGCCACACTCATCTTCCTGATCGCTGCGCCCGAGGGCGGCGGTGACGACCACCTCAAGATTCTGGCCGCCTTGGCGAGGCGTCTCATGCGGCCCGCGTTCCGCGACTCGCTGCTGAACGCGCCCGACGCGGCAGCAGTAGTCGACGTCGTGACCCGAGAGGTCGTGAACGCGTGAAGTTCGTGGGCGTCACCTCCTGCCCCACGGGCATCGCCCACACCTACATGGCCGCCGAGGGTCTTGAGCAGGCAGCCAGGGCAGCCGGCCACGAGATCGAGGTCGAGACCCAGGGCTCTGCCGGCTTCGAGCCATTGGGCCCCGAGACCATCGCCGCCGCCGACGCAGTGATCTTCGCCGTAGGCGTCCCTGTCCGTGACCAGGCCCGCTTCGCTGGCAGACCGCTCGTACAGGCAGACGTCAAGAAGGCCATCTCCGACGGCCCCGGCCTCATCGCGCGGGCCGTCGCCGCTGCCACGGAAGCCCAGGCGAACCCCGTTGCCGCACAAGCCGGTTCGCCCACCCAAGCGGCAGGCGGTTTGATCACCAAAGTGGACCAGCAGGCATCCACAGCCACCCGCGTGCGCCAGTGGCTGATGACCGGGGTGAGCTACATGATCCCGTTCGTCGCGGCGGGGGGCATCCTCATCGCCCTCGGTTTCATGGTGGCGCAGGCCGCCTGGGGCGAGACGGGCGCGGTCGAGGTCACCAAGGTTCCGCTGACACATCTCATCACCGGGTTCAACCTGCTGTCGGGTCAGGACTGGGCCGCTCTCCTGTTCCAGATCGGCGTCGCCTCCTTCGGCTTCCTGGTGCCGATCCTGGCCGGTTTCATCGCGTTCGCGATCGCGGACCGACCAGGTCTGGCGCCAGGCATCGTCGGCGGTGCCCTCGCCGTCGTCGTCGGCGCGGGGTTCCTCGGTGGCATCGCTGCCGGGTTCGTCGGCGGCTTCGTCGCCCTTTGGATCAGCCACTGGAAGGTCCCCAAGGGCATGCGTGGTGTCATGCCCGTCGTCGTCATCCCCCTGCTGTCGGTGCTCATCACCGGCCTGACCATGATCGTCGTGCTCGGGCGTCCGCTCAAGGCCCTGGCCGATGGCCTGGCCTCGTGGCTCAACGAGCTCTCCGGCGCGAACCTCATCCTGCTCGGGGCCATCCTCGGCCTGATGATGGCCTTCGACCTCGGTGGACCGGTCAACAAGGTCGCCTACACCTTCGCCACGACGGGTCTGGCCACCGCGACCACTGCGACCGGGGGCACCAGCCTGAAGGTGATGGCCGCCGTCATGGCAGCCGGAATGACGCCGCCACTGGGCCTGGCTCTGGCCACGACGGTCAGGCGTCGGCTGTTCAGCGAGGCCGAGCGGGAGAACGGCCAGGCCGCCTGGCTGCTCGGAGCCTCATTCATCACCGAGGGCGCCATCCCGTTCGCAGCGGCGGACCCGTTGCGGGTCATCCCGTCGTGCATGCTCGGGTCGGCGCTCACCGGCGGCCTGGTGATGCTCTTCGGGAGCACCCTGCGCGCACCGCACGGTGGGATCTGGGTGACGCCGCTGATCAGCGGCCCGCTGCTCTACCTGTTCGCGATCGCCATCGGCACCGTGATCACAGCCGCTGCTGTCATCGGTCTCAAGGCCGCCGGCCCCGGTCCGGTCAGGACGGCGCTCGACGACGCAGAGCTCGTCGCGGTCTGACCTGGCTCACCCATCCACCGCATTCCGATCGCCACTCAGGCTCAAGCGAACTGCCCGTCATACCGGCACCGCACCGACCACCACCAACGGAGACCCAATGTCACAGCGCACCGTCACCATCGCCTCATCGGTCGGCCTGCACGCCCGACCTGCCGCACTGTTCGTCCAGGCCGCGACCGCGACCGGGCTTCCGGTCCAGATTCGCCGCACCGGCGAGGAGCCCGTGGACGCCCGAAGCATCCTCGGTGTCATGGCCCTAGGCGCCAGGCACGGGGAGGAGGTCCTGCTGACCGCCGATGGTGACGGCGCGGACACCGCCCTGGACGAGCTGGTCGCCCTGCTCTCACGCGACCTCGACGCGGAGGAGTGAGCACGATGTCGGCCATTGACACCCGCCACGGGATCGGAGTCTCCCCTGGCATCGCGGTAGGACCTGTGGTTCAGGTGCGCCCACCGGTCCGGCCACCGGCACAGGAGGCTGCCTCCGATGACCCTGTGGCGTCGGGGCAGCTGGTCCGTCAGGTTCTCGAGTCGGTCGCCGCCACTTTGGAGGACCGGGCGGCCCGGGCCGACGTGGCGGCGAAGGCGATCCTGACCGCCAACGCGATGATGGCCCGTGATCCGGGTCTGGCCGCGGCGGCGGACAAGCACCTGGTCAACGGTCGCGGCCCGGCGACGGCGGTGGACGCAGCGGCAGAGGAGTACTGCGCCGTCTTCAGCGCGGCTGGCGGCTACCTCGCCGAACGCGTCACGGACGTGCGCGACATCCGCGACCGGGCCGTGGCCAGGCTCCTCGGTCTCGAAGACCCGGGCGTGCCCGAGCTCACCGAACCGTGTGTGATCGTGGCCCACGACCTGGCCCCGGCCGAGACCGTCGGGCTGAGGCCGGGCCTGGTGCTGGCCATCGTCACCGAGTCCGGCGGACCCACCAGCCATACCGCGATCCTGGCTGCGCAGATGGGCATTCCCGCGGTCGTGCAGCTGCCTCGTGCGGTCACCATCGGGGTCGGGAGGGTCCTGGCCGTCGACGGAGCCACCGGCGAGGTGTTCGTCGACCCCGATCCCGCCACCCTGGCTGAGCTTGTCCAGCGCAGCGAGCGCAGGGCCAGGGCGCTGGGGGCAACTGCCGGCCCCGCCGCGACCAGCGACGGCCACCCGGTCGCTCTGCTGGCCAACATCGGAACCGTCGAGGACGCCGAGCGCGCCGGCGGGCTCGACGTCGAGGGCGTGGGGCTCTTCCGGACCGAGTTCCTCTTCCTCGAGCGCGAGACCGCGCCGTCTCTTGAGGAGCAGGTCGGCGTCTACACGCGGGTCTTCGAGGCCTTCGGGTCACGGCGGGTGGTCGTGCGGACCCTCGATGCCGGAGCGGACAAGCCGCTCGCGTTCGCCGACCTCGGTCCGGAGGAGAACCCTGCTCTGGGCAGGCGCGGCCTGCGGCTCTCGGCCGAGCGCCCGGATCTGCTGGAGACCCAGCTGAGCGCGCTCGCCACGGCTGGGCGAGCGACCGGCGCGGACGTGCGGGTCATGGCGCCGATGGTGGCCACCGCCGAGGAGGCCGCATGGTTCGCCCGGCGGGTGCGTGAGCACGGTCTTCCCTCGGTCGGCGTGATGATCGAGGTCCCCGCGGCGGCACTGCGCGCGCGTCACGTCTTGGCCGAGGTCGACTTCGCCAGCATCGGCACCAACGACCTTGCCCAGTACACCCTGGCCGCCGACCGGATGCAGGGCGGGCTGGCCACGCTGCTGGACCCGTGGCAGCCGGCCGTGCTGGATCTCGTAGCCGCCGCCTGCGACGGCGGCCGCGACACGGGTACGCCCATCGGTGTCTGTGGCGAGGCCGCCGCCGACCCGCTGCTCGCCCTGGTGCTCACCGGGCTGGGCGTCGGGAGCCTGTCGATGGCTCCGACGCGGGTGCCGGCAGTGCGAGCGTCGCTCTCCTTGCACGACCTCGGCACCTGTACGGCGATGGCCGCGGCCGCGCGTGCCGCGAGGTCGCCGCAGGACGCCCGCGACGCAGTCCTGGCCCTGGCGGACAGGCGCATCACCGACCTGGTCTGAGCCGGGCACGGGTCGGCAGAGGATCCAGGTGGCAGGCCAGAGCTATGCCGTGCTGCGCGACTCGCGTGGCACGGCATACCCGCATCGTGGGTGGCTGCACGGGTGTGACGGCGAGTCGCGTTCGGACCGTGTGCGGCGGTGGGTGAAGATGGAGTGCTGATCTCAGCCACCGCCTGACCCGCAAGGAGACCCACCGAGCATGGCCCGCCGCACGACATCAGCCCCGCCGCCGGAAGCAGACTTCACCGAGCGGATCGTCGACATCGACGTCGAGGAGGAGATGCAGGGGGCGTTCCTGGAGTATGCGTACTCGGTGATCTACTCCCGTGCGCTGCCCGACGCCCGAGACGGGCTCAAGCCCGTGCAGCGACGGATCCTGTTCGGCATGAGCGAGCTCGGGCTGCGCCCCGAGCGTGGGCACGTCAAGAGCAGCCGGGTCGTCGGCGAGGTGATGGGCAAGTACCACCCGCACGGTGACGGCTCCATCTACGACGCGCTCGTGCGCATGTCCCAGTCCTTCACCATGCGCCTCCCGCTCGTGGACGGTCACGGCAACTTCGGGTCGCTGGACGACGGGCCGGCGGCATCGCGCTACACCGAGGCCCGGCTCGCACCCGCAGCGATGCTGATGACCGACGGCCTCGACGAGGAGACTGTCGACTTCGTTCCCAACTACGACGACCAGCTGATGCAGCCCGGCGTGATGCCCGCCGCCTACCCCAACCTGCTGGTCAACGGTGCCAGCGGTATCGCCGTCGGCATGGCCACGAACATGGCCCCGCACAACCTCGTCGAGGTCATTGGCGCTGCCCGCCACCTCATCGCCAACCCCACGTGCTCGCTGGACGACCTGATGAAGTTCGTGCCCGGCCCCGACCTGCCGTGTGGCGGCAAGATCGTCGGCCTGGAGGGGATCCGTGATGCCTACCTCACCGGGCGCGGGTCGTTCCGCACCCGGGCGACGACCCGGATCGAGAACGTCACCCCGCGCAGACAGGGCATCATCGTCACCGAGCTGCCCTACCTGATCGGGCCAGAGAAGGTCATCGAGAAGATCAAGGACCTGGTCCAGTCCAAGAGGCTGCAGGGCATCAGCGACGTCAAGGACCTGACCGACCGCAAGCACGGCCTGCAGCTGGTCATCGAGGTCAAGGGCGGTTTCCACCCTCAGGCGGTGCTGGAGCAGCTCTTCAAGCTGACGCCGATGGAGGACAACTTCGGCATCAACAACGTCGCTCTGGTCGACGGCCAGCCACGCACCCTGGGCCTGAAGGACCTGCTACGGGTCTACGTCGACTTCCGACTGGACGTGGTGCGCCGCCGCAGCACCTACCGGCTGCGCAAGCGCCAGGAGCGGCTCCACCTCGTCGAGGGCCTCCTCATCGCGATCATGGACATCGACGAGGTCATCCAGGTCATCCGCGCCTCCGAGGACGCCGCGGTTGCCAAGGTCCGGCTGATGGACGTCTTCGACCTCTCCGACCCCCAGGCCACGTACATCCTCGATCTACAGCTGCGCAGGCTGACGAAGTTCTCCCGGGTCGAGCTCGACACCGAAAAGGCAGAGCTGGAGCGCCAGATCGAGGCGCTGCAGGCCATCCTGGGCGACGAGCGACTGCTGCTGAAGACGGTGTCGAACGAGCTCGCAGACGTCGCCAAGGCGCACGGCACACCGCGTCGCACGGTACTGCTGGAGTCCTCCGGCACGCCGATCACCAACGCCACGCCGCTGGAGGTGACCGACGACCCCTGCTGGGTGCTGCTCTCCTCCACCGGTCTGCTGGCACGCACGACCAATGCCGAGGCGCTACCGAGCGAGGGTGGCCGGCACAAGCATGACGCGGTGATCGCCGCCGTGCAGACCACCATCCGGGGTCAGGTCGCGCTGGTCACCTCGCGCGGGCGGATGATTCGGCTCTCGGCACTGGAGCTGCCCACCCTGCCGCCGACCAACGGCGCGCCCTCGCTGTCCGGCGGCGCCCCGTTGGGAGCGTTCGTCGACCTCCCGAAGGGCGAGCAACCACTGACCATGGTGTCGCTGTCTGCCGACTCCCTCGGCCTGGCCGTCGGGACCGCCCAGGGGGTCGTCAAGCGAGTGACGACCGACTACCCCGGAAACAAAGACGACTGGGAGATCATCAGCCTCAGGGAACGCGACCACGTGGTGGGTGCGGCCGAGCTGCGCACCGGCGACGAGGATCTCGTGTTCATCACCTCTGACGCCCAGCTGCTGCACTTCCCCGCATCGTCGGTACGCCCACAGGGTCGCACCGCAGGAGGCATGGCCGGCATCAAGCTGGCCGCCGGCGCACGCGCGGTGTTCTTCGCCGCGGTGGACCCCGGGGCGACCAACATCGTGGTCACCTCAAGTGGCTCATCTGGCGCCCTGCCAGGCACCGAGCCCGGGTCGCTCAAGGTCACTCCGTATGCCGAGTACCCAGCCAAGGGACGTGCCACCGGTGGGGTCCGCTGCCACCGCTTCCTGCGCGGCGAGGACGTCCTGGTCCTCGGCTGGGTCGGCGGCAGTCCGGCACGTGCAGCCGCAGCCAACGGCGTTGGCGTGGAACTTCCCGAAGCCACCGGTAAACGTGACGGCTCGGGCCTGCCGGCGACCGTGCCGATCACTGCCATCGCCGGACCGCTGCCCGAACCGCGACCCGGACCGCCTTCCGAACCCAGGGACGGCCCTGCGCTCCCCCGGTCCGTCTCATCCGCGAACGAGCCCGAGATGCTGCTGGACTTTTCTGCGGATCCGGAATGAGCGAAGCTGCGGCCGACAACAGCGGCCGCAGCAAGCCCGACGCCTGCTCGGTGGTCTGGGACAACGCTCAGGCGTCGGTGCTGGGCACTGCCCCGGCCGCGACCTTCTGGGTCGCCCTGGAGCAGAACGGTCCGTGGGGCCGCCAGGCCGCTACCCAGTCCCACCTCGACCCCACTGTGGGCCAGGCCCTGGACCGGATGTGCCAGGAGGCCGGCGGGCGTCTCATCCTGATCCGCAGCCCAGGCACTCATCCGCAGGGGCACGAGCGTGCCCCCCAACGGGTCTACCTGGCCGGCGGACTCGCCCGTCGCCCCTGGCTGCTCCAGACGGATCTCGATGACCCGGCGCGCCTGGCCCGGCTGTCTGGGGCCGCGCTCGGCAGCGATGACATGGACACGGTCCTGGACGCCATGCCCGAGCTCGAGCTCGCCGCCACTCCCGTTCTGATGGTCTGCACCAACGCCAGGCGGGACGTCTGCTGTGCGGTGCGCGGTCGACCGGTTGCTCTCCAGTCCTCACTGCAGCGTCCCGGCGAGGTGTGGGAGTGCTCGCACACCGGCGGCCACCGGTTCGCCCCGACCGGTGTGCTCCTGCCCTACGGCCAGGCCTTCGCCCGGCTCTCCCCAAGGTCAGCGGTCGCCGCGGCCGATGCCGCGAGGCGCGGCGAGGTGCCTGCGGAGCTGCTGGGCGCGGCATACGACCGGGGGCGCAGCCACCTCCCGGCACCGGGACAGGCAGCCGAATCTGTTGTGCGACAACAGATTCAGGAGCTCAGCTTGCTCGCTCTCTCGACCACGGTCAGGCCACAGCCGGGCCGGGAGGACGCCTGGCAGTGCCAGGTCACTCATGTCGATGGTCGTCACTGGGACGTGGTCGCGGTTCGTGGCTCCGGTGGCGAGGACCGCCCCGAGTCCTGTGGCAGGG
>Ga0070702_100001180_pt1 | contig 10519 bp, 9 predicted proteins | sample KBSK5103metaG_FD_65466 | JGI IMG/M metagenome (GOLD analysis project Ga0070702, IMG submission 65466) | Corn, switchgrass and miscanthus rhizosphere microbial communities from Kellogg Biological Station, Michigan, USA - KBS K5-10-3 metaG | ecosystem: Host-associated > Plants > Roots >... | reverse complement strand
GCAGCCGATGACGAGGAACGAGCCGGCGTCGGCGAGCACGGCGGAGTCGCCGCTGACGGCGAAGCTCGCCCGCAGCATCACCGGAATCCACGTCCACATCGCGTAGAGCTCCCACATGTGGCCGAAATAGCCGAAGTTCGCCAGCCGCACGCCGCGATTCGAGAAGACGGCCGTCACCTGCGTCAGATCGAACGGCTGTCGCGGCAACGCGTACGGCCCTTCATGAACGAAGAACGCGACGATGATCGACGCCGCGACGGCGAGGAGCGACGTGAACGCCACATTCGTCCGCCAGCTCGATGAGCCGATCGCGTTGATGAGATAGGGCGACGCCTTCCCCAGCGTGAGCGCCCCGACGAGAACGCCCAGCGCGAAGCCGCGCCCTTCGCGGAACCACGTCGCGATCAGCTTCATCCCCGGCGGATAAACGCCGGCCAGAAAGACGCCGGTCAGAAAGCGCAGCGCGATCGCGCTGAACGCGCCGTGCGCCGCAGCGGCCACGAGCAGATTCGCCAGCGCGCCGAGGAGCGCGGAGACGGCGAAGACGTGACGCGTTTTGAAGTAGTCCGGAAGATTGAGGAGCGCGCTGAGCAGCGTCCCGGCCACGAATCCGACTTGCACGGAGAGCGTGAGCCACGCGGATGTCGCGGTGTCGAGATGCCACTCGCTCGCGATCTTCGGCGCCACCGCCGACGCCGCGAACCACAGCGACATCGCCAGGAATTCGGCGGCGCCGATGGCGAGCAAAGCCCCGCGCCGCGCGGACGAATCCGAGGTCACTGCAGGTCCTGGAGGAGCCGCTTCGCGATCGCCGGAATCAGCGTCACATCATCCGCCGTCCCGCGCGTGAAGATCACCATCACGTACTTTTTCCCGCTCGGCAGCTCGATGTACGCGGCGTCGTGGCGCACCTCGCTCGTCCATCCCGCCTTCGACCACAGCTTCGCCTCGGGCGGCAGCGCCTCGCCGATGAACTCCTTCACCTGATTCTCATCCTGGCGCGGCGGATTCAGCGGACGCGCGAGCAGCGCCATCATCGCGTCGCTCGCCTCCGGCGACACGGCGTGCCGCTGCACGATCCAGAGGAGCATCGACGCGACGGCGTTCGACGTCGCGCGGTTGCGATTCGGCAGCTTCTCGCCGCCGAGGGCTTGCTTGTCGCGGCCGAACGGTCCGAAGCTCCACGGCTTGAGCATCGCGCTCACGTCGTAGTCCATCGACTTCAGCCAGCGGTTGACGACGGCGCGCTTGTCCATGAATTTGCGGAAGGCGCGCCCCTCCAGCGTCGGGCCGCTGCACGTGTCGGTGATGACGTCGAGAATGAAGGCGGTGGCGTCGTTGTCGGAGACGGCGATCATCTCCCGCAGCGCCCGCGCCACCTCCGGATCCGACTCCTGCTTCTGATGGAACGTCTCCGCCATGTAGAAAAGCTTGACGACGGACGCGGGATAGAAGGGGGCGTCGCCGTGGTAGTCGCCGCGGTCGACGGCTGACGGCATCGTCACGTCGACCACGGTCATGGCGAGGTTCTCCTCCTTCAGTTTCGGAAACTGCTTGAGGATGTCCTCGGCCGCGTGCTGCAGATGCAGCGTGAGCGCGGGGTTGACCGGCCGATCCTTGAAGGCGCGGTAGTCGGCGCGAAGGGCGGTGGCGGCGAGCAGGGAGATCGCTACGAGAAGTCGTGCGCGCATGCGGCGCCGATTGTAGCCGTGGGCCTCACCGCGCGTCGTCGTGCCAACGAGAATGTCCTCTGGAGTGGATTCGCACGTTCCGGGAGCAATTAAAATTGCTCCGCGACCATTTCCACGCGTGCCCGGCGCAATTTCGCTGTCCTCTGGAACGGATTCATTCACTCGGCGAGCCATGGAGATGTCCTCTGGAGGAGAAAAAAATGCTCCCGGAACGCATCTTTTGACCGAACAGTCACAAAGATGCGTTCCCCGAGCATTTTCGTGATCTCCCGGAGCATTTAAATGCGTTCCGCGACCATTTCTTTACGTGCCGGCGGTCATTCGGCGGGTCGACTGGACGGGACCGCGCGTGCCTGGAGCAGATTCGCGAGTCGCCGGCGTGATTCACGCGTGCTCGCCACGCACTCGCGCCTGTCAGAACTCCCACGCCACGCCGAAGGACGGCAGCCAGCCGAGCTCCGAGCCGTTGCGGGTCACGTCCACCGTGCCGTTCGCGCCCGGGGAGAAATTGAAGTCGACGCTGCAGCAGAGGTTGGGGCGATTGAGTACGTTGGCGACATCGATCCACGCGCTGAACGTGCCGCGGCCAATCGGCCGCGCGTACATCGTCCGCACGTCCCAACGCTGATATGTGGGGAAGCGCTCGCCGTTGCGCTCGCCGAGGTGGGCTTCGACCGTGGTGAGGTTGCCGCTGCGCGTCGTGGTGGCCGTGACCGCGGTGGTCGGCCACCCGGAGTGAATCTGTCCGCCGAAGTTGAAGTTCCAGTGCGCGCCGTGGCGATAGTTGAGCGTGAACGTCGCCGCCTCCGGTTGATCCCAGCGACGCGGCACTTCCTGCTCGCCGAAATGATCGACGGCGCTGGAGTGCGCGAGGCTCACCCACCACGAGAACGCGCGCGACGCGTCGCTCTTGATCAGCAGCTCCACGCCGTGCGCGGACGCGGAATCGGGCGCGATGCGAACGCGATCGAACTTCGCCTCCGGGAAGAACTCGTCGAGGTCGAAGAGGTTCTCGTATCGCGGACGAACTCGGGAAAAATGATTGCGATACGCCGTCAGCCGCGCATCGATGCCGCGCGCGAAGTGATGTTCGACTCCGATCTCCGCATTGCGCGCCACCTCGGCGCGCTGCCATGTCCCGTCGCCGTCCTCGACCGCCAGCTCGTCCGGCCGCATGGCCTGGCGATACTGTCCCCACGACGCGCGCACCGCCGTGTTCGCGGCGGGCGTGAAGACGACATTCACGCGCGGCGACACCGCGGCGTCCTCGCCGTGCCACGTTTCGCGGTCGTATCTCGCGCCGACCTCGATCGCGAGCGGCCGCGCGACGCGAATGCGTTCCGCCGCGTACACGCCGTACGACCGGCCGCGATTCTGCAGCGCGACCGACACACTCCGCTGCGCCGGATTGCCGGCGAACTCGAGCAGCTTGTCGCGAAGGATCGAGACGCTGCGATAGTCGTACGCCGCGTCGAAGTCCTTCACGTCGACGCCCCACTTCGTCATCGACGCCGGGCGGTCGAACGTCCAGTCCGACCGCAGTCCGTTCACGCCGCTGGAACGATCGTCGACGATGTCCGCGGCTTGGTTGAAGAACTCGTATCCACCGCTCTTGTCCTGCCGTCCGCGCGTGACGGACAGGACGCTCTGCGACGATAGCCGCGGCGTCCACGCCGTCCGCAGATTCAGCCAGACGTATTCATTGCGATACCGCGCGTGAACGCGGTCGCCGTCGTCGATGAACTGGTAGTCGAAGTGATCGCTCGCCGAGAGCGCGTTCACCGACAGCACGTGCCGGTCGCCGAGGCGGTACTGCAGCTTGGCGATCACGTCGTCGTAGCGCGGCCGCGCGCGGATGTCGCTGTAGAAGAGATCGAGCAGCAGATCGAAGTAGCCGCGCCGCGCGGAGAAGAGCCACTGGCCGCGATCGTCGTTGAACGTGCCGCTGCTCAGCAGCCGCGCGTGCGTGAACGCGATGCCGGCGTACGTGCGGCGCTCCGACGGCGACAACGTGCTCATGTCGACGACGCCGCTCATGCGGTCGCCGTACTCCACTGGCGCCCCGCCGCTGATGTAATCGAGCCCCCCGATGGCCTCGGCGTCGATGACGCTGATGACGTCCTGGAAGTAGCGCATGTGAAACGGCTCGGCGATCTCGAGCCCGTCGACGAGCACGAGCACGTCGCGCGACTCGCCGCCGCGGACGCCGAACGCGGCCGAGATGTCGGAGACCGCGGCGCCGGGCAGACGCCCGAGCGTGCGGAAGATGTCGTCGCCGAGGTGCGGCTCTCGGTTCACTTCCTCGCGCGTGAGGAACTGCCGCTGCTCGGGCGTGTTGCCGAGGACGGCGTAGTCGCTGGCGGTGACGACGATCTCGGCGACGGACTTCGGCATCGCGGGCGCGGACACGAGCGGCGGTTCCGGACGCGGCACCACGATGCGCGGTGGCGCACCGCGGACGACGAGCACGACGTCGCCCGGACCGTCCTTTGCGGCGAGGCCGAGCGGCGGCAGGATCTCGTCGAGGATGCGGCGATCATTCGTCGACTGCGGCTCCGCGACCACGCGCATGTCCGGCTTCACGAGATCGCTGCTGTAGACGACGTTGGTGCCGCGCTGCTGCATCTCGCGCAGCACGTCGGCGAGCGGGCGGCCGGCGTAACGCGCCGACGCAATCGCGAAGAGCGACAGGAGCAGGAGCGTTCGTCGCATCATCGGCTCACGCGGATCACGCCGCCGTCGATCGTCGCTTCGAGTCCCGCGGCCGGAAGGATCGCTTTCGCGGCGACGTCGGGATGGAGGTTCGCGGCGGAGCCGTGCAGCGTCGTCTGCTTCGCGCGCTCTTCGATCGCCGGCGTCGCGTAGCGCACCTCGAGTCCGCTCTCGCTCGACGCCCAGTCGAGGAACTTCGCGACCGTGGCGCCTTAGAGCGCGAACGGCGGCGCGAGATCCATCGTCCAATCCCAGTCGCCTCCCCACGTCGCGATGCGCTCGGTGGTGACGTTGCCCGCCGTCACGTTCAGTGCTTCGCCGCGAGCGGCGCGATGCGACGCGACCATGACGACGCCGTCGCGAACGCGAACGCGCGCGGCGTCCGGCGTGACGCGGACTTCGAAGCGTGTCCCGACGTCGCGGACGATGCCGAAGGGCGTGGCGACGCGAATGCCGGAGCGCGCGGTGGCGATGTACACGGCGCCGGCGTCGACGGCAATGCGATGCGGCGTGTCGAAGCGGACTCGCGAATGCTCGTCGACGCGAATGGTGGTGTCGTCCGCGAGCGTGAACGACGCGCGATTCGCGTCGGTGGCGATCGTCGATCGCGCTTCGATCGCATCGCCGGCGTGCAGATGCGAGCCCGCTCCGCTGACGCGCTCGACGTGCGCGATCACCCACGGCTGCGGCGGACGGACGGATTGATTGGTGACGCCGAGGATGACGGCGGTGGCGATCGTCGCGGCGATAGGGAGCGTCCAGATCATCCGCCCGCGTTTGCGATTCGTGTCGACGTCCGAGCGCCACGCATCGTGAACGTTCGCGCGGACGCGCGCGGCGACGTCACTTGGAACGGCAGGCCGAGCGCCGGCGGTGCGAATCAGCCGAGCCACCGTGTCGTCTTCGTTCGGATCGCTCATGGCGTGACTCCTTCGTGTACGGCGAAATAGGCGTCGCGGAATGCACCGCGGGCCCGGGTGAGCAGCGACTCGGCTGCTTTCAGGGTGAGGCCGAGGCGGGCGGCGATCTCGTTGACGGAGAGCGCTTCGATGTACTTCCACTCGAGCACGTCGCCGTAGTGGCGCGGCAGGCGGTCGAGGATCGACTGCACGACGCGCGCGGTGTCTTTCGACTCGCTGCCGAGCATGGCCATCGAGTCGAGCGCGGCTTCGACGCGCGGCAGGTCGTCGGCGAACATCACGCTCGACGGCTCGCGCTTGGCGCGCCGCCACCACGCCGAGATCTCATGGCGGCAGAAGGTGAAGAGCCACGTCATCAACGCCGCTTCGCCGCGCCAGCTCTTCAGCTTCGTGACGGCGGCGGAGAGCGCGGCCTGGACGACCTCCTCCGCCGCGTCTTCGTTGCCGTCGAGGCGGCTCAGCGCGAAGCGGTACATCGGCGAGAAGTGCGCTTCGAAGAATTCGTCGAAGGCGCGCTCCTCGCCGGCGATCATCCGCTTCACCAGCGTCCGGTCGTCGAGAGTCGCTTCCATGTCAGAAGTTCCAATGGAGAGTGGCGCCGGCGGTGAGCGCATCGAACTTCAGCGTGGCCTTCCGGCCGGACGATTTCGCGTCGACACTCACGGGCATATAGCGGCCGTCGATCGACACGCTCACCGGTCCGCGCAGCGGGAGCGTGAAGCCGCCGTCGATCACGTAGGTTACGTCATCGCCGACCGAGACGTCGTGGATGCCCATCGCGTCGAGGTCGGCGCTGTGGAGATCGCCGGTCATGACGTCGGCGATGCCGGCGCCGATGAAGACGGGACCGCGGTGATAGTGGACGAGCGCGGCAATCGGCGTGAGGTCGAGCGTGCCGGCGTTCGCGCGCGGCGAAAAGTCGGCGCTGGCCGGCGCGTGGAGCTGCCGCGCGTCGACGCTGAAAGACCAGCTGCCGGTGCGATGCGTGAGCCCGGCGCCGAAGCCGGTCCGCGCTTTGAGATCGACGCCGACGCGCTCCCCTTCGATGACCGCGGAGCCGCCGTTGAATTGGGGCTGGAAGATGGAGACGGAGACGGAGTTGGACTGCGCGAATGCCGTGGACGCGGCGAAGAGGGTGAGGAGGAGGAGTCGCATTGTGTTCCTTTCGCACTGTTAGAGGCGGGAGGGCACAAGAATCCTTCGCGCGCGCCGAGGAGGGGCGGACGCCCTCGTCCGCCCGGCGGTTCGGCGTCCGCCCCTCCTAAAGTTTTAGTTGACAACTCGCCGGCCACGTCCTAACTTCATAGGAGATGCCCAACCGAAAACCCCTCACTCCCCTCGAGCTCGAGATCATGAAGGTCTTGTGGGACGGCGGCCCGGCCAACGTGCAGGCCGTCCAGCAGAACCTCGGGCGCGACCTCGCGTACACCACGGTGCAGACCATGTTGAACATCCTCTGCCGGAAGGGGCACGTGAAGCGGACGCTGAAGCAGAAGGCGTACGTCTACCGCCCGGCCGTCTCGCACAAGGACGTGGTCAAGCAGACGATCGGCGACGTCGTCGACCGGCTGTTCGGCGGGTCCACCACGAACCTGGTCATGAGTCTCGTCGAGACGAAGCAGCTCAAGCGTGAAGACGTCGATCGCCTGCGCGAGCTGCTCGACGCGGAGGAGGAAGCGTGATCGACATCCTCCTCGCCTTCCTCGGCAATGCCCTTTGGGAGATCGCGGCGATCACCGTCGTCGCGGCGATCGGCGCGCGGTTGATGCGCCATGCGCCGGCGCGGCAGCAGCACTTCATCTGGATCGCGGCGCTGGTGCTGAGCGTGTTGCTGCCGGCATGGAGCGCGATCCCGCGAAGGATGACGATCGCCGAGCCCCAGTGGGGCGCCGGCGCCCTCGCCGGCGGGAACCCTACGAAAGCCGGCGTTCCGATAGTTCCAAGCGCCGGCGGGGGCGCCGGCGCCCCACTGGTTGGAATCGCGCTCGTGGCGTACGCCGCGTTTGTGGCCATTCGCGTCGGCATGCTGCTCCGCGCGTGGCTGCGTACTCGCGCGCTCGTGCGCGGCGCGTCCGACACCGGCCGCCGGATCTCGCGCTTCGGCGTTGCCGACGTTCCCATTCTCACCTCCTCCACGCCGACGCCGATCACGGTCGGTGCGCTCTCACCCGTCATCCTCTTCCCGACTCCTCTCGCCGACGCGCTCGCGACCGACGTCACCGAGGCGCTCCTCGGCCACGAGGTCGCGCACATCCGGCGCCGCGATTTCGCGGTCAACCTCGCGTTGGAGATCCTCGCGCTCCCGATCGTCTTTCACCCGGCCGCGGCGTTGCTGCGTCGGCGCATCGCGCAAACGCGCGAGCTGGCGTGCGACGAGATGGTGACGCCGGCGCTGATCGCGCCGCGCGACTACGCCCGCGCGCTCGTCGACGTTGCCGCGTTCGCCTCCGCCGCCCACGCTCCCGCGTACGCGCTGGCGATGGCCGGGCGCGACTTCGAAGAGCGCGTCCTCCGCATCGTGCGGCGACGCCCGGCGAAGCGTGCGACCGCACGACTGTTGGTCGCCAGCATCGCGCTCGCGGCCACGAGCGTCGCCGCCGCAGCGTTCGCCATTCATCCGCGCATCCTCACGGTCACGAAGAACGTCGCGGTCGTGCCAACGCCGAACAAAGACGCGCAATCGCGCGCAGCCTATGCCTGCGCCGCGGGCCGCGCCCACGACGACTCCGCGATCCCGCAGCTCGTTGCCATGCTCGGCGACGACACGCCGATCGCCGACCGCCAGTGCTACAGCGGCATGTGGTCGCCCGCGCGCTCGACCTTCGATCATCCGTCGCCCGGCGAACAGGCTGCGCTGGCGCTCGCGGCGATCTCGCGTCCGTCGCTCCCCTCGCTCATCAACGCTCTCAACGACGCCTCGCCCATCGTCCGCCGCAACGCCGCGTGGGCCATCGGCGAGATCCGCGGCGGCTGGATGGTCGATCGCTCCGACGCCGTCGCGCCGCTCATCGCCCTCACCGCCGATCGCGACGCCTCCGTCCGCCGCGCCGCCGCGTTCGGTCTCTCCGAGCTGAAAGCGCGCGTGGCGATCGATCCGCTCATCCGTCTCCTCAACGAACCCGACGCCACACTCCGCACCGCCGCCGCCTACGCCCTCGGCGAAATCAAAGCGTCGCGCGCCGCGCCGAAGCTGCGCGAACTGCATGACCGCGATCCCGATCCCGAAGTGCGCCGCGCGGCGAAGTGGGCGCTCGCCGAGATCACCGACTAGCTCCAAGAAAGGAAGCCGTTCATGAGAAGAGTCCTCGCGTCTCTAGCTACTGCTCTGTTCATCGCCTCCCCCGCCGCGGCGCGCGACCCGCGCCCGGCCACGAAAGTGAAGCCGTACGTCTTCGAGTCGCGCAGCCACCAGAAGGTCGACGCGGAGCTCGGCACGTTCTGGGTGCCGGAGAATCGCAGCGATCCAGAGAGCCGCTGGATCCAGCTGGCGTACGTCCGCTTCAAGTCGACGTCGAAGACGCCGGGCAATCCGATCGTCTATCTCGCCGGCGGTCCCGGCGGATCGGGTGTTGGCACCGCGATGGGCTCGCGCTTCCCGCTGTTCATGGCGTTCCGCGAGATCGCGGACGTGATCGCGTTCGATCAGCGCGGCACCGGCATGTCGCAGCCGAACCTCGACTGTCCGGAGCCGCTCCTCGTCCCGCTCGACGCGCAGAATCGCGAAGGCGTGATGAAGAAGTATCTCGAGCGCGCTCGCGACTGCGTCACGTACCACCGCGACTGGGAGCGCATGGACCTTCGCGGCTACAACACGAACGAAAGCGCCGACGACCTCGAAGAGCTCCGCAAAGTCCTCGGCGCAAAGAAGATCGATCTGTGGGCGATCAGCTACGGCACGCACCTCTCGTTCGCGACGATCCGCCGCCATCCCACGAGCGTCGGCCGCGCCATCCTCGCCGGCACCGAAGGTCCCGACCACACGTACAAGCTGCCGAGCAACGTCGACGCGCATCTCGCCGCCGTCGGCGAGGCGCTGAAGAAGGATCCGGTGTGGGGCCCGCTCATCCCCGACTTCCCGGCGCTCATGCGCGACGTCTACAAGCAGCTCGACGAGCATCCCGGCGAAGCGGAGATCGTCGATCCGACGACGAAGCAGAAGGTGAAGGTGCCGGTGACGAAGTTCGCGCTGCAGGTCTTCACGGCCGGCAACATGGGCACCGAGACCGTGGCGCGGTTTCCGATGATGTACTACGCCGCGTCGAAGGGCGACTACGCGCCGTTCGCGCAGGCGTGGCTCGCGCTCACGCGATCGTCGATCGGCAATCTGATGTCGATCATGATGGATTGCTATTCCGGCCAGACCGCGGCGCGACGCGAGCGGATCGCGCGCGAGGCGCTGGCGTCACTCGTCGCGAACTACGCCGATCAGGCCTTCCCCGACATCTGCGAAGCGGTGGGCAATCCCGACCTCGGCGACGCTTTCCGCGCGCCGGTGAAGTCGGACGTACCGGCGCTGTTCATCAGCGGAACGCTCGACGGCCGCACGCCGATCACGAACGCCGAGGAGTACGCGGCGGGCTTCACGAACGCGCGGCATTTGATCCTCGACGGCGCGGTACACAGCGATCCGCTGTTCCTGTCGTCGCCGAAGATCAAGGACGTGATGATGGCGTTTCTGCGCGGCGAGGCGTTGCCGGCGAGGCAGGAGGTGGTGGTGGAGGGGTTGAAGTGGATGGCGCCTAAAAAATAGGAGGGGCGGACGCCCTCGTCCGCCCGGCGTTTGGAGTAAGGGGCAGTCGCGGCTCGACGCCGCGACGTGGCGGGCGAGGGCGCCCGCCGCTCCACTACTTCCGCCAGCCCCTCACCTTCTCCGCCACCTTCTCCGGCGTGAAGCCGAGGTGCTCGGCGATCTGCTCGGCGGGGGCGGAGGCGCCGAAGCGGTCGATGCCGATGACCAGCGCGTCGTGGTTCACGTACTTGTACCAGCCGTTGGATCGTCCGGCCTCGATGGCGACGATGCGGCTGCGGTCGCCGAGGACCTGGTTCTGATAGTCAACATCTTGACGATCGAAGAGGTCGAGGCACGGCGCGCTGACGACGCGCGCGTTCACGCCCTCCTTCTTCAGCAGGTCGGCGGTCTTGATCGCCAGCGGCGTCTCGGAACCGGTGGCGATGAAGGTGATGTCGCCCTCGTCG
>Ga0070702_100001179_pt1 | contig 10520 bp, 7 predicted proteins | sample KBSK5103metaG_FD_65466 | JGI IMG/M metagenome (GOLD analysis project Ga0070702, IMG submission 65466) | Corn, switchgrass and miscanthus rhizosphere microbial communities from Kellogg Biological Station, Michigan, USA - KBS K5-10-3 metaG | ecosystem: Host-associated > Plants > Roots >... | reverse complement strand
TCCCGGCGCTCAGGCCGAACGTGAAGCTGCCGGCGTAGCCGCCGTCGCCGTCCGGCTTCAGACTGGGAATCAGCGTGGCGCCGTCGCTGCCGTAGATGTTGTCGTCGGCGTTGCGCGTCGTGCGCGCCCCGCGTGTGCTGTAGGGCGACTGCTTGTAGACCGTGTCCGTGAGGGCGTCGTCGAAGAACAGCTGCGAAAGGAAGTCGTACGTCGCGGTCCCGCCGGCGTCGAACGTGCGCACGCGAACGTGGATGTGCACGGTGCGCCCGGAGTACCAGCCCGGATAGACGGTCTTGAACGCCACCTTGCCGTCCGCGCCGGTCACCTGATAGCCACGCAGGTACTTCTTGCCCGATGTGCCCTCGACGGACTCGTCGGAGTACGTGCCACGCGGGTCTGCGTGCCAGATGTCGACCTGGGCCCCAGGCAGCGGCGAGCAGCCGTCGTCCTCGTTCACGAGCGTCAGGTCGAGCGCCAGCGGAACGCCGGTCGTCACGGCCCCGGTCGCCGGGTCGGTCGTGATGTTGGAGCGGTTGAGCTTCTCCTCGACGAAGTAGGGGCCGATCGTCTTGGCCGGCGTCAGCGACGCGCAGGTGCTCGCCGCCGTGGCGTCCGCCGATCCGAACAGGCTCGCGACGGGCGTTCGGGTTGCGACCAGGAGGCCGGCGCCGGCTGCTCCGGCTCCGCGTACGAAGGTGCGGCGGTTGACGATGTCGTCGGCGTTCATGACGTCTCCTCGCTGAAGGCGTTGGCAAGCACTTCCCCAAGCCTCGCGAGCGTGCCGAAGAGCCACGTGACCGCGGTCGAAGAGCGACGTAAGAACGGTCTCGGGGCGTCCCATGGCTACCATGCGGCCTCGCCCGCCGACCGGGAGGTGATGGGCTCATCGCGCGTCGCACGCCGACGTCCACGCACTGGGGCAACTACGACGTCGAGGTGCGCAACCGCGAGGTCGTCGCCCTGCACCCTGCCGCGGGCGATCCCGAGCCGTCGCCGATCGGATTCGGAATGCCCCGCGCCCAGAACGACGCGGGCCGCATCCTGCGTCCCGCGGTTCGCCGTGGCTGGCTCGAGGGCGCGGGCGGCGCCGCTCGCGGGCAGGACGCCTTCGTCGAGGTCGGCTGGGACCGGGCGCTCGACCTGGCTGCCGGCGAGCTCGCGCGCGTCAAGCGAGAGCACGGCAACGCCTCCATCTACGGCGGTTCCTATGGCTGGGGCAGTGCCGGGCGCTTCCATCACCCGCAAGGCCTGCTGCACCGCTTCCTCAACTGCCACGGCGGCTACACCGCCTCGGTCAACAGCTACAGCTGCGCGGCCATGGAGGTCATCCTCCCGCACGTGATCGGCGGCGGCTCCAACGCGATCTACACCTCGGCGCCCTACTGGGACGAGATCGCAGAGCACACGGAGCTGATCGTCGCGTTCGGCGGGCTGGCGCTCAAGAACACGCAGATCAACTCGGGCGGCCTGGCGCGGCACGTTGCGCGCAGCGCTCAGCATGCGGCCCGCGAGGCCGGCGTCGACTTCGTCAACGTCAGCCCCGTGCGCGGCGACATCGACGACGAGCAGGCTGCGCGCTGGATCGCCCCACGGCCCAACACCGACGTGGCCCTGATGATGGGCCTCGCCCACAGCATGCTTGCCGCCGGTACGCACGATCGGGGCTTCCTGAGGGAGTGCTGCGAAGGCTGGGACGAGCTCGAGGCGTACCTGATGGGTGCTCGCGACGGCCTGCGGCGCGACGCCGCCTGGGCGGCCGGGGTCTGCGACGTCGATGCCGCGGTGATCGACGCGCTTGCAGCGGAGATGACCAGCCGCCGCACGCTCGTGACGGTCAGCTGGTCGCTGCAGCGCGCCGACCACGGGGAGCAGCCGTTCTGGATGGGCGTCGCGCTGGCCGCCATGACAGGCTCGATGGGTCGCCCCGGCGGTGGCTTCGGCTCGGGCTACGGTGCCGTCCACTCGGTCGGCGTCCAACCCGACCGCCACCGCATCACGGCGCTTCCGCAGGGACAGAACCGCGTCACGGTGAGGACGCCGGTCGCGCGCATCGCCGACCTCCTGCTCGAGCCCGGCCGGGAGATCGACTACGACGGGCAGCGCATCACGTTCCCGGATGTGCGCCTGGTCTACTGGTGCGGCGGCAACCCGTTCCATCACCACCAGGACCTGAACCGGCTTGCGCGGGCCTGGCGACGGCCCGAGACCGTGATCGTCCACGAGTCGTGGTGGAATCCCGTCGCGCGCTTCGCCGACATCGTCTTCCCGGCGGCCACGGCACTGGAGCGCAACGACCTCGCCGCCGGCTGGGCCGACTCGTGGATCTCGGCCATGCACCGGGCCGTCGAGCCGCCCGGCGAGGCGCGCACCGACTACGAGACGCTGTGCGCGCTGGCCGAGCGGCTCGGCGTGCTGGAGGCGTTCTCCGAGGGCCGCGACGCGGACGAGTGGGTGCGGCACTTCTACGACACGACGCGCACGGACCTGGCCGAGAAGGGCGTGGAGCTACCCGCCTTCGAGGAGTTCTGGGAGGCAGGCAGGGTCGAGCTGCCCACGCCGCCGCTGCGCCGCGCGCTCGACTTCGCGGCTCTGCGCGCCGACCCCGCGGCCGCGCCGCTCCCCACACCCTCGGGCCGCATCGAGCTCGCCTCCGCGACGATCGCGGGCTTCGGCTATGACGACTGCCCGGGTCACCCGGCCTGGCTGGAGCCCGCCGAATGGCTCGGGTCGGATCTCGCTCGCCGCTTCCCGCTGCACCTCATCTCCAACCAGCCTGCCACACGGCTGCACTCCCAGTACGACAACGGCAGCTACAGCCAGGACTCCAAGGTCCGCGGCCGCGAGCCGATCCGGCTGCATCCCGAGGACGCCCGCGCGCGCGGGATCTCCGACGGCGACGTCGTGCGCGTGTTCAACGACCGCGGTGCCTGCCTTGCGGGAGCCGTGCTCGATCCCAACCTCCGGCGATCGGTGGTGCAGCTCTCGACCGGTGCCTGGTGGGATCCCGTCTCGCCCGGCGATCCGAGCGCGCTCGACCGCCACGGCAACCCCAACGTGCTGACGCTGGACAAGGGCACCTCGCGACTGGCGCAGGGGCCGATCGCGCAGACGGCGCTGGTCGAGCTCGAGCGCTACGACGACCCGCTGCCGGCGGTCGAGGCCTACGCGCCGCCCGAGTTGCTCGCTCACCTGCCGTGAAAGTCGCCCTCGCGTACGGCAGCGACGGCCTCTCCGTCGACCTGCCCGAGGAGCGCACGACCGTCGTCGAGCCGCTCTACCCCCGGGCGGTCGCGGACGAGCGGGCGGCCGTGCTCGAGGCGCTGCGCCGGCCGGTCGCCGGCCCGCCGCTGCGCGAGGTCGTGCGCGGGCGGCGGACGGTCGCGATCAGCATCTGCGACGGCACGCGCCCACAGCCCCGCCACGTCGTGGTGCCGGCCATCCTCGAGGAGCTCGACGGGGTCGTGAGCCTCGACGACGTGGTCGTGCTCGTCGCCACCGGCACGCACCGCGGCAACACGGAGGCCGAGCTGCGCTCGATGCTCGGCGACGAGGTGCTCGAGTCCGTCCGCGTCCTCAATCACGATGCCCGCGACGATGCGACGCTCAGCTGGATGGGTCGCTTCGGCGCCGATGTCCCGGTCTGGCTGAACAGCGAGTGGGCCCGCGCCGATGTGCGCATCACGACCGGCTTCGTCGAGCCGCACTTCTTCGCGGGCTTCTCGGGCGGGCCGAAGCTGGTCGCACCCGGGCTCGCCGGCCTCGAGACGACTCTCGTGCTTCACGATGCCGCGCGGATCGGCCACCCGGACGCGCGCTGGGGCGTCACGCACGGCAATCCCGTGCACGACGACGTCCGCGCGATCGCCGCGGCGACGGGCACGCACTTCTCGCTCGACGTGGTGCTCGACGGCGCTCATCGAATCGCGCAGGCGCTCGGCGGCGAGTTGTTCGCGATGCACGAAGCCGCCTGCGACTCGGTGCGGCGGACCGCGATGCGCGCGGTCGCGCAGCCGTTCGACGTCGTGCTGACGACCAATTCCGGCTTCCCGCTCGATCAGAACCTCTACCAGGCGGTCAAGGGCATCTCCGCGGCTGCGCAGGTCGTGCGCACCGGCGGTGCCATCGTGTGCGCCGCCGAGTGTCGCGACGGCTTCCCCTCGCACGGCTCCTACCGCGAGGAATTGACCTCGGCGGCGTCGCCGGCTGCGCTGCTCGAGGCGATCGCCGCGCGCGCGGCCACCGTGCCCGACCAGTGGCAGATCCAGATCCAGGCGGCCATCCAGGCACGCTCTCGCGTGATCATGCACACGTCGTACCTGTCGGACGCCGAGCTCGCCGAGGCGCACCTCGAGCAGACCGACGACGTCGAGGCGACCGTGCGGCACCTGCTTGACGCGGCCGGGCCGGAGGCGCGCGCATGCGTGCTGCCGTACGGGCCGCTCACGGTGCCCTACCTCGCCGGGGCCTGACCGGCCTCAGGCTGCCAGGGGAGTGCCGCGCGGCCGGCGCCCGAGCACGGTCCGGTTCTTGCCGGCGCGCTTGGCCTCGAGCAGGGCGGCGTCTGCTGCGTCGATCAGCGGGTCCGGGGATTGAGCGAGCCCGTGACTCGCGACCGCGCCGATCGAGATCGTGATCGGGAGCTCGCCGACCGTCGTGCGGAACGGCCGCTCGGCGACCGCGCTGCGAATCCGCTCTGCGACTTCGCGGATGCTCTCCTCCTCATGGCTGCGGCAGACGAGCAGGAACTCCTCGCCGCCCCAGCGCGCGACGACGTCTTGGGGCCGCACTGCGCGCTCGAGCCGCGCGACGATCTCGACCAGCACCTCGTCTCCGACGCGGTGGCCGTGGCGGTCGTTGACGAGCTTGAAATCGTCGATGTCGAGCAGGAGCACGCCGACCGACTCGCTCTCCGTCGCGAGCACGCCGCTGAGGACGTCGTCGACGTGCCGCCGGTTGGCAGCGCCTGTCAGCGGATCGGTCTTGGCGAGGTCGAGCGCCAGCTCGTGCGCAGCACGGAGCTTCGCGTTCGCCTCCGCCAGGTCTGCGAGGGCGGCGCGCAGGTCGTCGTCGGCCTGCCGCTGGTGCGTGATGTCGGACAGGATTCCTGCAAAGCGCACGCTGCCGTCGGCCAGGGCCTCGGGATTGACGCGTGCACGGATCCAGCGCGTTTGCCCGTCGAGCCCGTGCACGCGGTAGTCGACCTGCGCCGGCCGCCCGGCGAGCAGCTCGGCCTCGACGGCGTAGTAGGCCGCGCGGTCGCGGGGGTCGATCCGGCTGCGCCAGAGACCCGGCGGCTGTGCCGGGCCGCCGAGCAGGCGATCGAGGTTGGGGCCGACGAACAGCTCCTGATACGTCCTGTCGACGCCGAGCAGACCGAAGTAGAGGTGATCGTCCAGCACGCCGAGCGCCGCGGCGAGCCACCAGTCGGTTGCGAGTTCGGTTGCGGGCCGCGCCATCCCCTGATCATCGGCAGCGAAGCGGCCGGGCATGATCGATGCGTGATCGTCAGCGCAGCGCGCCGCGCAACGCCGCCTGAGCCGCGTGCCAGCCGCACATCCCGTGCACGCCGCCGCCCGGGGGCGTGGACGACGAGCACACGAAGAGGCGCGGGTTGGGCGTGGTGTACGGCACGGGGCGCGCGACGGGCCGTGCGAAGAGCTGGCGCAGGTCCGCCGCGCCGCCGTTGATGTCGCCGCCGACGTCGTTCGCGTTGCGCGCCTCGAGGTCGGCAGGGCCGAGCACGCTGCAGGCGCGCACGAGGCCGCGAAAGCCGGGCGCGAAGCGCTCGATCTGAGCCTCGATCGCCTCACGGGCGTCGAGCCGGGAGCCGTTGGGCACATGGCAGTAGGCCCACAACGTGTGAGCTCCATCCGGTGCGCGAACGGGGTCGAAGAGGCTCTGCTGAGCGACGAGCACTGAGGGTCGCGCCGCGTGGCGGCCGCGCGCGACCTCGGCCTCGGCGTACTCGATCTCCTCGAGCGAACCGCCGAGATGGACGGTGCCGGCGCGGCGGCACTCCGGTGCCGTCCACGGCACGGGGCCGGCGAGCGCGTAGTCGAGCTTGAACGCGGCGGGCCCATAGCGGAAGCGCTCCAGCGCGCGCCGGTAGCGCCGCGGCAATTCCTCGCCCGCGATCGCGGTGATCTGTCGTGGCGTGAGGTCGAACAGCACCGCGCGGACGCCGCGCACGTCCGCCAGGGAGCGAACCTCGCGACCGGTCTCGATCTCACCGCCCAGCGAGCGCACCAGGGAGGCCATCGCGTCGGCGATCGCCTGTGAGCCGCCGGCGGCGACCGGCCAGCCGACGGCGTGACCGAGCATCATCAGCGCAAGCCCGAAGCCCGCCGTCGCCGGGGCGGTGAGCGGGCGCATCGAGTGCGCGGCGTTGCCGGCCAGCAAGGCGCGTGCGCGCGCGCCCGTGAAGCGCGCGCGAGCGAGGCCCCGGGCCGAGCGCAGTCCCGCGCGCGCGAAGCGCAGGTCGGTGCGCGCGTGCCGTGGGATGCGCAGGGGGCCGAGCAGGTCCTCGAGCAGCACGTCCCAGTCGTCGAGGAGCGGTTGCAGCAACGCGCGATAGGCATCCCCGTCGTCTCCGAGGCCCTCGGCCGTCTCGTCCACCGAGCGATGCAACGCCACGGCCGTTCCATCGTCGAGCGGATGGGCGAGCGGGATCTCCGGCTGGGCGAACTCGAGCCCGTGCTCCTGGAGTGGCAGGCGCCGGAGGAACGGCGAGGCCAGAGCGAGGGGATGGATCGCCGAGCAGACGTCGTGACGGAATCCCGGCAGCGTGAGCTCGGCGCTGCGCAGGCCGCCGCCGATCTCCTCCGCGGCCTCGAGCACGAGCACGGAACGCCCTTCCTGGGCAAGCGCGATCGCGGCTGCGAGGCCGTTCGGGCCGGATCCCACGACGATCGCGTCCCAGCGGTCAGCCATCGCGGAATGCCCGGATGCCCTCGTGCCAGGCGGCGTCGATGTCGGCTCCCGGGGGGAAGCGGTTCGTGAGCTCCAGCATCGCCATGCCGTGCGCGAAGGCCCAGGCGGCGCGCGCCCGGTCGGTGTCCTCACCGGCCGCGCGGTAGATGGTCAGGCCGGCGCGGTCCTCGACGCCGGCAGCGAGCAGGTCGCGGCGGAGCTCCCGGTCGGTCATGAGGCGGTAGAGGTGGGGGTGCGCGAGAGCGAAGCGGCGGTAGGCCGCGCCGAGCGCCGCGAGGGGCTCGTCGCCCTCCTCGACCGCTCGCTCGAACACCGCTGCCTGCTCCTCGAAGGCTGCCGAGATGATCGCCGCCTCGAGCGCCTCCTTGTCGGGGAAGTGCTTGTAGAGCGACGGCGCGCGGATCCCGAGGCGCTCGGCGATGCGGCGCATCGTGAGCGCCTCGAGGCCGTCCTCCTCCAGGATCGCGCGCGCCGCCGCCACGATCTCCCGGGCGCGCGGCGTCAGCCCGTCAGGAGCGCTGGAAGCCATCGCGCGTGCGCATCCCGTAGCCGATCGAGCGGTCGAAGGTGATGTGCAGCGCCCAGGCGAGCGCGCCGATCACGGCACCGGGGCCGAGAGCGACCGCCGCGACGGCGAGCAGCGCAGGGCCGACGAGGCTGTGCAGCGCGTTGTAGAGCGGGATTGCGCGTGGGTGCAGCCGGCCCTTCTCGAGCCCCGAGCCCATGCCGAGCAGCACCGCGAGGTCGGGCGCGATGATGAAAGCGGTGAAGATCCACCAGCCGCTGCCGTTGGCGATCACGGCAGCGATCGCAGCGGCGAGCAACGCGGCTGCCAGGAGCCCGTAGGCGGCTCGGCGAGTGGTCTGGGTGCGGGCGATGTGCATGGCGAACTCCTCGATCCTCCGTTGGCTAACGTCGTAAGCCAAACTTAGCTAACAACGTTAGCCATGTCAAGGAGGCGCGCAAGATCGGGATCGGACCCCAGGCGTTGCATCCCTAGCCGCCGACGAAGGCGAGTGCCTCCGCCGCCAGCGCCGGCCAGTGCGACTCGGCCGTCTCGCTGACGGAGATCCAGGACTTGAGCGGCCGGCCCTGGCCGCGCTCGAACGGGCGTGCGAGGCCGGACGACACCAGCGCCACGCAGCGCGCGGCCGGGAGCTTCACGACGAGCTCGCCCTGGACGAGCATCGCGAAGATCTTGCCCTTGACGCGCAGCCCGGCGTTCGAGCCGAACCCGGTGCCCGCGCTGACGTCCTGCTCGTGCAGGAGGCGCGCGGAGATTGCGGCGAAGGCAGCCTCGGAATCGCTCACCGGCGGAGCGTAAGGAGCTTCCCCGCCAAGCGCAACGGCGACGATCATCCCTCCGGCGAGCCTTGACGCTCGCTGCGCGACTGCTTAGGTTCCCTGCCACGGCTCCGCGACCGCCTGGAGGCTGAACGATGCCCGAGATGGTGCCGGCAGACGATCCGCCGGTCGCAGCCGAGCCCGTCGGTGGGCGTAGCGCACTCGAGCGGATCCTGTTCGGGCCGCTGCCGGCAGCGTTGATCATCATCGAGGCCCTGGCGGTCGAGACGCGGCGCGGGGTCAATCAGATTGCCGCGGCGGGTTGCACGACGGCCTGCCACGGGGTGCCCACGCGATTGTCGTTTCTCAAGGGCGCAACCGTCGTCCTGGCCGTTGCCGCTTTCCTCATGGTGTGGCGCTACTGGCGCCAGCACCTCGGGCCCCGGAGGCCCGCCGGAACCGTTGCCCTCGCCGCCCTCATGTTCTTCACGATCACGGCGGCGATCGCCCCGTGGTGGGGCCTCGCCACTCCCATCTCGCTGCTCGCGCTCCTGGTCGCCATCGTCGCGTATCAGGCTGCCGCCGGCGAGGCCGACGAGTTGTCATTCCCCGGCGTCCTCCGGCTCCGCGGTGTGCGCATCGCCGTGGTGGTGATCGTGATCTATGCGCTCTTCCTGCTCGTCATCCCCCAGTCGTCACCCCAGGCGATCGACGCGATGCTGGCGTGGGCATCGCATCCGACCTATGTCTTCATCGGTGTCGCCAGTGCAGTGCTGCTTGCGCTCGTCGTGCACGACAGCGCGCTGCTGCTGGTGCACCCGGCCGAACGCGCCGAGCCGGTGGTCGCGGAGGGGCGCAGCCGGTCGGCGATCTCCGAGCGCGCCGCGCTGCTCGTCGCAGGCGTGGCCGGGGTGCTCGTGCTCGTCGTCCTGGCGTTCTACTCCTACGTCGCGGTCTACGGCGTCGTCTTCGCGGCGGTCCTGGTCGGGCTGCTCGCGATGACACACAGGCTGCCGTCGGGCGCGCTCGAGAAGGATGAGTTCGACGAGCGGCTGCGCCGCCAGGTCGCGGCCTGGCTGAGGTTGATCGCCGAGATACCCCTGGTCCTGTTCGGCGCGGCCGTCACGCTGGCTCTCGTCGAGGCCGTCCTCGGCGGAGACGCGGGCGGCTCTGCCTGGCTGATCCTCGCGCTCGCGCTCGTCGTCGGCGGCCTCGCATTGCTCGAGCGCGGCGAGCGAGACGATCCGTACGACGCCGAGAAGCCCGCGCCCGTCTTCGACAGGCCCGCCCTGCTCCAGACGCAGTGGTGGGCGTCGATCTTCGCGACCGTCGCCGCCGCGGACCGCTATCCGCAAGACACCCACCGGGTGGGCATCGCGGGTGTGGCACTCGTCGCGGCGGTGGGCCTGCTCGGACTGCACCTGTGGAAGCGGCAGCACTGGCCGGAGTCGGCGCAGAGGACTCGCTCGTGGCTGATCCTCCGCTACCTCGGCGTCGTCCCGCTCATCGCACTGCCGGTTGGCGAGCTGGCGGGCCGGCCAGGCGCGGGCCTGATCGTCAGCGTCGTCGTGATCGCGACCGCGTTCGCCTCGCGCCTCGTGGGACGGACTCCGCGCGAGGCGTGGGAGGCCCTGCTCGCGTCCGCCCGAGGGCGGGGACTCGGGTTGCCGATCGCCCGCGGGGCGGGGATCGCGCTTCTGCTCGGCGCGCTGCTCGACGTCGAGCGGACCTCGAGCATCGTGGGCACCATTGCGGCGGTCAACCTCGCCGCTGCCGCCGCGATCGCGACGCTGCACTCGCTGATCGCCCGCTTCGACGGCTGGAGCTTCCCCGAGCGCCGGTTGACGCAGCGCGCGCACATCGCGAACCACGGCGTGCCGATCCTGCTCTTCCTGACCGCCTGGGTGGTCGCCGTGTTCCTGTTCGAGCCGCCGGCCTCGCACCGCATGCAGGTGATGGCTGCATTCGGGACTCCGCCGCTCGCGATCGACGCGACCATGAACGCCTTTCTCGAGCGCCCGCACGGGGCTGCCGCGGGCTCCGGGCCACGCCCGATCTTCCTCATAGCGAGTGACGGCGGCGGTGCGCGCGCGAGCTACTGGACGGCGCTCCTGCTCGACTGCGCGGTCGCGGCTCGCGTGCCGCACAAGGCGCCGACGGGCACGCCGTGCGCGACTGGCCGCGACGCCTCCGTGAAGGCGCAGATCGCGCGTGCGAGCCGGATCTTCGCCGTCAGCGGTGTCTCGGGCGGCGGCGTCGGGCTGGCTCAGTACGCTGCCGCACTCGTCGCGGGAGGCGATCGCGGG
>Ga0070702_100001177_pt1 | contig 10538 bp, 10 predicted proteins | sample KBSK5103metaG_FD_65466 | JGI IMG/M metagenome (GOLD analysis project Ga0070702, IMG submission 65466) | Corn, switchgrass and miscanthus rhizosphere microbial communities from Kellogg Biological Station, Michigan, USA - KBS K5-10-3 metaG | ecosystem: Host-associated > Plants > Roots >... | reverse complement strand
GTGCGCGCGGCCGAGGGGGAATCGGGTAGAATCGCGTTTTTTCGACGCCGTATTTCATGCTTTCTGGCAGTCTTGTAGCGATCGTGACGCCGATGCAGCCCGGCGGTGCGCTCGACTTTCCCGCACTCGCGCGCCTGATCGATTTCCACACGGGCAACGGCACGTCGGGAATCGTTATCGTCGGAACGACGGGTGAGTCGCCGACGGTCAACGTCGACGAGCATTGCCAGCTGATCAAGGCGGCGATCGATCACGCGGCCGGACGCATACCGGTCATCGCCGGCACCGGCGGTAACTCGACGGCGGAAGCGATCGAGCTCACGCGCTTCGCGAAAGGCGTCGGCGCAGCCGCCTGCCTGTCGGTCGTGCCGTACTACAACAAGCCGACTCAGGAAGGGATGTACCGGCATTTCAGGACGATCGCCGAAGCAGTCGACCTGCCGGTGGTTCTTTACAACGTGCCGAGCCGCACCATCGCCGATCTCGCGACGGAGACGGTGCTGCGTCTCGCGGAAATTCCGGGAATCGTCGGGCTGAAGGATGCGACGTCCGATCTCGTCCGCCTGGTCGACATGCGCAGCCGGCTGCCGGCCGCGCGCGACTTCGCGCTGTACTCGGGTAACGACGACACGGCGCTCCCGTTCATGCTGCTCGGCGGCGACGGCGTGATCTCGGTTACGGCGAACGTTGCGCCGCGCGCCGTGTCGGAGGTTTGCGCGGCCGCGCTCGCCAACGACGTCGTGACGGCGCGGCGGAAGAACGCGCGGTTGATGAGCCTGCATACACGGCTTTTCGTCGAAACGAACCCGATTCCCGTCAAATGGGCGCTGGCCGAGATGGGATTGATCCACAATGAATTGAGGCTTCCGCTGACGCCGTTGTCGCCGCGCTTCCACGATGCGCTTCGCGCCGTGCTCCGCGACACTGGCTGCCTCGGCGAGCCTGCCTTGAAGGCCTACTCGTGATGAATGCATTGATGGCAGTACGCTGGCGCGTGGTCGCGCTCGCGGCCGTGGTGGCAGTGACGCTGGGCGGGTGCGAGTCGATGGGCGTGAGCCAGATGGGCAAGCGCATCGATTACAAATCGGCCGGCGCCGGCCCGTCGCTCGAGTTGCCCCCCGACCTGACGAAGCCGCAGTACGACGATCGCTACGCCGTCACGTCCGCATCGGAACTCGCCGCGAAGAATGCGTCGCGGCCCAAGCAGTCGGATTTGCTCCCGGTCAACACGGGCGACGTGCGCATCGGCCGTGCCGGCAGCGAGCGCTGGCTGATCGTGAAGGCCACGCCGGAGCAGGCATGGTCGAACGTGCGCAAGTTCTGGGTCGACAACGGCTTTGTCATCGCGACCGAGCAGCCGGCGCTGGGCGTCATGGAAACCGACTGGGCGGAGAACCGCGCGGAGATTCCGCAGGACGTGTTCCGCAAGTACATCGGCAAGTACATCGACGTGTTCTACTCGACCTACAAGCGCGACAAGTTCCGCACGCGGATCGAGCGCGGCACGGAGCCCGGCACGGTCGAAATCTACGTGTCGCATCGCGGCATGGAGCAGGTGCCGACGGTGAAGATCGACAACGTACAGCCCGCGGCGTTTGCATGGGCCGCGATGCCGCCCAATCCGAATCTCGAAGCCGAGATGCTGTCGCTGATGATGGTCCGCTTCGGCGCGCCCGAGGCGCAGGCGGTCGCTGCGGCGTCGCCCGCGGCCATGGCGGCTGCGCCCGCCCACGCACGGCTGGAGAAGAGCGTCGACGGGATCTCGAAGCTCGTCGTCGACGATCCGTTCGACCGCGCATGGCGGCGCGTCGGCCTGGCGCTCGACCGCACCGGCTTCACCGTCGTCGATCGCGACCGCTCGACGGGCATCTATTTCGTCCGCTTCGCCGATCCCGACGCCGACATGGCGAAGAAAGACAGCGAAAAGGGCTTCCTGTCGAAGGTGCTGTCGTTCTGGAAAACCGACGAGAAGGACAAGCCCGAGCAGTACCGGATCAAGGTCATCGAGACGGCGCCGCAGAGCACCGTCAGTGTCCAGGATCCGAACGGCGCGCCCGACCGCACGCAGGCGAGCGAAAAAATTCTCGCGCTGCTGCGCGACCAGCTCAAATAGCGCACCCCTCGGCCGGCACTTGACGATGCGCTTCGCGTCACTGGGCAGTGGCAGCGAAGGCAACGCACTCGTCGTCGAAGTCGGGGACACGCGGGTCCTGATCGATTGCGGATTTCGCGTCCGCGACACCGTCGCGCGGCTGTGGCGGCTCGGGCTTGCACCGGAGTCGATCAGCGCCATCCTCGTCACGCACGAGCACGCCGACCACATCGGCGGCGTCGCCGCGTTCGCGACGCGCTTTCGCATTCCGGTCTGGCTGACGTTCGGTACGCTCGACATGGTCAGCGAGCGCTTCTCGCGCCTCCCGCGCGTTTACGGGTTCGACAGCCATGACGCCTTCGCGATCGGCCCGGTCGAAGTGCGGCCGTTTCCCGTGCCGCACGACGCGCGCGAGCCGGTGCAGTTCGTCGTCGGCGACGGCGATCACCGCCTCGGCGTGCTGACGGACATCGGCATCACGACACGGTTCGTCGAAGCGAGCTTGAGCGGCTGCGACGCGCTGGTGCTCGAATGCAACCATGACCTCGACATGCTCGCCGGCGGCGACTATCCGTGGGCGCTCAAGCAGCGCATCTCGAGCCGCCTCGGACACCTGCACAACGAGGCGTCTGCCGAACTGCTGGCGGCGCTCGACACGTCGCGGCTGCGGCACATCATCGCCGCCCATCTGTCGCAGCAGAACAATACGCCCGACAAGGCGCGCGCAGCGCTTGCGCGAGCACTCAATTGCACACCCGACTGGATCGGCATCGCCGACCAGGCCGGGGGGTTCGCGTGGCGCGAGATGTAGCACGCCCGACGGGCCCCGACGCATTCAACGGGAAAGGTCAGCATGGACAAGCGGCAGGAGCTTTATCGCGGCAAGGCGAAGACCGTCTACGCAACGGACGATCCGCAGCGGCTCGTCATGCATTACCGCGACGACGTTTCCGCGTTCGACGGTGTGAAGCTCGCGAAGCTGGAGCGCAAGGGCGAAACGAATAACCGCATCAACGCATTCATCATGGACAAGCTCGCGGCCGCCGGTGTCCGCACGCACTTCCTGAACCTGCTGAACGAGCGCGAATCGCTGGTGAAAGCGATGAAGATGATTCCGGTCGAGTGCGTGGTCCGCAACGTCTGCGCCGGCTCGATGGCCAAGCGCTACGGCATCGAGGAGGGAACGCGTCTGCCGGAGCCGATCTTCGAATTCTTCCTGAAGAGCGACGCGCTGCACGATCCACTCGTCAACGACGATCACATCCGCGTGCTGAAGTGGGCGACCATCGACGAGATCGCGCAGATGAAGGCGCTGACGCATCGCGTGAATGCCGTGCTGAAGCCGCTGTTCAGCGACGCCGGCATCGACCTCGTCGATTACAAGCTCGAGTTCGGCCACCCGCTCGACGATCCGGACGGCGAGCTCGTGCTCGGCGACGAATTCACGCCGGACGGGTGCCGGCTGTGGGATGCGCGAACCGGCGAGAAGCTCGACAAGGACCGGTTCCGACGCGATCTCGGCGACGTGATCGAGCACTACCGCGACGTCGGCCGGCGGATTGGCGTTCCGCTGTAGCCGGCGCGGACGCTGACAGCGATCGCCGAACGGCGCGCGAGCACGCAGTGACGGATACCGGTCACGATACGGCGGTCGGCGGGGCGCGTTGGTTCCAGCAGATTCACATCGACGCGGCGCGCAACGCGACCGACGACTTCAACCCGTTTCACGATCCCCGCAAGGCGTCGCTGATACGTGCGAATCCGTACTCGGGGACGATCGTGCTTGGGTTCCAGCTCGAATGCCTGATCGCCGACGAGGTCGAGCGGCATCGTGCTGCGACCGACGACGGCACGTTCGCCGAGCGGCACGCGCTCACCTATCGCAACTATCAATTGACGTTCGCCGGTGCGCTGCTGCCGGAGCAGCGCTTCTGCGTGCAGGTGAAGCCGACGATGGTCGGCACGAACCCGCCGACGGTCGCCAATCGCGTCGTCGCCCGGACCGCGGACGGCATCGTGATGATCGGGCACGTGCGCGACACCGCGGGACCCCTCGTGCTCGGCGACGTCGATTTGCACGCGCTGCCTGCATTGAGGCACGCGCCGGACCGCGAATTCCTGCCGGGAACGTCGTACTTCCTGAAACGCAAGTTCATGAACACCGGCAATGCCAAGAATTTCCTGGCGGGAAGCCTTTGCGACCAGGGCGACTACTTCGACGAGCTCGCCGAGCGGGTCGATTTTCCGGACATGTTTCCCGCTGCGCTGATGTCGTGTGCGCTGCTCGAGAAGGCGGCCAAGGAGGGGCACGACTTCCTCGCCGACCCGATGGTGTACATCGCGCACACGATCTCCGTCGATCGCCGGATCGCCCGCCGGCTGCGCAGCAACGACGTGCTGCACATGCTCGTCGAGGGTCCGGCCGCGGTGGGTGCCGAGAAAGGTCTGGGGACGACCGACGTGCGCAAGCTGCGCTTCAACTGCTTCGGTATCGTCGAGCCGCGGGACGTGCTCTATCGAGCCGAGGTGCTGACGGCGCCGCTCGACGCCATCGTGCGCGCGGCCTGAGCGGTCCGCTGCCGCGGTCGACCGGGCTGCAGCGCCTTGCTTGCGCGCCCGGCCGGGCGAGTCAAAGCCCGAGAACGCTTCCGGTGACGCCGGGCATGCCCGATTCCCAGATCTCGTCGAAGCGCTCGACGAGCGGCTTCGCCCGCTCCGGGCTGCCGATCGACAGCGTCCCGCCGGTCCGGTCGATGTGGAAGCGATGGACGAAGTGGTCGTCGTCGACGATCAGCAGCGGATCCATCGCCTTGCGTGCGCTTTCGCCGGTGCGGTAGATCGTCATCGCATGCGAGTGCAGTGCAAGCAGCGCAATCAGGCGGGCGCCGGAGGCCTCGATCCAGTGGGTGTCGTGGACGATGATGCTGAAGCGTGCGCCGGGTATGCGGCGCATGAACGAGCCGAGGGCTGCGCAGCGCTCCGCCGAATTCCAGCCGCCCCACGACAAGTCGATGTCGAACACCTTGATGTGGCGGCGGGCGAGCGCGATGACGTCATCCTGTGCATGCGTGAGCGCTGCGATCGAGTCGAGCCGCTCCTCCCGTGGCAGGCCGGGCGGTGGTGGAAGCGACGTGTCAGGGATTCCCGAGGTAGCCATGTCGATGCCATTCGTAGAGCAGGTCGGTCATTGCGGGCGACAGTGATGCGAACTCGGACGCCGTCAGCGCGCGGTGATCGGCAAGCCGCCGGAGCGCGGGCCGGTCGGCGTCCGCCAACGGTGCATCGTCGCCGTTCAGGTAGTACCGCGCGTCATCGTAAAGGAGTTGCGTGCGACGGTCGAGTCGCACGCCGCCCCGCTGGCCACTACGGATGAAAGCGGGGCGCGCCGCGCGGCGCGGCGCGGCGAACACGACGTCGGGCTTGGGGTCCGTCAGAAAACGGCCGATGAATCGCGCCGTTTCCGCCCCATTCCAGCGCAGTTCGGCGATCGCGCGCGCGAACCGGCGTGCCAGCGGCGCGTCGATGCGCGCAGGGTGGGCCGGCACGCGCAGGTCGGGGTCGGCGTAGCGGCCCTCGACCGCGATCGAGTCACGCAGGTGATCGACGAATGCTTCCACCACCTCCTGGTACAGCGGTGCGCGAAAGCCGATCGAATACGTCATGCATTCATCGACGGCGATACCGTCGTGCGCGATGTCGGGCGGCAGGTAGAGCATGTCGCCGGCTGCGAGCGTCGCGTCGTCGGTCGGTGCGAAGTGCCGCAGGATCTTCAGCGGCACGTCGGGGAGCAGCGCGAGATCGGACTGCCTTCCGTAACGCCAGCGCCGCCTGCCGTGTGCCTGCAGCAGAAAGACGTCGTACGAGTCGACGTGCGGGCCGACGCCGCCGCCGGGCGCCGCATAGCTGACCATGACGTCGTCGAGCCGCGCGTACGGGATGAACGCGAAGCGCCGCAGCAGCGCGTCGGCAGCGTCGCTGTGCAGGTTCAGCCCCTGCACCAGCAGTGTGAAATCGCGGCGCGGAAGCCGCGCGAGCCGCGTGCGGCTGAACGGACCGTGCTCGAGCGAATAGCGGCTGCCGCTGCGGCGCACCAGCCTCGACGCGACGTCGTCGCGCGCCGCGAGCGCGAACAGGTCGTCGCGCGTGGCGATACCGGAGAATCCCGGCAACGCGCCACGGACGAGCAGGGGTTTCTTGTGCCAGTGGCGCGCGACGAATGCGCTTGCAGTGAGTCCTCCCAGCAGGTGGCCGAGATCGCCTTTCGCCATCGCTCCAGTATAGCGAGGGCCGCCCGCCGCCGGAGGTACAATGCCCGCGCGTGCGCTCCCCGACCAGACGCGCAACGTCCCGCACCCACGAACAAATCCACCCGACATGAACGTCTTTGCCAATACCGTCGTCACCTTGTCCTTCAAGTTGTACGACTCGAACAACCAGCTCATCGAGCAGACCGACGAGCCGATTGCGTACCTGCACGGCGGCCATTCCGGAATCTTTCCGAAGGTCGAAGCGGCGCTCAATGCGAAAAAAGTCGGCGACACCGTTTCTGTCACGCTCGAGCCGGACGATGCGTTCGGCGACTATGACGCCGAGCTGATGCGCGTCGAGGCGCTCGACCAGTTGCCCCCGGACGTGACCGTCGGCGGCCACCTGGTCGCCGAGCAGGATGGCAACGAGGTGATCTGGCGCATCACCAACATCGCGGATGGCAAGGCGGTGCTCGACGGCAACCACGAGCTCGCGGGTCAGCGACTTCGCTTCGACTGCAAGGTGCTCGACATCCGGCCCGCGACGCAGGACGAGATGACGCACGGGCATGTGCACGGTGCGCATGGCCACCACCACTAGACAGGTTGCAGTCGGACGCCGTTGATGATCCGCTACGACAACCATCCATCGGGCCGGCATTTCCTGCAGATTCCGGGTCCGACCAACGTGCCCGATCGCGTGTTGCGTGCGATCGACCATCCGACGATCGATCACCGCGGACCCGAGTTCGCGCGCCTCGGTCGCTCGATCCTCGATCGCATCGGCGCGGTGTTCCAGACGCGCGAGCCTGTCGTCATCTACGCGGGCTCGGGCACTGGGGCATGGGAAGCCGCGCTCGTCAACACGTTGTCGGCGGGCGACGCGGTGCTCATGGCCGAGACGGGCCACTTCGCGCTGCTGTGGAAACGCCTCGCCGAGCGCCTGCAGTTGCGTCCCGAATTCCTGCCGGGGGACTGGCGGCACGGCGCCGACGTGGACGCGATCGAGGCGCGCCTTCGCGACGACGGGGCGCACGCGATCAAGGCCGTCTGCGTCGTGCACAACGAAACGTCGACGGGCGTCGTCAGCGACATCCCCGGCGTGCGTCGGGCGATCGATGCCGCCGGGCATCCGGCGCTGCTCCTCGTCGACACGATCTCGTCGCTGGGCTCGATCGACTACCGCCATGACGAATGGGGCGTCGACGTCACCGTCGCCGGTTCGCAGAAGGGTCTGATGCTGCCGCCGGGGCTGTCGTTCAACGCGCCCAGCGCGAAGGCGCGCGCAGCGTCGAAGCATGCGACATTGCCGCGCGCGTACTGGGCGTGGGACGAGATCATCGAGGCCAATCGCAACGGCTACTGGCCCACGACGCCCGCAACCAACTTGTTGTACGGGCTCGATGCGGCGCTCGACCAACTGCTCGAAGAGGGCCTGGCTAACGTGTTCGCACGTCATGCGCGGCATGGTGACGCCACGCGCGTGGCCGTGCGCGCCTGGGGCTTGCAGATTCTCTGCGCGAATCCGGCTGAATACAGCAACGCGCTGACCGCCGTTCTGATGCCTGACGGCCACGATGCCGATGCGTTTCGCAAGCTGGTGCTCGAGCGTTTCGACATGTCGCTCGGCACCGGATTGTCCAAGCTTGCCGGTCGCGTCTTTCGCATCGGACACCTCGGGGACTTCAACGACTTGACGTTGATGGGGACGCTCGCGGGCGTCGAGATGGGCCTCGCACTGGCGCGCGTGCCGCACCGTGCAGGTGGCGTTGCCGCGGCGATGGCGAGCGTCGCCAATGCGGGAGCCTCCGCGGTGCGGGCCGATGCCGACGTTCGCGCCAAGGAAGTGGCGCGGGCAACACGATGACTTCGGAGTCGCGATGACGAATGCAGTGGCGTTGCCCGGGTACCTTGCGCCGCTGCGCGATGCGCTCGTCGATGCACGCAAATCGCGCCAGCCGATCACCACCACAGGGATTCCCGAACCGCGCAACGATGCCGACGCCTACGCCGTGCAGCGCGCCGTCGCCGATGAATTCGGCTGGTTCGCGGCTGCGCCGACCGCGTGGAAGGTGGGTGCCGCGAGTCGTACGGCGACACCGAACGCTGCGCCGCTGCCCGCGCGCGGCGTGCGGGCGAGTCCGGCGACGTTTGCGCGCGGGTCGTTCAATCGGATCCTGATCGAAGGCGAGGTCGCGTTCCGGTTGCAGTCGCCGCTCGCGGCCGACGTGCGCGCGGATGACGCGGCTGCGGTGTCGGCGGCGATCGGCGAGATCGTCGTCACGATCGAGGTCGTCGATCCCCGCTTTCGCGATTTCGAGGCGGCCAGCCCGACGTTGCGCCTGGCCGATCAAGGGCTGCACGGCGCGCTCGTCGTCGGCAACGGCATTCCGTGGCGCGGTGCGTTGCCGTGGGAAACGCTCGTCGCGATCGTGCGGCGCGACGGCGAGGTGGTCCGCGAGACGCGCGGCGGACATCCGCTCGGCAACCTGCTGTTCATGCTGCCGTGGCTCGCGCGGCACGCGGCAGGATTCGGCCTGCCGCTTGGTACCGGCGACCTGATCACCGCCGGCACGTGGACCGGCGTCTTCGAGGCCGCGCCCGGTCAGTCGATCGACGTCGAATTCCCGGACGTCGGCCGTGCAACCGCGCGGTTCGAATGACTATCCGCGCCCCTCAAGGCAAGTACACGTCCTAGTCGGGTACCAGCCGCTTCAGATCGTACAGCACCGCGAGCGCCTCGCGCGGCGTCAGCGCGTCCGGGTCGAGCGCTGCAAGCCGCTCTTCGAGTGCCTGCGACCGCGGCTGCTGCGGCATCGCGTCGTGCGCGTCGACCGGGGCGGAAACGAAAAGATCGTGCTGCGCGTCGTCGCGCGCATTGAACTTGTCGAGGCGCGCGAAATAGCGCTGCGCCTGCTTCAGTGTGTCAGCGGGTATTCCGGCGAGCCGCGCGACCTGCAGTCCGTAGCTTCGATTCGCCGGCCCCTCGGCGACCCGGTGCAGAAACACGATGCCCGGTCCCTGCTTGCCTTTGGTTTCGACGGCGTCGACGTGGACGTTCGCGCAGCCATCGATTTCGGAGGGCAGCGCCGTCAACTCGAAATAGTGCGTCGCGAACAGTGCAAGGCTGCGGTTGTGCTCGGCGAGCCGGTGCGCGATGGCCCACGCGAGCGCCAGGCCGTCGAACGTCGACGTGCCGCGGCCGATCTCGTCGATCAGCACGACGCTCGCCGGGGTCGCGCGATTCAGGATGTACGCGGCCTCGGTCATCTCGACCATGAACGTCGAGCGTCCGCCGGCGAGATCGTCCGCGGCGCCGATGCGCGTGAAGATAGCGTCGACCGGACCGAGCGTCGCGCGTGCCGCCGGGACGAAACTGCCGCAGCACGCGAGCAGCGCGATCACTGCCGTCTGGCGCATGAACGTGGATTTCCCGCCCATGTTCGGCCCGGTAACGATGAGCAGCCGGCGACTCGCATCGAGCCGGACGTCGTTGGGGATGAACGCGTCGACCTGCCGTTCGACGACTGGATGGCGTCCGCCTTCGATGGTGATGCCGCTGTCGCGCACGAATTGTGGACGCGTCAGTCGCAGCGCGTCGGCACGCTCGGACAGCGTTTGCAGCACGTCGATTCGCGCGAGCGCTGCGGCGACCGCCTGCAGGGCAGGAATGGCGGGTGCTAGGTCCGCCAGCAGTGCGTCGAACAGCCGCCGTTCGCAGGCGAGCGCGCGCTCCTGCGCCGTCAACGCCTTCGACTCGAACGCGGCGAGCTCGGGCGTTGTGTAGCGCTCGGCATTTTTCAGCGTCTGGCGCCGCCGGTAGTCGTCGGGTACGCGTTCGGATTGTGCGCGCGACACCTCGATGTAGAAACCGTGCACGCGGTTGTATTCGACCTTGAGGTTCGCGACGCCGCTCCGCGCGCGCTCGCGACGTTCCAGATCGACGAGGAACTGTGCGCAGCCCGCGTCGATATCGCGCAGTTCGTCGAGCTCCGCGTCGAAGCCGGCCGCAATGACGCCGCCATCGCGCAGCAACGAGGCCGGATCCGCGGCGATCGCGCGCGCGAGCAACGCGTGCCACTGCGGATCGCAGCGCAGATGCTGCGCGCATTGTTGCACCGCGGGCGCATCGATCGCTGCAACCAGAAACGCGACGTCGGGCAGCACGGCCAACGTATCGCGCAGCCCGGAGAGGTCGC
>Ga0070702_100001174_pt1 | contig 10551 bp, 17 predicted proteins | sample KBSK5103metaG_FD_65466 | JGI IMG/M metagenome (GOLD analysis project Ga0070702, IMG submission 65466) | Corn, switchgrass and miscanthus rhizosphere microbial communities from Kellogg Biological Station, Michigan, USA - KBS K5-10-3 metaG | ecosystem: Host-associated > Plants > Roots >... | reverse complement strand
GGATCGATTCCCGGGTGGGGCGATCAAATGACCGTGACGATCGTGACAGCGTGACTGTCGTGACGAGTCGGCCCTGCCGGAAAGAAGCATGAGCTTAAGGCCGGCTCACTAGAATCCGAACGTCGTCACGACTGCCCGCCCCTGTTGCACTACGTTACAGTCGCACGTAAACGCTGCGAGTCGACCTCGCGTTGAGGGATCAGCGGCAATCGGACACGCAATCGCCAGGCACCATGCGCCAATCCGGCTGCGGCAACAACTCTCTACAGGAGATCAACATGAGCAAGACGTTTACACTGCGCAGCGGCATCCTCGCAATGAGCCTGGTCGCTGCCTCGGGATTTGCCGCGGCGGCGGACAATTCGCCGGATAACCCGCCCCCGGGAAGGCACGCGCAGCACCGGCAGTTCGATCCGGTGGCGCACACGCAACATCGTCTGGACAGACTCGCAAGCAAACTCAATCTGAAAGCCGAACAGCAAGCCGCATGGCGGACCTACGCTGACAGCGCGATTTCGCGGGCCCAGGAACGAGTGGCGAAGATGCAGGAAATGCATTCACACAAGGGCGAAAGAAGTGCCGAATCCGATACCGCCGCCAAGCTGGACCGGATGTCGCAGGCCATGCGCGCGCGAGCGGATCAATTGCAAAAGGTCGCCCAGGATACGCGGACACTCGAAGGGGTACTGAGTCCGGAACAGAAGACGATATTCGATCTGTACTGGAAAGCGCAGTTCCATCATCGCGCCGGCCATCACCCTTTGGCTTGAGTACGTAGTTGCCTCAACCGGCCGGACAGCAATGTCCGGCCGTTTTCTTCATGACAGGGCACATCCCGGACAGGAAACCGCTACACGCATTGCGAAGGAGATGCCATTGCGCGATGATTTGAACCAGCGGCCACCGCAGGCGGCGTTTCAGAGCAAGCGCGCAGTGGCGTCCCGGTTGATGTAAGGAGAATGCCACATGCGCGAACGACTCATTGCAACATTCTTGCTGGCAAGCGCCGGCCTTCTGGCAAACTTCTCCTCCGCGCACGCCGGAGTCATGCGCTGCACGGATACGAACGGAACGACGCTTTATACCGATTCCACCTGTCCCGCGGGCATGCATAGCTCTTACCTTGCATCGCTTCCTCAAGTTTGCTCTAGCGAAGAATGCCAGCGACGACGCGAACGTGAACTCGATGAAGCCAACGTCCGGGTGCGCGCCGAGAAGGAGCAGTTGGCGGCTTATGCCGCTGAACGGCGCAAGCGGGAGCTTGAGGATCGTTTGATGGACGAGGCGCGCTACCAAAGGGATTTGCGCGAAGCGGCTGGATCGCCCGTGTCATCGGAGGAGCCGATTTATGCGGACTATTCCACCGTGGGGATTCCGTTCAGATGCGGCATGCAATGCAAGACGTTTCCCCGCCGGCGCGCCGCACAAACCCACAGGGTCAACAAGAGCGAACGGGAACATCACCATATGAAAGCTCCAGCCAACGCTGTCGCCATCCACGCGGCTGGTAGAGAGCCTTCCCGCCCTTTTCGCGCGACAACTGTGAAGCGCGTCATGCCGGTCGAGAGATAGTCCCGCAAGCAACCCAAGCGCCTCGGATTGCCCGGCCGGCGCAACGGCTCCACTTACTGCAAACCCTCCGCCTTTGCGCGTACCATGGGAGTCCATTCCCTGCGATCGGAACCTCCATGTCTGCCCCTGCCTCCTTACGTCCTGTCGATCCGGTGCGCGATCTGGCATCCAGAATTTTTATCGAATTGGTCTGCCAGAACGTCGTTGTGACCGAGAATGCGGCGCAGGTCAAAGCCAATCCGGAGAACCTCGCCCGGATCAGCTTCAAGCTGGCTGAAACCTTCCAACGCGTCGACACCGAACTCAAGGCACCATTGATGCCGAAGAACCAGGCTTTCGACATGAAGGCCGCGAGCCTGCCGGGTTGGGACGAAGGAAAATAAGGCAGAGGACGCAAATGAAAAAGCCCGGTTTCCCGGGCTTTTTTTATTCAGTCTTGTGCTTCGCTGAATTGCCCCGCTTACGCGGGCTGGATATTGGAAGCCTGATCGCCCTTGGGGCCGGTCGTCTTGTCGTACGTCACTTTCTGGTTTTCCTGGAGCGACTTGAAGCCGTTTCCCTGGATCGCGGAGAAGTGCGCGAACAAATCCTTGCCGCCATCATCCGGGGTGATGAAGCCGAAACCCTTTGCGTCGTTGAACCACTTAACTGTACCTGATGCCATTTGTAATCTTCCTTAACTTTAGTGAATGGGCCTTTCGCCCGAAAGCGAGAACATCAAGAGTAGAAATTAAGGAGATCTGGGCAGTACCGATGGACGGGGCTACGACGGACCAGCAAACTCAACGCTTGAGAATTCTGCAGCGTCGTTATACGCGGGCAGTCGCGCAAGGTCAAATTTTTCGCAATGCCCCTTCCCGGCTGGCGCTATCGGCCAGCGTCCGCTTTAATGCTATTTTCCGGCCAGCGTCTTCTTGAAGTTTGGATTGCTGGCCAGTTCGTGAACAGCGCCGACCAGTGCATCGCTCAGGACCTCGTAATAATTGGCGGCCTTGTACCCGATGCCGAACCGGCTGGACGTTCCCGTGGTGACGACCGCCCAGAGTACCTTACCGTCGGTATCCGACAGCGTAATGCGCAGTTCCACCGTTGCGGTGTAGCGATTGGCTTCCTCCGCAAAGAATTTCCTCACCTCGCCCTTCAGGATAGCTGTCCCGCCGCTTTCGACCACATCGAGTCCAAGCTGGGACAACAGGGATTTCACGTGATAGGTCACGAAGCGCGGGACATCGTCCCTCGTCGTAACCTTGCGCAAAGGCACTTTGTTCATGTTCCGGCCGATCAAGGACGCATCTTCGCGAGCGTCTGTGAATGGATCGACCTGCAACTTGACGCCTTGAATGCCTTTCAGATCGACCGGATTGCGTTCGGACAGGGGTGAGGTCGGCGTAAACTCAAGCGGAATGTTTTCCAGCTTGTCGGCCGCGGTCGCCGCACTGAAAGTGCCCGCCGTGACGCCAACCGCGAAAATCAGAAAGGAAAAATCGAACCATCTTTTCATGCGAGGACTCCTTGTGAGCGCACTGGGGGCGGGATACTTCTAGTTGACTTGAGCCTTTTCCAGTTTGCCGGTGACCGCATCGATCTCGACGGTGGCCTTGAGGTTGCCGGGAAGATACATTTGGTATTTGTAGAAGGGCCTGCCAGCGAGGCTAACCAGCAACTCCATGCTCGTCAGCCTGACAGGGCCCGCGAAAATCTCCGGCGCCGAAGCCCGCGCCCTGGGTTCCGGCCAGGTCGCCCGCTTGAACATTGAGTAGCGAAACAGCCCGGTCTTATTGGTGAACTTGAAGTCCGACGGATTGACCGGGTCGCAAAACGCTTCTGCACTGGTGCCCTCCACGTTCAGAATGGCGATTATGTAGGGCGCCTCCTCGCCACCTCCGCTTTGTTGCCACCCGGCTACGACGCCTGGACGCTCCTTGAGCGTCGCCTCGATGCACTTGTCCAGCGAACCGCCGGGTTCCCACGGATTCCCGGCGAAAGCAGCGGGCATGGCCAGCACGTTCAACGCAACAGCAACGCAAGAAAGAAATTTATGAATGTTTCGCATGAATGGTGTCCTTGTAGTGGGATACGACCACGGTCACCCGGGTATGTTCCCGAGACGACCGGGACGCGTGGCATGGTAAAAATAGAGCGGGACTGAAAACTCTCCTTGCCTCAATCACGTCGTCACAGTTCTTACTGCAGTGTCCTGTCCGCCACAGTGATCCGATGCAACAGCCTTCGATGGCCCTCGTAGCCTCCGGTGGCCGCGTGGATCACGCTGCGGTTGTCCCACATGACCAGAGTACCTTGCGACCATTTGTGCCGGTATACGTATTCGGGCTTGGCCTGATGCACATAAAGTTCCTTTAGGATAGAGATGGATTCCTCGTCCGGAATACCTTCTATGCCTATGGTGTATCCGGGACTGACGTAGAGCGCAAGGCGGCCGGTCTCGCCATGCGGCCGCGCGAGCCGATGAAGCTGCGTCTTCAGTGCCGAGTCGCCGTATTTGATCGCCATCGAACGGCCCTTGTCTTTTTCCCCATACATGCCATCGCGCGCATAACCTTTGCGCGCGGAATGGATCGCCATCTTGTCTTTCAATAGCGCTTTCATCGAACCGGACAATCCTTCCCATGCGGCACACTGGTTGGCGAACAGCGTGTCGCCCCCAACCGGCGGAATGATGTTGCCATACAGCACCGTCGCCGCTGGCGGGCGCTTCAGGAAACTCCAGTCGGAATGCCAGGTCTCGGCGAAGATCGGCGTTTTCTCGTCGGGCTCGCGTTTTACCTGCACCACGCGCGGATGCCCGGCGATTGCCTCCAGGTAGGGGTCCTCCCCGTTGGGTCCGAAGTACGCGGCGAAGCGCTCGATGTCCGCGATCTCCAGCGGCTGGTCCGGGAAAGCGACGACCTGATGCTCGAGCCATGCGGACCGAATTTCCGCGACTTCCCCGGGACGCAATTCCCTGCGCAGTTCGAGTCCTCGAATCACCGCGCCGCAGGCGGCTTGCTGTCGCGTAACCTCGATGGGCATTTTGTCCGCAATACGGTCACAGGATTTTCACAGATGTGATTTTAAACTGTATGCCGGATTCATGCGGTATGCCACCCACGGCGTCCCGGCACCGCTCTGACTGCTGTCCGCAGGGCACCGGCCTGGCATTGGTGGAACTCAAGAGATGACGCGGCTGTCTAGGGTAGTTGAACCGCCGCTGTCGCAGCGGTTTAATCAGACTGGAGGAGTTATATGAAACCGATACTTCGAAAAGCAGGGCTCGCGTTGGCCGGCGCCACGCTGGTAGCGGGCACATTCGCTGTGGGTAGCGGGCCGGCGATGGCGGGCCCCGTGCATGTGACGCTGAACGGATCGCAGGAGGTACCGCCGGTGCAAACTTCGGCAACGGGGGCAGGCACCATTACAGTCAATGACGACAAGTCCGTGAGCGGCAGCGTAACGACTAAAGGCGTCAAAGGTACGATGGCGCACATTCACGAAGCGGCTCCGGGACAGAACGGCGGCGTAGCGATCCCTCTCACCAAGAAAGGCGATAACGAGTGGGCCGTGCCGGACGGCGCCAAGCTCAATGACGAACAATACAAGGCCTTCAAGGCCGGTAATCTGTACGTCAATGTGCACAGTGACGCAAACAAAGGTGGAGAAATTCGCGGGCAATTGAAGCCATAACAGGCAAATCCGACAGCGATCTTCGGCCTCCGGCGACTGCCGGGGGCCGATTTATTTCCAACGGCACTTAAGGGATCGAAACCCTCTTCCACGCCGAGACGCAGCGGCGCAAATATAAGCAGTCATGCGGGTCAAAGAGGTCCATACTAGGCTTGCCGCGCGTCGCGTCCGGCTCCCGCCGCGGCAGACTGCCCAAATCAGGGCGACACGGAGATTCGCATGAGCGCCGGTCCGAAAGATACGCCCGAGAAGTCACTCTTCGCCGATCCGAACATCCCCCCGAAACAGGAACCTGGAACCGTCGAGGACAAGACGTCGATATCGCCGCCGGACCAGCCTGACAAGAGCGGCAAGCATGACGCTAAAGCAGGATTCGGCGAGGCGAATTACTACCGGCAGGGCGTGCTCGTGCGCGGTGGTCCAGTCAAGGGGCCGATGCCCCGCGGCAGAAGCCGTTAAGCCGGATGCTGGATTTCTCCCCGGGTCCTGTCAGCGCATCCTCCCGGCCGCAATTCACTGCAATGTCTGTCGAGGTAACAAATGAGCGATGAAAAATGGCGCATGCACTTCCAGCAATTCCGGACTCGCACCGAAGTACGCAGCACGCTGACGAGCACGCTTACCACACTGATGGAACCTGGTTCCAGCCAGACGGTATTTCCCGCGGAGATCAGCGCGCTCTCCACCGGCAATGACCGGGAAGTCATGGAATCCTATGGGATCGTCAAGACTTTTTGCGACAGCAAGAAGGGATCCGATCGGCGCTCGATTGCCGCTACGATCGGGGGCGAAGTACGCGAACTGTTCGCGAAAGCGCTGGAGCGCATGAAGCAACTGCCTCCCGAGCCGATCAAACGCGATCCCATCATTGCCGCAACCCGCCTGGTGAGGCGAGCCTGAGCCAGGCCGACGCTCCGGCGCCGACAGGCGTCTATGATTCTGTCGGGTACCAGCTTGCGCTCGCGCAAGCCACCGCAAGCATCAAGACCGTGATCCAGCGCCGGCAACTCGATCCGCTGCGCTATATAGTCGAAATCGATGCCGGCCTTCCCATCTTTGCCACACGCGACACGCACCAACTGCGAATTGCCTATAACCGATTCCAGACGTTGTCCATGGAAGTGACCATCCCGCATAAGTGGATGACCGAGCAAACCGGCAAGGGCCACGAAGATTTCCTCATGGCCGTGGACGACATGGTCATGGAACTAAAGGGCAAGATTCAGGCGGCGGGAAGGCCGATCTAGCCGCCATGGGCGGCAGCAAAAAGGCAAGTGAACAAAAATTTTCTGAGTTTTTTTGGTTTTCACCTTCCGATTTACTATAGCTGCCTCTCGCGCAAGCGCCGGCTACCGCTTGCAAACAACGCGCTGACCACCGCTGCCGGTATTCAGGATGATCTTCCTGGCGGCCATTTCCTCGATGGTAAAGGTATTGGATTTCTTGCCATCGACGACTTTCAGTGACTTTCCTTCCAGCTCGTACTTGTATTCCCGCGTCTGCCCATCGCTAGTCACGATGTCGAGCGCACTGTCCTGTTTGAAACTGTATTTGCTGGTATGTCCGGTGATCGCATCGTCACAGGACCATTCCCCCATGACCGCGCTGACGGGGGCAACGGCTGGAGGTACATCAACGACGGCATTTGCAGCATTTGTCTGAGCGGCAGACTCAACGGCCTGGACCACCGGTGGGGGGGCGGGCGACGCGGGCTGGGGGCCGGCCCGCGGCGTTGCCGGCGTAGCAGGTCTTGGCGGCGGCGGGGCAACACGGTGGTTGGCCCACCACAGGCCGGCGGCAATCACTATCACTCCAGCGGCAATCCACTTTCCCCATTGTTCAAGGACGGTGGGTTCCGGTTCCTCCTCGATCACGCGGGGCTCCGGGCTAGCGCGCACGGCAATCGATGCGTCGTAAGTGGCGCGCTGGTTGGCGTCGGAAAGAATTTCCTTGGACTGTTGCAGCACTCTTAGTTTGTTCGGGTCCTGCAAGGTCGCGAATTTGAGTTCATCGATACGCGCGATGTACGCCGCCTCGATTTCCTGCTGGGAGGCCTTGGGATCTACGCCGAGAATCTGGTAGAGAGTCTTCTTCATGGGGCGGCCGGATGGAAACGGTGCGCAAATAATGACGCTGTATGGCGACAACTGCAACAGGTCCGGGGCCGACACAGTACCCGCACGAGCCGGACTTCGGCTGCAACGGGACAGATAATGGAATGGAATAGGCCGCCAGGAGTATGCAACCAAGCTCGGCTGCAGCTACTCTAACTGGTCCGGAACGGTCCTGAGTTGAGGACCAGGATTGCCGCGCGAACAGCGGCTGTCGTTGAGGACCAAATCATGCAAGGCAGACCGATATTCCGGCAGGTAGAAACGCCTGCCTGCAGATCACAGCGGCGCAGCGGCGCCTTGTTGTCGAGCCTGGCTCTGGTGATGTTGGCGCTTCCGGTCTGCGCATCCGCAACCCTGGGTGAAAACTCGTCCTCGACCGAATCCGACAGAGCCACCATGAATGGCACCTTGCAACTCTTGCCTGCTGCCAAATACACCGTTCATGAAATCCAGACACCCTCCGGAACGACAATCAGGGAATACGTAGCGCCGGCGGGGACCGTGTTTGCCGTGGCCTGGCAAGGCCCGGTAATGCCCGATCTGAGACTGGCCCTGGGCAAGTATTTCGACCGATATATCGCCGCGGTTGCCGGGAAGCAGACTGGACATCGGCAGACAGAAGTGCGCGAGGCCGACCTCGTCGTTCAATCAAGCGGGCATATGCGCTCGTTTTCCGGAAGAGCATTCCTTCCGCAATTGTTACCGCAAGGTGTGGCTGTCGAAGAGATACGATGAAAATGGAAACGGTACGCGACCTGCGCAATCTCACGGCGGCCGCTTCGGTCGCAATCCTGTTGTTGGTGAGCGGTTGTGGAGGTGGTGGTAGCAACGACACAACGTTCACCGCCGCGAATGAGCAGCCCGTCACGGTCGGTCCGGGACCTTCCAACAACATCAATCTCCTGTTCACCACCGTGCAGATTTGCACTCCCGGCAGCGCCTCGAACTGTCAATCCATCGACCATGTGCTGGTCGACACCGGATCGACGGGACTCCGAATTATTTCTTCCGTGATATCGCCGTCCCTTGCCCTGCCGCAACAAACGGGTTCCGGCGGCAATCAGCTATGGGAATGCGGTCAATTCGCGACCGGTTTCACCTGGGGATCGGTGAGAAGCGCAGACATACGGATGGCGCAGGAGCTCGCGCGTTCAGTGCCGATCCAGGTGATCGCCGATCCCGCCTTTGGGGTGCCAGCCAGTTGCTCGGGGATTGGTTCCCCCCTTAACACGGCGCTGGATCTGGGTGCCAACGGCATCTTGGGCGTGGGCGTTTTCCAGCAAGACTGCGGCAGTGCCTGCGCCCTCAACGTGTTTGCGGGTGCCTATTACGCCTGCATTTCGCCATCCGGATGCAGCCCGACGCAGGCCGGTCTGGCGCAGCAATTGCAGAACCCCGTAGGAATGTTTGTCAGTAACAATACCAATGGCGTCATCATTAGCCTGCCATCCGTTCCCGCCAGCGGGACAACGGCTGTGAGCGGCTCCATGATTTTCGGGATCGGCACACAAGGCAACAACGGGCTGATCAACGCGCAGGTCATCACGGTCAACCCTAATACAGGATCCTTCACGACAATATTGAGCGGCCGCACTTATGCCAACAGCGTCGTCGATTCGGGCTCCAATGCGCTGTACTTCGAGAATGCAAGCATCCCGGTCTGCGGAAGCAATCCTGACTTCGACTGTCCCGGTTCCACACTGAACCTTTCTGCGAGCCTCCAGGGGGTGAGCGGCCCGGCCAGCATAGTCAATTTCAGCGTAGCCAACGCCGAGGCGCTGTTCTCGAACCAGACGTTTTTCGCGTTCAACAATCTTGCCGGACCGTTTTCGGACGCGACCAGATTCGACTGGGGACTGCCCTTCTTTTATGGCCGGAGAGTCTATACGGCTATCGAGGGACAAGCCACGCCTGCGGGCGCGGGGCCATACATCGCCTTCTAGGCAAAGACGACGTACCCTCCCCTGCCCGTGGTCGCGATTGCTTTGTGTTACGGGGTGCGAGTCGCGATTGCCGAGTCATCTCGAAGACGACGCAGACCTCAGCACGCGCAATGGCGCCAATCCGAGTTGCAGTAACGATCTTTCGCGCGACGCCATAGCGTAAAACTCTCTTACGCTGATACCGCGTTGAGGCAAGACGCGTGGCCTTTGCGGCACAATCCGGTAAGATTCGGGCTGCACCGATGACCTGAATACACGATGTCATTCCTGTCGATTTTGTTTACCTTGCTGATCGAGCAGGTTCGCCCGCTCCCTCCGCGCAATGCCGTCTATCGCGGGTATTTGCGTTACGTCCATTCGCTCGGGAATCACTTCAACGCTGGCGGGCACGATCAGGGCATGGTCGCCTGGCTGCTGGCCGTTGTGCCATGGGTGTTGTTGTCGATGGCGATCCATTATTTCCTTCGGGACATCAGCATTGCCGCGGCATGGATCTGGAATGTCGCGGTGCTTTATCTCACGATGGGATTCCGTCAATTCAGTCATGCCGTGACTGAGATCGTCGAGGCGTTGCGCATTGGCGATCTGGACCGGGGCCGCGCTTTATTGACCGAGTGGCGCGGCGAATCGACCGCCGAATATAACAGCACTGAATTGGCGAAGGTGGCCATCGAGCAAGGTCTGATCGATTCTCATCGGCACGTATTCGGCGTCATTTTCTGGTTCCTGGTCCTGCCAGGGCCCGGCGGTGCCGTTCTCTACCGGTTGGCAGGGCTGCTCGAGCAGAAGTGGGGCACGCGTTCGCAACAGGAATACGGTGACTTCGGCAAATTCGCGCAAAAGGTATTTCACTACATCGACTGGATTCCGGTGCGGCTGACGGCGATGAGTTTCGCCATTGCCGGCGACTTCGAAGACGCAGTGTATTGTTGGCGCTCGCAGGCGACGGGCTGGATGGATGCGGAACAGGGCGTTGTCCTGGCCAGCGGCGCAGGCGCCCTCGGTGTGCGCCTGGGCGAAACGCTGCACCAACACGGCACGGTGAGCTTCCGTCCCGATCTCGGGCTCGGTGACGATGCCGATGTAAATACCATGACGAGCGCCGTAGGCATGATCTGGCGTGCGCTGGTCATATGGATGTTCATCCTCGCGCTGATCACCGTTGCGCGCTGGGTCGGCGTTTGATGGGCTGAACCGGATATTTCACCAGGCCACCTTTGTTTGCTTGCAGGCGCGCTTGT
>Ga0070702_100001167_pt1 | contig 10571 bp, 9 predicted proteins | sample KBSK5103metaG_FD_65466 | JGI IMG/M metagenome (GOLD analysis project Ga0070702, IMG submission 65466) | Corn, switchgrass and miscanthus rhizosphere microbial communities from Kellogg Biological Station, Michigan, USA - KBS K5-10-3 metaG | ecosystem: Host-associated > Plants > Roots >... | reverse complement strand
TGTCTTCGTGATGAGAATTAATGTTCGGGGACTTAGGTCTTGCTCTTTGCAAGATCGGCGGCACGCCAGAGGTACCAGCTCGCCACGGAGCGATACGGTTTCCACTTTACGCCGGGTTTGATCAGATCCTTGGGCGCGGGGAATTTGCGCTTGCGATAGAGCGCAGCGAAGCCGGCGCGAATGCCATAGTCGTCCACTGGCCAAACGTCTGGGCGACCCAAGCGGGAGATGAGCAGCATTTCCACGGTCCAGCGGCCGATGCCGCGCACCTGCGTGAGCCGCTCGATCAGTTCCTCATCGTCCACGCGATGTGCTTCGGCCAGGGTCGGAATAGCGCCGTCGACAGCCTTGCGCGCGAGATCGCGAATCGACAGCAGCTTGTTGGTGGAGAGCCCGGCCGCACGCAGCTTCGCATCCGACATGCGCAGGATCTGTTCGGCATTCAGTCCCTGCGCCACGGGAAACAGGCTGCAAACGCGCGCGAAGATGGACGCGGCGGCCTTGCCGTTCAGTTGCTGGTAAACGATTGCCTCCGCGAGCGCCACAAATATGCTGCGCGCGCCGCGAAGCCGCATGCGGAACGGCCCGATCTCGTCGATAAGCTTTGCCAGAACCGGATCGGCGCCGCGCAGGTGCGCGACCGCGACCTCCGGATCGAAACCGAATACGCCATCGCCCTCGAACAACGCGCCCTGTCCGCTTGCCCGCGCGGCTTCGATCGACAGCATGCGCAGCTTGGTCGCCACGCCGCCGTTGGCCGAGAAACCACCGATCCTTCCATCGGCCGCGAGCACGCGATGGCAGGGAACAACGATTGCAAACGGATTTCGGCCCAGCGCCTGTCCGACCGCGCGTGCGGAACTCGCCGCGCCTATCTGCTTCGCAATCTCGCCGTAGGAAAGCGTCGCGCCCGGCGGCACGGCTCGGGCCGCTTCGTACACTTTGCGATGAAAGGGCGGCACGTGCCCCATGTCGAGCACCGCGATGGAAAGGTCTGATTCTTCGCCGGCCATCAGGGAAACGATGCCGTCCAGCGCACGCTGGATTTCCGGTGGCGGCACGCTCTGCGCAGCTTCGGGATGGTTCTTCAGCAAGCGGGCGCGGGTGTCAGCTTCGCGAGATTCCGGAAGCTGCACGGCCACGATGCCGCGCTCGCTCCAGGCGATGCCGCAACGTCCGATGGAGGTGTCGAAAAAAGTGAAGCCGTGTGCCGTCATGCTGCCCCGATCGTAGCACCTGCCGCGATCACACGACTTGGAGGAAGTTGCTACGTCACTTCCAACACACTCTTCGCCGCACCTTCAGTTCCACTACGCTCCAACGCCAAGCGTGATGTCATCGCGGCATTGGCGGGACGACAGAACTCTCAGGCCTTCCTCATCACCGGCGTACCGCGAGCAAGGCCAGCGGGGTCCGATGGTGAAGCAACGTCTTGGCGCTCGTAGTAACTGGCCCGAAACCCCGCAGAGTATTCGTCAATTCCGACCTGGACATACCTGGAAGGCGTGTTGCCCAGCCGGCGACAGGTCTCCCCGTCGAGATACCCTTCTGCACGCATGACAGACCAGCCGTTTTTTTCCGCCAGCACTTTGATTTTTTCCTCGGACAAGTCTTTCACCTGGCCCCCTTCCCCCACAACACCACTTCCACGGTGGAGAGCAGGATCATGATGTCGAGGAACAGGGAATGATTCTTTACGTAGTAAAGGTCGTACTGGAGCTTTTCGATGGCATCGTCGATCGAGGCGCCGTAGGAGTAGCGCACCTGCGCCCAGCCCGTGATCCCCGGCTTGGCGCTGTGACGCAGCGCGTAGAAGGGAATCTGCGTGACGAGTTGGTCGACGAAGAACTGCCGTTCCGGGCGCGGGCCCACGAAGCTCATCTCCCCCCGGAACACGTTAAAGATCTGCGGCAATTCATCGATGCGCACCTTGCGGATGAAGCGCCCGACCCGAGTGGTGCGGTCGTCGTTGGTTTTCGCCCACTGCGGCTTCCCGCTGCTTTCGGCGTCGGTTCTCATGCTGCGAAATTTGATGAGCGTGAAATTGCGCCCGCCCTGGCCGACGCGCTCTTGCCGGAACAGTACCGGCCCGCCGCTTTCCAGGTAAATGCACAGCGCCGCGACGAGCATGATGGGCAAGGTGAGCAAAAGCAGCGCCCCGCTCACTATCAAGTCGAACAGGCGCTTCGCCGCATTGCTGAAATACCCCTGACGGAACCCATCGCCAAGAACCATCCAGCTCGGGTTGAGTGATTCGAGCAACACTTGCCGGTACTCCCGCTCGAAAAAAGTGGGCAGCTCGATGACCTTGACCCCCTTCATTCTGCACTCGAGCAACTGCTGCACCGGAAACCCGCCTCCCCGCCGGTCCCTGACGGCGACCACGATCTGGTCGATCGAATGTTTTTCGACGATGGAAGCGATTGATTCGCCCGCTCCCATGGGCAGGATTTGCGGCAATGGGATGTAGTGCGTGGCGTTTTCGGGCGCGATATAGCCGACGACATGATGATTCGGATTGCGCGGGGCGGACTCTGCAAGCTTCATCACGCGGGAGCCCGTCCCCAGGACCAGGACGCGCGACTTGAACACGCCGAGCTTGGTCCATTTATGAAACGCTGCCCGGACAAACAAGGTTCCCAATAGCGCGACCAGTATTCCCGTAGCACCTAACGCGAAGGGCCTTGGAAAAAGCGAGGAAGGCATCAGGTATGCCAGCAGCGCTGTAAACAGGAAGCCCAGCACGAAGGCGGCGATCTGACGCCTTCCCGTGGACGGGGAATTGTTCGGCAGCTCCGCCTGGTAGAGTCCCATGCTCGACATAACGACGAGCATCACTAGTGCGAAAGCCGCTGCCTGCGTCGGTATTGCTTGTGTTGCAGCCGAGATCTCCGCGCCAGTTGCTGCGGGCTGCAGCGAAATCCCGATGTAGGCCGCGATCAGCAAGACCAAAGTTTCCACCAGCGCGAGAGCTATGAGTCGCTGTGGAACGTAGTGCCGGAAAAGGGCAATCATCGAGTGGACTCTCCACCCGGCTTTGTGTCTGAAAGGGGCTCCCCCTTCTCCCACCCGAGAATATTACGGCCCTTCAAGTGATTCTCCCTTAACCAGCGTCCTACCCGTGCACCGGTTTGCAAAGTAGAACTATCTATACTTTTCATTGTTTTTTTATGACTACTGCGCGTGACCGCTAGATTTCAGAACGCAGTCGTTTTGTTCGCGCAATGGTCCGACTTTCGCGCCCGCTGCCGAAAATGACAGCTCACAGCGGGGTGCGCACGGGGTTTTCCGGTGCCGGATGTAAGTCACACCCAGCCTCCCCTGCTCTTCGGTTGTCCCCGGCGCACCCCTCATATCGCAATGGCCATGCCAGCATGGGAATGTCGAAAAATGGGCGCATCCGCGGCACTCGGATGCGCCCTCTTGCCAACGGGGAAAGATTGAAGTGGCGGAAAACCGTCAATTGACCGTGACGAATCATCAGCACAAGACTCTGTGCCGAGGATTGTCATCGAATGTCCATACTCGGAAATATCAGTCGCTGCGAATGGCCTTCCTCAAAAAGAAAAGAAGAAAATGAGCCATGGGCAAGAGTGCCTCACTTTTGTGACTTTCTGCCGCGCCGCTCTCTTCTTGTCGTTTTTTGCTATGGTCTGCCTTTTCAGCAAAGCGCTTCTGCAGCGCGTAAATGGATAGAGATGAACGAGATAGCGGCTCTTCCCCAAAGCATTCTGCCGTCCGGCATTCGTTCGCGTTTTGTCAGGGACGTCAATGGCCTCAAGATGCACATCCTGGAAGCAGGATTCGAAGCGGGCACCGGAAGCAACGGTAAGCCTCTCGTCCTGCTCCTGCACGGCTTTCCCGAACTCGCCTACAGCTGGAGGAAGGTGATGTTGCCGCTCGCTGCCGCGGGTTATCACGTCGTTGCCCCCGACCAGCGTGGATACGGGCGCACCACGGGGTGGGACGGCAACTTCGATGGCAATGTCGCGTCGTTCCGTATGCTCAACCTGGTGCGCGACACGCTGGCGCTGGTTTCGGCGCTGGGCTGCCGCACCGTGGACGGCTTATTCGGCCACGACGCCGGCTCCCACGTCGCGGCCTGGTGCTCGTTGATACGGCCGGACGTATTCCGCTCCGTGGCCATGATGAGCGCGCCGTTTGGCGGTGCGCCCCAACTGCCGTTCAACACGGATAGCGACGGATCCCAGAAAGCGCGCGACAGCATTCACGAAGACCTCGCCGCGCTGAAACGCCCCCGCAAGCATTACCAGTGGTACTACTCGACGCGGCCGGCCAACGATGACATGTGGAAATGCCGGCAAGGCGTGCACGCTTTCATGCGGGCCTACTATCACCACAAGAGCGCGGACTGGAAGCAGAACCAGCCATTTCCCTTGAAGTCGTGGACGGCGGGCGAGCTTGAAAAAATGCCGACTTACTACATCATGGACCTGGACGAGAACATGGCTGAAACGGTGGCGAAGGAAATGCCGTCGGCGTCCGAGATCGCGGCAAACAAGTGGCTGCCCGATAGCGAGCTTGCGCTTTATGCCGAGGAGTACGGTCGCAACGGATATCAGGGCGGCTTGCAGTGGTATCGATGCAATACCACCGGCGCCAATTCCACCGAATTGCAGCTGTTCTCCGGCCGCACGATCGATGTTCCGTCATGCTTCATTGCCGGAAAAAGCGACTGGGGAATCTACCAGCGTCCCGGTGGAGACATGATCGCGATGCAGAAGCACGCGGTCACGAACATGCTCGGGTGCCACCTGGTCGAAGGCGCGGGGCACTGGGTTCAGCAGGAGCAACCGGGAAAAGTCAGCGAGTTGCTGTTAGAATTTTTACGACACACGAGGTCCAAGGCTTAGCCCTCACCGCCGGTGAGAGTTGGCCTATCTCCAGATAGCAGTACTTCGAGTTCGTCGAGAAAGCCGCGCTGGCCTTCGAGCAGTTTTTCCCGTGCGGCGTTAATCGTAAACCATTCCCCTTTATCGACTTCTGGAAATTCCTGCTGCTTGCCCGAATGCGGCGGCCATTCCATCGAAAAGGTGTTGCTTCCAATGGATGCAGCATCGAGGTCGCCCTGCACTGCAAAGGCGTGCACGACTTTTCCACTGCGTTGCTTCAGCGGGGCGAGAGCTGCAAACGTTCCGTCGATGGGCGAGCCGGTTTCCTCGAGGAATTCCCGCTTGGCAGCTTCCAGCGGATCGTCGCCACCTTCGAATTCGCCTTTCGGAATCGACCAGGCACCGGCATCCTTCCCTGCCCAAAAGGGACCGCCGGGGTGCACCAGAAAGACCTCCGGGCTTCCATCGCGCATGCGATAGAGAAGAATTCCTGCACTTTGCTTTTTTGCCATGGGGCCGTGTAACGCACTCGTAGCCCAAACGATCAAAGGCCGGCGGCCAGTTCCCGCGTAAGCTGACCGGCGGGAATTTCCCTGCACCCCGTCGCGTTCTGGCCGGACCACAAAGGAGAGAAATCGCCTGAACCCGCGGCCTCGGCCTTCGCGCGCAGCGGAACAATCGCCGACGTCGCGAGGGGAAATGCAGGCGGAAGGCTACTGACAGGGCCGAGTTCTCTCATGACCTTGTTGACGATGCCGCGCGCAGGCCTGCCGGTGAACAAATTCGTCAGGGCGGTGTGACGTGCGGAGTCGCTCTTCAGCGCCTTGCGATGGATCGCGGTGATGGTGGCTTCCGGACACAACAGATAGGCCGTGCCGATCTGCACGCCGGCCGCCCCCAGGGCGAGCGCGGCAGCTACTCCATCGGCGCTCGCGATGCCGCCGGCCGCGATTACCGGCAATTTCACGGCGCGAACGACCTGGGGCAACAGCGCGAACGTACCGACCTGAGTGCTCAAATCATCCGACAGGAAAATGCCGCGATGCCCGCCTGCCTCAACGCCCTGCGCGATGACGGCGTCGACGCCGTGCGCTTCGAGCCAAAGCGCTTCTTCGACAGTCGTCGCGGAGCAGAATACTTTGGAGCGCCACGTCTTCACCCGCTTCATCAAATCCGCGGGCGGCAAACCGAAATGAAAACTCACGACCGACGGCTGGAACTGCTCGAGCACATCGGCGAACTCTGCGCTGAACGGGGCGCGTCCGGGCCCGGCCGGGATGGCTGCGGGATCTATCCCGTATTGCCTGTAATAAGGTGCCAATGCAGCACGCCACGCGGATTCGCGTCCGCTATCCACCACTGGCGCCGCATGACAGAAGAAATTGACGTTGAACGGCTTGCCCGTCTGTGTCCTCATCGCTTCCAGTTCCTTGCGCAAACCCTCCGCAGTGAGCATGGCGCACGGCAGTGAACCCAGGCCACCAGCGTTCGACACCGCGATGGCCATCGCACTGGCTTGTGCGCCGGCCATCGGCGCCTGAATGATGGGCAGTTCGATATCGAGAAAATCGGTGAGTTTCGCCATGGGTCGTCAGCTTTCTAACGGGGCCTATCCGTTTGCAGTTTACTCCATGGACTTCTCCCCCACTCCGCGACGCCAGTAACTTGCATAATGAAAGTGACTGGCTTATGATGCGCCCATGAAACACAAGAGTCTCGGAAAAATGCAATGCCCCGTCGCGCGCAGTCTGGAAAGGGTGGGCGAATGGTGGAGCATGCTCATCATTCGCGACGCCTTGCACGGCCTCACGCGCTTTGACCAGTTCGAGGAAAGCCTCGGCATCGCGCCCAACATGCTCACGCGCCGCCTGGCCGCGCTGGTCAAGGCGGGCGTGCTGGAGAAGCGCAGCTACAGCGAACGCCCGCCGCGTTATGAATATGTACTGACGGAGCGTGGGCGCGATTTTCAGCCTGTCATCGTGGCGATGCAGGCCTGGGGCAACAAGCATTTTGCCCCCGAAGGCGCGAGCGTATTGTTGGTTCATGCCAAGACCGGCGCGCCCGCGGATCCGGTAATGGTCGATCGAAGGACGGGCCGGCCGCTGACGTTGCCCGAATACGTGGTGGCCCCAGGACCCGCAGCCGTCGAAGGCACCCGGCGCAAGCTCGAATCGAGCGCATGGGGTCTTGCGCGCGCCATCGATCGTCCTCTGTCGCCATTCGAGCGCCACCGCGTACGCAAACCAAGAAATCGCTCATGAATGCCCCGATTACCGCGGCACTTGCCATCGACGTCGAGCGTACGCTTCTCAATCCGCGTACCCGAATGCTGCTTGAAGGGCGCATTGTTCCGACACTGTTGCGCATGGCCTGGCCGAACATTCTGGTGATGGTCGCGCAAGCGGCGACGGGCCTCATCGAAACGTGGTTCGTTTCGCGGTTGGGGATCGATGCCCTCGCCGGCATGGCGCTGGTTTTTCCCGGCTTCATGATGATGCAGATGTTGTCGGCCGGCGCGGTGGGCGGCGGTATCTCGTCGGCCATCGCGCGTGCGCTCGGTTCCGGGCGGCGCGACGATGCCGAGGCGCTGGTGATGCACGCCATCATCATCAACGTTGCGCTGGGGCTCGTTTTCAGCGTTCTGTTCATCGTCTTCGGGCCACAACTTTATCGTGCCATGGGAGGCGAAGGGGCGTCGCTTCAGGCCGCACTCGATTACTCCAACGCAATTTTCGCGGGTGCGGTTCTGGTGTGGCTGATGAATGCATTGGCGAGCGTGCTGCGCGGCACCGGCAACATGTTGGTGCCCTCGGTCGCGATCTGTGGGGGCGTGATATTGCTGATTCCCCTTTCTCCGCTATTGATTTTCGGCCTGGGCCCGCTTCCCGCGCTGGGCATGGCCGGTGGCGCGGTTGCAGTCTTGCTGACAACCGCGCTGACCATCGCCGGCATGGCCTGGTACATCTGGTCCGGCCGCTGCGTCGTGCGGCCGATCGTCGCGCCCCTGCGCAAGATATTTTTCAGCGACATCCTGCGCGTGGGCGCGATCGGTTCCGTCAACACATTGCAGACGACGCTCATTTTCGCACTGACCACGGCATTGGTCGGTGCAGCCAGCGGACCGGAGGCAGTCGCAGGCTACGGGACGGCAGCACGCCTCGAGTATCTGCTCATCCCGCTTGTGTTCGGCCTCGGCGCACCCCTGGTCGCACTGGTCGGCACCAACATTGGCGCGGGACAGCGCGCACGAGCGCTGCGCATTGCACTGACCGGCGGGGCGGTTGCTTTCATGCTAACCGAGACGATCGGTCTGATTGCCGCCATTTGGCCGCATGCGTGGCTGGGATTGTTCGGCCATGAACCGGGAATGCTGGAAGCCGGGGAAGCCTATCTGCGCATAGTCGGTCCGACTTTTGGTTTCTTCGGGCTCGGCCTCTCCCTCTATTTCGCCTCGCAGGGCGCGGGCCGGTTGCTCTGGCCACTGATCGGCAGTTTTGTCCGGCTGATTGTCGCGATTGGCGGCGGATGGCTCGTGCTGCGTTTAACCGGCTCCATGAACTGGCTTTTCGGGGCACTAACGTTGGCTTTGGTCGTTTACGGCATTGTCATCACGTCGGCCATTGCGGCAGGCGCATGGTTCCGCCCGCACGGCGGCGCGATTTCGCCGCGCTAACTCGGATCTTTCGCAGGTGAGGCCATGATCGACAAGCCAGTCGCAATCGTTGTCGGAGTCGGTGCCGAGCTTGGTCTTGGCGCGGCGCTGTGCCGCCGTTTCGCCGAAGGGGGCCACCACGTCCTCGTCGCCGGTCGCAGCGCCGACAAGATCGAACAAGTCGTCCGTACCATCGCCTCGAAAGGCGGCAGTGCCGAAGCAGTGCCGACCGACGCGACGCGGGAGCAAGACGTGATCCGTCTGTTCGATCTCGCCATGACTCCCCGTGCGGGGCTGGATGCGCTCGATCTCGTTGCCTATAACGCAGGCAACAATCGCAAGCTGGATTTTCGCGGGCTGTCGGCGGACATGTTCGAAGAATTCTGGCGCATCGGGTGCTTCGGCGGGTTCCTCGTCGGGCGGGAGGCGGCGCGCCGGCTCGTGCCGCTGGGCCGAGGGACGATATTGTTCACCGGCGCCTCAGGCAGCCTGCGCGGCAAACCCGGGTTTGCGCATTTTGCGGCGGCAAAAGCAGGCCTGCGCATGCTTGCGCAGAGCATGGCGCGCGAGTTCGGCCCCCAGGGCATCCACGTCGCGCACGTAGTGATCGACGGAGGCATCAACGGCGACCGCCTGCGACGCAATCGCCCGGAAGTCATCCAGGAACGAGGCGAGGATGGTCTGTTGGGCGTCGACGCGATCGCCGAGACCTACTGGCAGATCCATCGCCAGACCCGCACTGCCTGGACGCAGGAAATCGACCTGCGGCCTTTCAAGGAATCTTTCTAAAGATTACGTCTCACCACGAAGGCATGAAGGACACGAAGGGACACGACGATAAGCAAAGGAATAAACTGTCTTAAATATCGTTGCAAGATTGCCGTCGTTGAAGTTGAAAATTACCCGCCAGTGGGTTCGTCACCGCCGAACTACTTATGTCCTGCTCTTGCACTTCTTCGTGCCACTTCGTGTCCTTTGTGTCTTGTATGTTCGTTTTGTTGGTGTACGTTGTGTTTGTTCTCGAGCGTAGTGATTTGAGGACGGGGAAGCGGTAGATCGATCGTGTCTTGGTATAAATCGTCACGAAGCCTGGTCGCCGCCTCCTGCTTTGCGTGAATCCGAGCAGTTGCCTGGGCCCGAGCCCGAATTATTGCAAGATAGGATCGAGTGAAGCCATGAGTCAATTTAGTGTTTTTGTAGGAATCGACGTCTCGAAGGACCACCTGGATGTTCACGTGTTGCCCGAGGGACAGGCGTGGCGCGTTGCCAATGATGCGACGGGTTGCGCCGAGTTGAGCGAGCGTCTGTCGGGTTTGACCGGATCGGTTCTGGTGGTGATGGAGGCCACCAACGTGTTCTGGCGCTTGGCTGCCACCAAGCTTGCCAGCGCGGGACTCAGTGCGGCGGTGGTCAATCCGCGCCAGGTACGCGACTTTGCCAAAGCCACCGGTCAGTTGGCCAAGACCGATGCGATCGACGCGCAGATGCTCGCGCGGTTTGCTGAAGCCATCAAGCCGCCGGTGCGAGCCCTTCCCAGCGAGCAGTGTCAGGTGGCTGGCGAGTTGCTCGCGCGCCGCGCCCAGCTCATGGGCATGCTGGTGGCGGAGAAGAACCGGTTGTCGACTGCGCGTGCCGCCAAGGTACGCAAGGACATCAGCGCCACCATCGCCTTCCTGGAAAAGCGCCTTGCGGCACTGGACGAGGAGATCGACCAGTGGCTCAAATCCACCCCCATTGATCAGTCGCGGGTCAATCTGCTCAAAAGCTTCGTCGGCATCGGCGAGCGTACTGCGAAGAGCCTGCTCATTAGCCTTCCGGAATTGGGTAGCCTGACCAGCAAGCAAATCGGCGCGCTGGCGGGCCTGGCACCCTTTGCGCGTGACTCGGGCCACAAACGCGGCCAACGTCATATCGGCGGTGGACGCAGCATCGTGCGTGCGGCCCTGTACATGCCAGCAATTACCGCCATTCGCTGCAATGCGGTGATACGAGCGCTCTACGAGCGACTGATCGACGCGGGTAAACATCATTACGTGGCCATCACGGCTTGTATGCGCAAAATGCTC
>Ga0070702_100001158_pt1 | contig 10629 bp, 5 predicted proteins | sample KBSK5103metaG_FD_65466 | JGI IMG/M metagenome (GOLD analysis project Ga0070702, IMG submission 65466) | Corn, switchgrass and miscanthus rhizosphere microbial communities from Kellogg Biological Station, Michigan, USA - KBS K5-10-3 metaG | ecosystem: Host-associated > Plants > Roots >... | reverse complement strand
AGTCACGATGATCATCACCAAGAAGGCCTTGCCGCGCCGGACGTTCCTCCGTGGTATGGGCGCCAGCTTCGCGCTGCCGTTGCTGGATGCGATGGTGCCGTCGATGACGGCGCTGGCCAAAACGCCCGCCAACGCTGTCCGTCGCCTGAGCTTCATCTACATGCCGATGGGGTGCGACATCGCGCGCTGGACGCCTTCAGGCGACGGCAAGCTGACGGAGCTGTCACCCGCGCTCCAGTCTCTGGCGCCGCATCTCGATCACTTGACGGTCTTCACCAACTTCGAGCTCAAGAACGCCTATCCCGGCACGCACGCCACGTCGAACGCGGCGTTCCTGAGCGCGGCCAAAGCGAAATGGACCGAGAGCACCGACTACCACCTGGGCACGACGGTCGATCAGATCGCGGCGAAGGAGATCGGCAAGGACACCGTGCTGCCGTCGCTGGAGCTGGCGATGGATCTGCTGCAGACGGTGGGGCAGTGCGACAACGGCTACGCGTGCGTCTACCAGAACAACCTCTCGTGGTCGTCGCCGACGACGCCGCTGCCGGCCGAGGCCCATCCGCGCATCGTCTTCGAGCGCCTGTTCGGCGAAGGCGGGAGCAGTGCCGACCGGCGCGCGGCGCTGCGCAGGAAGGCGAGCCTGCTGGACTGGGTGAGCGAAGACATGTCCCGCCTGCAGCGCAAGCTCGGGCCGGCGGATCGCACCAGGGTCAGCGAGTACCTGGACACCGTGCGCGAAGTCGAGCGCCGGATTCAGAAGGCAGAGGCCGAGACGGTGGAGAACCCGCTGCCCGATCTCGATCGGCCGATCGGGGTCCCTGCGGCCTACGCCGACCATGCGCGCCTGATGTTCGACCTGCAGGTGCTCGCCCTCCAGGGGGACGTCACCAGGGTGATCACCTTCCAGCTCGCACGTGAAACGAGCACGCGCACCTATGGCGAGATCGGCGTGCCCGATCCGCATCATCCGCTGACGCACCACGGGAACGATCCCGAAAAAGTGGCGCGGATGGCGAAGATCAATGCCTTCCACGTGTCGCTGTTCGCGTACTACCTCGAGAGGCTGAAGGCGACGGCGGACGGCGACGGGTCGCTGCTCGACCACGGCCTCTATCTCTACGGCAGCGGCATGGGCGATCCCAACGTGCACAGCCACGTGAACCTGCCGATTCTGCTCGCGGGCGGCGCCGCCGGCGTCAAGGGCGCGCGCCACATCAAGTACGCGGAGCCGACGCCGCTGGCCAACCTGCACCTCACGCTGCTCGATAAAGTGGGGGTCCGCCTCGACACGTTTGCCGACAGCACCGGCAAGATCGACGAAGTGATGTCGCTCTGAGGCCAGCGCGCGAGGTTGCGCTTGTTGAGCTGAGAAGATGATGGCGATGAAACGATTCGGCGCCTGTGGGTTGGTCCTGCTGCTGTGTGCGAGCGGCGCGCGAGGCGCCGCGCCGGAAGCGGTGCTGGCCGATGCGGCGGAACGGATGGATCGCGCGGCGGTGCGGGCGCTGCTGCAGCAGCGCGCCGACGTCAACGCGCCGCAGGTCGACGGCATGACGGCGCTGCACTGGGCAGCCTACCGGGACGACCTCGAGACCGGAGCACTGCTGGTGCGCGCCGGCGCCGACGTCAAAGCCGCGAACCGCTACGGCGTGACGCCGCTGTCGATGGCGTGCGTGAACGGCAACGGCGAGATGATCGAGCTCTTGTTGAAGGCCGGCGCCGATCCGAACACCGCGCTCCCGGGAGGGGAAACCGCGCTGATGACCGCGGCGCGGACCGGCAAGCTGGCGCCGGTCAAGTCGCTGCTGATTCGCGGCGCGCGCGTCGACAGTCGAGACGAGCGGCGCGGACAGACGGCGTTGATGTGGGCGGCGGCGGAAGGCCACGCCGAGGTGGTGAAGGAGCTGATCGAAGCCGGTGCGGACCTCCGGCTGCGCCTGCCGACCGGGTTCACGCCGCTGTTGTTCGCGGTGAGAGAAGGGCGCATCCCCGTGGTGCGCGTCCTGCTGAAAGCGGGCGCGGATGTCAACGACACCGTGCCGGCGGCGGACGGCGCCCGCCGCCGCGGCTACGGCGGGCGGATGCCTCCGGCCGGCACCAGCGCGCTCCTCCTGGCGGTGATGAACGCGCACTTCGAGCTGGCCGCGGAGCTGCTCGATGCCGGCGCCAACCCGAATGCCGCGCTGCCCGGGTATACGCCGCTGCACGCCATCACGGTGGCGCGCAAGCCTGGCGTCGGCGACAACGATCCCGGGCCCGAGGGGTCGGGGGCCATGAGCAGCCTCGAGCTGGTCGAGAAGCTCGTGGCGCACGGCGCGGACGTCAACGCCAGGATGACGAAGCGCGCGAACCTGACCAATACACGCCTGAAGGAGCTTGGCGCCACGCCGTTCCTGCTCGCCGCGCAGGTGGCGGACGCCGAGTTGATGAAGGCGCTGGCCGCGCTGGGCGCCGATCCGTTCATCCCGAATGTCGAGCACAGCACGCCGCTGATGGTGGCGGCCGGACTCGCGACGCGCTCACCCGGCGAGGATGCGGGAACCGAAAGCGAAGTGCTGGAGGCGGTGCAGGTCGCGCTGGACCTCGGCGCCGACATCGATGCCGTCGACATCAACGGTGAAACCGCGATGCACGGCGCCGCCTACAAGAATCTCCCCAAGGTCGTGAAGCTGCTCGCGTCCAAGGGCGCGAAGATCGACGTCTGGAATCGCGAGGACCGGTACGGATGGACGCCGCTGGCCATCGCCGTCGGCTACCGCTTCGGCAATTTCAAGCCGTCGGCTGAAACCGAGGCGATGATTCGTCAGGTGATGATCGCCGCCGGCGTCACCCCGCCGAAGACGGTGATCGCCAAGACGCAGCAGATCTACTGAGAGCGGGTTTCAAAATACTCGTCGCGCAGCCCTTCAGGGCTGCCGGCCGATGGCCTATCGGTCGCAGGTCGGCGCCACCATCTCCAGCGACACGACGTTCACCGCGTCGGCGGCCGCGTCGCGCACCAGAAACCCGATGGCGTGCATCGTGTGGCCGATGTGAGCGGCCGGGCTCGGGAACGGATTCAGCAGGCGGATGGTCCGCGAGCCCCGCGCCGTCGCTTCCGGCGGACGCGAGGTCTCGAGCGTCGTCTTTTCCGGCTCGGACGCACCGTGCAGTTCCCATTCGCGCTCGCCCGCCTGCGTGAGGCATCCCGTCACGCCGACGACGGCGCCGGTCTTCAGCGGACCCGGACCGGTTTTTCCCGTGATCTGCACCGCCGAGAGCGCACGCTCGTCGTACGCGAGCTCGGTCGCTCCCGCTGGAAAGCCGTTCTGCTGGAGCACGTAGGCGACGACGTCGCGCGTGTCGCCGGCGCTGAGCGTGCCCGCGTCGGACGGCGGCATGGTCTCGCGGATGCGGCGAAAGAGCTGCTGCAGCGTGTGCGCGTCCCAGTGATCCATGAAGCGCTCGCCGGCGAGCGGCGAGGCGCGATTGCCAGCGAGATCGTCGCCGTGACAGCGCTGGCACTGTTCCGCGTAGACCCGCTGACCGCGCGCGGCCTGCGCGGCCGTGTAGACGCCGCTCCAGACGGACAGCCCGTCTTGCGCGCCGCCTGAGGCGATCGGCCAGGCCGCGCAGAGGCCGATGAGCACGGCCGCCCATCTCGCCCCTGCGCGTGTCGCCGTCACTAGAACGTCAGTCGCAGGCCGACCTGGCCGGTTCGGGTCGACGCCACGGTCGTAATCTGGCCGAAGGTCGGCGACGTGACGATGGTGTTCGGGTTGTTGTATTGCTTCCAGTTGAACACGTTGAACGACTCAAAACGGACCTGGAGCCGAGCCTGGCGGCCCAGGTGGAACGCCTTCGCAAGCGTCAAGTCCACCCGCCGGCGGCCCGGCCCCCGCACCTCGGAGGAGTTCTGGTTGCCCGGCCGCACCGTCGCCCCGGTAATCGGCGAGGTCGGGACCAGTGTGTACGCGCTGCGGTCGAGGTACTGCATCGTCTCGCGCCAGTTGTCGAAGATCTGGTTGCCGCCGTTGTAATCGGGCCGGCTGTTCGCAATGCCCGACGCCTGGGTGATCCGCAGCGGTTCGCCGGTCCGGAAATTGAGCACGCTCGACACCTGCCACCCGCCGAGCACGCTGCCCATCACATCGTGGCGATCGGCGAGCCACGGGATGTCGTAGACCGCCGTGCCGGTGACGCGATGGCGGACCTCGCCGATGAGCGGCGAGTAGTCGACGTCAAGGCCGGGATCGAAGAAGTCCTGGGTATTGTTGTAGGTGGTATCACCGATCGAGCTGTTGAAGTTGCCCACCAGGTTGGCGCCCTGCTGCGACCAGCCCTTCGACAGCGTGTAGTGCATCGCCAGGTCCAGGCCATGGAACCGGTTGAGCCGGGCGTTCCCCTCGAACGCGTTGTAGGTCATGGTCTGACCGTCGGTGATGTACCACCCGCCGGGGGTGATGTTCGGGTTGGGCCGGGCGCCGGTCACTCGATTGTAGGCGTTGGCAAAGTTCACGAGGATGGGCAGGTTTTCTCCGCTGGTGTGGACGTAGCCGCCTGAGACCGACGCCAGGCGTCCGATCTGTCGCTGCACATCGAAGGTGGCTTGCACGGTCTGTGGACTCTTCATGTCGGTCTGGAACAGGTAGTAGAGGTACTTCTTGCCCGCCGCGTCGCGGGTCGCGATCTTCTCGGCGTCCTCCGCATAGGTGAACGGCCAGCCGACGTTGCGCGCCTCCTGCTCCGTGCGATTCCAACCCTGGCGGATCGGGGTGAAGGGGCGCGCCACCGCGTTCTGAAACAGCGCCATGATGTTGCCGGTCGTGAAGACCCCGACGCCGCCACGCACGACGGTTCGGCCCGCCCCATCAACCGTCCAGGCAAATCCGGCGCGCGGGGCGAAGTTCAGCGCGTCGGCGTCGATCACATCGTGCAGATCGCGCGGCGCGCCGAAATCCATCTTGCGGATGTCAGTCGGATTGCCCAGGTTGTTGACCTCCGCCGGATCGTTGGCATCGATGGACTTGTAGCCGAACCCCGGGTAGTAGTCGTAGCGCAGGCCGAGGTTGAGCACGAACCGATCGGTGACACGCCAGTCGTCCTGGATGAAGCCCCCCAGCTGGTCGACCCACGCGCGATGCGGCGGGTTGCCCATGGCGAGCAGGAAATCGCTCGCCTTGTTGGCCAGCAGGTCGTTGAGGTTGGCGAAGGTAAACCGGTTGGTCTGCGGGTTCGACTTGAAACCGATCTCGCGCGCCCAGCGGAACCCGAACTTCACCGCGTGCGGTCCCATGAGCCGGGTGACCTTCTGGTCCAGGTTGTAGGAGTCGTAGGTCAGGGCGAGGATTTCGGTATCACCGCTGGCAAACAAGCCGGTCACGCTGAAGGTCGGGATGCGCTTGCGCACGTTGTAGAGGTCGTCCTGCGCCCCTCGGGTCGGCGATTCCGCCAGCCAGAACGCGTCGAACCGGTCGAGCGTATTGCGATTCCAGCCGAACCGGCTTTCCGAGACCCACGAATTGCTCGTCAGCACGTAGTTGGTCGAGAGGCGCTTCGAGCCGTTCGTGTACTGCTGATCGTTGTTGATCTGGATTCGCGGCACGGAGGCAAACGGCCGCATCCGGGATCCGGTCACCGACAACCTGCCCTTGCCCGCTTCGAAGTCCACTTTCCCGAGGAACGTGTTGTCATGCCGTTCGAGCGTCTTGGCATCCGTGTACCGGCCAATCACGTCGTTGATGGCCACGTTGGGCTGCGGCATGTTATCGAGGATGAGTCTGGTCTCGGGATACGGCAGCGCCGCCAGCATCCGATCGCGCGTCGCCTGCGTCGCGACGTTCCCCTGCACGGTGACACCCGACTCCTCGCGATAGCCCTCGTAGCTGCTGAAGAACAAGACCCGATTCCGCAGGATGGGCCCGCCGAGCGATCCGCCGAACTGGTTGAATTTGATCTTGGGCTTGGCTGTCGTCGCCGGCAGGAACGGATCGCGCGACGCGAACGCGTCGCTCTGGAAGTTTTCGAGCAGCGATCCGTGGAACTGATTGGTCCCCGATCGCGTGATCATGTTGACCTGCCCGCCGATCGAGCCGCCGTACTCCGCCGCCAGGACGCCCTTGACGACCTGCACCTCGGCGACCGCCTCGACGCTCAGGATCTCGATCTGGTTCTGGCCGCCGTAGTTGCCGAAGCCGCGGTTTTCCGGGTTGGTCTGGGCGCTGCTGCCGTCGACCGTGATGGCGCTGCCGCCGTCGCCGATGCCGTTGACGCGAAACGCCCGGCCGCCTCCAACTGCCTGGTCGGGCGAGCTGACACCCGAGCCCAGCAGGATGACGTTCTGCAGATTCCGCCGCGACACCGGGAGCTCGGTCACCTCGGCGCCAATGGTCTGCATCTGGGAGGTCGAGGTCGTCTGCACGAGCGGCGTCGATTCGGTGACCGTGATCGTCTCTTCCAGCGCGCCCACTTCGAGCACGTAGGACTGCCGCACTTCCTGGCCCGCTCCGAGCCTCAAGCCCTCGCTGGTGTATGTCTTGAACCCCGAGAGCTCAATCTTGATCGCATAGGGGCCTGCAGGAAGCGCCGGCAGCGCGAATTCCCCACGTGCATCCGTCACCGTTTCCCTCGTCAGCGTCGTGCCCTGGTGCGTGACGGTCACGTTCACCCCGGGCAACACCGACCTGGACGTGTCCTGCACGACCCCGTAAAGGGTCGCGGTGGTCACCTGTCCCCGCGCGGCGGGCACTGCCAGGAGAAGCGATACGATGCAGACGACAACGGAAACAAAAACGCGGCGGGAAGCAACCATGAGAGACCCTCCAGTTTGTCGATGAGTCCACTGGTCGTCTGACATCGATGGTTATGACCGCGCTTTTGTAACACCGAGGCTGGCGCCGTGTCCACGGCAAAGCCCCGTTTTTTCTCTGCGTTTTTCTGCAGCTCAGTCGGTCACACCCTGAGTGCGACCGCGACACGAGTCACGACCGCCGGCGCCTCATCAGAATCCGACGCCGACGTGCACGCCCAGGCCGATTGACGTACGGGTAGACCCCGGCCGATCCGACTGGAAACGAATCGGCAGGACGCCCTCGATGAAGTAGGCGTGGCGCCCGGCGGGGAAGGAGCGGTTGATCAGCGGAGTGAAGCCCCAGGACGGCTGGTTGACGTCGAAGGCCATCCGGACGCCGGCGCCGTACCGATCCGGCAGGCTGCGGATGATGCCGGGGTGCACCGTCAGCCCGACGAACAACGGGTCGTTCTGGATCGCGGGCACCAGCTCCAGGTCGAACGCCCAGTCGTCGCTCGTCTTCACGGTAATGCCCATCGGAAAGCCGATGCTGAAGTCGTCACCGAGCGTCGTCGTTGTCCCGCCGGCGCGGGTCACCAGCGGCAGGACCGCCCCGAAGTGACCGCCCAGCCGATCCTGTGCCGACGCGCGGAGTGGAGCGAGCACCGCGATCGCCAGCACGATGAAGCGGAGCAACAGACGCGCGGAGTGCTGTGCATTCATATCCTTGTCCTCAGAAAGGGGGCCGGTCCGTCCATCCACGTCAACGTGGGGACGACGTCGGCTTGTGACCGGCCGGAAACCCGGGGGGAATCGTCGTGTCGCCTGTCCCCTCGCGGCCCGTTGCCGCGAGCGTGAAGCGCCACGTCACCGGCTTCGCCGCGCAGCTTCCGGTCAGCGCGCAGACGCCGGGATCGATGCGTGCGGTATAGGTGCGACCCGCTCGCAGGAACACCTGATCGGGGAAGAGCGCCCACGTCCCGTCGCCGACCTGTTGCACTGACGCCGGCACCAGCGCGCCCGACTCGTCGCGCAGCGTGAACGTTGTCGCGTCGACGCCGATGACCGGGACCGAAAAAGACGCCTTCGGCACGACGTCCTGGAACACATCGTGTGAATCCGGCGATGGATACGTCGCGATCACGCGCGGCGCAGGCAGGGCCGTCGCTCCGCCCTCGACCCGAATCACCCAATTGCGCACCGCCATCGGTACGGGCGGCGCTCCTTCGACCACTGCCGGTTCCACCGCCGGCCGCCGGCCGTCGCAGGCGCCGCCAAGGACGCACGGCTCCAGCACGAAATCGGTGTCAGTGTCCGCGAGATTGCCGAGGAACTTCTTCGCGACGACGGCCTCGAGCGACTGATAGTACACGGCCGCCGAAACCGCTATCGGCCCGGACGTGCCGGGCGGGATGACAATCGAATAGCGATCGAGGGTCGCCGTCGCGCCGCCGTGCGGCATCGGCCGCAGCCGCGTGTCGCGCAGGAACGCATCGTCGTAGAGATCGCCGTTGCCGTTCAGATCGCGAAAGATCGGACGCCCGCCCGGGTTGTCTTTGTCGATGATCACGCCGCGCGCGTCGATCGGCTGCCCGTTCGCGTTGGTGAGGAGATTGCGGGGCGTCGCGTAGATGAGCTCCAGCGTCGGGCAGTTGTCGCCGAGCGTCGCCACGGCCTTGAACTGATAGGCGTACGGATCGGGGGAGCCGGCCGGCGTCTTCCAGTCGCAGCCGGGAAATTCCGGATCGAGCGACTCCGCGGTCGTGAGCCTGCCGACGCCGATCGATGTGCGCTTCCACGCGGCGTCGTAAATCGGCAGCTCGTGACCCGACGGCAGGTCGTAGGCGGACACGGCGACCCAGGCGATGCGCCCTTCGGGAAAGCCGGTGGGAAAGTTGTGGCCCGCTCCCGTGTTCGACACCGTGATGGCGATCGGCGCGCTGGTGCCGGCGGCGGCGCGATCCGGCCCCGTGAGATCGAGATCGACCACGTGGCGCAGGCGATCCCACGCAAGGCGTGCGTGCTGGCTGAGTGTGCCGCGCCTGTCGGCGTTCATCCAATAGGCGTTCGCATACACGCTGCGGGGATCTGCCGATGAAAAGCTGAACGTCGACAACTCGGGGTAGGCCTGCACGCTGCCAATCTCGTCGAGCGCGGTGCCGACCAGACGCGGGATGTAGGCGTTGCCGCCGACGAAGTGGTGGCTGAAGTAGGTGCGCGACGGTCCGTCGATCGCCAGCCGGCCCGTCAACGGCGAAACCGGACTGCCGTTCTTGTACAGCGTCTGCGCGGTTCCCGGCTGACCGTAGTCCTGCTGCATGTGGCAGGTCTGGCAGTCGCGCTTGAACGCGGGATCGAAGTTGCGGTTCCCCGGCCGTTCGGCATACCGGCTGCCCGCCCATTCGGCATACGTCCGCTCGATCGGAAAGCCTCCCACCCATTTCCCGAGCCTGTTCTTCAACGTCAGCATGTTCGTGACGTCATGGCAGGTGCTGCAGAACTCGGCCCGTGCCGTGAGGACGTGCCCGTAGCTGTCGTGTTGCGGCGATGCAATCGGCTCGAGGGTCACGGGCCGCTTGAAGACACCGGCGAGATAAATATCGGGCTGGCCATGCCGCTGCGGCGAGAGGAGCGGACCGAGCCGCGCCGACGCGACAATCGCGTTCGGCGAGAGACGGAAGGCGCCGCCGCCCACGCCGTAGCCAAGGGTAGGGTCGGCTGGATCCGGCACCGACACGGTGTCCTGGTCTGACGCTGGCAGCAGGCGGCTGCGCGATTCGACGCCGAGCGCCGGCGTATACGCGCCCGCCGGCGTTCGCGCGTGGTTGTGAAACGGGGTGTTGCGGGTGTCCGCGACCGTGTGACACACCATGCAGCTCACGCCCGACTTGCCCGACTCGGTGTTGCGGTGCTGCGCGTCGAGGGTGGCAAACGCGAGCCCGGTGCCGTTGTCGGCCGCGGGATTGAAATCGGGATCGATACCGGCGTGCTCGTAACCGGTCGCCGCATCGACGGTGACGGCGTGCAGCGGCACGTTGTCGACGTAGTTGGTCGGCATGTGGCAGCGTGAGCACATGCCGTCAACCAGCGACCCCGACCGCGACATCCGGTGATAGCCGGTGCCGGTGTCGAACCGGCTGACGCAGTCGCCCGGCGCCGCGAATGGATTGTGGCGTGCTCGTTCGCTGCCGTCAGGCGGCGACGGCGTGTCGCAGTTTCCGTTGGACGAGATCTGCCGCGCGGAGAGGAGGAACGCCGCGCGCCAGGCAGGGTCGCGCCAGGCGTTGGCCATCATCGCGCCGTTCCACTCGTCGAAGATCCGCCGGTGGCAGTTCTGGCACTGGCCTGGATGGTTCCGGTTCTGCCAGTACTCCTCGAACGGCGGCGGAGCGAATTCGGCCTCGGCCACGACGTAGGGCGCCGCTTCCGGAATGCGGTTCGGCAGCTCGCTGCTCCGGCGGTCGCCATCCGGATAGACCAGCGCCACCATCGTCAACACCGTCGCCAGGCATGCGGCAACCGTTGTAGCAATCCGCAGGCGGTTTCCCCGTCGTTCGTCGGCCACGGTGTCTGTCCTCACTGGCGATGGGCGAGGCTCGCCCGCAGGTGCGGATCGTTGGCCGGCACCAGCGGCGCGCTGGCGAGGGCGTGGACGGCAATCAGAAAGAAGACCGCGACGTGTCCGGCCGCCATCAGCAGATCGGTCCAGTGCGGGGCCGGAGCCGCGGCGATTTCCGGCATCACGGTCAGATACACATCGAGCCAGCGGCCGCCCAGCACGATGACCGACACCCACTTCAGGACCGGACGGCTTCGCTTTGCCGCGCGCGGCATCAACGCGATGAACGGCACCACCC
>Ga0070702_100001150_pt1 | contig 10641 bp, 10 predicted proteins | sample KBSK5103metaG_FD_65466 | JGI IMG/M metagenome (GOLD analysis project Ga0070702, IMG submission 65466) | Corn, switchgrass and miscanthus rhizosphere microbial communities from Kellogg Biological Station, Michigan, USA - KBS K5-10-3 metaG | ecosystem: Host-associated > Plants > Roots >... | reverse complement strand
GATCTGCCACGCATGCGCTCCTGGGGCTCGGCGAACGGCCCCCCATCGTAGCGGCGCGGCCGACGAAGGAACCGCTAGGGACCGACCGGGAACTGCGCGAAACGCCTGGTGGGCTCACCCTTCGCCTGGGTGAAGTCGCCGCCCAGGTACAGCGCGTCCGCGGTGCCCAGGATGCCCCAGACGCCCAGACCCGCCGCCGGCACGATGTTGGGCTTCCACGAGGGGTCGTAGTCGCCGTGGTCCAGCGGGTCGAGCGCCGCGACCTTCTTCGCATCGACGCTCCCGAGGCCCCCGGTGTCGTCGACCTCGCCGAAGTGCCCGCCGATGATGGCGCGATCCGCGACCCATCCCACCGCCTGCACGTCGCCGTCGGTTCCGCGGTACCAGAGCTGGTGACCCTGTTCGTCGAACAGGGCGGCGCCGTTGTTCGGGGCGTGCCCGCCCGCGGCGTCGCCCTGGCCGGTGAGGATGCACGCGTCCGTGTCGGGATCGAGCCCGCACCGGTCGCCGGTGGCCGCCTTCACGTCGATCACCTTGCCCACGGGGGCATCGGGCCACGGCTGCACGTCGCCGGGTTGCGACACCTCGCCCAGGAACCCACCCGTGGTCGTGCCGCCCCCGCTCAGCGAGGCGAACGTGCCGCCCAGCACGACCGCACCGTCCGGCAAGGTGTCGAGGTCGTAGACGCTCCCGCCCTCCACGTCGGGCGACCAGGTCCGGACGATCGTCCCGCCCTTCTTGAGGTTGAACGCGGCCACCCGGGACCGATCGGTCTTCGGATCGCTCGGCGTGTCCACCCACGAGAACGACCCACCGAGGTAGAGCCGGTTCGCGTGCACCGCGATCGCGCGGGCCCGGTGGCCGGTATCGATCGTGAGCCCGTCCAGCGCCCCGAAGTTCTTGGATCTGAACGCGGCGAAGTGTTCGCGGTGCGCCTGGGTGTAGGTGCTGCCATTCGTCGATGCCACGTCGACGAAGTCGCCCACCACCATGACGAGCGGCACCCTCTTTCCGATGGGCGTGTACGTCGCCATCGCGTACACGTCGCCGTCGTCCTGTCCGCCCTCATCGATGCGGGGGGCCCATGGCAGGAGGTCGCCGGTCGTGGCGTCGATCGCCGCGAGGTGGTCCCGGCGCACGGTCTCGACCACCGTCCCGCTCGCGTCCGACCGGATCGCGTCGTGGAACCGGCCACCGACATAGACGACGTTCCCGACCTGGAGGATCGCCCGCACCCGATCGTCGAACCCCCACACGGCGTGGCTCGGCGAGCACGAGATCCCGGTCGACGACGTGCAGCTCGCCGCCGCCGCGGGGGTGGCGATGGCCGCGCCGGCGATCCCCAGGATGGCGATGACGCAAACGCGGGAGCGCGCGCGCCGCGGGAAGGTCATCGATTGCGTCCTTTCTCGTGGGAGTTCCAGCCTACGTCGTTGGCATCACCTTAGTCCGTGCAGTGCACATAGCTACTCCGCCACACGACTTCCGGTCCGCCGGCCACGGGGACCCTAAAGCCCGTCTGCGCCGGGCAGATACCGCGTTGGATGTAACTCGTACGCGTTACCCGGGTTGCATCCCTCAGCCGGTCTGCTAAAGTCCGGCCGTCTGATCGCCGAGTTGAACTTCGGCGGTCATTTTTTTATGGAGTTCCCCCCCGACCGTCGAAAGGAGACGTGATGCCTGCGCGCAGGATCCGATCCTCCCGCCCAGATCTCGACCTCCCGCCCGCCTCAAGCCCCGACCCTCTCTCCGACGTCGATCCCCGATGCGATCGACGTCGGTTCATCCGGTCGTCCGCGATCGCCGTTGCGGGGCTCATAGCCGCCTCCGCCTTGCCGATGGACCCTGTCCTCGCGGCGCTCCGCGATCACCACATCCACTTCGGGGCGGGGTGCGAGCCGCAGGGCAGTCAGGACCAACGCGCCGCTGTGCTGGAGCTCGAACGCAAGATCGACCGCAAGCTCGGCATCATGCGCAGGTACACGTTCTGGGAGTGCGACATCCCGGATGGTACGCACCAGTGGGCGGCCGCAAACGGTCGCACCCCCTACATCTCGTGGCACGCCTACACGCGGGGGAGACAGACCATCCCCTGGCGCTCGATCGCGCAGGGCGACCACGACGCCTACATCCGGAACAAGGCCCACACCATCAAGGCATGGGGCAAACACGTCTATCTCTCGTTCCACCATGAGCCGGAGAACGACCCCGCGAACGGCGGCCCCGCCGAGTTCCGAGCGGCGTCCGATCGCGTACACACCCTGTTCCAGGACGTCGGTGCCGACAACGTCACCTGGGTCGTCGCGCTCATGGCGTCGACGTATGGCGGAGGTCATGGCGGCGCGAACGTGTGGCTCCCGAGACAATTCCACCTCGTAGGCGTCGACGGCTACAACCGGTACCCGTGCGATCACAGCTACCCGTGGCGGAGCTTCGGCGAGATATTCAACCCAGCCCGGCAGTGGGCTCGTCGCATGAACAGGGGTCTCTTCATCGGAGAATATGGGTGCGTCGAGAAGGACGCGTGTGGCGGCGGCGGCGCCGGGGGTGCCAAGGCGGTGTGGTTCCAAGAGGCTGCGGACACGATGGCCTCGTGGCCTGAGGTGCAAGGCGCTGTCTACTCACATACGAACGGGGGCAGCGCCCACATCCCGTATTGGGCCGACACGTCAGCCAGTGCACTTCAGGCCTTCCGCGAGATGGCGCACCGTCCCCGGTTCCACGGCTGACCCGGCCCTTCGCCTCACCGGACCGTCCGGCCTTGGACCGCGGCCTTCTGCGTGCGCCTCGGGGTGGATCCGTTCAACCGGCGACCACTGGGCCGCCGATACGCCAGGCTGGCCACGAGACTGGCTCCCGCCCGTCGACGACTACGATCTGGTCTGGGTAGACGGCTACAGCCGGTGAGCGATGAAGCGGGACACTCGCTGGAAGTCGTTCGCCGAAATCTTCACCGCGTCCCGCGATGAGCATGCAGTACTGGGTGGACACATCAGACGCGTCACTCGCAGCGTTCGCGGCTGTGGGCGCAGATCCGTACTTCTCGCCGGGACCGCCCGCGTTCGATCGGTTCGGCGATCGGATGACGAACTTCGCCCCCGGCGGCCTAATGGCAGAGGTCGGAACCCGCATCGCTGAACGTCTCGCCCGGGATCGAGAGGTAGTTCCAGTCGTACCCGTCAGGATGCAACGTCACGGCGAGGATCCCGTTCAGCTTCGTTCCCCGCACCTCGCTGTTGGGTTGGGCCGCCCCGAACTGCTGGTAACCCTCACCGCCGGTGCCCACGATGATCTCGCGGATCCCGGCGGTCGGGTCCGGCTGTTGGTTCGGATCCTGCGGAGCGAACCGCTCGTAGGCGTGGAGGTGGCCGTTCAGGACCAGGTCGGCGCCCGCCACATACAGGTCGTCCCAGAACGCGGCGTACTTCTCGTTGTTGCCGAGGCCCTTGCCCGAAGAGAACCGCGGCTGGTGCCAGAACGCCAAGGTACAGGTGGCTGAACTCGCGGCGAGGTCCGCCTTCAGCCACTTCTCCTGTGCCGACCCCGCTTTACAGCCGGTCGTGAACCGACAGTTCGCATTCAGCGCGATCAGGTGCCACGACCCGATGTCGAAGCTGTAGTACCCCATCCCCATGGTGCCCGCCGCCGAGCCGAAATAGTCGAAGTAGCCGCGCGCGGTAGCGAGGCCCCCGCAGTCGGTCCCGTCCGAATTGTTCGACCGCAGGTACTCGTGATTCCCAGGCGTGGGCCGCGTGATGCCGCGCAGGCGGCCCCAGGTTGGGTCGTAGGCCTGCAGGAACGCCTGGTACCCACCGCACTCGTACTGCTCGTCGCCGAGCGCGAGGACCGCCGCGTATCCGCCCGCGGCTGCGAGGTCGGACGTCGCCCGCTGCCGGCATTTCTTCCCCACGCCGAGCCCGCCGTTGTAGTTCACATCGGACGGGTCGCAGGCCATATCCCCCACGGCCGCGATCACCGGATCGCCGGCCGCGTCGGCGCGCGCGGTCGATCCCCGGGAGAGGCTTGGCGATCCGGCCGCAACATGGAGCGACCCGGAGACCACAAGGGCGAGGAGCACGAGTCGCCGGCGGCCGCTCACGGCACCAAGGCGAACTGCGCGAACCGGACGGGAGGCTCGCCCTTCGCCTGAAGGAACTCCAGGAACAGGGTGTCGCTGTATCCCTGGATCCCCCAGACGCCCAGGCTCGAAGCAGGCTGCACATTCGGCTGCCCGGAGATGTCGATCGATCCGGGCTCCATCAAACGGTCCAGGCAGTCGGGTACAGCACGCCGCCGTCGAGGGAGCACTGGACGCCGAAGGATCTCATGGTGAACCGGCTGAACGTCCACATCGGGTTTCCCCTCGGCGGCGTTCGGCGTTAGCTTCCTCCCGGAACGTCGTACTCGCCGAACCGCCAGCTCGGGTACTGCTTCAACGACATGAAGTCTCCGCCGATGAACAGCTTGTCGGGGTTCGACCCGTCGGTGCCGGCGATCCCCCAGACACCGAGCGTCGTCGCCGGAGCGACCCCCGGCTTCCATCCGGTGTCCACCAGGCCCGTGGCGGGGTCGAGGGCGGCGAGCTTCTTGATCTTGACGGTCGTGCCGTTCTGATTGAGGAACTTCCCGAAGTGCCCCCCGGCGATCACCTCGCCTCCGGCGAAGCCGACGGCCTGAACGTCCCCGTTCGTGCCTTTCTCCCACAGCCGCGTCCCGGTCTCGCCGTTGAAGGCTCCGACGGCGTTCCCGTTCAGGCCCTCGCCGATGTAGACCGTGTCGTTGTTCGTCGCCACGGCGAGAGCTTTGGCAGTCGGGGCCGTCGACGTCGCGGTCCAGGCGAGCACGCCGGCCGGTGAGACGACGGCGAGGTACGGGGTGGATGTCGATCGCGAGCCGTCGCTCACGGAGGTGAACTCTCCCGCGATCGCGATGTTGCCGTTGGCGAGCTGCGCTAGCCCGTCCACGCCTCCGTTCGCCGCCGGCGCCCATTGGGTCACGGCACCTGACGGGAGCGTCACGGCGCCGAGGGCCGACCGCCTCTGACCATCGATCTTGGCGAACGAGCCGCCGAGATACAGGGTCGATCCTGAGACCAGTGCTGCTCGGGGCCGGTGGGAGACGTCCGGGGCGAACGACGTCAGCGTGCCGTATTGATCGTTCGCGAACGCCGCGACGTGATCGCGGGTGGCCGTTGAGTATGAGCTCCCGTTCGAGGTCGTCTCCACCGACGTGAAGTCCCCGGCCGCGATCACCCAGGTCGTCGAACCGCTCGCGTATGTCACGAGGGAGTAGATGTCGCCGTTCTCCGTGCCCGAGGTGTCGATTCGAGGCGCCCAGTCGAGGAGGGCGCCAGTCGAGACGTCGAGGGCGGCGAGGTGGTCGCGCTCGACCGTTTGGGAGACCGACCCGTCTGGATCGACGAGCGAGGCGTGGGTGAAGCGCCCGCCCATGAAGACCGTCCCACCTACACGAACCATGGTCCGGACCCGGTCATCGAAGCCCCAGCTCGGCTGACCGGCGAACTGACGCACGCAGGGGGTCCCCGTCGAGGATGCGCACGTCGTGGCCCAAGCCAGGGCCAGCGTCATCGTGGATACCCCGATCACGATGGCCAGAGCGGTCGCCAGGATCGTCGCACGGCGGCGAACGAGGGGGTGCGTCCGCATAGTTCGAGCCTCCGGTTGTGTTGGGGGTGAGGTGGTCAGCCACACCGTAACGCCCCGGCCGCGCGAGCCTCTACCGCCAAACGGACGTCGCTCCGGTGTCCCGACGAGTCGCTCGGGCACGCACGTTGGGGTCTCGCTCCAACGCATCCATCGAGCGGCACGTCAGGCATCCCTTGAGCCGGGTCGGCTCCCGAGCCCGGAAATGCCCTTTGACCTCGACGAGCTAGTCCCTTCTCGCTGCGGGGGGGCGGCCTACGTCGTTCGTGGGAGCATATCGCCAAGGATCTAGCCGCGCTACGGGACCTTAGGCCCAGACCCCGAGTCCATTCGGCCCGCCCAGGTCGTACGTCGGATGCCGCCCAGGCGACGAGGGTCGGGACCCTTCGTCGGATGGTCTTCCTAGGCCACATTGGCTACATTGTCGCCCTTCGGGGCATCGCCCGCCCCGGGAGATCCCTCCCCCGCCAGGGCGACGACCAGGAAGGAAGGGAACGTTCGATGAAAAGGCAACTGCGCTGGCTGATGAGCGCCGTCGTCGTGGCCTCGGTCGCAACGGCCGGCGCCATCCCGGCTTGGGCTCATGGGTTCGCACAATCCCATATCGTGTCCGACGATCCCGCCGACTACACCCCGAACATCATCGATCCACCCCACGCGGGATACCACGTCACGTCCATAGCTCAGGTCGGCAACGAGGTCTACGTCGCGGGTGAGTTCACCCAGGTCGAGGACGTCGCCAATGGCGGCTCGATCTACAACGTGTCTGGACTGTTCGCATTCGACAAGGACACGGGCGCGGTCGACGTCAACGGGTTCGGCTTCCCGGATGTGAACGGCAGGATCGAATCGATCGTCACCGACGGACAGTCACTCTTTATGGGAGGCAACTTCGCGACGACGGACGGGAAGAGCACGAAGAAGCTCGCGAAGCTCGATCCATCGACCGGCGCGGTCATCACCGCCTTCAAGGGCAAAGCCGACAAGAAGGTGAACGATCTCACGGTGGCGAACGGCCTGCTGTATCTCGGAGGGGCGTTCACATCGGTCGACGACACCTCCCGCCAGGGGATCGCGGCCGTCGACCTGACGACCGGCGCGCTCGACCCAGATCTCAACCTCGCGGTGACGGGCACGCGCAAATCTGGGAAAGCGATGCACGTCGACAAGATCGATGTGACACCGGACGGCAGCCACATGGTCGTGATGGGGAACTTCACGCAGGTCGCAGGCGCGAACCGAGGCCAGCTCGCACAGATCGATCTCTCGACGTCACCTGACAGTTTGATCAACTGGGCGACGGACCGGTACACGCCGAACTGCGCCAGCAGGTTCGACACGTGGCTCCGCGACGTGGAGTACTCGCCGGACGGCAGCTATTTCGTCGCCGTGGGAACGGGCGCTTCCGCCAAGTTCTTCGGAGGCACACCGACCACCGGCCCTCTCTGCGACTCGTCGGCACGATGGGAGACGAACAACACAGGCACTGGGCTCCAGCCCACGTGGGTGGACTTCACGGGTGGCGACACGAACTACAGCGTCGAGATCACCGGGACCGCTATCTACGTCGGCGGGCATCAGCGGTGGCAGAACAACTACTTCGGAGGCGACTCGGCTGGACCGGGCTCGGTGAGCCGGCCCGGCATCGCGGCGCTCGCGCCGATCAACGGGGTGCCCCTGTCGTGGAACCCCGGCAGGATCCGTGGCCTCGGTGCCCAGGCGTTGCTCGCGACCGACGACGGCCTGTATGTAGGAAGCGACACCGACCAGATCGGCGGCGAGCATCACGCGAAGATCGCGCTGATGCCGCTTGCGGGCGGCGAGGTCGTGCCGCCGGCGAACCCGGGCGTCCTGCCAGGCGAGCTCTACACGATCCAGCAGAACGGGGACATGGTGGCGAGGAGCTTCGATGGCTCGACCTTCGGCGCCCCCGTGGTGCGGACCTCGCAGGACTGGTCGAACGCGCGCGGAGCCTACATGCTCAGCGGCACCCTCTACACGGGCTGGAGCGACGGGCACCTCTACCGCCAGACGCTCGCTGGTGACACGGTGGGCGCGCAGAAGGACATGCCGCTCCATGGCCTCGAATCGGAGACCGTGCAGCCGCCGGACCTGGCGACGCAACTCGCGAGCGCCACAGGCATGTTCATCGATCCGTCGAACGACCGTCTCTACTACACGGTCTCGGGTGACACCCATCTGTACTGGCGGAACTTCGAACCCGAATCGAACCTGGTGGGCGACTACCGCTTCGTAGCATGCACCTGGAGCGCGTCGCCCGGCAGCAACACCTGCGGCGGCCTCAACCCCAGCATCGTCCGTGGGATGACCATGATCGATGGCACGATCTACTTCGGCCAGTCGACCGGGATCCTGTCGAAGGTGTCGTTCGCCAGCGGCACGACGGTGACCACCCCCGGCACCGTCGGTGGGGCCGCAACGCCCATCAGCGGACCGCTGATCGACGGCAACGACTGGAACTCGCGGGCTTTGTTCGCACGGTCCGACGGGTAAGGACATCAGGACCGCCCCGCCCAGGGGCGGGGCGGTCCCTCGCATCCGGATAGGTCCTTCGGCCGTTACCCCGTTCGGAGCGAGGCGGGTACCGTCGATGCTCCGACTCCTCCGAAGGAGGCGACCCATGACCAACCAGCCGAGCGCCGGATCCACCGTGAGTGATGCTTCGACGCGGCAAGGCGTCGCGACCCTGCACCTGATCCGTCACGGCACCACGACGATGAACGTTGAGAACCGCTACCGCGGGCGCCGAGACGTCCCCCTGGACGCCCAGGGGTGGGCGGACGCCGTCGAGGCGGCCCGCACACTGTCGGGGGCCGGGCTCACGGCCGTGTACGCGGGACCGCTCCGCCGCACGATCAACACCGCACAGGTGGTGGCCGACGAATGTCGGATCCCCGACGTCAGGATCCTCCATGGCCTCGTGAACCTCGACTACGGGGTGTGGGAGGGCATGACCTCCGAGGAGGCCGCGATGTACGACCCGGCGGCGTTCGAGCTGTATCGATCGCGACCCGGTGAGGCCATCTGCCCGAACGGGGAGCGGCTCACCGACGGGCAGAAGCGGATGGTCGAGGCCGTGCAGCTGATGGGCGAGCGACACAAGGGCGAGCGCGTGGCCGCGGTCACGCACGCCGTCATGATCCGGCTCCTGGCCGCCACGATCCTGGATCTGCCGGGCGATCAGTGGCGGATCCCGGTGGGACGCGGAAGCCTCGCGACGTTCGAGGTGGAGGACGGCCAGATCCGGTTGATCGACCTGCCGGCCGGCGACGACGTCGACTGAGGCGGCTGGCCGATGCCGACCCTGAGCGCCGGCGACGTGGTGCGCGTCCTGCTGGCGATCACGCTGCTGTTGATCGGGGCACACTGCGGTGGGTACCTCTTCGCCCGCTTCCACCAGCCCCGGGTGATCGGCGAGATCCTCGGCGGGCTGGCCCTGGGCCCGACGTTGCTCGGAGTCGTGGCCCCCGGCATCGAGGCCCACCTGTTCCCCACCACGGGCGAAGTGCCGCTCGCGTTGGACGGGCTCGCCCAGCTCGGCCTCCTGCTCCTGATGTTCGGCGCCGGGGCGGAGATGCGGTCGTCGTTCCGCGCCGACGAACGCCGGACCGTCGCGACCGTCGCGCTCACGGGCATCGCGCTCCCGGCGGCGGTCGGCTTCGCGTTCGTCTCCCTGCTCCCGCCCGGATACGGGACGGGGACGGCGAACAGCAGGCCCGCGTTCGTCCTGGTGTTCGTCCTCGCGATCGCGGTGACGAGCATCCCCGTCATCTCACGGATCATGTTCGACCTGGGGATCCTCGAGACCCCGTTCGCGCGCATCGTGCTGACGGTCGCGGTCCTCGAGGACGTGATCGTCTACGTCGTCCTTGCGGTCGCGGTGGGTCTGGTCGCGGCATCGTCGGGTGACGCGATCGGGCTGCCGGCGGTCCTCGGGATCCGTCCGGGCTCCGATGCGAACGTCGTGTTCCACGTGGTCGCGACGCTGGCGTTCCTGGCGGTCACGTTACTCGTGGGCCCGGCGGTGTATCGCGCCCTCGCCGGATTCAGGTTCAACCTGATCCGCCGCGGCAACGAGGTGGCGTTCCAGCTGGTGTTCATGCTGCTGCTGACCGTCGGCGCGGGGTTGCTGGGCGTCACGCCGATGTTCGGAGCGTTCATGGCGGGCATCATCGTGGGCACGGCGGCGGGTGAGACCGGCCGCGAGGAACGGGCGTCGATCAACGCCTTCTCCTTCGCCTTCTTCATCCCGATCTACTTCGCGATGGTCGGCCTCAAGCTGGATCTCGTCCACGCGTTCAGCCCGGTCTTCTTCCTGATCTTCCTCGCGATCGCCTGCGCCGCGAAGTTCTGCGCCGTCTGGGTCGGAGCCCGGGTCGCGGGCGAATCCCCTCGGGCGTCGACGAACCTCGGCGTCGCGCTGAACGCGCGCGGTGGCCCGGGGATCGTGCTGGCCTCCACCGCGTTCGCGGCGGGCATCGTGGACGAGAGCTTCTACGCCGTGCTCGTGATGCTGGCGATCGTGACGTCGCTCATCGCGGGGTCTTGGCTGGGGGCCGCGGTGCGACGCGGTGAGCCGTTGCGAGGCCGGCGGCCAGACGCGGAGACCGAGGGCCGCCCGCTCGGGCGGCCCGCGGCACGGGAGGAGAAGCGTCGATGACCACCTCCACGTTCATTCGCACGACAAGCCGACCGACGACGTCGTGATCGAGCGGATCGACATCTCGGGCTAGCACACCGGGGGTGCTGGTGACGCGGCCCGTCATGGCCGACGACGCCGGCCACGCGGAGCGGCCGCTGCCCCCCGAGTTCCGGCGCAACGTCCGGCTGCTCACGACGCTGCGGGGCGATGTGACCGCGGGGAGCTCCGGGCCCGAGGTTCTGGCGGACGTCGAGCGCCTGATGGTGGGGACGGCGTGAACGACGCTCTGAGAACACCCCACCCAGACTGCCTAGG